>Ga0209717_1000024_pt1 | contig 189801 bp, 139 predicted proteins | sample AD_UKC048_MetaG_FD_184418 | JGI IMG/M metagenome (GOLD analysis project Ga0209717, IMG submission 184418) | Active sludge microbial communities of municipal wastewater-treating anaerobic digesters from USA - AD_UKC048_MetaG (SPAdes) (version 2) | ecosystem: Engineered > Bioreactor > Anaerobic... | reverse complement strand
CTCACATTGATCCCAAGGCGCTTGATCGTGGCATGAAACCGTATCGCAATCCACCCAGTAGTGCATTTTTACGTAAACTGTTTTAGTATAAAATGGTATAGAATCAATGACATTACCTAATGAATCAATCGCCATTATAGTTATTAGACAATAAGTATCATGGTAAAACTTTCCTGCTATAGTATCAGTTGTAACAATTGTAGTGTCGGAGCAAACCATTGTTGTATCGTTAATAAAAAACTCACAACAACCAAATTCCCATACATATTTGGTGTTCTGACTAAATCCCGATGATAAATTATAAATTGTCAGCAATTCACCCGTACTTATTGTGTCTTTACTAAATGAAAAATTCAATGTTTGTGCGCACGTATTAGAATAAACTGGCAAAAAAAACAAGATAATTATTACTTTATTAATAAATAAATACTCCTTCATAATAATAGACTTAATTGTTACACCTTCCACTGTCGCAGTCCGGCTTTGCTCCTTTGGCGCATAATTTATTTTTGATTTTCTCTGGCGGGGGATTTCAAAAATAAGGCATGCTTTTCATGATTTTTTTATATCTTTGCCTAAGCCTCCTTGTGTATGGTTAAGAATTATTGTTAATTAGCGTTGCGATATTTTTAAGCCCGCATGGAGGCTTTTTTTATTTATAGAAACTTATCTTAGTAATTCCCGGGAAATAGTAATGAATAAAACTTGTGTAAAAATACAAAATGTTTTCCGAAAAGCAAGGAATTATTTAATTATTTTTTATTAATGCATAAAACCCCATATTATAGATAATTGATTGATTATTTCCATCAAAAAATCTCCCTGTATAGGCGTTAGCAACGGGTGCATTTATGCAAAATTCAAAATCAAATATCTTTGCCGGCGCCTCAAAAAATGATGTTGCCGTTTTTGCCCCGAGTAGTGAGTGTAAGTTCTAAAACAGTAAATTTGCAAAAAAATTGAACATGAATAATGAATTCAGCGAACAGGAACAGATAAGAAGACAGGCACTGGAAGAACTTTATAAGCTGGGAATAAATCCTTATCCGGCCGAAACCTTTGAAGTTAATGCCATCACCACCGAAATCCATGTGAACTTTCCGGCCAACACATACCTGTACCAGGATGTAAGCATCGCCGGACGCATCATGTCGCGCCGCATCATGGGAGCGGCATCGTTTGTGGAATTACAGGATGATATGGGAAGGATACAGCTTTACTTTAAACGTGATGACCTCTGCCCCGGTGAAGACAAAACCCTTTACAATACCGTTTTTAAAAGATTGCTTGACATCGGCGATATCATCGGGGTAAAAGGTTTTGTGTTTATTACCCAGATGGGCGAAATAACCATACATGTAAGGGAATTTAAGCTGCTTAGCAAATCATTACGGCCCTTACCGATCGTTAAGGAAAAAGATGCCGTGGTGTATGACGCCTTTACAGACCCGGAGCAGCGTTACCGCCAGCGGTATGTCGACCTTATTGTTAACCCGGATGTCAAACAGACCTTTATAAAAAGGGCGGTGATCATTTCATCCATGCGTGAATTTCTCAGCGCTAAAGGGTACCTGGAAGTGGAAACACCCGTCTTACAGCCTTTATACGGAGGGGCTGCCGCACGGCCTTTTAAAACGTACCACAACACACTGAACAGTACACTTTACCTGCGCATAGCCAATGAATTATATCTGAAACGGCTGATCGTAGGAGGATACAGCGGCGTGTTTGAATTCGCCAAGGATTTCAGAAACGAAGGCATGGACCGTTTTCATAACCCCGAGTTTACGCAGATGGAACTCTATGTGGCTTATAAAGACTATGAATGGATGATGAAACTGGTGGAAGAGATGGTTGAAAAAATTGCCATTGATACCAACGGAACCACCCAGATCAAGGTAGGTGAACATATGATCGATTTCAAGAGTCCGTGGAAACGGTTTACCATGTTTGAAGCCATAAAGCATTTCACAGGCATCGACATTTCAGGCATGGATGAACAGATGATCAGAGAAACCGCCTGCAAGCTTGGGGTAGAAACCACTGAGGCTATGGGTAAGGGTAAGCTCATCGATGAGATTTTCGGTGCAAGCTGCGAACCACAACTAATACAACCCACTTTTATTACCGACTACCCGGTCGAGATGTCGCCCCTGGCAAAAAAACACCGCAGCAAAAAGGGGCTGGTCGAACGTTTTGAAGCTATCGTGAACGGAAAAGAACTCTGCAATGCGTTTTCCGAATTAAATGATCCCGTGGACCAGCGCCAGCGTTTTGAAGCACAGATCGAATTAGGCAAACGCGGTGATGAAGAATCCATGGTGCTTGACGAGGATTTTTTACGCGCAATAGAATATGGCATGCCCCCCACAGCAGGCCTTGGCATGGGTATCGACCGGCTGACTATGGTGATGACCAATTCACATTCGATACAGGATGTGTTGTTCTTTCCCCAGATGAAACCGGAAATAAAATCCATAGTCACCTCGGCAGATGATTTTGTCGCAAAAGGAATCCCGGCCGAATATGCTGAACTGATAATGAAGTCGGGGTTTTCGACGATTGAATCACTAAAAACGGCGGTACCTTCCAAACTTTTCAACAGTATCTGTGGTTTACGTAAAAAACTCAAACTGGACATAAAAGCCCCGACACTGGAAGAAGTGACCAGCTGGATTAATAATGCTTGAAAACCACGGAGACACGGATCCGCAAACTGAATGCATCCTTCAAAAACCCCATACTTATTATACAGCGATGACAAGGGAAATATCTTCGAGGACATATCCCTACTTGCCATTGGCCGTGTTGGTAATCAGAATGTTGTTTTAACACCTGATGATCTTATTGAACTGCCCGAAGGCAGCGATTTTTTTCATCTTCCCGGCCGCCGCCCCATCGGTTTCGATCCCTTGACAAACCAATTCCGCACCTGCGAAAAAGGATGGGCCGTGGCAGCTTTTGTAGCCCCTGCCTATACGCTTACCCATCATGCATCCTGGAAAACAGAAGAAGGGGCTCCCCGGCTTCCGTTATATGCGTATGCCGCTATCGGATGGAACAAAAACAAATACTATACAACAGCCTTTCGTATTGACCCCGATATCAGGCAGGACTACAGCCAGTTTAACCAGTACTATGTTGAAAAAAACGCGAAACGGATGCTCAAATCCAATCCCGGCAACCGTTTGCTGAAGCACCTTTCGCATTGCGCCCTGGTATATTTCTGCCCGGCTGCCCGTAACTATTTCATGAACCGCTGGGAAGCGCCGCTACCCACCTCGCCCACATGCAATTCGCGCTGTGTTGGATGTATCTCGTACCAGCCCAAAGACCATCTGATATGCTCCACTCAAAACCGCATTACGTTTGTTCCCACGCCCGAAGAAATAGCTGAAATTGCCATTGAGCACCTGAACACCGCGCCCAACCCGGTGGTTAGTTTCGGGCAGGGTTGCGAAGGAGAGCCCTTATTGGTATGGGAAGTGCTGTGTGAAGCCATCATACTTATCCGAAAAAAAACGGATAAAGGAATTATCAATCTTAATTCAAATGCAAGCAAACCCCTTGCATTAGAAAAACTGTGCAAGGCAGGTTTGCAAAGCCTCCGCGTCAGCATGAACAGCGCACAGGAAAAAAACTACCTGAACTATTACAATCCCACCAATTATTCATTTGCAGATGTGCTGGAAAGCATCCGTATCGCCAGAAAATACAATAGCTGGGTTTCTGTCAATTATTTTGTTTTCCCGGGCTACACCGATGAAAAAAATGAAATTCAGGCCATGAAAAACCTGATCCTGAATTACGACATAAGCATGATACAATGGCGTAACTTCAATATTGACCCGGAATGGTACAATGATATTGTGACGCCTGAAAAGAATGGGAACTATACCGGCATCAGGGCTTTAATTGAAGATATAAGGAAAGAATTTCCAAAACTTTATCACGGGTATTTTAATCCCGGGGAAGAAATTATTACGAAATATCTGGGCATTTAAGCAACTTTTTAAAAACAATTGTTCGGTTATAACCGAATAAAATAATTTTATTTTGATTTATTCAGCTATAACTGAATAAAATGAATTTTTTTAAGGTTAAAATGTTCATTTGTATGCCATGGTATTAGCTTATAATTTCAAATTTGTCAACTAAAAAAAATTGTGACATTTTCCTCAAAATTATCAAAGGGCCAAACATACACCCGATGAACTTTAAAAAAGATAAATTCCGAAAGATAGTGGAAGTACAACAGCAGCGTATCTGAAACATTTGCCGTCATTATTCCCTTTCGGATGAAGACACACAAAACTGCCAAAAGGGCGTTCGGGTACAACTACCTGCAACGACTTTGTAGTATCTGCTTATTATTTGGGAATATAATGAGTTTCAATGGGATCGGTTGAATTGGACTGTATCCGAAACCTTTTGTTTTCAAGCCTGATGATCGTATAAACCACACCAATTTGTGCCATACCCATATAATATTGATCCGGTATCAATATAAACTGTTCTTTTTTTCCATCCAGCGCCCATGTACCCTCTGAAGAAACGGTATCTGCCTGATGTTCCGAAAACTTATAATTCGGCTTAAATTCAATCCAGTAGTTGTTCGTTGGAGTAATGTCAAGATTCGTATTAACATGGAATCTTTTTTCAATTTTCCAGTCGTTCACTATATACGTTTTGCACAACAATGAAAAGGTATCACCGTCTTCATATTTTTTGCAACCCGCCATAATAAAAGAGATTACGACAGCTAAAATCAAAGGAAATCTGAATAAATGTTTCATAGCTCATAATTTTTATATACGAATTTAAAGAAAATATATCATTTGAACGATTTTTCTAAAAAAATATTGTTAATTTGTATATATTTACACTGTTTTATTCATATATTGTTTTCACTATTTGTCTTACTTTGTGTTACTTTGTGTTTTACTTTGTGCGACTTTGTGTTAAAAAATAACATCCACATACGATCACAAAGCATGCCTGACGCATAGGCAGGGTTAACACAAAAGTTCTATGCGTTTATGAATTATTCAAGTTACTATTACAAACAATATTGTTAAAATTGTAACATTTTCTGAAATGAACCATCCAAAGACCAAACTCTGAGCCACGATGAACCCGAAAGAAGAAAAGTTTCGAAAAATAGTGGAAGAACAACAGCAGCGCATCTGGAATATTTGCCGGCATTATTCCCGCACGGATGAAGACACACAAGACCTGCAGCAGGAAGTGCTCATCAATGTCTGGCGAAGTCTCGACAGTTTCAGAGGCGACGCCGCACTGAGCACCTGGATATACCGGATCGCCGTGAATACTTCCCTGAACTACATCATGAAAGAAAATAAAAGGTCGCAGTTTAACCTGACCTTAACCCAACAGCATTTCGGAGTTTTACTGGAAGATGATACGAAAACCGAGAAAATTGAAAAAGAAAACAAACTTGACACGATACACGAAACGATTAATCAACTTAATGTCATCGACAAACTTCTGATTACACTCTCTATTGAGAAATTATCCACCCGCGAGATAGCTGACATAATCGGAATAACAGAACCCAATGTGCGCACCAAACTCACACGTATACGTGAAGAGCTGCGGCTGAAAATCAAAGGAGGAAACCATGAAAAATAACAATACGATAACGCCTTCAATACCGGTTGACACAGAAAACCTGATCGAAAGAATGCGTAAGGAAGACAAGCGCAATAAGAAAATTATGAAAGGCATGTTTTTCTTATACCTCATCTGTTCGGTTTTGTATACATTTCTTTTTATTATTAACCCGGATCCCGCACTGACACAGACACACCGTATAGCAGGTCTCAGCTTTGTTATTGCCTTTATAATAGGAACTTTCTACTTCGTCTGGGAATACCGCATATACAAAAAGGTGGATTATTCGCTTCCGATGGCCACTCTGCTTAAAAAAACAGAAAAACGTTACCGTTTTTTCAGTACACGGTGGATTCCGGCATTGATAATTGTTGCCATTATCAGTTTTGGGTTCACCATAACATATTTTGAAAGGCTGGCCCAATGGCAGGTAGATCCCTTTGAAAAAGTAATAGCCATACAGGGCGTATACTGGGGAATAATGCTGGCCGCTGGGTTTATTAGCTATCTGATCTGGCGCAAACGCTCAAGGCCTATATGGAAAGATGCCAGGTTGTTGCTGGAAGAATTAAATGAATAGAGGCCAGATTTATCATGTCTTTTCGGTATAGAGCCAAATTGCTGACAGCACCTTCATGCGTTTCGATTTTATACGATCCGAGTAAGCTCATAGCTGCAAATAAATAGAAATTGTCCGCAGGCGACTCAGATAACCAGTCTAACAGCCTAACAGCCTAACAGCCTAACAGTCTAACAGTCTAACAGTCTAACAGTCAAACAGCCTAACAGCCTAACAGCCTAAAAATCCTCCTCCCCCCTCCACCCTCCCAAACTTTTTCCTTACCTTTACCCCAAATAATTCTTCCATGTCCTCAGAAAAAAAACTCTACCTCCTCGATGCCATGGCGCTTATCTACCAGGCGTTCTATGCTTACCGCGATCGTCCGCTCATCAATTCCAAAGGTGTCAATACTTCTGCGGTGTATGGCTTTGCCAACATCTTGTATAAACTACTGAAAGAAGAAAAACCTTCGCACATAGGGGTGGCTTTTGACACGATGGCGCCGACGGTAAGGCATGAAGATTTCATTGAATACAAGGCCAACCGCCAGGAAACGCCGGAAGATTTGATTGCTTCTATCCCTTATATTAAAAGACTTATAGACGGCTTCAGAATTCCCGCACTGTATGTGGATGGCTACGAAGCCGACGATGTGATCGGAACACTGGCTAAAGAAGCTGAAAAGTCAGGGTATACTGTTTATATGGTCACTCCGGATAAAGATTTCGGACAATTAGTCAGCGAAAAGGTGCTGATATATAAACCGGCCCGCTTTGGTGATAAGCCTTCCATCATGGGGCCAAAGGAAGTTTGCGAAAAATTTGGCATACAAAAACCGGAACAGGTGATCGACATGCTCGGCATCTGGGGCGACGCCTCCGACAATATTCCCGGAATTGCAGGCATTGGAGAGGTTGGCGCACGCAAACTTATCAGCGAATTCGGGTCGTTGGAGAATATTCTGAAAAATATAGATATCCTGCCTGAAAAAATAAAACAAAAAGTGATAGAAGGCCGCGAACTTGCCGTACAATCCAAAGCCCTGGCCACCATCATCCTCAATGTTCCCATTGCTTTCGAGGAACGCAGGCTTGTGATGGAATCGCCCGACGAGCAAGCCCTGAAAGAACTTTTTGAAGAACTGGAAATGAGAACATTTGCTAAAAGAGTGTTCACCGACATCTCCCTCCAAAAACAGGCTGAGGCTCAGAAAAAACAAAACGCTCAGCCGGACCTCTTCGGGGAAATCCTGCAGGATAATGAGCCCATAGCAGAAAACACCGTAAAAAATATAGGTAACACCCCACACGAATATGTTTTAGTGGATCATCCGGCTAAGAGAAAAGCTCTGATAGCCCTGCTCGATCACTGTAAAGAATTCTGTTTCGACACAGAAACCACCGGAATAGACCCGAATACGGCTGAATTGGTGGGGATTTCTTTTTGCATGGAAGCCCGTAAGGCCTACTACGTATTACTTCCTCATGAATATCATGCTGCTTATGAAATTGTACATGAGTTCAAATCCGTTTTTGAAAATCCGGAAACACTAAAAATCGGACAAAACTTAAAATTCGACATGGAAATGCTCAAATGGTACGATGTAGACGTCAAAGGCCCTTTGTTCGACACCATGCTGGCGCATTACCTGATAGAGCCGGATATGCGGCATAACATGGACTATCTTGCCCTGTCGTATCTTAATTATGAACCCGTCCATATCGAAGAACTGATCGGAAAAAAAGGAAAAAATCAACTTTCGATGGCGCTGGTACCGGCAGAGGAAATAAAAGAATATGCTGCTGAAGATGCCGATATCACGTTTCAGCTCAAAGAAAAGTTTGAACCTTTGTTGAAAGAAGTCAATGCCACTGCACTGTTTTATAATGTTGAAGTGCCCCTTATCCCGGTACTGGCATCCATGGAAACCGAAGGCGTGAAACTCGACAAAAAAGCGCTGAACGACTATTCGGGGCAACTGTTTCAGGAAATTCAGCTACTAAAAAAAGAAATATTTGAACTTGCAGGAGTGGAGTTTAATATTGATTCGCCAAAACAGTTGGGCGATGTGATATACGGCCACATGAAAATCATTGAAAATCCAAAGAAAACGGCAACCAAACAGTTTTCTACTGCTGAAGATGTCTTGATAAAACTCGTCAATAAACACCCGGTGATACAAAAAATTCTGGATTACCGTTCGCTCACAAAACTAAAATCCACTTATGTTGATACCTTGCCGGAACTTATCAACCAGCGAACAGGCCGCGTACACACCTCGTACAACCAGGCTGTGGCAGCAACCGGACGCCTGAGTTCCAACAACCCAAACCTTCAGAACATCCCTGTCCGGACCGAAAGAGGCCGCGAAATCCGCAAAGCTTTTGTTCCCCGCAACGAAGATCATATATTAATCTCTGCAGATTATTCACAGATAGAATTGCGTATCATTGCGGCTATCAGCAACGAAAGTAATATGATGGAAGATTTTTTCAAAGGCCATGATATTCATGTCGCCACGGCAGCCAAGGTGTATAATGTTGCTTTGGCTGATGTTACCAAAGAACAACGCCGCAATGCCAAAATGGTTAACTTCGGTATCATTTATGGTATTTCCGCTTTCGGATTATCAGAACGGCTCAACATTCCGCGCAAAGAAGCTGCCGACATCATTGAACAGTATTTCCTGAAGTATCCGGCCATAAAGAAATATATGGAAAACACCATTGCATCGGCACGCCGTAAGGGTTTTGTGGAAACGTTGCTGGGCCGCAGGAGATACCTGCGCGACATCAATTCAGCCAACGCCGTCGTAAGAGGTTATGCCGAACGCAACGCCATCAATGCCCCGATACAAGGTTCGGCAGCGGATATCATAAAAATTGCCATGATAAACATTTTTAGAGAATTATCAGAAAACTCCTTACGTAGCCGCATGATCATGCAGGTTCACGACGAATTGGTTTTTGATGTGTACCGCCCCGAAATGGATGCCGTTTCGGTAATAATCGCCGAACAGATGAAAAATGCTTATCCTTTGAGCGTACCGCTGGAAATTGAAATGAGTTCGGGAATGAACTGGCTGGAAGCACATTGATAAGGGAAGAGACAGTAGTCAATAGCCATTAGCCATTAGCCATCCGCCACGGCGGAGCCAATAGTCAATAGCCATCCGCAGAGGCAGCAGGCAGTAGGCAAAAGAAAGAAGGAAGTGCTCCCTGGTGGATATGAAACCCAAATTATGAACACAGAATAAGGATTTTAAATACTTTAAGGAAATGGCAGCTTACATTTCAAAAATCAATAACATCGAATTTTTATTGAAAAGTTTTATTATTTACAACCATTGATTTGCTCCAAAGGTAATACGTTGTATGTGTTTGCAGAGTTTTGACCATTAATTTTGTCCATTAACTCAAGTTTTACTAAACTTCTAATAACCTGGTATTTCTATATTACAGAAAATTAACGCGATCCCTTTACTGAGATAATCTATCTGTCAAAATAAAATATCATATTTTTATCTGGCATAAAATCTTTTTTACTCCAATAATAAATCTCCTTGTCATTTATTTGCTTTGTGCTATCCGGGATATATGAGGTGTATGTAATTCTCATGTTATCAGAGATTATTAACTTGTAATTGGAACTTTCAAATGGCTTGCCCCATTTTTGAGTTGTTACTAAAATATATTCTGCCTTATTTTTCAATAATTTTTGCCGGTAAGAAATTTTATATTTACCGATTCCATATGGGTTAAGCCATATTTTGAATAAAAATCCTTTTTCTGTAATATTAAAAATAATATTTTGAGATTTTGCATTTACGTCAATTGCATTAATCGAATCTACCCCACCATAAATACTATCAATAGGAAATGGATATAACAAAACCTGTTGTATTTCTTTGTCTCCGTTGTTACAAAAATTATAGATACCATTAACATAGAAAAATCCGTCCTTTATTTCAAAGGTCAAGTCTTCACGGTAAAATTGCAGGTATTGAGAACGCACAATATTGGTAAAAAGTAATAAGCTGAAAAAAACAGATGTGGTAATGAATTTCACTTAATAATAAGGATTTTATTGGTAGCAAATTTTCGTCCGTCTAATTCGAGATTACAGTAATAAGTTCCGGATGCCGTATAATTATTGTTGCATAAACCATCCCATTTTATAGAATAGTTGTTTTGGGAATTACTTGTATTTACAGGTAAAATACGAACCATTTCGCCGTTTGAATCATATATTTTAATTATTGCTTTTGTATAATGTATGCCTGCTGGTATCGAAAATGAAATAGATGTTTCGCCGGTTGAAGGGTTAGGGGCGCATAATAAGGTAATACCTGTTTGAAAAGAGTTTTGATGAATTCCGGTCAAAAGTGTGTCAATAGTAAATTCATAGTAATTTATTGAGTCGGGTTCAATGTTTATTATTGAATCGGCTAAGACTGATGAAGATTGAAAGAAAAGTTCAACAAGGCGGCTGCCACTGTATTCTTGAGATGTAAAACTACCGGACGAATCAGTTAAAGTAAAATAATAAAAATTGGCGCATATAGTCGTGGGTGCAAGATCAATGTAGTGACTGTTTCCTATCTTTATCCCGGCAACAGGTTGATGCCCGCTGTCATAAACAACTCCTGTGAAAATCCCCATTGCGGAAGATGGCTGAAAAGGACTATATCCGATTGTTGGATTATTATCTTTTACTAATTTGTAAACTGTACCCGGCTGACCCAAATAAGTGTCCCAACATGGATGTGCCAGGTTGACTATGGATTGCCCAAATAACGGAGCAACTATCTGTGTGCCTGAAATATTGCCGAAATATAACTGATCCAATTGAAACCCGTCCGGGTTTTTGATTAATATAAAATCTCCATTTCTGAATATTTGTAATGGGCTTTGTAAGCTATCCTGAGTTATCACGATAATACTATCATGGATAACATGGATACCGTTTTTTAAATAAGAGGTGCCCGTTGAAGTTGTGATCCGGAATCCATCAAGATTGGTATAATTTGAGAAGGGAGACCCTTGCGGAAAAACTATTTCAAGAAACCATGTTGAATCGTTAATAATATATAACTCGCTTATTATTGGAGGGGGTGTAATTGGATTAGCCTTTGTAAATCCGATTGAAAACATTAACATTGTCAATATGTATACCTTTTTCATAACTCGCTTTTTTACAAATATAAGTAATTTAGTGTAAAAAACAAAAAAGTGTGCCTTTTGCGCTCACAACAAATTTATCTAACCACAGTGTTTTTAACACTTATAGGAAAAGGCAGCTTACATTTCAAAAATCAATAACTTCATATTTTTATTGAAAAAAACTCAGTAGCGTTGTTTTTCAGTGCTAAAACAAGCAGACAAAATCCTATAAAAACAAAAACTGTTTCAGAAATATTTTATGTTCACCCTTTCACCATCAGCCGCGGCTCCATCATATCATGTATGGCATATTTCACGCCTTCCCTGCCCAAACCGGAATCCTTTATCCCGCCATAAGGCATGTGATCTGTCCTGAATGTCGGAACATCATTAATGATTACGCTGCCGACCTCCAGGTTATTAAAAGCATAATCCATCTCGGATATCCGGTCAGTGAAAACCCCTGCCTGTAAGCCATAACGACTGTGGTTCACTTCTTCAACGGCTTTTTCAAAATCCTCATAGGGTTCAAGCACTACCACAGGCCCGAAGATCTCGCAGCAGCAAACATTCATGGTGTTTTTTACCGAAGTTAAGACGGTGGGCTCAAAAAAGTTGCCTTGACGTTTACCTCCGCACAGTAGCCTTGCCCCTCCGGCCACAGCATCATTTACCCATGTTTCAACGCGCTTTGCATTCGTCTCGTCTATCATTGCCGAAATATCCGTATCCGGGTCTTCTGAAGGTCCGGATTTTAAAAGTTTTACTTTTTCGACAAACTGGTCTGAAAACTCCTTGAATATATTTTTATGCACATAAATTCTTTGCGTGTGGATGCAAACCTGACCGGCATAAGCAAAGCCCCCCGCGACACATTGGGCAACAGCTTTTTCAGGATGAGCTGTTTCGGAGACAATGACTCCTGCATTTCCTCCCAGTTCGAGCACCACTTTTTTCTTGCCGGCATCGCTTTTCATTTTCCAGCCCACATCCGGAGAGCCCGTAAAGGTTAAGAGTTTAAAACGTTCGTCAGTGACTAATAAGTTTCCTGTTTTCCGGTCCATGGGCAATACCGACAGGGCACCCTTCGGCAGGTCAGTGGTGTCTATAAGTTTAGCCAGTTCAAGGGTGGAAAGCGGTGTGGAAGATGACGGTTTCAGTATAATCGGACAACCGGCCGCAATGGCAGGTGCGATTTTATGCACAGCAAGGTTCAGTGGAAAATTAAAGGGTGATATACCGGCCACCAGGCCCACCGGAAAGTATTTCACCAGGCCGTCCCTGCCCTGTCCCGCGGAAGTCCAGTCAAGGCTTAAATATTCCTTCGGCAAGCGTTTTGCTTCCTCGGCAGCAACAATAAAAACCTGAATAGCTCTTTCTACCTCTCCCACAGCCAGTTTCAAGGGTTTGCAGGCTTCCATACTGAGTACATGAGCCAGCCTGTTTTTTTCCGAACTTAAAAACCCGGCAACAGCCATCAGTATTTCGTAACGCTTGTACGACGGCAGGTTAGCCAGCGTTTTCTCAACTTTTTGAGCCGCCACTATTGCCTGTTCCAGTTCGGTTTCCGAAGCCAGCGAAACATTAGCAAAACATGCTCCGCTATAAGAATTGGATATTTGTATTTTGTTTATTGTTTCAACAAAATTTCCTGCCAGATACAACTTATACAATTCCATAAACTTTATTTATATGTTTATCAATAAAAATATTTTGACTTATCAGAAAAATTAATGCTCCGTGGCGTTCACAGAAGCTGAAAATCCTCCACATAAACCCAATCGTTATGGATGGAAAAACAATGACCATCCGGGTTTTTAAATACATTCAGCACAGCATGCTCATAGGGGAAAAAATGCACGTGCAGGTCAAAAGTGTACAAGTATTCACGTTGTCTGGGCAACACAACGATCAGCCGGCTATTGCATACCCTTCTTAATTCGGCGATAGCATGCTGAATATTTATAACATGTTCCAGGGTATGCGCACAAATCACCGTATCAAAATGCTTGTCAGGAAAAGGTATCTTCTCAATGCTGCCTTCAAGAAAAACAGGGTTTACTGAAGTTTTTAAATCATCATTGACCAAAAAATCAATACCGGTAACCTTGGCATGGTATTTTTCTGCAATCCGTTTCGCCAGGTATCCTCTGCCCGAAGCAATATCCAGCACGGTATCTCCGGTAATATTTTCCAGAATATAGTTAATGGATTCTTTATTTAGGTCTGTGTCGCGTTTCAGATGAACATCCGCAAGAAATTTATAATATTCAAATAGTTGCTCTTCGCTGAGGGACACCGCTTTATTCTTAAAATCCAGAAAAAATCTTGCTTTTTTGCCGAAAAGCAACCAAAATAATGGTTTGATACATATCTTTGAATCCCTTATAAAAGGTGGCACCATATTGTCTAAGAACCAATTAAATCCATTCGTAAAATTTCTTGATAACTTCATGGACCTAATATTTTTTGGTGAAATGATAACGGAAGGGCAGAAAAAAAATGTCGCGGGACATCTGAACCGAAGTTTTGATCAGGCTGATGGTTGAATGTTCATTACCTTCAAATGAAACCGGTATTCTTTTAATATCATACTCATATTTAAAGCATAGATATAAAAGCTCCACGTCAAAGGCAAAGCCCCGTGTCTGCAGTTTTGAAAAAAGTTCTTCGGCAACGGGTGCTTTGAATCCTTTTAAGCCGCACTGGGTATCGTTTACGCCTGTGACAACGTAACGGGAAATGATGGCTGTAAAAATTTTACTTGCAAATTTCCGTATAGGATCCATGTGGACAAAATAGGTTGACTGCACTGATTTCCTGTTTCCGATGCACACATCAAACTCCTTGAATTCAAGGTAATACAATATTTTTTCCACCACCCCGAACCCAAAAGGAATATCTGCATCCGTATAGATCCTGAACTGACCCAGGGCTGCTAACATACCTGTTTTTACTGCATATCCTTTACCGCGGTTTTTTTTAATCGAAATCAGTTCTAACGACGGATCTGTTGTCTTGATATAATTTTCTATCCGTTCGGCTGTCGAATCAGAGCTTCCATCATTTACGATGATAACCTGGACGGTATAATTTATTTTTTGTTTCCATTCTGTTAACCGTGCCAGTGTATCCGAAATAAATGTTTCAGCATTATAAACAGGAATAATGAGACTCAGCCGGATTATCATAGGAACGGGTACTATATGGTTTTTATGTGTCTGTTTGAGGAAATAAAAATATTCAATACGATTTAATCACAGAATATAACTTTCAACCAAAAAATAAACGTTCAAAAATAATGAAAAGTTGGTTATACCCAAATTCCGCATTAAGAATTTTCTAATGCGTAGCATTAGGAGCAATTAAGTATAATTAACTGTTTTTAAATAACTTATAATGTTAATTTTTAATGCGGAATCGACAAAATAAATGTAATCCCGGCAATTAAAAATTGCCAGGAACATTTACTAAGTCGGGGTTACCCAGATTCAACCCACAATCCTGCGCACTACGCAATAGTTCACTATGTTTCTATTGCGTAATCTGGGTTATATGTGGAAAACCTCCGATAAAACTTCCAGGGATTTGATCTCACCCAACCCGATATGATGAAGCTGGTAATAGAGCATGATCTTTTCCAGTATTTTTTTCCGGGTATCTGACGAGAGCTTTATCTGTCCGCTCTCCTCAGGTGTTGATTTAAGCAGCTTATCAAATAATTCGGATTGCTGCTGATCGAGATAACAATCACCGGAAGTTTTGAATTTGCTGTATATGCCTTCTTTCAGAAGGAAATAGGGCTTCTGTGGCGAAAAACTCCCCAAAGGATAAAACCCCAGAAATTTTGTCAGATGTAATGCAAAAACAATATGGAGATTTGCCTGTGCAGGTGTTGACTGGTCGAGATAAATGATGTTCTGTATGAGAAAATTAAAAAACCCGGGGTTCGCTTCTTCTTCGCGCACCGACCTGTATATCAGCTCATTGATAAAAAGCGCCTGAGAACTTTTTATTACATCAAAAGGCAAAGTCGTGAACTGGTACCATGCCGAAATTTCTTTTGGGATATAGAGCTGATTTTTTTCGTTGTTATTAAAAACCACTTCGTTGAGACACAGCGGCTGGAGCAGGTTTGCACTTATTTTGGCGTTTTTTTTTCGTACGCCACGGATAAAAAATGTTTTCAATCCGAAAAGATCGGTATACATTTTAACGACAACACTGCTTTCGGAATACCTGAACGTTTTAAGGACAATGGCTTTGGTCGTTGATATCATAGCGGCAGACGCTGCTTAATTGATGACCATGATTTTGGTAACTAATTTATCCATCCCGTCTTCGCTGCTGCAGAACACAAAATACACGCCGCTTTTGGCACTTTCTCCCCTGAAATTTTTCCCGTTCCATACGGCCTGCCCGCCTTCAGATTTTGTTTCACAGACCAGGTTTCCGCTGACATCCGTTATTTTTACCGTTGCGTCTTTTACAAGCCCTTTGATCCCGATCATTCCGGTGAAATTTTCACGCACCGGGTTCGGATAAGCATAAACATTGGTGAAAGTTTCTGCGCCCTTGGTAGCATAAGCCCTGAAGGATACCAGTCCGTTAGCGGTTCCGAAATAAACCACACCGGTATTGTCGTCAATGGCAATACTGGTAATGGTGTTCGACAACAAGGGGCTGTTTTCTTCCGTAAAATGAAAGATTTCTTTCTGCCCGTCTTCGCTCATGAGAAAAACGCCGGCCTTTTCCGTGCCAAACCATTTTTTGTTCGCCCCGTCCACCGCAATGGCAGTGACCCGCTCAAAAGCCAGCAGATGCTGTGCCGTGCCATCCTGCATGATGGTTATAACCTGCGCATCATAATCACCGCCTTCGGTGATGTTTTGCGGATTATAAAAAACGGCGACACCCTTATCGGTGCCTATCCATATTTGTCCGTCAAGGTCTTCCGCCATGCTGTATACCGAGTTGCTCGGCAAATTGCCCTTTCCCACTGCTGTGGTCAGCACTTTAATCACATTATCCGAATGATCCGACCAGGTACCGTTTTCATTGAAAACTAAAAGCCCCGCCCCGTTGACGAGCAATACCCATTTCTGTCCGTTTTGATCAATAAGGATTTTCCCGCCTGCCGCTTCAGAAAGATAAGGCACCGTGCTGAACGAAGCCCATGTCCCGTCTGCTTTAAGAACCTTTAATAAATTATTACAATTTACATTGACAGCCCACAAATTGTAATCCTTATCAAAAGCTATCCCCCCTATTCCAAGCCAGTAATAAAAAGGATAGGGCTGTTCGATGGCTGAATTATTTACCCCGTAGACATTGGTAATCATTCCGTTTTTCAGCTCTACAAGGCCGCGGGCAAGCGATGCGGCATACACATGGGTGCTGTTGCGCGGATCAATTTTTACATCTATAATATCATACAAGGTATCAAAAGCAGGATTTTGTTCCTTTAACACATGCCAGTTGCTGCCAATATATGAAAATAATCCGCTGGTATTCCAGGCATTACCCCATGACGAATTCACCCCGCCCGGCGCTACATACAGATCACTGCCCGCAATGTCCATAGCAAATACATTGTTGTTGCCTGGGCCATTGGGCGCTATTTTGTTAACATTCCAGCCTTTGCGGCTGACCAGTCCGAAACTTCTGTCGGCGATCCAGATGGTGCCATCGGTATCGTATACGGCACAATTCGGGTCGGCCCATCCGGGATAATAATCACTGATAATATTCTCTTTTTGAAGATTCGGTGTGTAGGTAACCAAAACATGTTCATAAGAGATCAGCAGACGGTCGTTACTGCTGCGCATAGTAAAGAGATCATAATCAATGGTGGTATCAAACACCGACCAGTTGCTACCGTCAAAAACAAATATTGTATCTTTACGATAACCGGGCGTCGAGCGATTCACAAAAACATGATTCTGGAAGGCGACCACCGAATTGTAATACACATCAGGATCCGGAAGCAAAGTATCCTTTGACCAGTTCGCATAATTGGCCAGGTTGGCATTGTTATAATCAGCCGTATACACACCCTTTTCGGTTGCCGCATAAAATTTATTCCCGTCGCAGGCAAGATCCGTCACATTGATGGAGGTACCGTTCGGGCCAATGTAATACGTGTCTTTGATTTCTTTATGAACCAGATCGAGTACGACAATTCCAAAGCCACACGACAGATAGGCATAATTTCCATAAAGGGTAATATTGTTAATGTTTTTATTTCCCAGTATAGGTTTGCGCTTAATATCAGAAATGTTGATTATTTCATCTCCTGAAATCAGGTCAATATTGGCATTGGTGTATGCCACGATCACATAACCATGCTGCTGGCTATAGCGCATCGTACTGATGTTGACATCCGACAAGCCATTGTTTTTGGTTATGGTATTTACACTGTTGTCGCTTTTATCATAGTAAAAAATGCTGTAAGGCGTGGCTGCATATATTCTTTCCCCTGCAATATCCACCGCAATACATTGTTTATACGGGAGATGGATCTGCCATTCAGCAATCCCAATATCCTGTGCTTGTATGGAAAAAACATAATTTATTAAGAAAAATAAGATAAATAGCTTTTTGTTCATGTACAGGGAAATTGGAATGAATATACAAAAAAACTGATTTTTGTTGAATTTATTGTTTGTCATCAGGCAGTGAAACAAAACTTCTGGCCAACTCAAACACTTTCAAAAGCCCGTCGGGTTTTTTGCCGCCCGCCGTAGCATAAAAATCCTGTCCGCCGCCTCCGCCCTGTATTTCCTTTGAAAATTCACGTATGATCTTTGATGCGTTCCATTTTTTTGTTTCAACCAGGTCATCAGCGATCATCAGGCTGATAAAGACCTTGCCATCTGTTATATTTCCCAGTAGCATGAACAGATTTTTAAAATCATTTTTCAGCGCAAATGCAATATCTTTCATACTGCCGGCATCCACATCCACTTGTCCTGTAATAAAATCAATTCCGTTGATCACCTCCACTTTTGTTTTCAGGAGATTTTTGATTCCGGCTGCTTTTTCTATCTGGTATACCTCTATCTGCTTTTTCAATGTATTGTTGTTCTCAATAATACCATTAATAAAAGCCGGAAGTTCGGTAAAAGGTTTTTTCAGCATGGCCTTAATTTGTCCCAGCGGTTCTATATATTGCTGAAAGATATAATTATAAGCTGTTTCTCCAGTGATGGCTTCGATGCGCCGCACACCCGCAGCAACGGCGGTTTCTTCAATAATAATAAATAAACCTATCTGCCCTGTGGATTTCACGTGTGTGCCCCCGCATAATTCCCGCGAATAATCATTTCCGACGGACACCACCCGGACACTGCTGCCATATTTCTCTCCAAACAGCGCGACGGCTCCTTTTTCCCGGGCGTTTTCCAGCGTGTCAGTTTCTGTTTCAACGGTCAGATTTTCCGAGATTTTTTCAAAGATCACACGCTCAATTTTTCGCTGCTCTTCCGCAGTAACACCCGTAAAATGCGAAAAGTCGAAGCGCAGGCGTTCATCACTCACATAAGATCCTTTTTGCTCCACATGGCTCCCCACAACCTGTTTTAAAGCTTTATGCAGCAAATGGGTTGCCGTATGGTTGTTTTGAGTCAGAAGACGTTTTTTGACATCAATTTTTGCCTTACAATTCTGGGGAATGCTTTTTGGAAGGCTGTCCGTTAGATGGATGATCAGATTATTCTCTTTTTTGGTATCGGTCACCGCTATCCGTTCATCACCGAAATCAAGCCATCCCTTATCGCCGGTTTGTCCTCCCGATTCGGCATAAAACGGTGTTTTATCCAGGACAACATGAAATTGTTCTTTGCCTTTCACTTTAATCTTACGGTATTTCAGCATGATGGCTTCACATTCTGTTAAGGAGTAACCCACAAAATCTGTTTCAGCACTACCATCTTGAAGAACAACCCAATCCTCCTTATCAATAACAGCCGCCTGACGTGAACGGTTTTTTTGTTCCTCCATGCACCGGCCAAACGCTTCCATATCTACCGACCAGCCTTTTTCCCTGGCCATCAGCTGTGTTAAATCGACCGGAAATCCATATGTGTCGAACAATTCAAAAGCAAATTGCCCGTCCATGATCTTGTTGTCCGGTGCTTTATAATTGTCGAATTTGTGAATGCCGACATCCAGCGTACGTAAAAAAGCAGCCTCTTCTTCTGCAATCACGTTGGATATCAGTTCTTTTTGCGCCCGTATCTCCGGGAAAACATCTCCCATTTGTGAAACCAGCAATGTCACGAGGCTGTTGATAAAAGGCTCCTTAAATCCAAGAAACGTATAGCCGTATCGCACAGCCCTGCGTAAAATACGCCGGATCACATACCCGGCTTTATTGTTCGAAGGCAGTTGACCGTCGGCAATGGCAAATACTATGGCACGCAGATGATCGGCCACAACGCGCATGGCAATATCTTTTTTGACGTCATCGCCATAGCGGCATCCCGCCAGCAGTGCGATATGCTGTATCAGCGGCTGAAAAACATCGGTGTCGTAATTGGATTTTACACCCTGAAGCGCCATACATAAGCGTTCAAAGCCCATACCTGTATCCACATGTTTTGCAGGCAGGCTTACCAGCGTGCCATCAGCCCTCCGGTTGAATTCAATAAAAACAAGATTCCATATCTCGATTACTAATGGATCTCCTTTATTGACCAGTGCACTTCCGGCAACTTTCTGCCTTTCTCCGGTACTGCGAAGATCAATGTGTATTTCAGAACAAGGTCCGCAGGGGCCGGTATCACCCATCTCCCAGAAATTGTCCTTCTTGGCGCCCAATAAAATCCGCTCCTCCTGAAGGATATTCCTCCAGTGTCCGTAAGCTTCAACATCCCTGGTAAGTCCATCCTTGTCATCACCTTCAAACACGGTAACGTAGAGCCTGTCAGGGTCAATTTTATAAATCACCGTCAGCAGTTCCCATGCCCATTCTATGGCTTCTTTCTTAAAGTAGTCTCCAAACGACCAGTTGCCCAACATTTCAAACATCGTATGATGATAGGTGTCACGCCCTACCTCTTCAAGGTCGTTGTGCTTACCCGAAACCCTCAGGCATTTTTGTGTGTCGGCCACCCGTTTATCAGGCGATACGGCATTTCCGAGAAAATAATCCTTGAACTGATTCATCCCGGCATTGGTAAACATCAGCGTAGGATCATTTTTAATTACCATCGGTGCCGAGGGAAAGATAGTATGTTGTTTCGATTTGAAAAATTCCAGAAAAATTTTTCGTACTTCAGATGATTTCATAAAGGAAAATTGTGTTGATGCATTTATTACTAAACGGCTGTATTTAAAATGATTACAACTATTGAATTGTAAATTTAACTTTTTAATAACTTTAAAAACAGTACAAAATTAATTTTTTTTGTTAGCTTTGCATCTTTGAGAATATCATTTATTGAATAAATTACGTTTAAATGCTTTGTTTTAAACTAATTTCGGCTGAATGAAAAAACCAAAATATCATTTTAACACAAAAACTCTTTCTTTTGAGGAATTCAGGGGTTCTGTAAAGAATAAAGCCTTAAAATTCATTTCTATTCTGACTTCCGGAATGGTAATTTCTGCAGCCCTAATGCTTGTTTTGTACAGCTTTATCGACTCGCCTAAAGAACGGGTATTAAAGCGTGAAAATGAAAAACTCAAACTGCAATACGCTTATCTCAATAACCGGTTGGATCAACTTTCTGCTGTTTTGTCAAATCTGCAAAACCGCGATGATAATATTTACCGGACGATCTTTGAATCCGAACCTATACCGGACGAAATACGCAAAGCAGGATACGGTGGTGAAGACAGGTACAAAGACCTGAAAGGATACAATAATTCTGACCTGATGAAAAATACGGCCATGAGGCTGGATGTTATTTCACGGCAGTTGTATATTCAGTCAAAGTCGTTTGATGAAATCATACTGATGGCCAAAAACAAAGAAAAGATGCTTTCATGTATTCCTGCTATTCAGCCGGTTTCAAAGAAAAGATCAACCATCATTTCCGGGTTTGGCTACCGTATTCACCCGATATACAAGACCAAACGCATGCATACCGGAATTGATTTTATGGCTCATACAGGTACTCCGATATATGCTACGGGCGACGGAACCGTTATTGAACCAAAAGGGAACCAGAGTGGTTACGGTATCGTTTGTGTGATCAATCATGGTTTTGGTTTCCAGTCGTTATACGCCCACATGAGCAAAATGATCGTAAAGCCTGGAATGAAAGTAAAAAGAGGCCAGGTCATCGGCCATGTCGGAAGTACAGGATTGTCGGTAGCCCCTCATTGCCATTACGAGATCATCAAAAACGGCTCTAAAATTAACCCGGTCAATTATTTTTACAACGACCTTACCCCCGAAGAATACCAAAAAGTGATTGAACTGGCCTCCAAAGTCAATCAGGCCCTCTCATAACAGATACAAACATTCCCCTTTCATGAACTATAGTTGTTTCAGATCCGCCGGGGAATACCTGAAATCAGAAAAGTCTTTTGACCTCAAAGCGGTTTTCTTCCTTTTCATAATCACTATTGCCGGGTACTATAATGTTTCCCTGCTGATACACCCCCTGAAATGGGATATTATCGACCAGGCATACCCCTACCGGTTTTTGATCGGCGAATGTCTTCAGAACAATACGTTTCCATACTGGCAGCCGTTTCAGCAATTCGGGCTGCCGTTCTATGCGGACCCGGCAAGCGGAGTATGGTATCCCCTGACATGGATATTCGGATGGCTGACAGGATATAATATTTATACTATTCCCATTGAATATATATTGCATATTTTTCTGGCCGCTACAGGTTTTTATTTGCTGGGGAAAACGCTTGGATTTACCGGAAGGGTGGCGCTGGTGCTCGCTGTAGGTTATGCCTTCTCAGGTTTCATAGTGGGAAACTCACAGCATCTTGTTTATGTTATTTCTGCCTGCTGGATCCCCTATGTACTGAACAGCTATATACACCTGGCCAGACAAAAAAGAATCTTATATGCTTTTACAACAGCCCTTTTTCTTTACCTGCTCACCACCGGAGGCTATCCGGCTCTGCTGATCATATTTGGATACCACCTTCTTGCCATATTTATCGGATATACTGTTTTCCTTCTGATAAAAAAAAGATATAAGGATTGGTTGAAATATGCAAAATTGAATCTTGTTACTTTTCTCATATATGGGATTTTAACGTTCTCATTCTTTATTTCTGTCCTGTACAATCAGGACTCTGTGGCAAGGCTTAACGACACCAGGCTTGAAGATGTCTTGTTTTCACCATTTTCGCCTCAGTGCCTTGTTTCGTTGGTTGCCCCCTATGCCGTCACCGGAAATATGGAATATTTCGATACCGACTTTTCCATGGCAAATGCATATTTCGGAATTATCCTGCTGGCCTTTTTTATCCTGTATTTCTTTCAGAAAAAATCAAAACTTTCGATACTCATTCTTCTTACCGGCATCCTCAATCTGCTGGTCGCATTTGGCGGCTATCTTCCTTTCAGGGAGTTCCTGTACCATTATGGTCCATTCATGAACCTGTTCCGGTTTCCTTCTGTGTTCAGGTATTTTACCATCGTTTCCTTCCTTTTGGTGGCAGGTTTTTCGATACAGGTTTTTATGGAAAACCGCAGCAAAAAGCTGTTCTTCACTATCCTGGCTCTGATCTTTGCATTTGCACTTACGATGCTGATGGCACGATTTAATGATTATCTGAATATTAAAAACATAGCCTTGGACCTTGCATGGAAATTCCCCAATGGCACCACTATCTTGCAAAGAATTGCACTTCAACTCATTATTCAGATGGGATTGCTTATTCTGTTTCTGATAGCCTGGTGGTTTTCAAAGATCAATATGTATTATCTGCTTCTGATATTTGTGGTTGTAGATATGTTTGTAGCCACCCGCCTGAACTCAAACTGTACCGTATATTATGAGGAATTTTCCAGCAAAAATATCAGGGCTTTTGAAAAACAAAATTTTGTTAAAGGATTTCCTGTACCCGACAGGCCCATTACAGAATATTCCGATTCCACAGGTTCATACCAGTGTTTTTGGCGAAACCTGAGCAGCTATTATAAACGTCCTGCTTTCGACGGATATAATTCTTTCAGCATCAACACTTTTGAAAAACTGAAAGAGAATCATTACCCTTTTTTCAAGGAAATAAAAAAGAATAAGCTGTTTTATTTTGCAGATACGGTAATACATAAATTCGACAGCGTCACAGCATTGAACTATGGGCGGCAGGGCATGGTTTTTACCGAAAATAAAGCACCTGTTTTTAAATCCACGGGCAACAAAGGCCGGGATGTTAAAATTACAGCGTTCTCGCCCAATAACATCAGCGCTGAAACGGAAGGTAACGATAGCAGTTTTCTAGTGTTTATTCAAAACTATAATAAAGGCTGGCAGGCCACCATCAACAACACTCCTGTAAAGATTTACAGAGCTAACCTTACCTTAAATGCCATCGTTGTCCCCCCCGGAAAAAATAAGATAACCTTCAGCTACAAGCCATTGCCGGTGATCATTGCGGGGTATGTTTCGCTGGTGGGTTTGTTGTCATTGGTTTCCATCCTGATCTGTTTGTGGTTCAGGAAATCCATGTTTTCAGAGAAAAAACCTGACATTTAAGATTTTATTACAATAAATATTTTTTTAGATGTTTTTTGGCTTATAATTATTCTCCATACAGAATATTTATTATCAACGAAGGTTTTGTATAAATTTTACTGATTTTCTATTACACAATTGATATTTTGTTTTATATTTGAAGCCATTATGAATATTTGATAATATGAATCCCCTTCTAACTCTTTGCAAAATATTTACAATTTTAATTCTTTAGGCTCTGCTTTCTTTATTCTGATTTTTGTAAAAAAATAAATATGACTCCAGTCTACATTTATCGTTTTATTGATTATATAAATAATTTATATCAAAGCAAGATCAAACGTGACATATTGCTATATTTAAAAGCATAGTTTTAAAACAAATTTGCGTCTTACCTTACAAAATAATTTTTAAAACCAAGTTATTGATAAGAATTAAAACTAACAATAATAAATATACAAAATCAAATTACATGAAAACAAAATTATTCTCTGTGTCTATAATGCTCGCATTTGTTTGCTTGAGCAATATTTCTTTCGCCAAGGTGTGGCGTTTAAATAATAATGCCGGTATAGATGCCGACTTTGTCAACTTCACCTCTGCCCAAACAGCAGCTACGAATGGCGATACTATTTATGTGGAAGGATCTCCTGCATCCTATGGAAATATTACTATTTCAAAACAATTAGTAATTATTGGCACTGGTTATTTCTTAACTGAAAACCCACAAACTCAGGCAAATTTAAATTCTGCAAAATTAGGCACGGTGACATTTAATAACGGCAGTTCAGAAACCTTATTAACTGGTTTCGAATTAACAGGGACAATAACGATTAATGTTGGCACCATTAAAATAATAAGAAATCGTACAAAAGCTATTAATATTAATAGTTCAAGTTCTATTGGAAACATATTGATTTCTCAAAACTATATAAATGGTTCAATTACAAATTCGAGCGGCTCATCACAAGTATTTAATTTAATAATAAGCAACAATATCATTGGATGTGGTTTGTATTGTGATAATATTGGTTTAGGTGCAAATTACTCCGGTGCTGTATCAAATAATATCTTCATTTCAGGCGACAATAATGTGTCTAATTTTATTTTTTCAAATAATATCATGACATGCTGTTCAATAAATTTAAGCAATAATACTTTTTTTAATAATATATGCAATGCTTCTCAAATCCCTGCGAATAATGGTAATCAACAAAACATAAATATGGCGGATGTTTTTGTTGGAGCAAGCGGCAACAGCACAGATGGTCAATATCAACTAAAAAATGGTTCGCCAGCCATTGGTGCAGGCAATGAAGGAACAGACTGTGGGATATTTGGCGGAGTCACTCCCTATGTGTTATCAGGTATGCCCGAAATACCCGCAGTTTATGAAATAAACATGCCATCAACCGGGACCACAGGAAATGGAATTAATGTAACGGTTAAGGCAAAAGCACATTAATAATTTATAGTTTTTACCTCAAAATAAGAGGCATATTATATGAAAAAAATTATTTTGTTGTTGTTTTTATTTATTATAATATTTGAAATCCGCGCACAAAGGGTTTGCGGTACAATGGAATACTATAAAGATCAGGTTGCCAAAAATCCAAACATTGAAATTTCAATGAATGCCTTACAGAATTATACAACAAACTGGATAAATGCAAATCATTTAAATGTTAAAACCGACACTGGATTTATAACAATACCGGTTGTTGTGCATGTTGTCTGGCACTCTGCGAATGAAAACATTAGCGACCATAGGATTTATGAGCAGATGGCTGTCTTAAACAGGGATTTTTCAGGTCAAAATCCACATGGTATGGGCGCACATAGTTCAGTATTAAAAGTGAATACAGGCATTCGGTTCCGGCTGGCCACAATTGATCAAATGGGTAGGCCAACTAATGGAATCATAAGAACATTTACAGATAGCCTCACTTTTGCCAGAATGGATCATATGAAATACGCTGCATCAAGCGGAGATGATGCCTGGGATGTTAATAAGTATTTAAACATTTGGGTTTGTAATTTAAAGGGTAATTTATGTGGCTATGCTCAATTACCTTACGAACATTTTATTGGACAAGGTGTCAATTCTACTTTTGGATTGGTTATAGATTATGAATATTTCGGAATTACCGGAACAACAGCTCCTTATAATGAAGGAGGAACAACCTCACATGAAATAGGTCATTGTTTTAATTTAGCCCATATATGGGGTGATGACACTACCTGTAATGAAAATGACATCTTTCATGGTAGTGATCTTTGTGGAGACACTCCTAATCAAGCTCGAGAAACTTACGGTACACATTCCGGAATCTTAACAGATAGTTGCACCACCACAAGTCCTGGTATTATGTACATGAATTTCATGGATTATTCTGATGATGGATGTTTGGCAAATTTCACACCTAATCAGAAAGAAAGAATTCAATCCTGTTTTGCCAATGGGGGGCCTTTGCACTCTTTATCCATGTCAGAAACCGCTGATTTACAAGAAATACCCAACATTATTAAACTCGAATATTTCATTGACGCCGACCCCGGATTTGGAAATGCAACACCCGTAACTATTTCTGCTGAAAACGACATCACTTCAAGTTTTAATATTCCATTAGATAGTGCTTCAACAGGATTTCATATCTTGTACGTTCGTGCAAAAGACGAAAATCTAAGATGGAGTTTATGTCATTCATTGCCATTTTATAACTTAACGATTAACTCCCCCTCCCCAAATATTTCAGAACTTGAATATTTCCTCGATAACGATCCTGGTTTTGGCAACGGAACCGCGCTTTCGCTTGTAGCTTCAGCAAATATTATTAAAAACTTCACCATTGACCTCAACAATTTTTCTACCGGATTTCACATTTTATACATTAGGGCAAAAGATAATTATGGAAACTGGAGTCTGATACAAACACAGGCTTTTTATAATACAACTATTACAAATACTGATATCACAAATATTGAGTATTTTATTGATACTGATCCCGGTTTTGGTAATGGTACGAGTGTAAATATTATACCATCTGCAAACATCACAAAAAATCTGAATATTCCTTTAACCGGCCTCAGTGATGGTTTTCACGTTTTATACATCAGGGCAAAAGACAGTCATAATAAATGGAGTTTAACCCAAACACAATCTTTTTATAAAATCACACCGGCAAATAAGGAAATATGCGGTTTGGAATACTACTTCGATTCAGACCCCGGCTTTGGAAATGGCGTCCCTGTGAGCATTATACCTAATTCCGCTAATCCGACAACACTATTTGATGTGGATTTGGCCTGCCTTTCTACCGGCGAGCATGTTATTTACCTGCGGGCAAAGGATACATATAATAAGTGGAGTTTAATAAATGTAAAATCAATCACAGTAAGCGCATCTTCACCCATGATAACTTATTCGGGATCTACAAGTTTTTGTCAGGGCGATTCTGTAATTCTTACAGCCCCATCACATCAGGGGACCAGCTATCAATGGAAACTAAATGAAACAGAGATTTTGGGCGCAAACGATTCCATTTATATTGCAAAAACAAACGGAACTTATAAGGTAATCATGAGCCATTCTGCATATAATACTTGTATCGACAGTACGATATCTGTCGATGTAACGGTTCATAATTTGCCACCGGCTCATATCAGCGCTGTCGGTTCCACACAGTTTTGTGAGGGTGACTCTGTATTATTAATAACTGAGGTGGGTTCTGACCTGGCATACACATGGAAGTACTATGAAACCCCGATAATAAATGAAACCTTGCATACCTATACAGCAAAATATCCTGGCATATATAAAGTGATAGTCGTGGATACCGTCACCGGATGTTCTGATAGCTCTAATCTCATCGTAGTCAATGTAAAACCAGCCCCAACAGTTGAGGCAGGCGAGAAAATTTCTTTTGTTTGCACACCGGTCCAAGTCGGTTCAGCAATGAACGGTCCCGGAACTATTAGCTGGCTACCACAGGACGGCATGAATAATCCATCACTTGCTCAACCATTGGTATCTCCATCATCCACAACAATTTATACCATAACTGTTGATTATGACGGATGTGTCAATACAGATACTGTTACCGTAATATTTGACGGAGGTCATTCAATAAGTGGCAAAACACGTTATACGGGGAAAGCAAATGCCGGAAATTTACCACCATATATACCATCGTATAATGCTGCCATTTATAATATCGATAATGTAATTGTGGTTCTTAAAGAACAAATGTCTGGCAACGAAATAGCACGTGATACAAGTGATGCTGATGCTAATTTCCATTTCAACTGCATTGCTAAAGGGAATTATATTTTATCATATGATAAGTACTCCTCAGATACAATGCAGTCAGGTAATGGTATTGATGCAATCGATGTGACTTTACTGAAATATTATATCGGTATCGATACACTGGTCGATCCTTCAAGGTGCTTTTCAGCAAAATATAAAAAAGCTGCCAATGTGGATAACAACACTGCTATCTCTGCTATTGATATTTCCAGAATAAAAGCAAAAATCGGCTCTCCTTATATTCCAAATAAAAACTTCCCCAAAGGACACTGGGTTCAACTTGATACAATTATAACTATTACAGATAACGATTTAAACATTACCCTGAAAACAATATGTTATGGCGATTATAATGCATCCAGTTATAAATATCGTGACTCTGTTATCAATTGGAGTTTGGTTAAATCTTATCCTAATAATATTATTAATGTAGATGAAGATTATATTACAACAAGTGATGCTTCTTATTTCGAAATTCCATTACGTATCAACACGAAAATAAAAGATTACTCTGCCCTCGGTTTGGAATTATACTATCCAAATGCGGAATATAATCTTGTATCGGCATGTATTCCAGGTCATGTAACCAAAGGTCTTGTGAAAATCAATCCTTCTTTGGAAGAAATATTAACTACCAATAATGATTTACTTGTCACCGATGAAAATGGTGTAATCAGAATAGTATATACAACAACCAATCACTATGATGTTAATATCAACGATTCATTGATTATATTAGGATTCTCAGCAAATAAAGGCGTACAGTCCGGCATGCTTGATTTTTCATTGACCGGCTCCGGCATCGTTGGGGATCAATATGGCAATGAAGTCCCTGATGCATACTTTTCAATACCTAAAATACTAGTCAGTAACGATTTCTATTCCGCCGCCACTTTAGAATTCTCATGTTATCCCAATCCGTTCAGTGATAAAGTTTCTGTCAGGTATAATCTGCCGGAAAATGGCAATGTGATAATTAAAATCCTCAATACCCATGGAAATCTTTTATCCATACCCATTAAAAAATCACAGTGCAAAGGCTTCCATACTGAAGATATTTCCGGAATGAATTTGCCTGCTGGATTGTATGCCTTAATACTTGAATTCGAAGGATCCGAGAAATCTTCTTTCGGTGTGGTCAAATTGTTAAAACCAATGCCAAAATAAAACCTTAATGACCCGGTAAAAGTTTTAAAACCGGTGCCTCTTACACCCTACATAACGCGACGTATAATAAGGGCTGGTATTATATTTTTCGATAATCACACCGCTCATGCAGGTAGAATGCATCATGGTCACCTGCCCTGAATCGGCTTCAATGATCAGGGCTACATGCCCTACACCTGAGGATTTCGAGCTTCTCCCCTTGAAAAAAATAAAATCACCCTTGCGGGCTTCTTTCAAATCAACTTTTTGTCCTAATGTGGACATCGCCGACGAAGAATGTGGAAACGAATAACCAAATTTTCCGAAAATATAGGAAACATAGCCCGAACAATCAAAACCCTGCGGCGACTGTCCGTGATATTTATACTTCAGCCCCAGAAATTGTTTTCCGAAATCTATCACGCTGTCTATCAGCGCCTCATTATAGTCGGTGGGTTTTACAGAGTCTGCAGGAACCGTGTCCTTCTTCACTGCAAAAACAGAATCATTGGTCTGGTAATCAGCTCCCGGCTGACTATGGATGCTGGGGATAAGCACAGCCATAAAGGCCACAAACAACAAATTTAATATATATTCTATTTTTATTTTTCTGTGCATCAGTTTTTTCTCCGAAGAAATCTTCGTAAAATCCCATGAGACTAAGAATTACAGCCTCAAAATGGCACAACACATAAAGTGTTGCAGAACAAAGATATACATAATTTTTTTACCGGCCAAACTTTTTTTAAGTTTCCGTTTTGGTAAGCCTACTGTGTTTATACCCATAAACAAAATACAAGCAAAGCCCGACCACCAGCCATATCAGGAAGCGGAGCCAGTTGGTGATGCCTAATTCTGTCATCAGGTAAAAATTGGTAAGCAGACCCAGCACGGGAATCAGCGAAAACTGCCTCACAACAGCAAACACGCTCAGCACCATGGCTAGCAAAATAAACATCAGCAGGGGAATTTTATCAATAATAGTATTCCATTCGGCCAACAAGTCCTGTTTTGCAAAATTTTCGAAAAAGGTTTTATTCAACAGGTATACTGCCAGCAGTACAATTAGCCATACCCATGGAAGAAAATACCTCGAATTAAAATAAGGTATTTTAAATGATTTTTGGTTGGTCAGATGTTTGTTTTTCTTTGGATCATCCAGTATCAGCACACCACCCGACACCAAAACAAAAGCGAAGAGTGTTCCGATACTGGTCAGGTCAGTCACTTCAGTAAGGTTCATAAATAATGTAGGAATAGCGACCAGAAATCCGGCAACAACAGAAGAAAAGGCCGGGGTTTTATATTTGTGATGTAATTTTGAAAATCTTTTCGGCAACAGCCCGTCGCGGCTCATGCTCATCCAGATTCGGGGCTGGCCCAGCTGAAAAACCAGCAACACACTGGCCATAGAGATCACAGCACTCACAGCTATAAGTCCCGAAAACCCGGTCAGGTTCAGCCGTGCAAACACATAGGCCAACGGGTCGCCCACGGCCAGCTCGTAGTAAGGCGCCATTCCCGTAAGCACCAGGCTGATCATAATATATAATACCGTGGATATCACCAACGACAGCAGGATAGCACGGGGTAAATCCTTTTGCGGCCGCTTGCACTCTTCCGCCGTAGTAGAGATAGCGTCAAAACCTATATAGGCAAAAAACACCGCTGCCACCCCTTTCAGTACGCCTGATACTCCGTGAGGGGCAAAAGGACTCCAGTTCCCTGTATCAACATAAAAAACACCCACACCTATGATCAGCAACAATATGAGAATCTTCAACGCCACCATCAGGTTACTGGCAATTTTTGATTCGCGGATTCCGACATAGACAAGACTTGAAATAAAAACAACAATAGAAAAAGCAGGAATATCGGCAATAATTTTCACACCGAAAATTTCAGGAGCACTGATCCAGGCATTATAGGCGTCGCGCATACCCGCTGTCATACTATCCAGTGAAGCCCCGGCTGCAAGTTGCTCTGTCACGGCATGATAGCCGCGGGAAGCGCTCAGGTAATCTATCGTAAGACATGCCGGAATATGGATATTAACACCCTCGCACATACCCACAAAATAATCCGACCAGCTGATCGCCACGGCTATGTTACCCACGGCATATTCCATGATCAGATCCCAGCCGATGATCCAGGCGATCAGCTCGCCAAAGCTGGCATAAGCGTATGTATAGGCGCTGCCGCTGATCGGGATGACCGAAGCAAAACGAGCATAACACAAACCCGACAAACCGCAGGCCAGGGCAGTAAAAACAAACAACAACGAAACTGCGGGCCCGCCACTGGCAGCCGCATTGCCTATGGTGCTGAAAATACCGGCTCCGATGATGGCTGCAATACCTAAGGCCGTCAGATCAACCACATTCAGGTTTTTCTTCAGCCGATGAGTGTCATGCGTCACATCATCCGCATGACGAAGAATATCTTCCACTGACTTTTTTCTGAATAACGTATTGAAGTTCGTCATGTTATGTATACATGGAAACACCCTGAATCAGAACAAAAAAACTATAATGCCGGTAAAGATAATTTATTTTGAAATCAGCAAGCTTTTTGCAGCTTCATAAATACCATCCTCATCATAACCACATTCCGCATAAAGCTGAGCCAGGGAACCCTGCTCCACAAAACGGTCGGGAACACCAAGTTTCACTACTTCAGCCTCATAATTATGCTGGTTCATAAACTCGATGACCGCAGTACCCAGCCCGCCGACAACCGTGCCGTCTTCGACCGTTATGATTTTCCTGAATTTTTTAAAAACCTCATGTAATAAGGATTCATCCAAAGGTTTAAGGAATCGCATATCAAACAATGCCGGGCTGAGGTTTTCGGCATTCAGGCGCTTGATCACATGGACGGCAAAATTGCCCACATGCCCGATGGTGATAAAAGCCATATCCTGCCCGCCAATCACCATACGTCCTTTACCGGTCTCCATTTTTTGTAAGGGAGTCTTCCATTGCTCCATCACACCGTAACTCCGGGGATAGCGGATAGCAAAAGGCAATTCAACGTATTGAGCCGTGTATAAAAGATTCCTGAGCTCCTCTTCATTCATCGGAGCTGAGACGATCATATCCGGGATACACCTGAGGTATGCCAGGTCAAATGTGCCATGGTGCGTAGCGCCATCTTCGCCCACCAGGCCGCCACGGTCGATGCAAAACACCACATGCAGTTTCTGCAGGGCTACATCATGAATGATCTGGTCGTAGGCACGCTGCAAAAAACTTGAATAGATATTACAATAAGGTATCAGTCCCTGTGCTGCAAGCCCGGCGGAAAAAGTTACCGCATGTTGCTCTGCGATACCCACATCAAAAGTACGTTCCGGAAACTTCGCCAGCATCATATTCATAGAACAACCGGTGAGCATGGCCGGAGTAACCCCTACGATCTTCGGATTTTGTTCCGCAAGTTCCACCAGGGTTTTCCCGAAAACAATCTGATATCTTGTTAATTTCTGAGGTTCGGGTTTTTCCATGTTGATACCGGTGTCCGGATCAAAAATTCCGGGAGCATGAAACCGTGTCTGGTCCTTCTCCGCCCAGGGGAACCCCTTACCTTTTACCGTAATGCAATGCAATATTTTCGGACCCCGGATATCCTTAATATCATTGAACAGTTTGACAAGACGCACCACATCATGGCCATCCACCGGGCCAAAATACCGGAAGCCGAGCGATTCAAAAAGGTTGCTTTGCCTGACAATGGCAGACTTTATGGCGCCAAGAAACTTGTTTATCAGCTTCCGGAGGGTTTTACCGGTGATAATATTCCAGATATTAAGCTTGAGTTTATTGTATATCCGGGAAGTAGTAATATTGATAAGGTACTCTTTCAGTGCACCCACATTTTTGTCTATGGCAATACCGTTGTCGTTGAGGACGACCAACAGGTTTGATTTGGCCACACCCGTATGGTTAAGGGCTTCGAAAGCCAGCCCGGCTGTCATGGAGCCATCACCGATAAATGCAATATGATGCCGGTCGTGTTGTTCCTTCAGCTCCGAAGCAATGGCCATACCCAGTGCTGCCGAGATGGATGTGGAGGAATGTCCCACCCCGAAAGCATCGTATTCACTTTCGGCCATGCGTGGGTAACCGCTGATTCCCTTATACCTCCGGTTGGTGTCAAATACATCTTTCCGCCCGGTAAGGATTTTATGGGTATAGGCCTGATGCCCCACATCCCACACCAGTTTATCATATGGCGTACGAAAAACATAATGAAGAGCAACCGTAAGCTCCACGGAACCAAGATTGGCTCCAAGATGACCGGGATTCAATGACGTGGAGTCAATGATAAACTGCCTGAGGTCTTCGCACAAAGCCGGTAATTCTTCAACCTTCAGCTTCCGTAAGTCGGCTACTGAATTGATTTTGGATAATATGGGACCCTGTTTTACGATCACGGGATAATTAACATTCTTTTTATGAAAATCGTGTGCGAAAATATAAAAAAATTATGGCATCAACCGGATTAAATCTAAATCACTTATCCTTATTAGCTGATATTTAGAATATTAGCTTTTTTATCCGTGTTTTATGTTGTAATTCCGCCTGAAAAATGCTTTTTTTGCATAAAAATTAGATGTTATGGAAGAACAATATACGTCATTTAAAATAAAAGAGCTTCTGAAACAGACCGATTATGGAAAAAATGTAAACCTGAAAGGATGGGTACGTTCCAAAAGAGGGAACAAACAACTTGCCTTTATCGAAATGAATGATGGTTCCATAATTCACAACCTGCAGGTAGTTGCTGAACTTGACAAGTTTGACGAAGAAACCATGAGACTTATTACCACCGGCGCTTGTCTTTCGGTGAACGGCATCCTGGTCCAATCACCCGGGCAGGGACAACATGTGGAAATCCAGGCGGTTGCCATAAAGGTTTACGGAACAGCTGATGCGGCGACCTATCCTCTGCAGAAGAAAGGTCATACGCTCGAATTTTTAAGAGAGATAGCCCACCTGCGCCCCCGTACCAACACATTTGGCGCTGTATTGCGTATCCGTCATGCCATGTCGTTTGCCATTCACAAATTTTTCAACGACCGCGGGTTTTACTACCTCCATACTCCGCTCATCACCGGCTCAGATGCCGAAGGCGCCGGCGCTTTGTTCCAGGTCACCACACTCAATATGGAAAACCCGCCACGCATGGATGATGGCAGCATCAACTACACCGAAGATTTTTTCGGAAAACGCACCAGTCTTACAGTTTCCGGCCAGCTCGAAGGCGAACTCGGCGCCATGGCCCTGGGGCTGGTATACACTTTCGGACCTACCTTCAGGGCCGAAAACTCCAATACCCCGCGGCACCTGGCCGAATTCTGGATGATCGAACCCGAAATGGCGTTTTATGACATCAACGATAACATGGACCTGGCCGAGGATATGCTGAAATACCTGATTACATACGCACTGGAACATTGCAGTGACGATCTCGCCTTCCTGCAAAAAATGTATGATAGCGAACTGATCGAACGGCTGAACTTTATACTAGCCCACCCTTTTGAACGACTTGCCTATGGTGAGGCGATTGAGATATTGATGAACTCGGGAAAAAAATTCGAATATCCCGTCTCTTGGGGCACCGACCTGCAGGCCGAACACGAAAGATACCTGGTGGAAAATCATTTCCGGCGCCCGGTAATACTTACCGATTATCCAAAGGAGATCAAAGCCTTTTACATGAAACAAAATCCCGATGGCAAGACAGTCCGAGCCATGGATGTGCTCTTTCCGAAAATCGGTGAAATCATAGGCGGATCACAGCGTGAAGAAAACTATGAGTTGCTGCTGAACCGCATCCGCGAAATGGATATCTCCGAAAAAGAAATGGCATGGTACCTCGACACAAGAAAGTTTGGTACGGCGCCCCACAGCGGATTTGGTCTCGGTTTCGAGCGGCTGATGCTGTTTATCACCGGTATGGCAAACATCAGGGACGTGATTCCGTTCCCGCGCACACCTAAAAATGCAGAATTCTGACATCTGTTTTTTTCCGGGTTTTACATATCTGTATTTTATTGCATTTTTTATTGCATAAACCAACTAAAAAGATTATATTCGTATCAAATTAAAAAGATTGTTTTCTATGCTCAACCAGAAACTTCAGCAGAAATTACAACAAAAGCTTTCGCCTCAGCAGATACAACTGATGAAATTGTTACAGCTGCCCACCATTGCTATGGAACAACGCATCAAAGAAGAACTGGAAGAAAATCCCGCACTCGAAGATGTTAACGAGTCGGATGAAAAAGACGAAGCCCAGAATATAGATGACAATATTTCGGATGCTGATAATCAGGATACTGAAGAAGACGAAGAGGATGAAATAGAAAAAGAACTGGATGAAGTTGAAAAAGACCCCGAAGAAGTTTCCTTTGAGGATTTTTTAGAAGAAGACGACACACCCGCCTACAAGCTGAGCTCATACGAATATAACCCCGACGAAGAAGACCGGAAAGAAATTCCCTTCTCTGTCGGGCAGACGTTTCATGAGAATCTTATCTCCCAGTTGGGCATGCGCAAACTCGACGAACGTCAGAAACAAATTGCCTATTTTATCATTGGCAACCTCGATGATTCAGGATACCTGCAAAGAGACCTGTCGGCAATGGCAGACGACATTGCATTCGCTCAAAACATCACCACCAACGTCAAAGAACTGGAAGAGCTGTTGTTACTGATCCAGGAATTTGAACCATACGGTGTGGGTGCGCGCAACCTTCAGGAATGTCTGCTCATCCAGCTCCGCAAAAAAGAAACCATAACTTCATCGGTAATGCTGGCACAGACCATATTGTCCAGATTTTTTGTGGAATTCACCAAAAAACATTACGACAAGATCAAAAAACGCCTCGAAATCTCCGACGAACAGCTTAAACTGGCTATGAATGAGATACTTCAACTCAACCCCAAGCCCGGTAACTCAATGATTGACAATGCCAAGCCTAACCAGTACATCACCTGCGATTTCATCATCACCAATAACGACGGGCAACTGGAACTTTCCCTGAATGCTAAAAACACGCCCGAACTCCGCATCAATAAAGCATACCTCGACATGATCGAAACCATGTCGGCCGATAAAAAAAGAAAAACAGGCCAGGATAAAGAATTGGCCTTATTTGTGAAACAAAAACTCGATTCTGCCAGATGGTTTATCGACATGATCAAACAACGTCACGACACCTTATACAAAACCATGAAGGCCATTATGGATTTTCAAAAAGAATACTTCCTTGAGGGTGACGAGACCAGCCTGAAACCCATGATATTAAAGGATATCGCTGAGAAAGTAAACCTCGACATATCCACTATTTCACGCGTGGTGAACAGCAAGTATGTCCAGACCCATTTCGGCACCTTCCTGCTGAAAAGTTTTTTCTCCGAATCGCTGCAGACCGAGTCGGGCGAAGAAGTCTCCACCCGTGAAGTTAAAAAAATCCTTACCGACTGCATTGAAGCCGAAAGCAAGAAAAAACCCCTTACCGACGAACAGCTTACGAAAATCCTCAAAGACAAAGGCTATAACATTGCCCGGCGTACGGTGGCCAAATACCGCGAACAACTAGATATACCCGTGGCCCGGCTCAGAAAGGAACTTTAGTTTTTATGGCACACACCTTCGCTAAAGTGGTTTCGGTCATCTTTCACCCGCTGATGATGCCGATGTATTCATTGTTACTGCTTTTTAATGTCAATATGTATTTTACTTCAGCGCTTAATCCTTTGGCCAAAGGCCTGCTGCTAATCATGATGTTTTCTGCCACCGTATTCATGCCTGTGTTACTGTTTTCGGTTCTCAGATGGAAAAATATCATCAGCAGTTTTCAGATGGAATCAAATGAAGAAAGGAATTATCCCTATCTGATCACAGCCATCATCTATTTTCTCATGTATATGCTGCTATCGCAAACTGCCATACCTGTTGTGTACAGCGTTTTTCTGATATGTGCCACCGTTTTGTCGCTATTGTTGCTGCTGATCAATTTTAAATTCAAAATCAGCGCCCATATGGCCGGAATCGGAGGAGTGACAGGCCTGTTGACAGGAATCGGTATCCGAATGAATATAGATATGACTTTCCTGATAATTATAGCTATCGCTATTGCCGGACTGATCGGTTTTGCCCGTTTAAAGCAAAACGCACACAAGCCCCCCGAAGTCTACCTGGGATTTCTCACAGGAGTGGCGGTATTTGTGATTTTAATACTGCTGCTTTAAAATCAATATGGAGAAATAGTTAAACCCACCGAAATAGGATACATATCAGGCCCTTTGTCTTTTTTGAAAAGATGGGATAAGGAATAGTAACCGTAGACCTGTATCCATTTCCAACCCGTACGCAGGGTAATGCCGTAACGGACTTTGTTCACATTGTCAATCTTATATTCCTTTATCTTAATGGTCGGTGTCGGATAAGCTTCCGTAAAATCATCGCCGCTGTATTTGGTATGATTGCCCAGCATCAGTCCAAACTTTCCGCCAAGATAAAATTTAAACGCATTATTTTTCAGGCGAAAACGGAATTCCAGGGGAATATCGGCATAGACCACCGTAAATTTATTGTTTTTATAATGAATGTCCTGCGATCCGTCAGGCAGTTTTGAAGGGATTTTTTTGAAGACGGTGGTCCCGTCAAAAACTTTCGCCCCCAGGGAGTCAAGTGTATAGTTTTTGATGGGCATCGCATCGCTGTATATATTATGACAGCTTACTCCCAAACCCACAGCAAAACTAAAGTTGCTGGTACCAAAAGGAAACTCTTTCATAACATACACATTAGCGCCGCGATTGATCTGTTTGGTATCAATGGAATCGCTGGCCGCGCCCTTCATGATCCACATATCGGTAAAAACATCAGCAACCAGCCTGTCGGCCTGTGAAAGCTTGCCATAAGTGATCTTTTTCTGATCTTCTTTATCCTGCGCACTCAGACTAAACGAAAAGGCCAGGCACAAGGCAACGAACATTATCTTTTTCATGAATCAAAAATTTATTTGGTGACAAAGATAGCATTTATACAAATATCGGACCTCAAATAATCACTCTTACCTTAAAAACAATAAACCATTTTTTATAAAACAAAAATCCCAATTTAATATTCACATTTATACAACGATAAAATAACGATGTTTTCAAAGCTTATGATATGTATATTCAGAGAAATTGAATGTTTTTTTTCAAATGATAAATTCAGAATTACATAAGTCCAAAACAAAAAAATATTAATTTTGTGTTCAATAATGAGGCAGTTTTTACACTGATCGGATTAGGCCCCGTCTTCTAGTGGTCAGGAAAGTAGATTCTCAGTCTAAGAACATGAGTTCGATTCTCATCGGGGCTGCAATAAATTTGTAAATCAAGTATTTACAAAACATGTTTTCAACTCTTCCATTCCCTTCCCGTACATTTTTAAGAATAGATTTCAACTGCAATGCTGATTTTTTCTATTTTAAACAACCTTATTAAAAAAAAGGCTGTCTTATTAGTTGCCCTTATGTAATAGCAAGTATTGCAAGTATTTTAAATAATATATTTTGTGTGCTAACTCAGAAACATATTTCGTCAAGATAAATTTTATCGGTTTATTTTGGGATACTAATTATTTATTTTTATAACTTTGTAGGTAGTTTTAATTGTTTGATATGTTATATTTTTTCTTTGATTTAATAATTTAATTTTTTATATACAATTATGAATATGAGAAGTTTTTTTTCGTTCATCCTGACTTTTTCCATCCTATTCTTGTTTTCTTTAACCGGAAAATCTCAGTCAGCAAGCAACTGGTCTATTAGCTGGTCGTATCCGAAAGTTTTTCTTGAAAATAAAGGACAATTTGATAACCGCGACAAATTAAGTGGTTCTCAGATTCTGTATGGTATTGACCATACCTATTTTCAGGTTTATTTTACCAAACAAGGCCTCACCTACCACCTGAACACCAAAATCAGAAATCCTGAACGGAAAAAAGGCGACACCACAAAACCCAAAAAACTGACTGTCAGTGATTTTGTGCGCATTTCGTGGCTTGGCGCCAACCCCAACCCCGAAATTGTTGCTGAAGAAATGATGCCCGATTATCAGACCTATTCCATGCTGGGCAAAGACCGGAAAAGTTATTACGATATCAGAAATATCAAAGGGTTTAAAAAGATTACCTATAAAAACCTTTACCCCGGTATTGATGTAGCCTATACCTTTCATCCGGAATCCGGGATAAAATATACGCTGATATTACACCCCGGAGCTGATATCTCTGTAGTAAAAATGAAATATGCTTCCGACAGAAAAATGTTTATTGACGAGAACGGAAATCTTAAAATCGCAACACTTTATGGCGACATCATCGACCATGCCCCGTTGACTTTTTATGAAAAAAACGGCAAACCCGTAAAATCACATTTTCAATTATATGATAATAACGAGGTCGGTTTTATTCTCGGCAATTATGATCCATCACAAAAGATCATTGTGGATCCCTGGGTGCAAACACCTTCGCTTCCCAATTCAAACTGTGTCTGGGAACTGGATAAAGATGCCGCCGGGAACATTTACGTCATAGGCGGGGATATGCCGATGAAACTGCAGAAATACAATGCTTCGGGTGTTTTACAATGGACCTACAGCACACCCTGGGATACTACCAACAGCTGGCTGGGCACGCTGGCCACCGATCTGAACGGAAATTCATACGTCACTTCCGGTTCTACTGCTGCCATTCAAAAAGTGAATTCAGCAGGCTCCATGGTTTGGAGCGCCACCGGCGGAGCGATGGACGAATACTGGATGATATCGTTCAACTGCGACCAGACCAAGCTGATAGTCGGCGGCACACGGCTTGATCCTATCGTAATACCTAATAGCCATGGCGTTATTTTCGATATCAACACCACTACAGGAAGTGTCATATCTCTGGTTAATGTTGCCACCACCCGAACCAATACGGTAATGGGTATGCCGATCACGGAACCTAACGAAGTAAGGGCGCTGTCTTCTTCAAGAGATGCCAAATATTATTTTCTCACCCTTGATTCTGTAGGGTCTATAAATCAGAACATGTCGTTATGCTCCTCTAACGGCCCTGTTTTTAAACATATTTCGGATTATAACTTTGCTTATAAATCTGAAAATTACAGGCCCAATAACGGCAATGCGGGTATCCGCGCCATCAGGGCAAATAATAACTTCGTATATACCCAGAACGGAAATACCATACACAAACGCTCACTGGTTGACGGCTCAATAATTACTTCGGCGGCCATACCGGGAGGTATTTCCACACTGGTATCCCCGCTGATGAATTTCTATCAACCCGGAAACAACGGCATCGCTGTTGATTCCTGTGGTAATGTCTATGTGGGTTCCGGTGACCGGGTCATTAAATATGACGCAAACCTTAATATATTATCGCAAACCAACCTTCCTTTTGCCGTTTATGATGTAGTGGTGACGCCCGGAGGTAATGTGGTTGTTTGCGGCGGCACCGGTACCTCTTCCAGCTCATCACGGACGGGTTATATTCAGTCTATAAATATGTCGGCATGTCACCCGTTTGCTTTGATCTGCTGTAATACCAGCATTTGCCCTGCGGGGCCCTTCTGTCAGACAGACGCAGCTGTTACTCTCGTTACTGAAACCTCCGGCGGAAGCTGGAGCGGGCCGGGAGTTGACCCGGTAACCGGGGTTTTTGATCCCTCAGCAGCTGGTCCCGGAACACATACCATTACTTATACCTTACCCTGTGGCAGCAGCTCCATAAATATCACCGTAAACAACTGCATGGCTCTTTACGTATGCCAGGAACCCAACGGCGACTTATCCGTTTCCGGAGGTTTTGCCCCGTATACATGGCAGACAGGTTCCGATTCGCTCGACTGCAGCAGTTGTTACATGGGAGTATGTATGCCGCCCATCTGCAACGGAGTTATCATTACTGTATGGACAGCTTTTGCAACAGGAAACACCGTCACCCCCCCCGTAGGAGATACTATGAGGGTGATTGATAATAATGGAAATTTTTATATAATATACGATACGGCGTCACTGCCTGCCTGTTCGGCTTGCCCACACTTCACGTTCAACATGACTAATGTAGTCAATGTGTGTCCCGGACAGACCAACGGAGGATTTACCGTAACGACAAGCGGAGGCGCTGCCCCCTACAGCCTGGATCTCAAAAACAGCTCAGGGGCAGTCATTGCATCATTCAGCAATGTCAGCGGCGCCCAGACTTTCACAGGACTTGCTGCCGGAGTATATAACCTCGTGGCCACCGACAACGACACCTGCCGCGACTCAACCTATGTCACCATAAACCAACCTACTGAAATGACCATCATGCTGACCCCTCAGGATGAACATTGTCCCAACAGCTGCGACGGCGCTGTCAGTTCGTTTGTCACAGGCGGCGACGGGCCATATTCGTATGCATGGAATCCTCCGCAGGACACACTCCCTTCCCTAACCGACCTGTGCGCAGGAACTTATTCCCTGACCGTCACCGACGGAAACTCCTGTACAAAAACGGCCTCCACCACCGTGGAAACATCGGTGACCGTAAGCGCCGATTTTACAGCCAATCCACAGTCGGGAAATGTCCCGCTTATCGTCAGTTTCACCTACACCGGATCCGGCGCCGTGGCATGGTTCTGGGATTTCGGCGACGGAGATGTTTCTTCCGATCAGAACCCGGGACACGTGTATGACACCATAGGTTCGTATACCGTCACCCTTATTGTAACTACCGGAATACCAGACTTTTGTGTTGACACATTCCAACTTGTAATTGAGGTTCAGAAGCCCTCAATACTTGTCATTCCCAATGTGTTTACACCCAACAACGACGGCCATAACGATGAATTCATCATGGAATCCAGAGAGATCAGAACCTTTGCTGCCACCATTTTCAACCGCTGGGGTAAAAAAATATTTGAATGGACAGACGTCAGTAAGGGATGGGATGGAAAAACCAACAGCGGAAATGATGCCGCCGACGGAGTGTACTATTTTATCATCAAAGCAGTCGGTAACGATGACGTGGAATATGATTTGACCGGAACCATCACGCTTATAAGATAAGAATGGTTGTGACCAAATTAAAACAGGATGTCCGGCGTTTTTATTATAGTAAAAATATTATCTGATCATGTATTATAAACACTTTACATTGAATGAAGTTCTGCTAAAAATCCCAAAAAAAATGCACACAGCCTTGTTAGGTTTTGCTTTTATAGTGTGCATCACCATTATTTCGGGCACAGAAATTTTTGCACAGACCAACTGGTCGGTAACCTGGAATTATCCAAAAGTTTTTCTTGAAAATAAAGGACAGTTCGATGTACGCGCCAAATTACCCGGGTCGCAGATTTTGTATGGGATTGACCATACCAATTTTCAGGTATATTTTACAAAACAAGGCCTCACTTATCACCTGAACACCAAAATCAGAAATCCTGAACGGAAAAAAGGCGACACTACCAAGCCCAAAAAACTGACTATCAGTGATTTTGTACACATGTCATGGCTTGGCGCTAACCCCAATCCGGAGATTGTGGCTGACGAACTGACTCCTGATTATCAAACCTATTCGATGTTGAGCAAAGACCGGAAAAGTTATTACGATATCAGAAACATTAAAGGATATAAAAAAATTACCTACAAAAATCTGTATCCCGGTATTGATGTAGCCTATACCTTTCATCCGGAATCCGGGATAAAATATACGCTGATATTACACCCCGGAGCCGATATTTCTGTAGTAAAAATGAAATATGTTTCCGACAGGAAGATGTATATTGACGGGAATGGAAATCTTAAAATCGCTACACTATATGGTGATCTCATCGACCATGCTCCGGTAAGTTTTTATGAAAAAAAGGGCAACCCTGTAAAATCTCATTTTCAATTAAATAACAATAATGAGGTCGGCTTTGTTCTTGAAAACTATGACAATACACAGAGGGTCATAATAGATCCCTGGGTGCAAACACCTTCACTGCCCAATTCGAACTGTGTATGGGAAGTGGATAAAGATGCTGCCGGCAACGTATATATCATAGGCGGGGATATGCCGATGAAACTGCAGAAGTACAATGCTTCGGGAGTATTGCAATGGACATACAACACCCCCTGGGATACGGCTAACAACTGGCTGGGAACCCTCGCCACAGATCAGAACGGGAATTCTTATATCACTTCAGGATCTGTGGCGGCCATTCAGAAAATCAACAGTTCCGGTTCCATGCAGTGGAGCGCCAACGGCGGCCCCCTGGATGAATACTGGATGATATGTTTCAATTGCGATCAGACCAAGCTGATAGTAGGCGGCACACGCATCAACGATATTATCAATGTAGCCAACAGCAACGGCGTCATCTTCGACATCAGCACAACTAACGGCAGCGTGCTTGCCATGACAAATGTTGCCGCAAGTAAAACTTTTACGATCATGGGCATGCCTACCGTATACCCTAATGAAGTAAGAGCCTTATCATCGTCCCGTGATGCCAAGTACTATTTTCTCACCCTCGATTCTGTGGGCGCTATCAACCAGAATATGACACTGTGTTCCACCAACGGGCCTGTGTTTAAAGAATTCACCAATTACGAATTCTCCTATAAATGCGAGAATTACCGGCCCAATAACGGCAATGCCGGCATACGGTCCATCAGGGCCAACGACAATTTTGTATATACTCAAAACGGGAACACTATAGAAAAACGCTCTTTGACCGATGGCTCAGTAATCAGCTCTGCAGCCATTCCGGGAGGTATTAATACCACCGTGACCATGACCAGTTATCATCAACCCGGCAACAGCGGAATTGCTGTGGATGATTGCGGAAATGTGTACGTCGGTTCAGCAGACAGAATCATTAAATATGATGCTGATCTGACTATTTTATCTCAGGTCAATCTTCCGTTTGCTGTTTATGATGTAGTGGTAGCTCCGGGAGGTAATGTTGTGGTAGCCGGTGGCACCGGCACATCTTCCAGTACTTCACGTACAGGCTACGTACAGTCGATCAATTTATCGGCCTGTGCGCCGTTTCAACTGATCTGCTGCAACACAACGATATGTCCTGCCGGGCCTTTTTGTCAGTCAGATCCTCCCTATGCACTCATTTCCGAAGTTCCTGGGGGCACATGGAGCGGCCCGGGAGTCAATCCTTCCACGGGCGTTTTCGACCCTGCAGCAGCGGGTGCCGGAACACATACCATCACTTACACCATGGCTTGCGGATCAAGTTCGATTGTCATTGTTGTCAACCCATGTATACCACTGGATGTCTGCCAGGAGCTAAACGGCGATATGACGGTTTCCGGAGGAACCGGTCCCTATAGTTGGCAGGAATATGCTCCACCGGCGACCATTAACATTACCAATCAGGCAGAATGTCAATCCTGTGGCTACACCTGGAATGCCCTGATCAGTATATGCATGAACGGTATGATGCCGGTGACCACCTGTACCACGCCCGGCGGATGGTCTACCGTAGCCACCGGAAATACCATCACTCCGACAGGTACCTGGCCCATACGGGTTATTGATGTGAACGGCGATTCTGCCATAGTTTCCAGCTTCTCATCCTTACCGGTATGCTCCCCATGCCCGACCCTGGTGATCACTCCTTCTAACATCGTGGATGCCTGTAATAACGGCGTCAACGGCAGTTTCAGCGCAACAACCAGCGGCGGTGTCAGCCCTTATGATTATTCCCTATCCCTCGGAGGCACCGTGGTGGCCACATTTGATGATATCGCAGGCTCCCAGTCCTTCACAGGACTTGGCGCCGGAACGTATACGCTTACCGTGACCGATGCCGATAACTGCTCCGGCACCATCACGGTAACCATCGGTTCAGTACCCGACCTGACTCCGGTCATTACAGGCCCGGCAACCATCTGCGCCGGGGGATCTGCTGTACTCGATGCCGGTGCAAACTATATCTCCTATTCCTGGTCTACCGGTGAAACCACCCAAACCATAACCGTTACTTCCGCCGGAACTTATACCGTCACGGTTGCTGATGCTAATTGTTCCGGCGCTGGTTCAATAACGCTCACCCAGTCGGGTATGATCAACCCGGTAATCACTGGCACGACAGATATTTGCCCGGGCGCCTCCACGGTTTTGGATGCAGGCAGCGGTTATATATCATATCAATGGTCTAACGGCGCAACGGGACAGACGAGTTCGGTGAGTTCGGGCGGACTTTTCTCTGTCACCGTAAGCGATGCAAACGGCTGTACCGGCTCTGCCTCTGCAAATGTTAATGTCATTCCCACTTTACCGGTATCGGCATCTGCTGTTCCAACCACGGTATGCCCGGGTAACCCGGTCACTCTGACGGCAACAGGCGGAGGCACTTATGTATGGAATACCACGCCACCGGATTATGATTCTGTGAACGTGGTAAACCCCATGACTACGACCACATATGTCGTCACCGTGACCTATAACGGATGCGAAAGCACCGCTTCGGTCACTGTGATCGTTGATGCAAGTCTTCCTGTGGTGACCTCCTCAACCAATACAGGGTGCATTACCAACGACGGAACGGCTACCGTTGAAGTGACAGGATCCGGATACACTTTTGTCTGGAACACGGTTCCGCCTCAGTATACTCAAACTGCTACAGGCCTTGCTCAGGGCACGTATAGTGTTACGGTAGGTTATAACGGATGTTATGGAACAGGAACGGCAACCGTAGGCATACCGACCGGGCCGGAGGCTATTTTTCAGATTCATCCGCGTAATCCTATGATTGATGACGGACCTGTTCTTTTCTTCGATCATTCCTTTGGAAGCGTAACACAATGGCACTGGGACTTTGGCGACAGCACCACGGCTGACGGAAATCATGTTGACCATGCATATGCTGATACAGGTACCTACCTGGTCACGCTGATAGTTACCGATGTCGATGGATGCAGTGATACCGTCAGCCGGTATATTCATATAGCACCCTTGTTCGCGGTATGGATACCCAATAGTTTTACGCCCAATGATGATAATACCGTTGTTGCACCTCAAAATGAGGTTTTTAAACCTGTCGGTGTCGGATGGGATACCGAAAACTACATGATGGTTATTTATGATCGCTGGGGACGCGAATTATTTCACACCACAGACGTTAACGAAGGCTGGAACGGGACTTATAATAATAATTACAGTACCTCTAAAGGGGTACAGGATATCTTCATATACCTGATCAATATAACGGATCTCAAAGGTCTTGTACACGAATATAAAGGTATCATTGTTCTGGTACAATAAATGTCTTCTTCTGATCAGGTTTATAGCTAACAATTTGATTTACTGTTCGCAAGTTAAAGAAACTGTTTTGAATCGGTAAAGAGAAAATACTATCAACCTGAGTTCGGGATAAATAAATCATTTTTGTTTTGTCAAAACACAGATTCACTTGATATTAATTGCCAATGAAATATCAATAGAAAATCAATAATGTGCAGAATATTTGTCCGAAGACATTAACCATTTTCAATGTTAATCTCCTGACAGAGAATAAATGTTTTTATTATGGGCACCACTAAAAACTTCAAAATTCTTCGTTCGACTTCGTTCTTCAAATCCTTGCGTTCGGCAGGCTCAGCACAGGCATGTACGCAAAGTACTCTGCGATTTTCAGAACTTCGACTGCCTCGAACTTTTTTGTTTTAGAGGCGCCCGATCAAGGTTATTAGAGATGCCCTTATTTCTTTTCTATTGATATTTAAATCATTACGGATTAAGATAAAATGTTGTTAACCCGAACTCAGGTCATCAGTTTTTTTGAACAGCATCGGTAAATGTCAGTGTGTGTAAAACTTCCCCTGAATAATCTTCTCATGTTTTAATATAACAATAAGTTAAATTTAAGTTAAAGGCTTGTCAAAACGATTAAAAATGCCTATAAATGATTATATTTGTTTAATTATCAATCATAAAAATCATAACTAAAACATCGGGATTATGAAAAAAATATTGCTCCTGTTTTCCGTTATCCTTATATCCGTTTCAGTCTTTGCACAAACCTACACCGGAAGCTCTGCGCGTGCGATAGTTCCCGGAGCTGAAATGGTTGTAAAAGACACTCAACTAGACATTCCTACATTCATTAGATTTGCAAAGGTCTCAGAACCTGAGTTCAAAGACCCTCAATTATGGCTTGAGGATCATTTCAAGATCGGCTCTGATCTTAATCTCAAACTTATTCACTCTGAAAAGGATGACCTGGGTTTTACACACTACCGTTACCAGCAAACCTACAAAGGTTATCCGATCCATTCAAATGTGTTTATCGTTCATGTCAGAAACAACAGGATCTTCAGTATGAACGGCCAGTTGTTCAGTAAACTCAATGTTCCGGCTAATGCCATGCTTACCGAAGCCCAGGCGCTGGATAAGGCTCTGGTTTATGTGGCAGCCGAAACTTATAAATGGCAGATACCTGGCGAAGAAAAGTTATTAAAGTATATCATGAACGACGATAAGGCGACCTATTTCCCGAAAGGCACACTTGTTATGATCCCGGCTGAACACCTTTTTAAAGGCGACAATTACAGGCTCGCCTATCAGTTTGATATTTATGCTCATCAGCCCATGAGCCGACAGTGGGTGTTTGTTGATGCTGCCACAGGTCAGGTGGTTCACACGCTTCAGCGCATACATTCAGAAAACCATGACGCACAATCTGTTGCTACCGGTACCGCCGCAACCAAATACAGCAATACCAGGACCATTATTACCGACTATACTGGAACAACATATCGTCTGCGCGATGCCACCAGGGGACTGGGTATTGAAACCTATGACATGAACACCGGAACAAGTTACACTTCTGCTGTTGATTTCACAGATGCCGACAACAACTGGACAGGCACCAATACCGCCCAGGATGAAGTTGCCCGCGATGCCCACTGGGGAACAGAAACAACCTATGACTATTTCTATACCAAACACGGGAGAAACAGTATCAATAATGCCGGTTTAAAATTATTAAGTTATGTTCACTATGATGTGGATTATGCCAACGCTTTCTGGGACGGTACGCGCATGACTTACGGTGATGGAGATAACACTTACTCTCCGCTGACGACGCTGGACATCTGCGCTCATGAAATAACACACGGGCTTACCGAATACACTGCAAATCTCAACTACTCTTATGAATCCGGCGCATTGAATGAAGGTTTCAGCGACATCTTTGGCACCAGCACCGAATTTTATGGAAAACCCACTTCGCAAACGGGTAACTGGACTGTCGGGGAAGAGATCGGGGCGCCTTTCAGAAGCATGTCAAATCCCAACCTTTACGGCCAGCCCGACACCTATCTCGGTACCGACTGGTATACCGGGACGGGTGATAACGGAGGCGTTCACTATAACTCCGGCGTCATAAATTTCTGGTATTACCTGCTTTGCCAGGGAGGCAGCGGAACAAACGATAACGGTAATGCATACAACGTTACTGCTATTACGATGGCTAAAGCTGAAAAAATTGCGTTCAGAGCGCTGACGGTATACCTCACCAGCTCTTCACAATATGCACAAGCACGCACGTACACGATTCAGGCCTGCGCAGACCTCTATGGCGGTTGTTCACAGGAAATGATCTCAGTCACTAATGCATGGTATGCGGTAGGCGTTGGTGCCGCCTATTCCTCATCGGCTGTTGATGCTGATTTCACCGCTTGTCCTGCCGCACAATGCACGGCAGCTCCATTTACGGTTCAGTTCACCAACCAAAGCACTAACGGAAACACCTACCTGTGGTCATTTGGCGACGGCAGCACCAGCACTGCTTCAGCTCCTTCGCATACCTATACGGGTAATGGCGCTTATAACGTCAAACTCGTTGCTTACGGAGGAACCTGCGGATCAGATTCTATTACCAAAACAGGTTTTATCACTGTCGGACCTTCCTATCCGTGCGAGGTGGCACTACCTGCCAGCGGAACCGGAACCACACAGACAAACTGTACCGGAAAACTTTATGACAGCGGGCTGTGCAGCGACTATGGCAACCTCACCGACGGCACCATCACGATTGCTCCCACAGGGGCTTCATCGGTCACTTTGACTTTTTCTACATTCGACTTCGAAGCAAATTATGACTATTTATATGTTTATAATGGGCCAACAACTGCATCAGCCCAGGTAGCAGGCAGCCCGTTTTCAGGAACAACGATTCCGGGGCCGGTTACCTCAAGCGGCGGAGCGATAACGATAAGACAATACAGCGACACCTATGTGGTCGGGTCGGGTTTTTCATTGCAGTGGACCTGTACCTCCAGCGCGGCACCCCCCGATGCCAATTTCGTTGCAAATGTCACCTCAAGTTGCACCGGAACGATCAATTTCACAGACCAGTCGACCAACACACCCGCCTCATGGCTGTGGAATTTCGGCGACGGCCAGACATCAACACTCCAGAACCCTTCGCATACCTATTCTACAAACGGAACATTCACTGTTAAATTAAGAGTAACCAATCAGTACGGCGCCGACTCGCTGATCAGAACAGATTATATCACCATAGACATGCCGGACGGGCCCACCGCAACGGGGGCAACAGTCTGCCAGGGCACTGCTGCACAACTGACTGCCAGCGGAAACGGAACGCTGAACTGGTTTGACTCACCGACAAGTAACACAAGCCTGTACACAGGAGGTACATATACCACTCCGGTACTGAACACAACAACAAACTATTATGTACAAAGCACTGCAGGAGGATCCGCTTATACCGGATTGACCAATAAGGTCAACACCACGGCCTCTAATATTTCTGCCGAACAGGGGCTGATATTCACGGCGCTTCAGCCCTTTGTTCTTAAATCAGTGAAAGTATATTCCGTGTCAACAGGCGCCACATCAAAAACCGTCACATTAAAAAACTCAAGCGGAGCAACACTCAGCACCATTACCGCAAACAATGTCCCCAACGGTGAAAGCCGGATCACACTTAACTTTAACGTCCCGGCCGGCACCAATTTACGGCTTACAGCTCCTGCCAACAGTTATCTGTTCAGAGATAACAACCTGCCGACCAGCACCTTTCCTATAACATTACCCGATGTTTTGAGTATAACATCAACTACCGCCGGTTCAAACCCGCAGACCTACTATTATTATTTTTACGATTGGGAAGTTGAATTACCATCCTGCAACAGCTTGCGCACCCAGGTTACTGCTACGGTTATACCTTCTCCCATTGCCCAGTTTACATATTCTCAAAACGGAGCTGTTATAAATTTTACCAACACCTCCGCCAACGGCGTATCACACTCATGGGATTTCGGCGATGGCACAAACAGCACGGCGACCAATCCTTCACATACATACGCGGCTAACGGCAATTATAATGTACGGCTGATTTCTTCCAACAGTTGTTCCACCGACACCACCTATCAAAATATCATCATCAGTTCGTTGGTAACCCGTTTTAACATAAGCGGCAAAACACGTTATGCCGGCAAGGCCACTGCCGGTTATCCCGCACCGAATCCACCAGTGTACAGCCCTGTAAAATATAATATCAGCCAGGTAGTCGTAATTCTCAGGAACTATCCGGCAGGAACCGAACTGGCAAGAGATACCAGTGACGCTCTCGGAAATTACCAGTTCACAGATGTTATGGACGGAAATTATATATTGTCTTATGATAAATACAATGCCGACACCATGCAATGGTGCAACAATGTGAATATAATTGACCTTGCGAACGTCAAATATCTTATCACCAGCGACACTAATAACGACCCTTCGGCAAATTTCTCCGCTATCTGCAAAAAAGCAGCTAATGTTGATAACAGCGCGGCTATCAACGCTATTGATGCCACCCGGATCAAGGCCAAGATTGGTTCACCCTATCAGCCCAATAAAAATTTCCCTAAAGGCAACTGGGTATCGCTGGACACCCTTATCTCGGTATCCGGTTCTGATTTAAATATAGGCCTTAAAACAATATGTTATGGCGATTATAATGCCTCTAGCAGTGCCTATCTCGATTCGGCGACGACCTGGGCCTCTACAAAATCAATTCCCGGGAATATTATTGTCAGATCAGAAGAGTCTGTCACGGCAAATGATAACAGGTATTTTGAAGTTCCCTTGCGGATCAGTACCAAAATGAATGAGTTTTCGGCCCTGGAACTCAAACTTAATTATCCGGAAACTGAATACGAGCTGGTGAATGTCACCTTGCCGAAAGCCATGAAGAAGAGCGGCCAGCTGAAAATAAATCCCACGCTGGAAGAACTTATGGCCAACGACGACGACCTCTTAGTGACGGCCGAAAACGGGGTAATAAGAGTTGTATATGTCACAACACAATATTATGATGTTGCCGCCAATGACGTGTTGATCATCCTTGGTTTCCGCCCCCTGAACAATATCAGTCCGGGAATGTTTGATCCTGACCTGTCCGGCACCGGAATAATGGCCAACCGTTATGCGGAAGCATACGAAGATGCCTACCTGCTGATGCCCAAAATCTTCATTCAGGGCGATATGACTGATGCCGGGTTTAGATTTACAGCTTTTCCCAATCCATTCTTCAGTGAGGCCACCCTTACATACAACCTGCCGGAAAACGGAAGTGTAAAACTTATGGTTTATAACAGTATTGGCGAACTTGTCGGTGAACTGGTGAATGAACCTCAGGTAAGTGGAAAGCACATGATTGACTTTCCTTCGAACGGCCTGCCCCGGGGAATGTATACGTTTAAGCTGGAATTCTCAGGACAGCATAGTTCAAAATGTCTGACGCTGAAAATGATGCACTGATGAGTTTACGGTGATGACCTGAAAGCTATTTCTTCAAAAGCCATTCCTGTATTTCCACTATTGCAGGTGTTTTGCGGTCTGATTGTTTTAAGCACAATAATCATCTTCTTAACGTCGGCAAGATATCATTCAAGCGGGCCATCGTGACAAAATTCTTTTCGTCTGCATTTTTTACAGAAATCACCCCTCCAGACGCTGTCGAACTGTTCCATAAGCCTTTCGATCAAAACTGCGTCATCCGTAAAAATGCCGTTCTCAAAATTACGGCTGTTTTCGTTTTTCGCACCAAGGCCGGCTCCGGTGAGATTTGCGCTGCCGAAGTACGCCAGTTTGCCATCAATGATCACCATCTTAAAATGAACTCTCGGGCAGAGCATGCGCTCCAGTCCCCCGAAAAGAACGGGATACCTGTCGAAGTCCTTACGGAAATTCGGACCGGGCTCTTTGGCATGGATCAGCCGGACTTCGGCTTTTTGTTTTATCAAGCCCGCAAGAATCTCCAAAAAAGGCAACATTTTAGTGCCTTTCATCACATAAACATCCTTGATATCAGAAGTTCCTATCCATAAAAAACGTTTTGTTTTCGGAATGGATTCCAGTATGACTTTCTCGTATATTTCTTTATCAGTAAGAAGTTGGAGCATTGTTATATGTTATTGCATAATACAAATTTATGATTTACTACCCACATGGAAATTATACAAAACTGAAATATTCCGCCATATTATCTAATACAGTTTAATACAGGCCTAAGCACCACTGATGAACCACTTATTGCTCAACAACTGTGCAATCGCAAAGATTATTCATTATTTATATGCTTCAACAAAATACATATCGATCAATCCTTTGTTTTTAGCTTCAATTTTTCCGCGGTATGTGCATGCAAATTTGTCTTTCACCATTCCGTAGGTAGACCCGGAGATATTTACCTTACCTGTTTCGCCGCAACTCTGCATGCGTGATGCAAGATTTACAGTATCCCCCCAGATATCATATGCAAACCTCTTCACCCCAATTATGCCGGCGACAGCAGAACCTGTGTTTATACCGATTCTGATCTCAAGGGCCTTTTTACCGGAAGCCTCACACTCTTTTTTATTATTTATGATGAAATCTCTTATTTCCAGGGCTGCTGCCACAACATCTTCGGGGTGCGTAAAATTCATTGAAGGCAACCCGCCTGCACACATATACGAATCTCCTATGGTTTTGATCTTTTCCAATCCATATTTGTAAATGATCTTGTCAAATTCTGCAAAATAAAAATCCAATTCCTTGGTCAGTTGTTCCGGTGTAAGAGCTTCACTGAAACGGCTGAAATCCTTAAAATCAGTAAACATCACTGTTATGGATGGATAGCGTAAGGCCTTCACTTTTCCGGTTTTTTTTAACTCCTCTGCAATTTGCGACGGAAGGATGTCTGACAGCATTTCTTCACTGAATTTTTTTTCCCTGATGATAATTTTATTCGCTTTGTTCTTCAGCCGGAAACGGTTATAAAATATAGCTGAAAGGCAGGCCAGCAAAAATAACCCCGCAACAAAATACCACCGTTGACTCTTAGGGATTCCAAATGCCTTTGAAATTTCCAGGTCTTTGATATCCATTTGTTTCTGCCTGAGCTCTTCATTATACTTTTTTTCCAAGTCAGACATTTTCTTATCGACGACATTTTTTATAACGGAATCCCTGACAGACATATATTTATGATAACTTCCCAGGGCGCTTTTGTAATCTCCAAGCATTTCCTGTGAAACACCTAAACTGGCGTATGCCGTTTCCATGATCTCCCATGCATCAATCTCTCTGCCTGTTAAAATTGCGCTGTCAGAATAAATCATGGCTTTCCTTAAAGCCGTTCGTTTGCTCCCGGAAAAAAGGTGGTATAACTGCACTTTGCTGCTATCCAGAGCTACTGCTACACAGATCCTTCCGATAGAAGCAAAATTTCCGGCTATCGCTTCTTTATCTCCGAATCCTTTATTAATTTTCAGCGCCTTATACAGGTATTCCAGCGCTTTCTGATAATCAGACCGGGAAATGTAAAGAGTTATAATATTTCCGAGGGCGCTCAATGTTCCTCTCAAATTTTTCGTGGTTTCAAAAACTTCTAATGCCTTTGAATAATATTCCAATGATTTTGTATAATCGGATTTTCCATAATAATTCATCCCGATATTGTTGTTTGCTTTCGCGATTCCTTTATCCCATTTCAGTTTCCTTGCAAGTTCCATGGCTTTTGTACCCATTTTGATACCTTCATCAGGGTTTATGCATTGATAAGCACTGCTAAGGTCATTCAACAGGTTCACCTTATTGGTATCTTCCCTTGTTTCAGTCAGTCTGGCGAGCAAAGAATCAATATTTGACTGACCCAGCACCTGAGCGCTTTCTAAACCCTGATATAGCACAAAAAAGATAATGGTCAACAAAAAGAGATTGCCGGACTTTTTCATAACTAAAAACAATTTAATACTTTATATTCACGGTTTGTCATGGTATATGCATTTCGCCAGATAAAGATAAACATAAAAATCCTTCTGCAAATTACATTTCACTAAATCCTATGTTCATTGATTATTTTATTCATTGTTAATGGCCGAATGATGTATTTCAAATGTGATAGCCTGGCATATGTTTATCACTCAATTGAGGCGCTTCACGGAATAAAAGCCCGCAATCGTTTTCAGGGCAAGATCTATAGTTGTTTTGCCAATATGATTATCATTACATCACTATTCAATTACTATGTTTATTATGTGAAACATATCTACGAAGACCAAAAAGGGAATTTATAATTTTGTACCCTGTTCTTTCATTTTGAAACACCGTATTGGATATTTGGAGCTTGTAAAAATGAAATCAGCCCTGAAAATCAATATTTTAAAGACTCCCCTGTGTTCCCATTTTAACCACTGATTTGGTTGAAAATAAGCGTTGTTTTCAAAAAAATGGATAATTTCAACAGAAATCACCTTAAAAAAATTTTCGGGTGATTATTATTCAAAATTTGATGATCAGTCTCGTTTTGTACAATAGATTTTGTTTAATTATGCTGTGTTTACAAAGCTATCCTGGCTTGAAACGGAATAAAAAAAAATAAATTTGAAACAAGAAACAAGTAATTGCCAACCATAGAAATGCTTGACATTTCGATGAAATATGACACGACCTTGCATCTTGAGAAAGTTATGCACTATGGCTTGCTTGTGTATAGTTGAAAATATATACTCTCCAGTGAAAAGTGAGCCCATACATGAAATTATTATCTTGTATATTGCTGATAGATATATAGATGGGGAGATAGATAGTGATAAAAATTCCGATTTTTTAGAAAATCATTTGATATGTTTTGTTTACTTTTGTGAAAATTTAAATAAGCTTTAAAAATAAAACAATGAAAAAAGTAACATTATCATTAGCCCTATTGAGCTTATCAATAGCTCTTTTTTCGCAAACAAATAAAACCAGCAACACGAACATTGCAGCCAATAGCATTGATTTGAGCAAAGTTGGCATCAACCGAACTATAGAAGTGCCAAAAGGTGTGGAATTAAGAGATGGAAGTAAAGACAACAATATCAAATTTTGGTTGGTTAATGATGATAAAACATTTAGTGTGGTTGCCAATAATCATCCAAAGTTCAATACCATTGATAAAGTTGAAGCAAATATTAACGGTGACTACAGTATGAAAACTTTAATAAAAAAAACAGATAGCTATGTGATATATTCTTTAAATGAAAATACACAATACGGTTTTGTGTTTATTTATGAAACACCTAAGGATACTTTTGAATTCAACGATAATTCATTTGATCTCAAATATACCCAAACCGATTGCGAAAAAATACTTAGCGTCCTCGAAAACATCTTAACCCCTGAAGATAAATTAAAACTGAAATCAAAGGGAGAAGCCGATAAGAATTTTAAATATTTATCGGTTTATAAAAATAACAATGTTGAAGTTACAGCAACCGATACGCTTAACATCAATGATAAAGAATTGTCGCTTTCTGTTTCATTTACCGATAACGATAAATTAAAAAAATATGATATGATAAGAATATCATTGGTATTAAATGAAAGCGCAGTAAACGGTAATTATTTCGGCCCGGCTTATATCAATATTAAAAAACAAACCGATGGCGATTTTCATGATAATAAAACTGAAAATTATATTTTGATAAACCCTAATGGTATAGGCTCCTTTAAATATTTTGATGTAAATAGATATCCCTGCAGTGGCTTAAAAGAATCGAATACTATCACAAAAACCGCATCAAATTGTAAAATTGTAATTAAAGGATACAACTACATCAGTCGTTTTGATGAAACTTTGATAAAAAAAGAAAATGGCGATTACGGCGATGTTATTTGTACGTCAAGACCTTTCTATTTAATAAATAAAAAAGTGAATAAAAATAATTGAGAAACAAAAAATAGTAACAGTTTTAAAATAAAAATGAAAAATCAGTTTTTAATTCTCGCATTACATGCATTTTTTTCATTTAAAAATCAGGTACAAGCATTAAGAATTTTATTTGAATTATTTTAAAATTCACACCTTAACTTAAGTACCTAAATGGCGAAATTTGGCCTGACGACACACATTTTAAGATATTGAATGTGATTTGAATTTTCCACCCAAGTACTTTACAATTATCAAGTTAGAATAAAAACAAAAGAATGCTTTTTAACGAAACTTGTTGGGTTAATAGGTTATATATTTAGAATATTTTATTACGAATTTCTTATAATTCTGACCCATTTTTGCCACCATAAAAAAGCAAAAACGCCTGAATATCAATTACTTCAGGCGTTTTCTGTGGTCCCACCTGGACTTGAACCAGGGACCACCTGATTATGAGTCAGGTGCTCTAACCAACTGAGCTATAGGACCTATTGCGTTTTATGCAACATTCTTGGTTTTGTGGCTGCAAAATTACATCTTTGCAGCAAATTTTCCAAAAAAAATTTTCATGCCGGACAAAAATATTAAAAACATCATCTTCGATTTCGGTGGAGTCATCATTGATATTGACTACCAGAAAAGCATCGACGCCTTTATCAGACTGGGAGGCAGCAATTTCGACCAAATATATTCACAGGCAAAACAAAACGACATCTTCGACAGGCTGGATACCGGACGTATCAGCCCTGACACATTCAGAAATGAACTGAAGAACTATCTCCCCACTGAAACGACAACTAAAATGATTGATGAGGCCTGGAACGCCATCTTGATTGGGATTCCGGAACACCGCATACGCCTTCTTGAAAATATCCGTACAAACTATCGTATTTTCCTGATGAGCAATACCAATGTGATACATTACCACGAGTATATAAAAGAACTGAAAAATAAGTTCGGGTACGACAATCTTGGTTGCCTGTTTGAGAAAGTTTACCTCTCATTCGAGATTGGAATGCGTAAGCCGGATAAAAGAATCTTCAACCTGATCTTAAAAGAAAACAACCTTGATGCCGGCGAAACACTTTATATCGATGATTTTGAGAAAAACCTGCCGCCGGTAGCCCAATCAGGCATACATACCCTTTTGTTAGACAATAGATTGGACGTGACTGACCTTTTCGAAAACGGATTCCTTAAAGACAGAGTGGAACTTTTTTAGGATTAGCCCAATCCGAAAAGTATGATTTTTGAAAATCAGCATTACCCCGGCCCAAAACCTGCCTGACGTGCTACGCACTGCAGCAGCCTGCCAGGCTGCGCCATGCAGACAGGGCAGGGGAGCCTGATTTTCTGCGACTTCCCTTTGGGATAAAGGGCTAAAAGTCGCAGGATAAGAAAAACAGGGCTTTTTGGAGAGGACTTAAGGATTATTTATAAAATTCAGCTACTTCTTTAAAAATATCCTTCACAGCCTCAAAAGAATCTGCGGTGACAAGTTTCATGCGAAATTGCCGAAAATCAGGCAACGCTCTGAATATGTTGCTGTAATGTTTCCGCATCTCCAGGATAGCCAGGCGCTCGCCTTTATTGTTCACTGAACTGGCCAGATGCCGGAGAGCCATTTCGAGCCTTTCGCTGATCAGAGGAGGCGTAACGGTTTGCCCTGAGTTCAGGTATTCTTTTATTGCCCTGAAAATCCATGGGTTTCCGATAGCAGCCCGTCCTATCATCACTCCATCAATGCCATAGCGGTCTTTCATTTCCTTTGCTTTTTCAGCCGAGTCCACATCACCGTTTCCGATCACCGGGATAATGATCCGTGGATTATTCTTCACTTCGCCGATCAGTGTCCAGTCGGCAGAACCTTTGTACATCTGCACTTTTGTCCTTCCATGTATGGTGAGTGCGCTGATGCCGGCATCCTGAAGCTGTTCGGCCAGCCCGGTGATCACAATGCTTTTTTCATCCCAGCCCAGGCGTGTTTTGACAAAAACAGGTTTCTCCGTGTTTCTGACCACATCCTTAGTTATTTGTATCATCCGGGGAATATCCTTCAGCAGTGCCGCCCCTCCGCCTTTATCCACCACTTTCTTTACCGGACAGCCAAAATTCAGGTCAATGAAGTCAGGATCTGCCTCTTCGGCAATCTTTGCGGCAGCAACCAATGATTCGGCATTATTACCAAATAGCTGTATTCCTATGGGTCGTTCGTCTTCATCAAAATGCAGCTTTTTCCAACTCTTTTCTCCATTGCGTAGCAGCCCGTCGGCAGCGACAAATTCAGTAAAAACCAGATCGGCACCATACGATTTGCATATCCTGCGGAAGGAGGTATCGGTCACATCCTCCATGGGCGCAAGAGCTACTATGAACCGGGAGAAAATATCATCAATAAAATTCTTCAAAATAAATTTCCTGTTATATTTAAACGATGTAACAAAAGTACCTAATTTAGCGTATTCAAGCAACCAATTTAAAGTTTAACCTGTCTAAACAAATGTTCCGTCTTAACATAATAATAAAACATCAACATAAATGAAAAAAATTATAATCTGCATTATCTGCTTAACAGCTTTTTCCATAACCTTAATATATAAGGCTCAGGCCCAATTAACGGTGACACAGGGGGCAAGCCTTTCCATGACTCCACTGCAACTGGTCCAGCAGATACTGGTGGGCAGTGGTATCACGGTCAGCAATGCCACCTTTAATGGTTCAGCAGCCAGTATTTCTTCCGACATGATCGGTTCTTTTACCACAGCAGGTCCGGCCACCACACAGCTTGGTTTTACAGGGGGGATAATGCTTACTTCCGGAAAAGCGTCGTATGCTATCGGGCCGAATAACTCGGGCAGCTCTGGTTTTGCCGCCGGCACAGGCAGCGACCCGGATCTTCAGCTTTTAATACCCTCTCATACGGTGAATGACAAAGCTGTTTTGGAATTTAATTTTGTACCCATATCGGATACGGTCCGGTTCAGGTATGTTTTTGGTTCTGAGGAGTTCGATGAATACTGCAACTCCAGTTTCAATGATGTTTTTGGGTTTTTTATCAGCGGCCCGGGCATTAACGGTACATTTTCAAATAATGCCATCAATATTGCCTATATGCCCGGCACTACAAATTATGTGACTATCGACAATGTATGTGCCTGCAGCAGCTCTTGTTCCTGGCAGAACACCAGCGGCGTTTATTATCAATACGACAGGCTCACCCACGTGTATACCGCATGGTGCGTTGTTCAACCCTGCCAGCAGTATCACATCAAGCTGGCTATAGGAGATGCTGGCGACAGTTCTTTTGACTCAGGCGTATTCCTTGAAGAAAACAGTTTTTCTTCTTACGGGCTTTCCTATAACATGTCTTATTCATCCAATGTGGACACTATGGCTGTGGAAGGATGCAACAATGCCATTGTCACTTTCAGCCTGGGCCAGCCAATTACCACCAATGTGGTCATTCATTACACTATTGCAGGTTCGGCTGTTGAAGGTGTTGATTATCATAACGTGCCGGACAGCCTTATCATTCCTGCCGGACATGATTCCGCCATACTGACGATCAACCCCATCCTTGACGGAATTACCGAATCGCCGGAAACTGTTCAGATCATTTATGTAAACACGGTCTGCCTGACCACAGATACCATACAAATCGTCATAATGGATTATAACCCGGTGACCATAGCTTCCATCACACCGGAAGTAAACAATTGCAACGGACAGCCGGCCACGCTCACCGTGACAGCCGGAGGAGGTTATACCACATCAAGCGTCAGTTATGGTTATGAATGGAGTAACGGCGCCGGAAACACGGCTTCGGTGGTGGTAAACCCATCAACACCCACCATGTATTATGTTACCGTATCCGACGCCTGTTATTATTACAGCGATTCGGTCACCTATATGGTAACGGACAGTGTCATGGTGAATATCAGCAACCTCACCAACCAGATCACCAGCGTGGATTCCGTAACGTGTTACGGCTATCAGGATGGTTCTGCAACCGTTACAGCAACAAACGGACTTCTCCCATATCATTATTTATGGTCGCCTACCAATGACACGAACGCCACGATTGACAACATCGGTGCAGGCACTTATTTTGTCACCGTCACCGACAACATTGGCTGTACATCAACCAATTTTGTAATCCTTGAAAGTCCTCCGCAGATCGGATTAATACTGACGCCCACAGATCAGACCTGCCTTAATTCATGCAACGGGTACATCACTTCCCAGATAACAGGCGATTATGAACAGCCTGTAACTTATGCCTGGAGCACCTCACCCATGCAGGATTCGGCAGATGCCAACAATTTGTGTCCGGGGAATTATACACTTACTTTTACTTATTCAGCCCATAACTGTTTTGTGATTGCCAATACGGATATTTCCACGCAAACACTTGTCAGCGCTGATTTTACGGCAAATCCTGCCGAAGGGTTTATCCCGCTTTCTGTTGATTTTATTTATACCGGCAGTAACGCATCAACGTACCAGTGGGATTTCGGAGACGGCACTACCAGCACGGACATGCATCCTCCGGCCCATATTTATAATTACATGGATACTAATATCGTAGTCATACTCGTGGTCAACAGCGGCCCGCCCAATAACTGTGAGGCGGAATACCAGCTCATCGTCAGGGCTATGCAGCCATCGAGCATGAAAGTTCCCAACATCTTCACACCGAATGGAGATGGCAAGAACGATGAGTTCCAGATCGAATCGGAAGGGATCAGATCCCTCGAAATAGCCATCTTTAACCGCTGGGGCAAAAAACTCTATTCAAACAGTTTCTCCGATTTTTCAGTTGTGAAAACCAGGGAAAGCATCTGGGACGGAACGAGCAAAAGTGAAGGAAAATGCGCAGATGGCACCTACTTTTATTTTATTGACGCCATCGGTTATGATAAAAAAGAATATCATCTGCAGGGCAATATCAATCTGCTGCGGTAGCTAAATCTTTTGAATGATCATCAACCCGTCACGAAAGGGTAGTAATAAATTGTCCACCCGTTCATCATTCCGGATATATTCATTAAATTCTGAAATTGACTGCGTGCCCCGGTAATTTCGTCCGTCATCCTCAAAGATTTTCCCATGCCACAAGACGTTGTCGGCGATGATGAATCCGCCATGGACTACCTTATCAAAAACAAGTTTATAAATGTCTAAATAGATATCTTTGTCACAATCAATATAAACCAGATCCAAAGGTTCATATATGCTTTTTATCACCTCTCTGGCATCACCGGTCAGCAGTTCGATTTTTTCCTGCAACCCGCTTTGTGCGATATTTTTCCTGCAAATATCCTCCAGTTCCGGATCCGATTCTATGGTGAACACCTTACCGCCTTCCTGCAATCCCTGTGCAAGGCAGATAGCAGAATACGCCGTATAGGTACCCACTTCCAGCACAAACCGCGGCTTTTGCATGGAACTCAACAGGCCAAGCAACTTGCCCTGAAGATGTCCTGAAAGCATGATCGGATTCATCACCTTAAGGTGGGTTTCCCTGTTGATACGCCGGAGAATCTCCGTTTCGGGCTTGGTGATTCGTTCAGCGTATTCAATGATCTTCTGTTCTGTATGACTCATTGGACTGATAAATTATCTGCGAAAAGCTACCGGTGTCGAAAATCTCATTTGCAATAGCCAGCAATTCACTAGCGCCGATCTTTTCAATTTTGCTGTTTATCTGTGCAACGGTATCCACCTTGTCGAAAACAAGATAGGTTTTGCCTATCGACAACATTTCCGATATCTTGGATTCGTAGGATAATGCAATATTTCCGATCAGTTGTTTTTTCACCCTCGTAAGTTGAAGGGCGCTCATTTTGTTTTCGCGTAACTTCCGTAGTTCATTATATATTAATCCCAGTGTTTTGTCCATGCTGCCGTTCTCAGTGCTCACATAAATCCTGACCAAACCGGTATCATAGAAGGCGCTATAACTTGATTCGATGTTATAAGTCAGGCCGTGTTTTTCGCGGACCGCCATATTCAGCCGGGCATTGGAGGCCGGCCCGCCCAGCAGGTTGTTCAGCAAGACCAGACCGGTTCTCCGTTTGTCAAAAACAGAATAGGCCGGCCGGCCCATGACACAATGCGACTGGAATATTTTTTTTATATAGTGCTTTTTACGGGGTTTATATCCTTTATATAGCTCACGCTTATGCGAGGTCTTCACAGTCATGGAATCCTGTTCAAAATATTTTTCCAGTATTTTTAGTACTTTTTTTTCATCCAGATCGCCAACAAGGCTGATGACCATCTTTTCGGGAATGTAATTCTTTTGAATAAAGGTCAGTATATCTTCGCGGGTAAACTGCTTTACCCTGGCCGGCTCGCCCAGAATGTTCCATCCCAGGGGGTGCCGGGGAAACACCAGTTCATCAAAATCATCAAGGATAACCTCTTCGGGGATATCCTTATAATAATAGTACTCATCAATGATAATGTCCTTTTCCTTTTCTATTTCCTTGTCAGGAAAAACAGAGTTGAAAACCACGTCGGAAATCAATTCAGCAGCTTTTTCAAAATGCTCCTTCAGCACCGAACAATGAATGCAGGTTTCTTCTTTTGCCGTATAGGCATTCAGCTCACCGCCCAGGTTTTCGATGCAGTTGAATATCTGGTAGGACCGGCGTTTTCGGGTTCCTTTAAAGATCACATGTTCAATAAAATGAGCCATTCCCTTCTCCGGCGGTGTTTCATCGCGCGATCCGGCATTGATAAAAAAACCCAGATGAACAACTGGGGTATTACTGCTTTTATAAACAACGCGTATACCGTTGCCGAGAGTAAAAAATCTGAATTCCTTTTCATTATTCATAAGGTGCAAAGGTAGAATTAATTTCAGAATTCAGATTTTAGAATTCAGAATTACCTTAGTTTTGTGAGGTTAAAATACGATCATGAAAAATATTGCGGTTTTTTGCGGTTCTTCGGCAGGTGGCCGTTTAATTTACACCGAAAAGGCAAAAAGTATGGGTAAATTGTTTGTTAAAAACAATTTTTCGCTGGTTTACGGCTCAGGAAACATAGGATTAATGGGCGTACTGGCAGATTCCATGCTCGAAGAAGGCGGCGAAGTGATTGGCGTCATCCCTCAGCGGTTGGTTGACGTGGAGGTGGCACACAAACACATCACCAGAACTCATATCGTGGCCTCGATGAGCGAACGCAAAACCCTGATAGAACAACTTTCTGATGCTTTCGTCATCCTGCCCGGAGGCTTCGGCACCATGGACGAATTTTTTGAAATGCTGACCCTGAACCAGCTGGGAATAATGAAAAAGCCCATTGGCGTCTTCAATATTGACGGATACTTTGATAAGATGTTCGAACTGATCGACCATTTTGTTGAAGAACACTTTATCCGCCAGGAACATAAAGAACTTTTTTTTGCAAGTAATGATGAAACCGAATTAATTGAGCGTTTAAAAACATTTACGCCCAAAGAAACCATCAAATGGCTCGAAAATTTCAAACATACCAAATTCTGAGATGATCGTTACAGACAATAAACTTTTAGGGGAACTGTCGGCCAAAGCCAGCTGTTCGGCCCGGAAAAGAAAGAATTATAATTTTCACAAAGGCAATGAGGATCTGCTCCAGCGAATGCTTAACGCCTTAGAACCCGATACTTATATCCGCCCTCATAAACATGAAAACCCGGATAAAAATGAAGTTTTCATCGTATTGCGCGGAAGCATCCTGGTGCTGGAATTTAATGACGAAGGCGGCATTTCGGAGTTTATTATCCTTGACAGGGATTGCGGGAACTTTGCTGCTGAAATCCCCCCCGGACGCTTTCATTCGATGATATGCCTCGAACCGCAAACGGTGGCCTATGAAATAAAAGAAGGCCCTTATCTTCCTGATACGGTTAAAATATTTGCTTCCTGGTCGCCGGAAGAAGGAAGCCCTGAAGTTGAACTCTTTCTCAGGAAAATCAAAGATGATCTGGGATTATAATGAACAAAACCGAACTTTCCCACATGGAAACGAACTACACGAAAGACGCTCCCTGTAAAAAGCCCCTGGTGGTGGCACATCGCGGAGGAGGTCTTCTGGCGCCTGAAAACACGATTGCGGCCTTTAAAAATGCCATCAAACTTGGCGTGGATCGCATTGAACTGGATGTACAACTTAGCAAAGACAATGTTGTTGTAGTTATCCATGATGAAAAAATCAACCGTACCACAAACGGCAAGGGTCGGATATCCGATATGACTTATGCAGAAATGGCCGTCTATGACACGGGGTGCAAATTTTCAGAAAAATATCGGGGTGAACACATCCCTGTGCTGGAAGAGGTACTGGAACTGGTAAACGGAAAATGTACCCTGCTCATCGAAGTAAAAAATCAGGAAAATATGTATAAAGGACTGGAAAAAAAAATTGCAGACCTGATCAGCCGGTATAATGCCAAATCATGGTGTGTGGTGCAGTCGTTCGAATATGAATCATTATACAGCCTTCACAAGATTGACCACGAAATTACCCTCGGGCTGCTTATGGCTGATGCAAGACCGGGGCGTCCGAATTACAACAATATTAACATAAGTTTTATTTCAGAAATAAATATCAACCAGCGCTTTGCAAACCAAAAATCCATAGATTTCCTTCATGGGCTGAATAAAAAAACTTTTATCTGGACAGTCAACAAGTGCAAACGAATGCAACATCTCATCCGATATGGCGTGGATGGCATCATTACCGACAATCCGGCGATGTTACAAGAATTAATGCGCCTATAATTACACGGATTTGTCTATTTTTACAAAAAATTTAAGATGGGAGTAAATGTTTCAATACCCAAGGGGACACGCGATTTTTCACCTGTTGAAATGAGCCGCCGGAAATATATTTTTGATACTATCGAAAATATTTTCAGGTTATATGGCTATTTGCCGATCGAGACCCCTGCAATGGAAAACCTTTCGACACTGCTCGGAAAATATGGCGAGGAAGGTGATAAATTGATTTATCAGATCAGGAGCAATAAAAATCTGAGAGATCATTTATCCAAAGAAAAGGCTGCCATACTTGATAACATCTATCCGTACTGGCTTCCGCAAAAATCAGAGATCGGGCTGAGGTATGACCTTACCGTGCCTTTTGCCCGGTTTGTAGTGATGCACCAGAATGAGCTTTCCTTCCCGTTCAAACGCTACCAGATTCAACCGGTGTGGCGGGCCGACAGGCCACAAAAGGGACGCTACCGTGAGTTCTATCAGTGCGATGTGGATATTATCGGCAGCAACTCCCTTATTAATGAAGTGGAACTGATCCAGATCATTGTTGATATTTTCCAAAAACTCGGCCTCCAAATTATTATTAAACTCAACAACCGGAAAATACTCAGCGGATTAGCCGAAATCATCGGCGAGCCGGACAAAATGATGGATATAGCCATAGCCATTGATAAAGCAGAAAAAATGGGCTGGGATGAGGTCAAAGAGGAACTAAAACTCAAAGGGCTCAACGAAAATAGTATTTCAACGTTGTTTGATATTTTCAAAATCGGAGATGTGACAGGCCGGAAAGTTGTTCCGGGCGAAACTGCCTCTGAAGGAAAAACAATTCTTGAGAAGCTGGCCGGAACACTGGAAAAATCCTCAACCGGTAGTTTGGGTATAAATGAAGTATCTCAGATCATCAATTTGTTGGGTGAAATTCAACCCGACATAAAAATTGACTTTGATCCGACCCTTGCCCGCGGCCTTGATTACTATACCGGCGCCATCATAGAAGTAAAAGCAAAAGATGTGTCCATGGGCAGCATCTGCGGCGGCGGACGTTATGACGACCTTACCGGGATCTTCGGACTGCCGCATGTTTCCGGCGTCGGGGTATCATTCGGCGCCGACCGTATTTATGACGTGCTGGATGAATTGAAACTTTTTCCGGAAAAAACAGGTATCTCAACACAACTACTTTTCGTAAATTTTGGTAAGGAAGAAGAAAAATATGCATTACTTGCACTGGCCAAACTCCGCAAAGCCGGCATTTGCGCCGAACTTTATCCCGACGGCACCCGGCTGAAAAAACAATTTGCATACGCCGATGCAAAAAAAATTCCCTGGGTGGCGATAGCCGGAACAACAGAAATGACGGAACAATGCTTTAAACTGAGAGATATGACCAGTGGCGAGGAAAAAAAAGCAAGTGTTGACGAAATAATCTGTATGATAAAAAAATAATTATTTTTGTTTGTTTTTTTTCACACATGCACAACTGGAATTTAAAATTCAAAATTAAGATTAACCGCAGCGGCCTTTGCTGACAGTTCTTCTTTCGTGCATTATTTTTTATTCTCTTTTTCTGATTTTTTATAAATTTTAAAAACTTTAAATATAAATAATATGGCTATTATAGTAACAGGAAAAAACCTGACCATTGAAGACGTTGTTAATGTAGCCCGTTACAACGAAAAAATCGAACTGCATCCCGATGCTGTTGAACGTATAAAAAAATGCCGGGCCATGCTCGACAAAAAGATCGAAGCCCATGAAATCATGTATGGCATCAACACCGGTATTGGTGAATTTTCAGAAATCGTACTTACTGATGACCAGGTACAGGATTTTCAGAAATATCTGGTTTACAACCATGCTGCGGGTATTGGCGAACCCATGCCTGTTGAACATGTGCGTGCCGCCATGCTCAGCCGCATCAATGTGCATGCTAACGGCCATTCCGGCTGCCGTCCAGAGATCACACAAACTTTTGTAGAGATGCTCAATAAGGGTGTCACACCTATGGTTTGTGTAAAAGGTTCCGTGGGAGCCTGCGGCGACCTGGCGCCTATGTCGCAGATTGCTTTACTACTGATGGGCGAAGGACATGCGTATTATAAAGGGGAACTGCTGGAAGGTAAAGAGGCCATGAACCGCGCCGGTATCGTGCCTCCGGGATTACATGCCCGCGACGGCCTGGCTGCCATTAACGGCTCCAACTGTATCACCGGTATTTCATGCCTGATACTTCATGATGTGAACAATTTTCTCAAACAAGCCGAAATAGCCTGCGCTATGACCCTCGAAGCCCTGAAGGCCAACCTGAAACCTTATAATCATAAGATTCTCGAAGTCCGTGGTTTCAAAGGCGGTATGCGTAGTGCAGCATCCATCAGAAAGATCACACAAAACGGAGATCTTGCCACAGGAAAAATCAAGGTGAAAGTACAGGATGCTTATTCCATGCGTTCCACACCGCAGGTTATCGGCTCAGCACATGACCAGGTTGCCTGGGCACGCTCTCAGGTTGAAACAGAACTGAACGGCGTGGCCGACAACCCGATCTTTTTTGCAGAAGAAAATCTCCAGCTTTCCGGAGCCAACTTCCAGGGGACGCCCATCTCTGTCCCGATGGATATGGTCGGCGCCGTGGTTACCATGGTGTGTGTCCTTTCGGAACGCCGTATGAACCGTTTGAACAACCCTGCCCTCAGTGTAGGACTTCCGCCATTCCTTACCAAAGGCGCCGGCATGTTCTCCGGTATGATGCTCAGCCAATATACAGCTGATATGCAGATCGTAGAACAGAGAATTTTGTCTATGCCCTCCTGTGTTCAGTCAATTCCTGCTGCAGCCGACCAGGAAGATTTTGTTTCTATGGGTATGAACGGCGTCCTGAAAAACCTTCAGATACTCGACAATGCCTATGGCATACTGGGTATTGAATATATGGCTGCGGCTCAGGCTCTTGACCTCCGCGAAAAATTTGATGAACAGAAATTCCAGCAGGGCGACGGAACAAAAGTGGCCAAGGAAACTATCCGTAAACATGTCAGTTATCTTGATATTGACCGCCCTCTGTATCCTGATCACAATAAAATGAAAGCACTGGTTAAATCCTGCGAAATCCTTCACGAGGTTGAAAAAGCTATCGGAAGCCTGGAATAAAAGATTTCGTAATAACAAAATGCCGGATGAAATTCATCGCTGGATGTACTTCTTCCGTATTTTCGTTCAGAAGAAAACGACAGTTTGGATATAAACCGGTAAAAAACTTCAAAAAAAAGAGGCCGTCCCCAATAAGGATGGTCTCTTTTTTTGGAAACATCAAAAATCATTGTCTCAATAGATCATTTTCAGCACCAGACATTCCGATCGTTCTGCACCATAAAACTCAAGCCTGAACGTATAGATACCCTGTGCCAATCCATCAGGCGAAAACACAGCAGCATGTACCCCGGCACGCTGAGAACCATTTACCAATTCCGAAACCTTCTCGCCAGTGGTGTTGTATACAGACAGTTTCACGGTTCCGCTTTCGGGAAGGGAATATGTTATCACGGCATTTCCGTTAATAGGATTGGGATAACCTGAAAAACCAAATTCAGTATCCGGATTGTCACCCTGAATAAAAATTTTTGGCATTAACAAATAAGCACCTTCATTTTCCACACCGTATTGATCGGCCAAAATACCCGTACCGGACAATTGAAAATCAAGTTCGCCCTCATCCAAAGCCCTGAGCGGATGAAAGCCCAGGCGGATTACTTCATCATTGGCAGCGACATCAAAATGCCTGGTTGTTGCGAAAACAATCCGTATGATTCCCTTTTCATCGGTCACCAGCAGATCATTGTCATCAGCAATGATCTCTTCCAATGAGGGATTGATCTTTACTGTATTGCCGGACCCTGTCTGAGGCAGGGAAGCTGTTGTAAGTTTGTATTCATCTGCAGGATAATTCAATTCCAAACCCATTGCTGAAAAATCATTTATTTTGGCACTTATCCGCAAAGGAATTTCAAAATATCCGCTGTTGCCCGTAATTATTGATTCGTCCGAGCCGATAATAATATTCTCAGAAAATGATTTTGCCGAACCCCATGTGGTGGCAGAATCGCGATACTTGCTGCTCGAGGCATCGTAATCGCCATAGCAGATCGTTTTGAGATCAACATTCAAATCAGAACCCGCCACCGTAACCAAAGTATCAAGTGCTACCCAGTTCCCCGCCGGAAAGTTTTTTACAGTCAGTGAAGGTGAGCCAATCTTTGCCTTAAGCCGGGAAACATCAATGGCATTGATACTTGAATTATTATCCACATCAATCGCTCTCTTATATTTTGCAGTAAAACTTCTTGAAGGATCCATTAATGTATCACTGCTTATTAAATATTTCGTCAGGGTTAGGTCAATAACGTTTGCTTCATTGCCCCAAAGCATCGTGTCGGGGGTATATTTATCATAGGACAACAGATAAGTTCCATTGAGGACATTATTCAACTGAAAAGCCCCCGATGCGTCACTGGTATCTCTTGCCAGTTCTGTTCCTGCAGGATAATTTTTCAACACAACGACCACCCTGTCGATTCTGTATTTTGCTGCATTGAATGTAGGAGGATTGGGGGCCGGGTTGCCGGCATTGACCTTGTTGGCATAAAGCGTGTGTCCGCTGATAGTAAATCTGGTGGGTATGGTAATAATAGTCACATTCTGATATACGGTATCTGAACACAGTCCATTATTTGCAATTAACATAACATTGAAGGTGCCGTCGGAAGCATAGGTATGCGATGGACTTGTTGCTGTGCTGGTGGAGCCATCGCCAAAGTTCCAGTAAAAGGAAGTCGCCCCCGTAGAAGTGTTGGTAAAATCAGCAGTGGCAGCCACGACAGCGCTTGAGAACGAAGCAACGGGCGGCGTATTCACCGTGGCAATGACCTCGGTACGTGAGCTACTGCATGAAAGAGTCTGAACCTCCCAATCATAAAAATAGTAATAATAAATTTGCGGGTTTGCACTGGCGGTGGTGGTTGTAATGCTTACAACGCCCGGAAGCGTGATAGGATATGTGCCGGTCGGAACCGAATTATCCCTTTGCAGATAACTGTTCGCCGGTGCAGTCAACCTGAGATTGGTCCCCACAGGAACATTAATATTCAAAGTAATGCGGCTTTCACCCGTGGGTACATTGTTTACAGTGACCGTACTAAGCGTGGTGCCAGAAGAATTTTTTAAAGTAACCGTTTTGGATGAAGCGCTGGTAGATAACGATCTGACTTTAACCGATTTTAGCACAAAAGGCTGAATTGCCGTAAACACCAGCCCCTGTTCGGCGTTAATATTGCTGGTGTTGGCCAGGATTACGTTTGTCAGGCCGGTATATGAAGTGGTGCCGGGTATCACACTCTCGACAAAATAAGAGGTGGTAGCAGTTAAATTCGGTGTTACATAGGCGGTGCCGGTAGTGAGCAGGTTACCTCCGCTGAGCGCATCGTACCAGTTCAATGTACCGCTGCCGCTGACATTCAGGATTACACTTCCGGCGCCGCAACGGGAAGCATTGGTTCCGACAGGCGCATCGGATCCGACCGTAATATAAGCTGTTTTTGTTTCGGTATCGGAGCCGCAGACACCTGCCGAAGCAGTCAACACTACAGTATAAGTTCCCAGAGATGTATAATTATGCGTAGGACTGGCATCAGTGCTGGTGCTTCCGTCGCCAAAATCCCATAAATATGAAGTCGCATTACTGCTGCTGTTGGTGAACACAACCGAAAGCGGGGCATTGCATGAGGTTGTCTGGTTTCCGCTGAAATCAGCGCTGACAACAAAATTGTTTACGGTGATGGCTTTGGTTTTGCTGTCGTTTGATGGATTCTGATCGGCAGACCCGTTGGGCAGTGAAGTTGCCGCTGAAAACGTAAACGATACCGAAGGAAGCGTAATAGCCGGCAGGTTGATATTGACCGTCTGGTTACTAGCCAGGCTGCCGCTCCAGTTGTATATCTGCTGGCTGCCCCCGGTGATCTGGTACGTAAGCCGGAAACTGGTGAGTGTTGTCGTGCCGGCATTACGCACGGTAACCTGAGGGACAACACTTATGCCTCCGCAGTTGTATGAGACATCAGGACTGTTAATACTTACCAGTTCGGCATCCAGAGGAATACTGGCGTTGACAACGATCAACGTCCCGATGTAGGGCTGCTTGTTTTGCTTGGTAACAACAACATCGAGGGTGTCGGCCTGGTTGATGGGGCTAAAATTCAGGGTGGTAACACCGCCAACAGGAGCAAGTTCGGCATCCAGCAAAACACCGGCATGAGAGATGGCCACGTAAGCATCTTCCACGGTATTGACCACCAGTGAACTGACGCCTGCATTTTGAGGGCTCGTATAAGTAACAGTCATGGGATCGGGCACCGAAAAGTAATTCATCACGGAAGGATCTCCCATCAGGTGATATTCTTCCCAATAATACTGCTTCATGGTGGAAGAACTCTGCTGTACGGCAAGTAATCCGGCATAGCGCATCTGATCGTTGGTATAATACCATGAAGTTTTGGGCTGGCCCTTATCGTGAAAAATACAATCATACGAACCCAGCGCGCTTGCTGAATATGTAGGGTTTGCTGAGATAGAACTGCGGGCTCCTACGCCCCAGTAATAATCTTCATCCCAATAGGAATAATCTGATGCGCCAATATACCCCACAGCGCCTTTGTTCGCATATGCCCTGAGCAATGCTTCTCCAAAACATTCCGGATCATAGAACGTATTCGACTGGCAACAGTTTCCCACCAAAAGGCCGTATTTGTTGTTGTTGTACATGCTTGCGATCTGGCTAGTCGAAAAAGCAGGTGTAGCCCAGCCCGATGAACTGCAATGTGCCGTATAATTGGCATAGCCGACACCTTTGTATAAGTTGGCCCTCATGGCAGCCCCTGCAATGGCTTCGGTATTATTAGGATCCAGGTAGGTATACGAATAAATCCCATGAGAGGCATTGAAATAATTTGTTGTTCCGTAATTGATCTGCCCATTGCCATAAGTGGCATCATTTCCATAACTGTCGTAGCCGGCAACCATAACAACCGTATCCATATACGTAGCTGTTGGCATGAGGTATTTTTCGTACAACAGCGTTTTATTTACCTGGTTGGTCACATGGGTGGTGGTTGTGGCGCTGAATCTGCCATAATACATATCGGGAATATAATCACCACTGCCATCCAGGGTACAGAAATACAAATCGGTTTTATGAGCGTTGTCAGCGACACCTGTATAGGTCGGTATTTGAGCCACATCGCCAACCAGCAGGACAAATGTAGGAGCCGGATCAGCGGGGGTTCCGGCATCGTAAAGCCCCTGTAAATAGGTCTTGACCGTTGCCGTGGTGGGCGCTGAAGAATAATATTGTTCTATTACATTGAACCCTTTTTGTCTTTTCCAGTATACAAACGGCTGTAATGCCTGCTGGAAAGTAGTCAGGGATATGATCACATATTTTACCGGATATTTGGTAAGTGCATCTTTAGCTGCCGGCTGGGTATGATTGATCATACTGTTCAGCGAAGACTCAAAATAAGGAGAATAGTACTTAGATTTCATCTGCTCGGTAAGCACCACATCGGGATGATTGAATACAATCTCAAAAACAATGTCGTTATATACTTTCAGTACATTGGTCACAGGATTATACCTGAAAGGCGCCAGGGACATTTGTGCCATCTTAACACCACGAATCGTGCCCGCCATGCTCACAGTAACCATATCATTCGAATTAAAAGCATTGGTCTGATAAAATGCCTGATCGTAATAGAATGGAACATCTGTCAGGCTGATATTTTTTGAAATACTGGGTTGCGAAGGCATGATTTTCTGTACGATCCCTTTGCCGGCCAGTTCAATGACCTGTTCATTGTAACTGATAATATTTACCTGAATATCTGCACCATACGGAACTTCTATTAATTTATTCAATACGGGCAACTGCGGCTTTCCGGGGTCATATATTTTGGTAAATCCGGAACAACCAAGTTCTATAAAATTACCCGATACCGTTGATACATTCATCATTTTCAGCTTGTCAATAGAAGCTTTGGCCTTTAATTTATACGGGCTTTTTTCGAGTACGGTCAGTTCATTTTTGGCCGTATTCAGTTTTAATTCAACCTGGGCAAAGGTATCACAAACCAGAACCGACAGAGTTGCAACAATAATTGATTTTATTATATTCATGGGTTTAAGCATTATTTGAATAATAGTGATTTTTTTTACAAATATAAATAAACAGACGATACATAACAATGTTTAGAAATATCTTTAACAGTAGATTAACACAAAGATATATTAAATACGAAAAAAGAAAAAACAATGACAAATAACAATAATAAAATAGATAAACATCTTAACACAATTGACAGGCCGGGTCTTTTTTCAAATCATATAATAACATGCAATATTGTTGCATAAGCTTTAATGATGAAAGAATCATAAACGGTGAGGAAGACCGGACATGTTTTTTTCAAATAATTTCCGGGAAGAAAAAAGGTTTAATTTTTAATTATCTTTGCACTTCATTTTAAGCAATTCAACACATGAATAAAGGTACTGTAAATACAATTATCGGATTACTGCTGATCTTTGGGATATTAATAGGTTATAGTTTGCTTACAGCTCCGTCAAAAGAAGAAAGGCTGGCAAAGTTCAAAAAAGATTCCGCCGCTTGGGCACAGAAAAACCTTCAGATACACCAGGACTCTATCGCCAAAGGAAAATCAGATAGTATTAATAAAATAAAACAGGACTCCCTCAGTATGACTCAGCCTGATGATACGGTAAAAGGAACTATCAGCGACACCATCAATGAGTTAAATAAAAAATTCGGAAAATTCTCCGTTTCCGCCAAAGGCACAAAAAAGCATTTTATTCTTGAAGATTCATTGGTAAAGATCAAACTCTCATCGCTCGGCGGAGGTATATCATCGGTTGAACTGAAAACATACAAAACGCATGACGGAAAGCCTTTGATACTTTTCGACACAGATACCTCAAACTTCTCATTGACATTTCTCTCTGGTTATAAAGACATTAACACTTCCGGGCTATCTTTTGAGCCTTACTGCACTGATAAACGCTTTTCAGGAAAAGATTCCATTGTGATCAGCGGCAGCGATTCAGTGAGTTTCGCACTTCGCCTCCATCCCAATGGCTCAGACTCAGCAAAAAACACAGGAAAATATATTGAATTTCTGTATACACTGCGGGCTGATAATTATATGATGGGCTTTGATATAAACATCGTTAACATGCAGGATGTGATCGACGAAAACTCCACTTATCTCGCATTCGACTGGAAGCTTGACCTTACCCAACAGGAAAAAAGCCTCAAAAACGAACTGATGAACACCAACATTTATTTTAAACCTGCCGAGGATAAAGTTGATTACCTGAAAGAAAATAGTGACGACAAGAAAGATAAACTCCACAACATCAAATGGGTATCTTTCAAACAACAGTTTTTTTCTTCTACCCTGTTATCCGATGCCAGTTTTAAAGAAGCTTCTTTAGAGATTGTCCAGCAAAAGGATACCCTTTTTCCCGGTTATCTTAAAACACTGTCCGCATCCATCACTTTTCCCTACGATAAAGGCCCGGAACAAAGCTACCCCATGTCGATGTATTTCGGACCAACCAAATATAAAATCCTCAACTCCTATGACCTTGGCCTTGAACGGCAAATACCGCTGGGCTGGGGTTTTTTCCTGCTTCACTGGATCAACAGGCTTGCAGTCATACCGGTATTCAACTGGCTCGAAAGTTATGGTATCAATTATGGCATTATCATATTAATTCTGACCATATTATTAAAAATAGTTTTATTACCTATTGCCTATAAGACATATATGTCATCGGCGCGCATGAGGGTGTTGAAACCAGAGGTAGATGAGATCGGCCAGAAATTTCCGAAAAAGGAAGACGCCATGAAAAAACAGCAGGCCACCATGGCTTTATACAAGAAAGCCGGTATCAATCCCATGTCAGGTTGTGTGCCTATGCTACTGCAAATGCCTATACTTATTGCACTGTACCGCTTCTTCCCTGCCTCTATCGAATTAAGACAACAACCCTTTCTCTGGGCTAATGACCTGTCGTCCTATGATTCGGTCTGGGACTTCCCCGGTGGATTCAGTATCCCGTTTTATGGCGACCACGTGAGCTTGTTCTGCCTGCTGATGACGATTTCCACCATCTTATACACCAAGCTTAACAATCAGATGATGGGCACACAGTCGCAGCCGGGAATGAAATTTATAATGTATGCCATGCCGGTTATGTTTCTTGGGTTTTTTAATGACTTTGCTTCCGGATTGAGTTATTATTACCTGCTGGCCAACCTGATCACCTTCCTGCAGATGTTCCTGTTCAGGAAATTTGTCAATGAAGATAAGATCCATGCCCGCATACAGGAACACAAGAAAAAGCCCGTGAAAGTCTCCGGTTTCCAGAAAAGACTGGAAAATATGGCAAAACGGCAGGGTTACCCGGTAAAGAAAAAATAAGATGTGGATTCGTCCTGTTATTCTGACTCCAAAAGAATCAGTCATTCATAATAAAGACCTGAAAAGATCTTTTAGCGCATAAAGGATAGTTTTCAAGTATCAGTAAATGGTCAAAAAAAAATACGGCGCCACCTTGACAAACTGGGGGATTCTTTTGCTCCTGATGTTGGTATGGGGAAGTTCATTCATCCTGATGAAACGCGGGCTTGAACATTACTCCGCTGGCCAGCTTGCTCTGCTTCGCATTGCTTTTGCATGTATCTTTTTGTTTCCTTTTGCTGTCCGATCCGCGAAAAAAATCAACCGGAAAAAACTCCTTTACATCGCCATAACAGGTATTGTGGGAAACGGCATTCCCGCCTTTCTTTTTGCAAAAGCCCAGACAGGCATTGATAGCTCGCTGGCAGGCATATTGAACTCCCTCACCCCCTTGTTTACATTAGTCATAGGCATACTGTTTTTCAGCTATCAGGCCAAATGGCTCAATATAGCCGGAGTGTTTATCGGGCTGGCCGGAACCATAGGCCTGATGAGCATCAGCGGACATAAAACCCTGGAATTTAATTTTAGTTATGGCATCTACATTATAATAGCAACCATTCTTTACGGTATAAACCTTAATATTGTCAGGAAATACCTTGCAGACACCGATGCCACTACCATCACAGCTTTTGCTTTTCTGATCATCGGGATTCCGGTCATCTGCATTTTATTTTTTGCCACCAATTTTATAACGTTGTTGACCAAAAATCCGGGAGCGTTGACAGGCTTAGGTTACATTGCCATTCTGGGAGTGGTGGGCTCGGGTATAGCTGTCATACTTCATAATATCCTGATAAAAAAAGGAGGTGTGCTTTTTGCAGCCTCGATCACCTATCTGATACCCCTGGTGGCCGTTTTCTGGGGCGTGGCAGACGGAGAAGCATTCGAACCCTTCTATGTTTTTTGGATCGCATTGATTTTAGCCGGTGTGTTTATCGCTAACTATTCGAACGGGAGAAACAACAACAGGAAAAAAAAGAAGGGAACACTAACAACAAACAGCATTTAAATGAATTCAAATGCTGAAATCAGAATATTTTTAACTTATTTTGTACACAGGATAAAAGCAAAAACTCATTACTATGCAGGAATATAAGATATGCAAACGATGTATCATGGATACATCCGATCCGGAAATTGTTTTCGATGAAAACGGTTACTGCAACCACTGCGCCAAGGCAATGAAACTTCTCAACACCCCTCCTGTTTCACTGAACAGTGAAGAAAAAGAAAGAAGCCTGAAAACCCTGGTGAATAAAATAAAAGCAGAAGGTAAAAATAAAAAATACGATTGTATCATTGGCGTAAGCGGTGGCGTCGACAGTACCTATGCGGCATATTTTGTCCGCAAAAACGGCCTGAACCCCCTGGCAGTTCATCTGGATAACGGCTGGAATTCGAGGATTGCCGTTACCAACATTGAAAAAACTCTCAAAAAACTGAATATTGACCTGTATACATACGTGATTGACTGGGAAGAATTCAAAGACTTGCAGCTGTCATTTCTGAAAGCCTCCACGCCAGACTCGGAAGTGCCTTCCGACCACGCCATCACGGCGCTTCTCTATAAAATTGCCGCTAAGCACCATGTAAAATATATCCTTGCCGGAACCAATATTACTTCGGAATCCATACTGCCCAAAGCATGGTCGCAGGGGCACAGCGACTGGAAATACATTAGTTCCCTTCAAAAAAAATTCGGCTCTGCCCGCTTAAAAACTTTTCCGCATTTCGGTATTCTGCGCCTGTTTTATTATATCGTAATCCGTAAGATTAAATATATCAGCATCCTGAACTATACCGACTATGCCAAAGAACAGGCAAAAAAGCTGCTCATCAGTGAACTTAGCTGGGAAGATTACGGGGGCAAACACCACGAATCGGTTTACACACATTTTTACCAGTCGTACCTGTTGCCCAAAAAATTTGGATTCGATAAAAGAAGAGCCCACCTGTCGAGCCTGATCATGGCCGGCCAGATAACCCGCGAAGAAGCCCTTGAAGAAATGAAAACTCCGGCCATCAGCGATGAAATGGCCCGTTCGGAAGAAGAATATGTGATCAACAAATTCAATCTTACCCGCGAATCCTTTGACCGGATCATGAATGAGCCACCCAAAACATTCCACGATTACCCGTCGTACTTCAATTCCTTTTATTATAAACTCTTCTTCAAAATTTATAAAGCATTGGGCGTGTTTGGTGTGAAAAAATCGGATATTTGATTTCCTATTTTCAATAAAACGTGTCACATTTTTATAATTACTTATTTTAAATTTCCCTGTAAATCGTTTTCTTCGAACACATGTATTTTAACAATCAGCAACTTGATTTTATTTAGAAAAGAAAGAAAGCAGATACAAATACAATATTTGCCTGAGTCCATAAGATCAGAGAAAAAATTCATATTGGTTTGCAAATAGATTATTTACCAAAATTTCACAATGATGAAAATAAATATATTTTTATTCCTGGTTTATATATTAATTGCCAGTTTACCATGTTTTTCGCAGGGCAGTTGGACACAAAAAGCGAGTTACCCTCTGACGGCACGATATTATGGCAATGGGTTTTCCATTGCTGATAAGGGTTATTTTATTTTCGGAGCCAGCAACGGAGTGCCCAACACGGTGGATCTTGTAGAGTACGACCCGTCTACAAATGCATGGATACAGAAAGCCAATTTCCCCGGAGGCCAAAGGCCCCAAACCCATACCTTTGTTATACATAATATTGTCTATATTGTAAGCGGAGTTTACTGGACAGGCGCCCCACTGGATTATACTGCTTACAATGATGTCTGGAAATATGATCCGGCAACAAACATCTGGACCCCGTTGAATAATTTTCCGGGGACTGGCCGTCACGCAGGTTTTGCATTTGAATGTTGTGGTAAAGGATATTTTGGGATAGGTTTTGATGAAAATAATAATTTTTTATATGATTTTTGGGAATATAATCCGTTGACAGATACGTGGACTCAGAAAAGCAATTATCCGGGCCCGGGGCGTAAAAGCGGATTTCAGTTCAGCCTGGGTGAGTATGGTTATGTCGGTATGGGAATTATGTCGGGCACAACACAATTAAATGACGTTTGGCAGTATAATCCTTCTCAGGATTCATGGACACAGAAAAATAATTTCCCTGCAAGCGGGCTAACTTGGGAAAGCTATTTCACCATGAACGGCCGGGGATATGTTGTTACTGGCAGAAAGGTAAATTTAGGAATTAACTCTCAGGAAGTATGGGAATATGATCCAGACCAGGATACCTGGACTAGTATGCAGACTTTTCCAGGTGCAGCGAGATATGCTGCAGCTGGTTTTTCGATTAATGGAAAAGGTTATACCGGCATAGGATATTCAACTACTTACCAGAACGACTTTTGGGAATTCACACCAAGTATTACAGGCTGGTATCTGCCGGATGAAAAGCAAATTGAAGAAGTCAAAATCTATCCCAACCCATCAAATACCGATGTAAATATTTCTATAGTGAAACCTCGAAATAAGGATATTTCCCTGGCTATTTACGATGCATCTGGTAAATGTGTAAAGCGGGTAGATTTGGAAAGAACTTCGCAACTGATCACAGTTGAACATTCCTTATTCTCTGTGGGTGTTTATTATTTTGTAACTGGTTTTGGCAATAAAACTATTGTAAAAAAATTAATTATAAAATAGAAATGAAATCATGATATTGGTTTCATAACGACCTAACAACCTGTATGTTAAGTGCATGAATACGTAAAACACTCAACGACTTTCCCTGGTATTCAACGTGTCAGATAATAGACTACGATATTAACGACAACGCTGATATTGCATCGGCAATAATTATCGATGTTATAGTTCTTATCAAAAGCAATTTTTCTACGGTTTAAAGACTCGCGTATATGGCCGGGGTAACCGATTCCGTTTGGGAACGGGATAGCACCAACATAAATTTCTAAACCCTGAGCAATGTTATCGTATAGCACATTGATTTTTATTTCTGTGCTTCTGTACATTAGCTTTGTATTATTGCGTAGTTTTGTTTTATCAGATACATTCATGATGAAAAAATTAATTGCCTTTTGTATATCATTTATATTTATTTCAGCCTCCCTTTTTGCACAAGTTTACGGATGGACACAAAAAGCAAGTTTGCCCGCACCCGGCCGTTATGGGGCCGTTAGTTTTGTCATTGGTAACAATGCCTACATTTGTAGCGGAACAGGCAGTGGTGTCCTTAATTTTCAGGATATGTGGGCATATGATAAGTTAACTGACACATGGTCTCAAAAAGCAAATATGCCTGGCACATCCAGAAGAAGAACCAATATTGAGGTTGTGAACGGGATTGCCTATATGATGGGCGGGGTACATTGGAATGGCGGAGCCGGAAATAACACCATCTTAGGTGATTTTTGGTCTTATAACCCAGCCACCGATTCATGGACACAAAAAACCAATCTACCATTTGGCCCATTGGGTGGAGCAATTAGCTATACCATAGATAATAAAATATATGTTGGAATTGGTTTAGATGTTAATCAAAATCAACAAAACATCTGGTGGATGTATGATCCTGCAACTGACACCTGGACTCAGAAAACAAGTTTTCCCGGTGGCGCCAGATTACACGGAGTCAGTTTCAGAAGTAAAGAACGGTTTTTCTTTGGGCTCGGGATTACACAGAATTCCTTATACTGCAGTGACTTGTGGCTATACTACTCAACATCGGACACATGGATTCAAAAAGCGAATTTCCCGGGTGGCGGACTTTATTCCCCGGCAAGTTTTTATGTTGGTGATGATGGTTATGTCGTGGGTGGATATGCAGGACAATTGAAAAAAGATGTTTGGCAATACAATTATAATGGTGACAATTGGAACTGGATTGGAGATTTTACAGGCGGATATAGAGATGACAATACAGGTTTTTGTATTAATAACACGGGGTACTGTGGTTTTGGAATATCAAATATCACCAATTTCAATACTGATTTGTGGGAATTTACAATAAGTGTTGGAGTCAAAGAAAATAATTCAGAGTCCGTCCGATTTCAGGTTTATCCTGATCCGGCAACAGAGATTATTAATATCGAATCAAACGCCATTCAACAAATTGAGATTTTTGATATTGCAGGAAAATTTATCTTCTCTGAAAATTATAAAAATGCAAGAAATATCAGCCTGAATGTTCTAAGTTATCCGAAAGGCTTGTATTTTATTAAAGCATATTCGGTAACCGGGATAAAAGCAGCAAAATTCATCAAATACTGATTTTTTACGTTGATAATTGCCTTGTCGTTCATGCCTTCCCGGGCCTCCATTATTTTCGGAACAAAACAAAGATCCAGTAAGGAACTTTCCTTGAAATAACCATATTGAACACATCAATAATGAATGCCACTATATTGAACTTATAATTGTGTACAAATTTATGTTCACAGAAAGGGCACATGGTCTTTTCATCCCTGACCTTTTGGGCGAAATAAGGAAACCACGATGCCGGAGGGCATATCTTCATCTTCAGCTTTGCCAGCGTATTGTTATATCTGCGGACGGAAGCGCCGTAATAAAACACCTTTTTAACCTCAGCCCCTGGAAACAATTTTATCATTTTATCTGCGGTAAAACTCTGCAGATGATAGGAATGGTTATAATTTTTGCCACATTCGGGACAATGTATCTGAAATTTGTTCAGGTTTTCATTGTTGGGCACGGTGATAAAAATATATTTTTTCGATAACCTTTTTATTTCCCCGATAGTTTTTTTCAGGGTTTCATCGTCAAGGTGCTCTATCATTTCGCTTGATAGCGCCATATCAAAAGAGGCATCGGGCAAAGGAATCTGATCGGATGAGGCCTGCAGTTTTTCGGTTTTTACGTGTGCAAGGGCATTGGCGCTGCGGTCTACTCCCAATACACGGTATTTTTCCCCCAGTTCGTTGGTGATGATCCCGTTTCCGCAGCCTACATCAATAATTGAGGTGACATCTTCGGGTATGGTTTCCAGAAATTTGGAAATTTTTCCTGAAAGTCCCGATTCTTCGATGACATCCCACTGATACTGCTCGTAATATTCTTTGTTGTCGATCATCCGAAGACTTTTTTCATGGCATTATTGAAAACGAGTTTGTTGATAAAGCGGGCTTCTTCCTTTGTCACCACCGGTTTCTCCTTTCCAAAAAACATAATAATATAAGTTCCCAGCGCAATAAAAGGCCCGATAATAATCGGCCGGTACTTGATTCGTTTAGAACAGGAAATACATGCTGTCCAGAAGTTAAAACCCTCATAATAGCAACCGCGGCCTGTCATTTTGTGGGCTTTCAGATGGCCGGTCTTCTTGTCGGTGGGCCTGTGATGCAGCACTTCAAGGGATTGGTCGGCAAGAATGGTATACTGGTGAAATTTAGCCAGCATTTCGTCCACGGCATCCCATCCGTCAATTTCTTTAAGCCCGCCGATCAGGTCAAGAAACTCCTTGCGGTATGCCTTGATAGCCCCCCTGACATGATCTTTATTGGTTATCTTTTCGCGTATCCATTCGCCATTTTTCTCAACCAGACAAATCCCGCCGCAAACAGCCAGCTTTTCGTCGGAGGCAAAATGCGCAGCCACCGCTTCGAAATAATCGGGTTTCAGGCTCAGATCGGCATCCAGTTTTACCACAAAATCTATATCGGGAACTATATAAGTTCGGTAACAATTATTAAAAATGCGGGCAATATTGGTTCCCGCCATGTGTTTGTCCTTGGCCTTGTTCTGAACAAGTTTTATCCAGGGGTAACGGATGATATACCCGTTGATAATCGCTGCAGTATTGTCCGTTGATCCATCATCATAAATGACCCACTGCACCGGTTTGAGGGTTTGCCCGGTTACGGAGTCCAGCAGGTTTTGTATGCTTTTCTCTTCATTAAAGACAGGGGTGATGATGGCGTATCTCATTGAATTATTTTTTACAAAAATATGTATAAATTTTCATCCCTATGTTTCAGATTCAACATAAAATCATGCTGGCCAGATGCTGTTTACCCCCTGTACTTTTCGGTTAATTTTTGATGGATTGTCAAACTTTCGGTTAATTTTGTGCAAAACATCATATTTCTGTGGGTGTAATAAGAAGACAAAGCATAAAAAGCACCATAGTGGTCTATTGCGGCATGATGCTGGGCTATGTCAATCTGCTGCTGCTTTCGCCGATAATACTGAAACCGGAAGAAATAGGACTGGTAAGAGTTTTGTACGACGGAGGATATATGTTTGCCGTCATGGCTCAGCTTGGGATATGGAGCGTTGCCACTAAATTTTACAGCTATTTCAGGGATAAAAAAAACAAGGATAACGGGTTTCTTTTTTACCTTATCACAATACCCATTATAGGCTTTACCATACTCTGTACTTTACTGGTAATCTTTAAGGATCAGTTTGCAGGACTTTTCATTCAGAAATCACCCCTCATCGTTGAATACTACTATTATTTTATCCCGCTGATCTTTATCACGATGTACTACCAGATCTTTGAAACATACAGCAGCCTTCAGCTGAGAATAGTCGTCCCCAACCTTTTGCGGGAAGTGTTGAACAAATTTCTGTATTTCATCATTATTTTGCTGCTATTATACAGCGTTATCAATATAAAAACCTTTATCAACCTGTATGTTCTTTCGTTTGGTGTTGCACTGGTTGTACTGGTATTTTACCTGAGATCACTGAATGTCCTGCATTTCAAACCAGATTTTCATTTCCTCAAATCCGGCCTGAAAAATCAGATGATCACTTACTGGATTTTTGTATTTTTCGGCAGCCTGGGCGCTTTTGCTCTCGCACGCATGGATGTCATCATGCTTAGTTCCTTGTCGGGATTGTATTTTGCCGGAGTTTACAGTATTTCATACCTGCTTGGCAACGTGATAGAGGTGCCGCGCAAAGCCATTGCGCAAATATCCGTCCCTATCATTGCTGATGCCTGGAAAAACAACGATCTGGACAAGATTGACGAGATCTACAAAAAAACTTCCATAAACCAAACCATAATCACCGGACTTATCTTCCTGCTGGTATGGATAAACGTTGAAGCTCTTTTATCGCTGATCCCCAACAAGGAACTATACTTACCGGGAAAATACGTTGCTTTGATTATTGCCCTGGCGCGTTTTGTCGATGCTGTCACCGGCGTCAATACCGAAATTCTGATGAATTCACACAAACATTATAAATTTAATCTTGTCCTGTTGTTTGCCATAGGTATGCTTACCATCGGGCTGAACCTGATCCTGATTCCATTACTTAATATGTATGGCGCCTGTCTTTCGGTTCTGATCTCAATAGTTCTGTATAATTTATTCAAATATATTTTTATATACACTAAATGGAGAATACAACCATTCACATTTAATTCACTGAAAGTAGTGCTGCTCATTTCCGCAATGATCATAATCTCGTATTTCATTCCGAAACCCGGCCATCCCATACTTCAGATACTGGTAGTATCGGTTCCTGCCATTATTATCTATGGGCTAAGCTGTTACTATCTGAAGTTTTCCGCCGATGTTAATGATCTTGCAGACCTGGCAATAGATAAGCTAAAAAAAATACATACACGAAAAAAATAATTTGCTGCCAACCGCATGATAATCTTTCCTTGTTTCAGGTATTGAAAAAGTTTTTTTTCTGTATCCTTAAATATCCTCAGTAAAAAAACCTATTAACAAAATCAGCATATGAGCAACATATCACTTTTATCGGACACCAAAAGGTTTTTGGCCTTTGCCTTTACGATAACCAGTTTACTTTTAAGCGTATCAGCGCAGACAGATGTACTTTATAAAGAAGATTTTGAAAATTATACTTCAGAAGGAGCTTTCGGTGCCTTAACTCCTGTCAATGGCTGGCTTCAGAATTCAACCGACCCCAATAATGCCATCCGTAATCTCTGGTGCTCATTCAGCGGCGCCAATTATTGCCCATCCTGCACATACCAGACAGCCGGAGTGCGCATCATCAATGGCATCCGCTCCGCACAGATATGTTATATCAATGCTTCCAATGTCATTGCCTGGGACGGATCTTATTATGGAGTAGGAACTTATAATACCGCCACTACGACTACCGATCGCCATATCTATCATACTGTAAATTCCACCGGGTATCAGAACATGGTACTCACATTTAACTGGAAATGTGGCGGTGAAATTTACGGTGGAAATCCGGTAGACTATGGCCAGGCAGGATACCGGACCGGCACGGGCGGTACCTGGACCAAACTGACTTCAGGTGGTTATAACAATACAGGTAAGTTATGCAATACAGGACAGGCTGTTAATACCGCAACTTACAATCTGCCGGCAGCTTGTAACGACACCATATTTCAAATTGCATTTTTCTGGAATAATGATATTACGGGCGGTAGCGGACCTGCTTTTATTGTGGATGACATCGTAATCACCGGAACCAGGATCATAACCAGTTACTGCAGACCTTATCATCAGTATGGCAACTGTTCTCCATGGAATGATTGCCAGTATGTGGGGATTACCAATGTGTCGTGCGGGAGCATAAATAATACAACCACGATCACGAATGCTCCTCCGGCTTATTCGGATTATACCGCATACTCCACCAACGTTGATGCAAACAGCACGTATAATGCCGGCGTGAGATACACCGATAACGGTAATCCTGTAAATTACGGAAAAATTGCCGTATGGATCGATTTCAACGGCGACTCCGATTTTCTGGATGCAAACGAATATCTTGGTCAGCAGCAGGCCATTACAAACAACCAGGTGGTGAATTTCAGTTTTACGGTTCCCCCAAATGCCTATAACGGCAGCGTGGTAATGCGTGTACGATGCGCCTATAATGATGAAGGATTCAGTAGCACCGATCCCTGCTCCACGCGAGATTACGGTGAGACGGAAGATTACACCCTGAATATTTCCAATGTCAATACACAGATAGCACAGCCGGAAAAAGAATACGGCACCGTAATGCCAAATCCGGCCAGTGATGCGATCTACATAAAAAACATTGATCCCAATGACCCCGTCATGCGCATCAGTCTTACTGATCTTAAGGGCAGGGTTGTTTTTCAAAAAGAAGGACTTCAGTTCCAGGAAGAAACTATTTCTCTTGACGGTATTTCCAATGGAATCTATATCGTAAGACTTTCTACTGTCAGTAATTTACAGTCCGTTATAAGACTGGTTGTTTCAAGATGACCCGAATCGCCAGCCAAAACGCATAATGTCTTTTCACATAATTCCAGTCGCGTAGACGTATTAAATAAAAATATATGATAAAAATATCAACTAAAAATTTCTTTCAGAGATTTTTTATCCGGATAGGTAATAAGCACAGCCCTGTGAGGCCCGTAAAAAATGAAAAAACTGCCTGCAGCTACCGCTGAAGCCCCGTTTTCGACGGCAGCAGCAAAATGGCTGATATCGCCGGCGCCGCCCGCAGCAACGACAGGAATAGAAACTGAACGGGATACCTTTTTTATCAGTTCCGTATCATATCCCGAAAAAGTGCCGTCGCGGTCGACCGAATTGAGAAAGATTTCGCCGGCACCCCTGTGCTCCACCATTTGCGCAAATTCCACAGGATCCAGCGAAGTGGATTTTTGCTGTGTATAGTCATAAACACGATACCGTCCCAACATATCCTTTTTCACATCAATAGATGCTACCACACTCTGCGAACCAGCCACTTCGGCGGCACGGGTAATCAATTCCGGGTCATTCCTTGTACTGGCGTTGAGAGATACTTTTTCAACTCCCAGCCGGGTAAGTTTTTTTACCTGCTCCACGTTGGTGATGCCACCGCCATAGCCAAAAGGCATAAATGCCTCGCAACTGATGCGCGAAATAAGACTATAATCAGGCCCGCGGCCTTTTTTGGTAGCTTCGATATCGATAAAAAGCAGCTCATCCACTTCTTTATCGTTAAAAATCTTTACAGCATTTATCGGGTCTCCGACATAGGTCGGATTTTTGAACTTAACGGACTTCACCAGTCCGTCATTTTTCAGAAGCAGGCAGGGTATCACGCGTATCTTAAGCATGACAGGCCTCCGCAAAATTTTTCATGACGAGCAACCCGAATTTATGACTCTTTTCCGGATGAAACTGCGTTGCATAAATATTCTCGTGCTGCAGACTCGATGTAAATTCATATCCGTATCCTGTGGTAGCGGCCACATCCTGTGCATCATGGCAAACCACATGATAGGAGTGCACAAAATAAAATGAAGCATCCTCATACATATTCCGGAAAATACCATCTTTTTTTATGATATTCACCTCGTTCCAGCCCATGTGGGGTATCCTGAGATGACTGTTATTATCATCAAACCGGAATTTTTTACAAACGCCGTCTATCCAGCCCAGGCCCGGCAAAACACCTTCTTCGCTGCTTTTTGCCATAAGCTGCATTCCCAGGCAAATACCCAGTATGGGAACTTTTTCTTCCAGCACCTTTTTGTTCAGTACGTCTATTAAACCGTATTCGCTGAGGTTTTTCATCCCGTTATCAAATGCTCCGACGCCGGGAATGATAATTTTTTCAGCCTTGTCAATAATCACGGGGTCTGAGGTGACCATACTTTCGCTACCTGACTTTTTTATCATATTGACTATCGAGCCAATATTTCCCATACCATAATCAACAATTACAATCATTTTTCTAAATTCTCTCAGGAGTTATTTCCTTTTTGGTTTGGGGACTATATTCTGCTTTCTTTTGTTGGCCGGCGATGCATCTGCTTTTTCTACATTTTGGGAAAGAGGTTCCGCCGGTGTTTTCTTTTTTTTGCGGTATTCAAAAAATAAGGCTCCGGCAACAAGCAAAACCAGTAATACAGAACCTGCCAATGATATTTTTTCTCCTGTAACATACGATTTCGGCTCAAATTTAAATTCAATCTTGTGGTTTCCTGCCGGTATCACCATAGCGCGAAGCACATAATCCGCACGGAAATATGGCGCTTCTGTACCGTCAATATATGCTTTCCACCCTTTATCATAATAGATCTCTGAAAATACCGCAAGCTGGCTGTTGGTCAGGTCTTTGGCTTCATAGGTCAGGTGATTGGGCTTGTAATCCGTGAGTAAAATGCTCGCCCCGGCTTGTTTTCCTCCGCTGAATGCGCCGGCTTCCTTTTCAAAACGTTTATCCACTATGGCTGTATTGGAAGGAATGAAGTTATCCAGGGCTTTGATTTCCTCATCCGGATTTTCAACCATCCTGACCTGTTCCACAAACCATGCATTACCAAGCGCTGCAGGATTCCTTAACGGCCCTGCATCAGGATTATAGATGAAATATTTTGTATTAAGCATATTCAGCGAAGTAAGCCCATATAATGTAGCCATCAGAACCGAGTCGGGGACATTGGCCTTAAGCGTTTTTATCAGACGGTCATGCTCTTTAATAATGCGGTTTTCGATAAGGTCTTGGTATCTTCTGAGTTTTGCGGCATGGTATCCGCCTATGGATTTATGATAAAAAGATGTCGTTGCATCTGTGGTAAAGTTGCCTGCCGTCAGGTTCAGCACCCGGTATGATGCGGCGGTATCTTCAAGAATAGCCTTGTCCGCCACAGAAAGCGTAAAGGGATTTTCGTTTTTATTTTTTTCAATAAACTTTTCATTATTCAAATATTTTTTATCTACCGGAACCATATCAATCAACACCAGCAGGGCAACACCAGCATAAAGGACGTATTTACTCATCTTTTTCACCGAGGCGTACATCCAAAGCAATCCGGCACCGAGTACAATAAAAGCAATGGTCCGCAGGCATGACATCCTGAAAATTGATATACGGGCAATCTCCAGGTTACTCATAAAATCGTCGATCTGCGACTGCGCTGCGCCCTGCTTCAGATACTCATCAAACTGTGTTTTTTCAGTGTCCTTAATAAAATCAAAAAATGTTGCAGGCATCGTAACAAAGATCAGGGTTAAGCCCGCTGTCAAACCCAGAGCGGTAAAAAACACAGATTTCTTTTCCTTTATCAGCCCCGGATGATCAGCAATTTCCTTTAAGGCAAGCATGGCCAGCAAAGGAATGGTTAATTCAACAATAATAAGTATGGATGAAACAGCCCTGAATTTATTGTAAAACGGAACATTACTAATAAAAAAATCGGTCAGCGGCATAAAATTATGCCCCCATGAAAGCATTATGGCAAGTACCGTAACCCCAAACAACGCCCACTTTAACTTTCCCCGTACAATGAATAGTCCGAGTATGAACAGGAAGCAGACAAACGCTCCGGCATATACAGGACCTGCCGTAAAAGGCATATTGCCCCAATAATGGTTCATTTGTGCAATTTCCTTGCGGTAATTCCTGTCCACTTTATCCAGAGCCGATTTGGTTTCACCAATCGCTGCGTCGCCTCCCCCCTTTACATTGGGAATCATGAAACTAAATGTCTCACCAATTCCATAACTCCATTGCGTAATATAGTCTTTATCCAGCCCGGAAGATCTGACCTCGCTGTTGGAAGTAAGCTCCGGTTTGCCCCGTATGGTTTCTTCCATATACTCGGACGAAGTCCACAGATTTGAAATATTGGGAATAATGGAAATTCCTGCCGCGACAACTAAAAATGCAGAAGCTTTCAGGAAATTAGCCAGATTTTTCTTAATGATGGCGTATATAAATTCAAAAAGGACCACGAATCCGGCGATCATCATAAAATAATAGGTCATCTGGACATGGTTCACCGATATTTCGACCGCCATGAATAATGCAGCAAGGGCAGCGCCAGCCAGATACCTTCCGCGGTACGCCAGAATGATGCCCGCTAATATGGCCGGCATATAAGCAATGGCGAGGGTTTTGGCATTATGACCCACACTGATCGTGAGAAAAAAATACGATGAAAAGGCAAAGGCTATAGCACCGACCACCGCAAGCCACGGATCCGCTTTCATGGCAATAAGTAAAATAAAAAAACACAAAAGAAGTACAAATAAAATGCTGGCCGGATGCGGAAGCCAGAGTTTGAACATGTTGTTCAGCACTTTTGCAATATTGGTTTTAAAAGAAACATCGATCTGATAGGCCGGCATACCTCCAAACATGCTGTTGGTCCATAATGCCTCTTCGCCCGTTGCGTTTCGAAAATCCTTGATTTCCTGGGCAGAGCCGCGGTAATTGACAATATCGCTCTGGTAAAGTTGCTTACCCGCAAGCAGCGGACTGAAATAGATCAGAGCAATGGCAATAAAAACCACAATGGCTACTGCATAGGGAATCAGTTGTTTATAATCAATTCTATTCATAAAAAATAAGGTTTATTTATCATCAATTTCTTCGTAGTCTACATACTCTCCCGGGGCTTCTTTATCACTTTTGTTTTCGTTTTCAGGGATATAGTCAATATTAATAGTACCCTCTTCTTTTTTCGACCTTTCCTGCTGCTCCGCCTGCTTTTCAAATTTTCCATGAAGCCGCTTCAAATAAAGCCTTACAAAGAATGGAAGAATATATATGAACAAAAACCAGGAAATGAAAACAATCAAAAGAAACCACAAAAAGGCATTCATGAGCAGCTTATTAAAAAAAAAGAGGAGACAAACTCAATTATCTCCTCAAAATTAAATGTTTTTATTAAAACACTAAGATTTGCGTAAAATTATCTTTTGTGTTGTTTTTCGTCAGATACCGTTAATTTTTTTCTTCCTTCAGCCCTGCGGTTAGCTAATACCCTGCGACCGTTAGCTGATTCCATTTTTTTCCGAAATCCGTGTGTGTTCTTTCTCTTACGCTGCGATGGCTGAAATGTTCTTTTCATTGCGAAACTTTTTTTTAGGGAGTGCAAAGGTATACATATTTTTTATTCCCGCAAATAATTTTGAAATTTTTATTCAAAAAATAATGTTTCAGGTGTTTGGTAATGATTTTTTGCATATCTTTGCAGTCCATTTTTAAAAAAATCTTTATAATGTACGCAATAGTTGACATAGCAGGACAACAATTCAAAGTTGAAAAGGAACAGGAAATATTTGTCCACCGCCTCGAAGGAGAAGAAGGATCTGATGTGACCTTTGAAAAAGTTTTGCTGATTGATGAATCAGGAAATGTTAAAGTAGGTACTCCAAATGTTGAAGGAGCCAGTATCAGTGCAAAAATACTTAGTCATCTAAAAGGCGATAAAACCATCGTTTTCAAAAAGAAAAGAAGAAAAGGATATCAGAAAGCCAACGGTCACAGGCAGTATCTGACCAAAATTCAGATTGAAAATATTAATATTTAATATCCATTAAAAAATCATAAGTTATGGCACATAAGAAAGGTGCTGGTAGTTCGACCAACGGTCGCGAATCACACAGCAAACGTTTAGGAATAAAAATATTTGGTGGCCAGTTCGCAACAGCAGGAAATATTATTGTCCGCCAGAGAGGCACCGTTCATCATCCGGGGCTTAACGTCGGCATGGGCGTCGATCATACACTTTTTGCAACAACCGACGGCATCGTCGAATTCAGGAAAAAGAAAAACGATCGGTCCTATGTTTCTGTTGTCCCCTTGGAAAATCAAGGCAACGAGAAAAATTAAACTCGTTCTGTTATTACAGATCTCCGGTTGCTTTTTCGTGGCCGGAGATTTTTTTTTATTCATAAAGAACATTTATTTTTGTAAAAAAACCAATATATGTTACAGATCACTAGCCTGCGCAACGACACTGAAAATATCATCAACGCCCTGGCAATAAAAAATTTTGATGCCGCTCCCATTGTGGCTCAGATACTGACACTTGATGATGAACGCCGCAGCACACAGAAAAAAATGGACGACCTGCTCGCCGAAACCAATAAACTGGCAAAAGAAACCGGGGAACTGTTCAAAAACGGCAAACAACAGGAGGCCAACCTGCTGAAAGACAAATCGCTGGAAATTAAAAAAAACGCAAAAGACCTGGAAGAAAACTTAAAAGTCATTGAAGAAAAACTCACCGGCCTGCTTTTACAACTTCCCAATACCCCTCATCACTCGATCAAACCGGGTAAAACAGCAGATGACAATGAGATCGTTATGACCAAAGGAGACATTCCTGTTTTATCCGAAGAAGCCTTGCCCCACTGGGATCTGGCCATTAAGTATAAACTGATTGATTTTGAACTGGGTAATAAAATTACCGGTGCAGGATTCCCGGTATATACCGGCAAGGGAGCACGGGTGCAACGAGCCCTGATACAGTTTTTCCTGGATTCGGCCGTCAACGCAGGTTATACAGAGATACAACCCCCGCTGATGGTCAATGAGGCATCGGCATTCGGAACAGGGCAACTTCCTGACAAAGACGGGCAGATGTATTATGCCGCTGTCGACAACCTCTACCTGATACCCACTGCTGAAGTGCCTGTTACAAATTTATACAGAGATATGATCCTGAAAGAAACCGATCTTCCTGTAAAAAATGCAGCTTATTCAGCCTGTTTCCGAAGGGAAGCCGGTTCCTACGGAAAAGATGTCCGAGGATTGAACCGCCTGCACCAGTTTGATAAAGTTGAAATAGTTCAGATACAACATCCCGACAAATCGTATGACACCCTGAAAGAAATGTGTGACTATGTTGCCGGATTGCTGACACAACTTGAACTCCCCTTCAGAATACTGAAACTCTGCGGAGGAGATATCAGCTTTACCTCAGCCATGACTTACGACTTTGAGGTTTTTTCTGCTGCACAAAAAAGATGGCTCGAAGTAAGCTCTGTCTCAAACTTTGAAAGTTTTCAGGCCAACCGAATGAAACTGCGTTTTAAAAACAAAGACGGAAAAATAAATTTCGCCCATACACTAAACGGCAGTGCCTTAGCGTTACCAAGAATTGTAGCGGCTTTGCTCGAAAACAACCAGACCCCCGAAGGAATAAAAATGCCCACTGTACTCCGGAAATATACAGGGTTTGAATTAATTAACTGATCATTTTTATGAATATAAAAATTTTCTCTCTTCCCGGAATTGTAACCTTGATAATGTTATGTTCATGCAACAATGCCGTCAGGGAAAAACAGCTTGCTAAAATTGACAGTCTGATGGCAGTCATTGATTCTGCCGGTAAAAACCTGAATAAAATAAATAAAGATACCATAAGCAAACGTTTCGACACCTTCAGAAATACCAATAAATCAGTTGCCGAGCATTACCAGGAATACCGCAATGAAGAAAACTGGAATTATCTATGTGAATATCAGAATGTGCGCAAACCTTTTAAAACAATGGTCAAACGCTATAATTCATATATCAATGATTTAAAAACCTCAAAGGAACAGCTCGAAAACCTGAGACACGACGTTGAGAAAAAACTTATCAGCGAAGAAGAATTTAATAATTACTTCATTATCGAAAAAAATTCTGCCCACGAGATTACGTTCAAAATTAACAAACAGATAAATGAAGTCTTGTCCCAAATGAAGAATTTCGATACGATTCAACCATATTTGTTAAAATTGATAGATAGTTACCCTGAAAATAAAAACAAAAAATAATTTAGCTGCGAATGTTAAACAGAGTTAAAATCTCATATAAACCTGATTTCTTCATACGCGGTAGCCGCATTTTTTTTCTGTTTTTACTGGTGTCTGTATTCAGCCTCCGGGTTTCTGCCCAGCCCGGAACCAACGAACAATTGGCTATACAATATTTCCAGGATAAAGAATTCGAGAAAGCATTGATCTTATTTGAAGAAATCTACAATAAAACGCCCACCCCATTTATATATGATTACTGTCTGAAATGCATGATCGAACTTCAGGATTATAATAAGGCCGAAAAATTCGTTTCGAAAGTCATCAGGAAAAGTCCGGGAAATTTTGCGCTGCTGGTGGATCTTGGTTATGTTTACCAGCTCGGAAATGAAACCGAAAAAGCCAAAAAGCAATTTGAAAATACAATTAAAACATTGAGTGCCGATAAGGATCAGATCAATGCTATTGCCAATGCTTTTTTGTTACGCAACCAGCCCGACTATGCAATAAAAGCTTATGAGCAGGGCCGTAAACTTTTAAGAAATTTCTACCGTTTCGAGTTGGAACTGGCTGACATCTACCTGAAAAAAAACGATTTCAATGCCGCACTGGAACAGTTTCTGGAATATGCAAAAAACAATCCTTCGTCATTTGACCAGGTGCAATCAAAATTACAGGATCTGCTGGTTAATGATCCTGAAAATGTCAGGAACAATCTTTTCCGGTCTGTCCTGCTTCAGCGGATCAAAAAAGAACCGGATATAAAAGCTTACCCTGAACTTTTGCTCTGGTACTTCATCCAGGAAAAAGAGTTCGGGGCGGCTATCATCCAGGCAAAAGCCATCGACAAACGGTTCAATGAAGATGGAGGCCGTATCTTTGACCTTGCTAAAATTGCCGTTTCCAATGCGTATTATGACGATGGTATCGCCTGCTATGATTATATTTTAAGCCAGAAAGATGCGTATTCCCCTTATTATCAGTCATCATTGGTTGAAAAACTGAATACAAGGTATCTGAAAGTCATCAATACACCGGGTATTAAACTTGCCGAACTCGAACTGCTGGAAAAAGAATACTACGATCTGATAAATAAAAACGGGCAAAACAACTATTCGTTGCAACTTATTAAAAATCTTGCACATTTACAGGCATTTTATTTGGATAAAGCGCCACAGGCGATTGAATTACTGCAAAAGGCCATTCAGTTTATCAATGTATCGGTCGCAAATGTGGCACAATGCAAAATTGAACTTGCCGATATTCTGCTGCTTACCGGTGACATTTGGGAAGCCAGCCTGCTGTATTCACAGGTGGAAAAAGCTTTTAAAAACGATGTGACCGGATTTGAAGCCAAATTCCGTAATGCAAAGCTATATTTTTACATCAACGAGTTTGAGTATGCCAAGGCCCAGCTCGATATTCTCAAAGCCGCTACATCAAAACTTATCGCCAACGATGCCATGGAACTGTCGCTGCTGATCAGCGACAACCTTGATGACGACAGTACCACCACCGGTCTGAGGTTATATGCACGCGCTGAACTCCTGCTGTTCCAGAATAAGGACGAACAGGCCTTTACAACCCTTGATTCAATAAATATGCTGGGACTGTATCATTCACTCTTCGATGAAGTATTATACAAAAAAGCCCAGATCCGAATACGTCAGGGCCGGTATGCCGATGCCGACACCCTGCTGGTGAAACTCGTCAGTTTTTACCAAACGGATATCCTTGCCGACGACGCCCTTTTCAAACTCGGCGAGCTGAATGAAAACATCTTTAAAAACACGGCAAGAGCCATGGAGTTCTTCGAAAAAATACTGACGGATTACCCGGGAAGCATATATGTGGTGGAGGCACGCCGGCATTACCGCATCCTCAGGGGCGATAAAATAAACTGAACATGAACATTGTTCATCCCAAAAAACACTTTGGCCAGCATTTTCTCAAAGATGAACAACTTGCCGCCAGGATTTGTGAAAGCCTTACCTTGCATAAGAATTACAGTCATGTACTTGAAATTGGTCCGGGCACCGGAGTGCTGAGCAAGTACCTCTTTGAATCAAAAAATTTTCATACCACCCTTATAGAAATTGACAGGGATGCATACCATTTTTTAACAGAAAAATTTCCCGGGCAAAGCCAGAACATAATCTACGGCGACTTTTTGAATTTCGATATAAACACACGATTTAATGAACCTTTCGCCATAATTGGAAATTTCCCTTATAACATTTCAACACAAATTCTTTTCAGGATTCTCGAGCATCGCGACAAGATACCCGAAATGGTGGGGATGTTTCAGAAAGAAGTGGCACAGCGCATTGCATCACCACCCGGGTCAAAACAATATGGCATTCTGAGTGTGTTGCTTCAGGCATTTTATAACATTGAATATCTTTTCACGGTGAGTGAACATGTTTTTTACCCCCCTCCGAAAATAAAATCAGCCGTGATCAGACTTCTGCGTAATGAAGTGAAATCATTGGATTGTGATGAAAAACTTTTTGTTGAAATTGTAAAAAAAGCCTTCAACCAAAGACGCAAAACGCTGAGAAATGCTCTTAAGTCATTTAAAAACGAGGAATTAATTTTTACGGATCCCATTTTCAATAAAAGGGCTGAACAGCTTGGCGTTGAGGAATTCGTTCGTCTGACACAAATTCTGGATAAAGCTTTGTAGTGGATTATTATAATAAATTAAATGGTGCCTTCTGTTTTTTTCATGATATTGTACAGGAATTCCCTTGCCCTGAACAACTGAGCTTTGACTGTTCCGATCGGAATAGACATTTCCTGTGCTATTTCCTCGTATGAGTATTCATTAAAGTAACGCAACTGAACCAGCCGGCGGTAGTTTGGTTTCAGTTTTTCAACAACTTCGTGCATCATCAGGATCTTTTGCCGTTCAATAAGTTTTTCTTCAGGATCCGGCCCATGTGAGGGCAGTGCCTGTGACATGTCGGTACCCTCATCATCAACAATTGTTTTATTAATGGAAAGCAATTCCATCTTTTTGCGCCGTATATAATCGATGCAGTTGTTGGAAGCAATTTTAAACAACCAGGTGCTGAAAGCATAATCGGGTGTGTACTGATCGAGCTTATTAAAGGCTTTGCCAAATGCTTCAATGGTCAGGTCATCAGCATCATCGGGGTTATTGGTCATTTTCAGCAGCAGGAAATAAATGGCATCCTTATAGTATCCCAACAGTTCAGCATAAGCTTTCTGGTCGCCCTCTTTAATGGCAAGTTGTACCAGCCTGTAATCACGTTGAGCTTTGTCGGTCAGGGTCGGTTTTACTTCCATCGGCTTTGCTGTTTTCCTGTGTTAGATAGCATTAATACCACATTGAAAAAGATCAGAAATATCTCAAAAAGTGACGAAAATAATAATAAATTCTTTTCTTTCAACTTATTCATCGCTTTTTTAATTATCAGCAACTGGGTTAACCACCGTAAAAATAGAAACGTGCATACGACAATTATAGTATATAGATGCTTGTTAAATACTATTAAAAAAACCGGTAAAACATAAAAGGCAAGCGTTGTAACCGGGAAAAAGGATAAAATTATCTTATGCCACCATTTATAGTATTTTCCGGTTGTGAGATGTCTTTTTTTCTGGAATATCCAACTTCCGAAACTGGTCTTGGGCTCAGACATGGTATGGCTATCCGGTGTGAAAACCAATGCCGTGTTTTTTCGGGTGGCATTCTGGTTGATAAATAAATCGTCATCACCTGAATTTACATGATAATGACTGACAAAGCCTCTGGATTTAATAAACAGGCTTTTCCGGTAGGCGAGGTTTCTTCCTACGCCCATGTATGGCATCCCGCTTTTTGCCCAGGAAAAGTATTGAACCGCAATGGATAATGTGTCGAATCTGATCAACTTATTCAGTAAACCTTTGCCCGGCTTATAAGCTCCATAGCCCAATACGATCTGGGTGCCGGGCCTTGAAAATGGCGCTTGCATCTGCCTGATCCAGTCCTTACCCATCGGATAGCAATCGGCATCGGTCAAAAGGATTATTTCATGATGTGCAGATTTTATTCCCAATGCCAGTGAAAACTTCTTGCCATTAAAATAATTCTGGTTTTTCCCCGTGTTTAATACCACAAGGTTGGAATATTTTCTTGACAGGTCGTTCAGCAAATCTCCGGTATCATCATCGGATTCATCATTAACAACAAGAACTTCAAATTTGGGATAATCCTGCTCAAGAATTAAGGGAAGATTTTTTTCGAGATTAAAGTATTCGTTACGGGCACATATTACAACAGAAACAGGCAATATACTTTCAGGTTGTTTTTTTTTTCGGCTAAAAACAAATGTTGTAAAAACACCCCAGAAATAAACCATCTGAATAAAAAACAGGCAGAAAAAAGCAAGGTAGAGGTAAAACTGAACAGGATCAGCCATAATTGTATCGAAGAACATAGTGCAGCATTATACTGCAAAAGTAATTTTTAATCAGGAAACAGAAAGGCGCCGGATGAAAACTTATACACCTTTTTTTGTTTATTACTCAGGTTTGGCCGGATGATGATGATGATGTCAATATATTTGGTGTACGCAGGAAAACACGTGTTTGCGTAAAGAAATGCCAGGTATGATGATTGCGAAACTACGCGGTGTTATTTCCATGTTTATGCGGGTCTGATAAAAAACCATTAAAAAATATACCTTTGCGATATGAAATACACACTGACGGCTAAAGATCCCGGTTCTTCGGCGCGCGCCGGCATCATTGAAACAGCTCATGGTCTTATAGAAACGCCGGTATTTATGCCTGTAGGCACTGCAGGCAGTGTTAAAGCAATACACCAGAAAGACCTTCATGAAGATATCAAGGCAAGGATTATTTTAGGAAACACCTATCATTTATACCTTCGTCCCGGACTTGACGTACTGAACGCAGCCGGCGGCCTGCACAAATTCAACGGATGGAATAAACCCATACTTACCGACAGCGGCGGATACCAGGTATATTCACTTAAAACCATCCGAAAAATCAAAGAAGACGGTGTCGTATTTCAGTCGCATATTGATGGATCAAAACATATATTTACGCCGGAAAACAACATCGACATACAACGAAAGATCGGCGCAGATATCATGATGGCTTTTGACGAATGTACACCGTTCCCCTGTGAATATGATTATGCTAAAAAATCAATGAAAATGACACATAAATGGCTCGAACGCGGTGTACGCCGTTTCAGGGAATCAGAGCCTTTATACGGTTATGAACAATCGCTTTTCCCTATTGTTCAGGGGAGCACTTTCAGTGATCTGCGAAAAATTGCTGCTGAAACCGTTGCATCATACGACCTCGATGGTAACGCTATCGGAGGGCTGTCGGTTGGCGAACCGGCCGATGTCATGTATGAAATTACCGGACAGGTTTGTTCCATCTTACCTCACAATAAACCCCGCTACCTGATGGGTGTCGGCACACCGGCAAATATTCTTGAAGGGATTGCACTGGGCGTGGACATGTTCGACTGCGTGATGCCAACACGTAATGGGCGCAACGGATGGCTTTTTACAAAAAAAGGACGTATCAATATCCGAAACGAAAAATGGAAAAACGATTTTTCTCCCGTTGACGACAAAGGTTGTTCTTTCGTTGACACCCACTACAGCAAGGCATATTTAAGGCATCTTTTTGTCTCAAATGAAATTTTAGCTTCTATGATCGCCAGCCAGCATAATCTTGCATTCTATTTGTGGCTCGTCACAGAGGCACGTCATCATATCCTGAAAGGTGATTTTTTATTGTGGAAAAACGAAATGATCAGCGGGTTAGAACGCAAATTATAGATTTTTCCCTTTTTATCTGCATTTGCACACCTGTTTTTTTTAATCTTTTTAACCCAGCCATGATCTTATTGATCATATCATGAACCGTCAAACAGATAAATAACTACAAGACAAACCAATCATTTTAATATACAAATGATTTTTTTTCACATATATTGATATTGTAATAATATGTGGTGTTTTTATTTGTTAATTTATATTAATAGAAATATTTATTAAAAAAATTTTTCATTTAAAGTAAAACCGATGTATCTTTATGTGTTTTTATGGTTTAACAGAGCCTGATAATGTTTTGAAAATAATGGGAAAAGTAAAAACAACAGGGTGCATCAAAATGGCTTTTCGCCTGCTTATTTTCGGTTTATCAATGGTCCTTTTTTCCTTGTCTGCTAAGGCGCAAAAAGACTCGACGGATATTTATGACCTGACCCTTGCAGAACTATCCAAACTCCAGATTTCTTCAGCATCAAAAATATCACAGAACATCAATGAGATTCCTTCTACCATATTTATTATCACCGCTACCAGGATAAAAGAAAGAGGGTATTTAACCCTTGAAGAAGCATTGTCTGATTTGCCCGGCTTTCAATTCAGAAACATACTGGGGATGAATAGTTATGTTTTTCAAAGGGGAATACCCAATCAAAACAATCTCACTCTGATACTTGTTGACGGTGTGCAGATCAATGAACTTAATTCCGGCGGATTTTATGCCGGAGGACAGTATAATTTGTCGAATGTGGACCGTATAGAAGTGATTTACGGGCCTTCTTCGGTTGCTTACGGTACAAATGCTGTGGCGGGAATCATTAATATTATTACTAAAAGCGCCCGCGAGAAAAAAACAGGAATAAATGTTCTGGCCGGTAACTTTAAAACCACTGCCGGTGATTTTGTTTACAGTAATGTGAATAAAGAAAAAACATTTGGCATCTCTGTGTCAGGGATGTTCAAACGGTCTGATAAGGCCGATTTAAAAGGCGCTGCCGGGTCCAATAACTGGACATCCCTGCTGGATAATTTTGAAAACGATTATGCTCTGGATATTAAAACCGAATACAAAGAGTTCACTTTGGGGTTAAATTATATACTGAAACAGTCGTCTACGGCTACAAATTATAAATCCGTCGGTACGATATACAAAGATTTCGGAAGTCTCTGGAATATACAGTTTATAAACAGCTATTTGAAGTACAATAAATCTATCTCTGAAAAACTTAGCTTATCTGCAGTTTTATACAACCGTAATACTACAGTTTTGAGGAATTCAGTATATTATGTAGTGGATACAGCCCGTATTGGTTATTACCGGCCCAACAACCTGATGGGATTGGAAAATGTACTGAACTATAAAGCAAACAGGTTTTTTTCATTGACGACCGGACTGACTTTTGAATTCGACCAGCTGGCCAAACAGGCTTCTTTGTCGGTTAGCCCATCGCTGGAAGATAAACCTCCCAGACCTGCTGATCCGGAAATGCTTAAAAACTATCTGTTAAGTGTCTTTGCCGAACCGCGTTTTACACTGGTGCGTAACCTTTTTTTGTCAGGAGGCATCCGTTTCGACTATAGCAGCGTTTACGAACAGGTTTTTACACCCCGGGCAGGAATCAGCTATCAGTTTCGGAAACACCTTATGCGCATATCGTATGCCGAAGCGTTCCGTGCACCAAAACCCTGGGACTTCGCCGATGGACTTGGAAATTCATCACTGCTGCCCGAAAAAATGAGATCGCTGGAACTTGCCTTTACGTTCTCGATAATCGATAAAATTAAAATTGATGTGGTTGGATATAAAAATTTTCTGCTGAACTCCATCACCAAAGAATTGACCGATACCATCGGCAACTACAGATGGGTAAATAGTGGAAAAATAAACACATACGGAGCAGAGTTTTCCATAAGGGTAGAATTCGGAAAATTCAAATCCACGTTGAATTATACTTACACTCAAAGTAAAAGCGAACCCGGTGTTTTTGTCCCGGAAATAAGCAGGCACTGCGGAAATGTCAGTATGACGTATTCATTCAATGACAATATAAAGGTCAACCTGCGTGCAAACTATGTGGGTAGGCGGCAAAACCCACAATTTATTGCTGCAACAAACAGCTTTAATGTTGACCCGTACTTCATCCTTCATTCAACGGTATCCCTGTTAAATTACAAAGGTATTACAGTACAGGTATCGGTGAAAAACCTGCTGAACACAACGTATTACCATACATCCAACCGATTACCCGACAGATACCGGCAACCACAAAGCACGATATTGTTAACGGCCGGATATTCTTTAAATAAATAACTCCATGCCCATTTTTTTAAAAATTTTTAGTAGTTTAGAAACTGTTTTGATTTTATGTTACATAAGATTTATGATGGATTTTTTAGCGAAACGAGGCAGATTTTGCAGACATAGTTTATCCTATGTCGAAAAATCTAACGAAGTTGCAGCAAAAAAGACGCATAAAGATATGAAAAGATAAAATCAAAACAATTTCTTAGTGTTTGCTATATCTTGTTTAAACTGATGTTGAACAAAACAAATTTTACAAATTAATCATTTGAAACTCCAGATTTAAGACATTTAACTTTGATGAAAAAGTTCTTAGCATATTTATGTTTATTATTGGGCTGTCTGATTGCTGTCCAGGTCAACTGTAATGCACAGGTAGAACGGGATATAGCAATAAGCGCCTATATATACAATTTTGCCAAAAATGTTGAGTGGCAGAATGAAAATGAAATTAAAGAATTCCATTTTCACGTATTAGGAGATGATAAGAGTATCATTAAAGAATTAATCAAACTTTCTGAATCAAAAAAACTCAGAAAAAAAACTATTAAAGTCACATCATCATCGCTGTTGTTAAAAGACTATAATGGTGTTCACCTTATATTCGTTACCAAAGGTAATGAAGACAAACTGGAAAAAGTCTATGACAAAATCCAGGGAAAGAATATACTTTTAGTGAGCGACAGTTACAAAAACCCAGGACTGATCATGATCAACTTTTATGATTCTCAGGAGGGAAATCTTCGGTTTGAGATCAATAAAGGGAATATTATCAATCACAATCTCTCCATAAAACCCGACATGATTCTGCTTGGAGGGTCAATTGTTGATGTTGCAGCATTATACGAAGAAGGGCAACAAAGTTTAAGGGCGCTGCAGATAGAAATTGGTACGCTGAACAGTAATCGTGCACTACTTGAAAAAAATTTAGACACCCGGGCAAAAGAAATCGAATTAAAAAGAGACAGTATCAGACAACAAACACTGAAAATCCAGGAACAATATGTAATCCTTGATGAACAGTTGCAGTTGATCAATAAGCAGAAAAATGACTTACAGGAACAGGTAAGAAAGATTGATTTACAACAACAAATCTATAACAGGCAGTCTGGTGAATTAAAAGCACAAAAAACCGAAATAGAAAAAGGAAACAAACTGATACAAGACCATAAAAATGCTATAAACCGCCAGAAGGCTGAAATCGCTCAGCAAAAAACTGATATATTATCTCAATCGCTTATCCTTACCCGCAAAGAAGCCAAACTGCAACGCCAGCGTTATTTTTTGATACTGTTGGGCGGCATAAGCGCCCTCATCGCAGGCACTTTACTGAGTATTTTTTATGCCTACAGAAATAAAAAGAAATTAAATAAAGAACTTGAAAAAAGGGTTCTGGATCGAACCATCGATCTCAAGGAAGCAAACAAAAAATTACAGCGGGAACTTGCAGAACGCAAACTTGCCGAAGAATCCCTTTATAAATCAGAAGAACGGTTCCGGTTGACTCTGGACAATATGCTGGAAGGCGGACAAATAATCGGATTCGACATGAGGTATCTTTATGTCAATGATACCGTCGCTTCACAGGGGAAAAAATCTAAGGATGAGTTACTTGGCCATAAAATGACGGAGGTCTATCCCGGAATAGAAAATACGGCGGTTTTCCCCGTTATAAAAAAATGTATGAAAGATCGCACGATAGAGCACCTGGTCAACGAATTTTATTATGAAGACGGCAGTTCCCGGTTTTTCGAGTTAAGTGTTCAGCCTGTACCCGAAGGAGTTTTTATTCTTTCATTTGACATTACCGAGCGACATGTTTTTGAAAACAAAATCAAAAGACTCAATGAAGAACTTGAAGAAAAAGTTAACCTGAGAACCATACAGCTTGAAAACGCCAACCAGGAACTTGAAGCATTTGCCTACTCAGTGTCGCACGATCTGAGGGCTCCTTTGCGTGCTATAAACGGATTTACAAAAATTCTTTCCGAAGACTATTCCGAAAAAATTGATGCCGAAGGACATAGAATCTGTGGCATCATTCAGAATGAAGCCGCACGGATGGGACAACTTATTGATGACCTGCTGGCTTTCTCAAGACTCAGCAGGTCACCCATGCAAACCAGGCCTGCCGACATGACGGCACTGGTAAAAAATGTTTTTGAAGAAACAAAAGAACAATATCCGGATAACAAAGTCGAATTTTCGTTAACACCTCTTCTGACCGCCGACGTCGATGTAAACCTGTTACGACAGGTATGGATCAATTATATATCCAATGCTTTTAAATTTTCTTCCAAAAAAGAAATCATAAAAATTCAGGTCGGCTGCTATGAAAATCCGCGTGAAAATATTTACTTTGTAAAAGATAACGGTGCCGGATTTGATATGAAATATGCTGACAAACTTTTTGGAGTATTCCAACGCCTTCATAATATTAATGAATTCTATGGAACCGGGGTGGGACTGGCCATAGTGCAGCGAATCATCCACCGGCATGGAGGCCGGGTGTGGGCCGAAGGTGAAATAAATAAAGGAGCAACATTTTATTTTTCATTACCCATAAATAAATAATTGTATGACCGGCAATATTATCGACATTTTACTTGTTGAAGACAATCCAAATGATGCTGAACTGACTCTGCGCACCCTCAAAAAGCATCATATCGCCAACACCTGTTTTGTGGTCACTGACGGTGAAGAAGCGCTGGATTTTCTTTTTCACAGAGGCAAATATGAACAAAGGGACAACAGCACCCCACGGGTGATCTTCCTTGATATTAAACTTCCCAAAATCAACGGGCTGGAAGTATTAAAAAAAATCAAACAGGATGAACATCTGCGAAATATTCCCATTGTGATGCTTACCTCCTCCATACAGGATCCGGACATCCAAACAGCGTATGCCCTGGGCGCCAACAGTTATGTAGTTAAGCCTGTTGACATCAACAGCTTTACGGAAACTATAAATAACCTGGGAATGTATTGGCTCGTCGTTAATCAACCACCGAAATAATTGAATCATGAGTGATCATTACAAAATTCTTATTGCAGAAGACAATCCCCCTGACGCAGAACTTGCTCAGAGAGAGATCCGCCATGTACTGGCATCTGTTGAGTTTGTCGTTGTAGATACACTGGAATCTTATCTGGACGCATTACATAATTTCAAACCGGATATCGTCGTTTCTGATTTCAGCATGCCCAATTTTGACGGAATGACGGTTATTCTTGTCACTAAAAAAGAAGCCCCGCTGATTCCCGTAATTATATACACCGGTTCCCTGAATGAAGAAACCGCTGCAGAAACGGTTAAGGCCGGAGCTGTTGATTATGTGCTCAAGGAAAACAGCATCCGACTGCGGCAGGGTGTTCTTCATGCCCTGGAAATAAAACAAATATGGCTGGAAAGAAAAGCCGCCGAAGAAAAATTACGCGAAAGCGAAGAAAGGTTCAGGATACTATTTGAACAGGCTGCCGACGGAATTATCCGTGTCGATACCAACGGAAATATTGTCGACATCAACAAGAGTGGAACTGAAATAACAGGTTACACCAGGCCGGAATTATTGAAAATGAATGTTGCAGAACTTTTTCATAAAAAAGAACTTGAAAAAAAACCTATCAGGTACGATCTGCTGAACAAAGGACATGCTGTCAAAATCGAAAGAACCATTGTAAAAAAAGACGGAAGCTACTGCGAGGTGGAGATGCATTCGAAAATGATGCCCGATAAAACCTATCAGAGCATTGTGAGGGACATCACCCTGCGGAAAAAAACCGAAAGAGAGCTCCGGGAAAGTGAAGAACGGCTGAACAATCTCATTCAGACACTGCCAGTAGGGGTTGTTATTCACACCAACGGATCGGTTGTTTTTACTAATGAAACTTCCGTTAATATTATGGAAGGCCACAAAGATATGGATGTTACAGGCCTGAACATATATGATTTTATACATCCCGACTTCAGGGAAAAGGCTTCACAAAGAATAAGGGATTCATTATCAGAAAAAACACAAACCGAACAACTAGAGCAGGTTTTTCTGACTTTTTCGGGCAAGCCTGTACCTGTTGAAGTTAAAAGTCTGCCTTTAATGTATAAAGGGATACCTTCTGTATTAACAATATTCAGCGACATCTCAGAACGTAAACAAGCAGAAAAACTTCTGAAAGAATCAGAAGCCAAATACCGGACTATATTTGAAACCACTGGAACTGCAACAATCATTATCGAAGAGGACACAACCATTTCCCTGGTGAATACGAAATTTGCCGAGCTTACAGGCCTTCCTAAAAATGAGATTGAAAATAAAAAAAGCTGGACAGAATTTGTTGTTCCTGAAGATCTTGACCAGATGGTGAAAATGCATAAACTCAGAAGAACCCATCCGTCTGAAGCGCTCAGGTCATATGAATTCAGGTTCATAGATGTACATGGCACAATTAAAAATATCCTGCTCCACATCGACATTATTCCGGGTACCAAAAAAAGTATCGCTTCCCTGCTGGATTTTACCGACCGTAAAAAAGCTGAGGAAGATCTCAGAAAAAACCGCATGTTGCTGCGCACCATGATTGATTCATTTCCTATGTGGCTTTCTGCGGTGACTCCCGACGGCAACTATTTTATTGCCAACAAGTACTACTCCGAAACATTTAAAATTCCACTGGAACAAATTGAAGGCCATAATTTCAAGGATTTCTTCCCTCCCGCTGTGCATGCTCACCACAAAAAACTACTCAATAAATGTGTAAGCACAAGGAAACCTGTCGAAGTAACGGATGAGATTGAATTTGAAAAAGGAGTTATTACATATCTGATAGGAAGCTATACTCCTTTGTTTGACGCAGATGGAAACTTATATGGGATCAGCTCAGCAGCTCTGGATATCACCAGGCAGAAACAGGCCGAAATACTTCTGCAGGAATCCGAAGCCAAATACCGTTCTTTCTTTGAAAATACAGGTACGGCCATAGCCATCAGTGAAGAAGACACCACCCTCTCGCTTGTCAATTCAAAATATGCCGAACTGGTCGGGCTACCCAAAGAAGAAATTGAAAACAAGAAAAAATTCACAGACTTCATGGTTGAGGAAGATCTGGAAGATACGGTGAAAACTCACAGAATCCGTATAAAAGACCCTTCAAAAGCTCCAAAAGTATACGAACTCCGGTTTAAAAACGCCAGGCATGAAGTCAGAAATGTATTGGTTTACACTGACCTTATCCCGGGTACACAGAAAAGTCTGGCATCCCTACTGGATATTACCGATCGAAAAAAAGCCGAAAATTTATTAAAGGAAAGCGAATCACGGTTCAGGACAACATTTGAAAATGCTCCCATCGGAATGTCCCTGAATCACATTTCAGGAAAATTTTTTCAATCGAACCAGGCTTTCTGCGCCATGCTTGGTTATACGCAGCAAGAATTACTGAATTATGATTTTTGTAATATTACCCATCCTGATGATATAGAATCAAGCAGACTCTTTATCCGGAAAGTGCTTGAGGATAAAGGAAATCCTTCTCATATCGAAAAAAGGTACATCAGAAAAGACGGATCGGTAATCTGGGTGATCACCTCCGCTTCGGTTCTGACAGATATTAATGAAAAACCCATATTCTTCATCATTCAGGTTCTTGATATTACGGAACAAAAACTCACCGAACAAAAACTCAAGGAAGCCAAAAATCAGCTTGAGCTTGTTTTTGATAATGGTCCCGATGCCATATTATTGACACAGGTAGATGATGGTTTATACATTGATTCAAATAAAACATTTACCAAATATACCGGTTATACCCCTGATGATCTCAGTGGAAAATCCACCCTTGATATTGATATCTGGTATAACCCCCAAGACAGGGATAAATTGCTACAGGAGGTGCGCAGCAAGGGCTACTGTCACAACCTGGAACTAATTGTAAAAAATAAAGACGGTACTTTAAGGCCTATTGAAATGTCAACCGAAGTGATCATTATAAGAGGGAGACCATGCTTACTGAGCATTTCACGCGATATCGCCGAGCGAAAAAAAATGGAAGAATTACTGGTAAAACAAAATAAAGAACTGCATCAGCTTAATGCAACCAAAGACCGGTTTTTCTCTATTATAGCCCACGACCTTAAAGATCCTCATAATGCCATAATAGGGTTTTCCCAGATACTTTCCGAAAATTATGACCTGCTTTCGGAACAGGACAGAAAAAACTATATAAAAAACATACTCCTGTCATCACAGTCACTGGCACGTTTGCTTCAAAACCTGCTCGAATGGGCCGGCTCGCAAACAGGTAGAATGATCTATAATCCTGAAACACTGGACTTGACCAGCTTAATAAATGAAACCATTAATCTTTTACAATACCAGGCAAAAATAAAACAGATACGGCTGATTTCGGACACTGAACCGGTACTAAGCGTTTTTGCCGATGTAAATATGACCAGAACAGTACTTAGAAATCTCGTTTCAAATGCTATTAAATTTACGCACCGCAATGGTTTTGTTAAAATCTCTGCTTACAAAATCCAGTCCGGACAGGAACCCGTTGTTAGTTTTGTTGAAATTTCCGTGACCGATAACGGAGTCGGAATAAGTAAAGAGAACCTGGAAAAACTGTTCATGCTCGACCATAAAGTCAAAACCCATGGAACAGAAGAGGAAATGGGCAGCGGCCTCGGACTTATTCTTTGTAAAGAACTGGTTGGAAAAAATAAAGGATATATGAACATAACCAGTGAAGAAAATGTCGGAAGCACTGTTTCATTCACTTTACCTGAAAAAAATACTGACTGATGAAATTCGAATTTTCAAAAAAAAGTGAGCTGGAAAAAATGCTCGCTGACCTGAAAGACCATTTTTCTAAAGGAACACTATTGATTGATGAACCTTTACCAGAATATACCCTCCCGCTTTCTTATTCTGACCTGCCCGACCCTGTAAAAAAGTTTTTTAAAGACAATGCTGTTGATCCATACCGGATTTTAGATGATCTCCCGGTTCCCTTTTTTATCAAAGATAGCAACTGCAGATGGTTTTATGTAAATAAAGCTTTTTGCAGGTTTTTCGACATTGATCTCGCTGCCATTTACCAAAAAACAAGCCATGCGATTTTTCCAAAAATTGAAGCAGAAATGTTTTTGGAACAGGACCGCAGGGTACTGAATACAGGTGAAGATTCAACCCTTGAAGGAGATTTTATTTCTATAAAAGGATTTACCCGAGTGATTTTAACAACAAAATCCCTGTTTTATGATGTAAACGATATTCCTTATCTGATAGGAACTTTTAACGAAATCACCAGCTTTAAAGATATGGAGAAATCCATACGGCAGGAAAAAACCATGCTCGAATCTCAGGTAATAGCACGAACTGAACTACTGACGGCTACTATTGAAAAACTTCAGGATGAAATAGGACAACGCATAAAAACCGAACAGGCTTTGATCCAGGAGGAAGATAAATTTAGGAGTGTCATCGAACAGGCGACCGAAGGTATCGTTTTGAACGACTACAAAGGAAGAATTATTGAATGGAATGACAGCCTGAGTAAAATAACCGGAATTACCAAAGAATATGCTATTGGTAAATATATGTGGGATGTTGAATTTCAGTTGATGAGGCCGGAAAAAAAGTCCGGGGATTTTTATCAAATACTTCGTGCCAGAGTCTTAGAAACGTTAACAAATGAAAATATCCCCGCCAATATTAAGTACATTGAGGGAGAAATTATCCGAACCGACGGAACCCTCAAATATGTCAATCTGACTTCTTTTCTGATCAAAACTTCAAATGCTGTTTACATTGGTCGGATTATCAGAGATATTACCGAAAAGAAAAAAACAGAGTTGGCAATTATGCAGTCAGAGGCCCAGTATCGGGCAATATTTGAAAACTCAAGCGTAGTGATCCTGATTATCGATCCTGAGAGTTACAAAATCCTGACAGCCAACATCAAAGCAGCCGAAGTATACGGTTACCCCCTCGACCAGTTCACGGGTATGCCGATGGCACAAATAACCAAAGATTTTTCACATGACTGCCTTCAGATTGATCAAATAATAAATTTTGATGAAACTAAAATCTCCGAAACCATACATATCTCAAGAAAAGGAGATGAAATCAACATACTGGTCAACGGTTCGACGGTTGAATATGAGGGGAAAAAAGCAATCATGAACTTCTACCGCGATGTAACGGAACTGAAACAGGCCGAAAAAGCGCGCGAAACAGTGTATAAGATTTCACAACTCACGCATACCATAGAAAAAACGGATGACCTGTACAAATCCATTCATAAGATCATCAACGAGATACTCCCGGCCAGAAATTTTTATATTGCCCTTTATGATGAAGCAAAAGATACCATTTCTTTCCCTTATTACATAGACGAGAAAGACACACCGCCCGGTTCCCGGAGACTCAGAAGAGGGCTTACTGAATATGTCTTAAGACATGGAAAACCTGTTCTGACCAATCAGAAAATCCTGCAGCAACTTGAGATGTCGGGCGAGATAGAAGTCATTGGCTCCGATACGGACACCTGGCTCGGAGCGCCTTTGGTCACACATAGCAAAGTCATCGGGGTTCTTGCCGTACAAAGTTATTCAGAGGAGGTAAAATTTTCTGAAAAAGAAAAAGACCTGCTGGTTTTTGTCTCGGAACAAATTGCACACCAGATCTATAAACGACAAGCCGAAGAAGAAATACTTCGCGGTAAGGCAAGAGCTGAAGAATCAGACCGCCTGAAAACGGCACTGATAGCCAACATGAACCATGACCTGCGGACACCGATGACCGGAATACTTGGGTTTTCTTCCCTGCTGAAAAACAAAGTAAAAGATCCCGAGATGATGAGCATGGTTGACACCATCATTGAATCGGGAAACAAACTGATGTCTACGATCAATTCCATCCTCCAGTTATCCCAGCTTGAAGCAAGCCAGAAACAAGTTGATATCGTCAACGGAGACCTGAATAAATTTGCCGATATGTCGCTTCAGCAATTTGAAGCCAAAGCAAAACTGAAAAATCTCTATATTGTCAGGCAATATCACGACATAGCTTATGCCTCTTTTAACGAAAGTTATTTATTACAGGTGCTTAACAACCTGATTACCAACGCCATATCCTATACCGAAAAGGGTGGAGTCACGATAAAAACAGGTTACACCTCTTATGAAGGAGCAGAATACGCTTTTATTAGCATTGCCGACACCGGTATCGGAATAGCTGAAGAAAATTTCTGCATGATCTTCCAGGAATTCAGACAGGTCAGCGAAGGCCTGAACAGGAGATATGACGGAAGCGGTCTTGGATTATCTCTTTGTAAAAAAATGACAGAACTTATGAACGGTAAAATAATTGTTGAAAGCACACTTGGAAAGGGATCTGTATTTACCGTTCTGATGCCTGCCGCACAACAGCTAAGCCCTGCAAAATATGCCGCTCACAACGAAAAGAAACCATTCAAACCAGGACATTTAAAAAAAATAAAATACAAAGTCCTTGTTGTTGAAGATAATAAAATCAACGGCGAGCTCCTGAATGCCATACTGAAACAGGATTATGAGGTTGACATCGCAAAAACCGGGAATCTTGCCATCGAACTGGTAAAAAGAGGTGAGTACGACATCGTATTGATGGATATTAACCTGGGAACCGGAATGTCAGGAATCCAGGCGGCCAAAGAAATACACAGAATCAAACGTGAACTGCCGCTGATTGCAATGACGGCCTTTTCTACGGAGAAAGAAATCGATCAAATCATGAAACACGATTTTATAGGCTTTGTTTTAAAACCTATTGATAAAACATCACTTTTCAAAGTGCTTGATAAATCAATACCAAAAAAAATCAAATAATAGGAACAGTTTGAATCAGATTTATATAATTAGAGTCTGAGCGGAAACTCAGTGTCTGAATCGAAAAGTTCAGTTTCGAGGCCTGTCTGACTGGCCAGCCAGGCAGGCTTGCGAAGCGACAAAAAGCGGAGTTTACTGGGGTAAATGCGTCGTGCTGAGTTTATCGAAGCAAGCATTTTTGGAGCAAGCGTAACGAAGAAAATGGAGTTTTCGTTCAGACACTAATTAGCATAATTATCAGCGACATATTATAAGATAATAACACTTCTTACCTTTCTGCACCAGAATATATTTGTCATTTAACAAATAGTTCCGGTCAATTATTTTTCCTTCTTCAATCCTTTTCTTATTAATAAATATACAACCATCCTTAAATGACCTTCTGGCTTCACTTTTGGATGGCAAAATACCTGTTTTTATGGTAAGCAACTCACATATATCCACCCCCTTTTCAATATCGTCGACCGGAATAAAACTCTGCGGAACGCCTTCAAATACTGACAACAAGGTTTCTTCATCAAGCGATTTCAGCGTATCTTCCGTGCCTTTTCCGAATAATATTTCAGAGGCTTCCACAGCAGCAAGATAATCTTTCTCGGAATGCACCCTGATGGTAACATCCTTTGCCAGGGATTTCTGAAGAAGGCGCAGATGAGGTGATTCCCTGTGCTGGCGGATCAGCCCGTCAACTTCTTCTTTCGATAAAAGAGTGAATATTTTTATATATTTTTCTGAATCTTCGTCCGAGCAATTCAACCAGAACTGATAAAATTTATAAGGCGATGTTTTTTGTGGGTCAAGCCACACATTGCCCGCCTCGGTTTTACCGAATTTACTGCCATCGGCCTTGGTGATTAACGGACAGGTAATGGCATAGGCATCCGTACCGCCCTTACGCCGGATAAGTTCGGTACCCGTGGTAATATTTCCCCACTGATCGGCGCCGCCCATCTGCAACCTGCAGTTTTTGTTAGTATTCAACCAGTAAAAATCATATCCCTGTACCAACTGATAGGTAAATTCAGTAAACGAAATACCACTGCCTGCCTGCATCCTTTTTTGTACTGAATCTTTGGTCATCATATAGTTTATGGTGATATGCTTGCCCACATCACGCAAAAAGCCGAGAAATCCAAAGTCTTTCATCCAGTCATAATTATTTACGATTTCTGCCTTATTGCTTATATCAGAAAAATCGAGGAATTTTTCCAGTTGCTGCTGAATGCCTTTCTGGTTAAACCTCAATGTTTCTTCATCCAACAGGTTACGCTCTTCTGACTTGCCCGAAGGATCACCTATCATTCCCGTTGCCCCGCCGACCAGGGCAATAGGTTTATGCCCGCACAACTGAAAATGTTTCAGCATCATGATGGAAACCAGATGCCCTATGTGCAATGAATCAGCTGTCGGATCAATGCCTACGTAAGCAACTGTCAGTTCTTTCCGGAGCTGTTCTGCCACACCGGGAGTCATATCCTGTATCATCCCCCGCCAGTGCAATTCTTCAATAAAACCCATAATAAAAATTTTTACAAAAGTACATAATTCTGAAAAGCAGAAAAACACCCGGTCGGATACAGCAATTCTATTCGTACCCTTGCTCGGGGTCAGTCCAGTTGCCGTCTTCTTTGATCAGCCTGACAAGTTCCTCAAGTGCCGAAGACTCATCAATGTTTTTCATCGCTATCTTTTTTTTACGGTAAAGATTTATTTTTCCTGCCGAAACGCCCACATAGCCATAATCCGCATCAGCCATCTCGCCGGGGCCGTTAACAATGCAACCCATCACACCTATCTTGAGGTGTTTCAGATGTGAAAGTTTTTGTTTTAAAATTTGCAGTGTTCCTTCCACATCATAAGATGTCCTCCCGCAGGTGGGACAGGCAATGAATTCCGTCTTGCTCCGCCGCAGACCCATTGTCTGCAGGATGCCAAACATCAAAGAGGACAACAGCGTCCGGCCGGCATCGTTATCAATACATATACCATCGGCCACACCATCCACCAGGAAACACGCCAACTCAGCAGGCGCTTCAATCTGCAAGTCCTCAACGCTGCAGAAATATTTTTTATATAAGATCAACGGAAACTTGTTCCCGATAAGTCTTAATTCAATTAATTTTTGGCACAGGCCGGGGATATCCTCCTCGGTACTGAAATCAAAAAAAAGCACTTTCTCACCAGCTCCTGCATGTTCCTTTAACAGCCGGGAATCATCAAGTTCTTTAGGCGTCAGATAAAGAAAACTTACCGGTGTTGCACCGTCAGGCTTTAGCAGACTTTGACGCTCCATATTTAAATACAGGTCTGGCATTAGTTCAGTAGCAGTATTGGTTTCAACTCCCGGATAAACACATACCGGCGGTCCATCACCGCCAATGCTTTCAATATTAAGGGTTTCGAATTTTTCGTACGCATATTTCCATGGACGTTCAACCACATTTTTATCCGTCGAAAAAGTTTTTACCAAGAACCTGGCAACAGGAATTTCATTGACCGGGTCTTCGGTCAGCGAAACACGAATGGTATCGCCTATGCCTTCCATCAACAGCGAACCAATACCCGCAGCCGATTTTATCCGTGCGTCCATCCCCGATCCGGCTTCGGTAACGCCAAGATGCAGCGGATAATCATACCCTGACTCCTCCATGCGCGCAACAAGCAGCCGGTAGGCATATATCATTGTCTTGACATCACTCGATTTCATCGACAGCACCAGGTTGTGAAAATTGTGAAAACGGCAGATATCAATATATTCCATCGCTGAAACGACCATTCCCTCCACGGTATCTCCATAACGCGAGGTGACCCTTTCAGATAATGAGCCATGATTGACCCCGATACGGATGACGGTACCGTGTTCTTTGCAAATTCCGAGTAATGGTTTCAGCCGCAGGCTGATATTTTCAAGCTCCTGCCGGTACCGGGCTTCGCTGTACATCATTTGTTCCGGCCCGTGTTTTTTTTTATCCACATAATTCCCGGGGTTGATGCGCACCTTCTCAACAATACGTGCAGCAACTTCAGCGGCCTGAGGTTGAAAATGTATATCTGCTATCAGAGGAACAAAACAACTTTTTTCGGCCAGCGCTTGTTTGATGTTTTTCAGGTTTTCGGCTTCTGCTATGTTTCGCGCTGTAATTCTTACGAGCTGGCAACCGGCATCCACCAGCTCAAGAGTTTGCCTGACGGTGGCGGCGGTGTCAATGGTGTTGGTATTGGTCATCGACTGAACAAGAACAGGGTTTTTACCACCAAGAACCAGATTGCCGATATGTATTTCTCTTGTAATCACAAAAAAAAATAAATACAAAATTAGCTTATTTTTCAGAGGCTATCTCAACTAATTTATGTATGGTTTTCCAGTTTCGGGTTGTTGCCTGTGCTTTAAAAATGTTTTCAAAGTATGTATTCGAATATTTTGTATCATTGTATCTGCCTGAACAATATAAAAAAATGTTGTTTTCCGAGATGATATACTCATCAGAACAAACACCTGCATCTGATAGGTTCACTTTTCTTTCTCCGAAGGGAATTTCAGATAATAATGTCACATAAAGTTTTTGAGGATCCCGGTTTTGAAAGTTGATAAAAGGATTAGAATCAACTATGATTTTCAGTTGCTCCAGGGTGCGGATTATCACCGGAACATGAAATTTATAGGTATCCGAAATTTTCTGTCCGATCTGCTCCGAAAGAAGCACAGCGGAACGCTCTCCGGTGTCAAAGATAATGTTGCCGCTCTGTACATAGGTTTCGACGTGTTTAAATTTCAGACTTTGATAAAGTTTCACCAGGTCGGTCATAAGGATCTTTTTATGCCCTCCGACATTGATTCCCCGTAAAAATGATATGTATTTCATACTTACAAAATAAAAAAGCGGCTTTACAGGCCGCTGGTATTAAATCCTTTTTGAAGCTAAATCAGTACAACAAATGCTTTTTGCTTGAGTTTTTCCATCCGGCATCACTCTTATAATCAGCAAAATAGATGATAAGATCGGCATCACTTTTATAATCGCAGAAATATATGGTAACATCGGCATCGCTTTTATAATCACAAAAATACCACAACCCCTCGTTGCCGGTGGCATCGCTCTTATAGGAACATTTATATACAACCAGATCTGCATCACTTTTATAATCAGCAACATACACCTTTACTTTTGCATCGCTTTTATATTCGCAGGAATATATTTTTTGTGCATAGGTTGCCGAAAAGGCAAGAAGGATAACTATCACGGTTAAACTGAATCGGACGATGTTTTTCATAGGTTCTTTATTTTTTTTTATTTTTTTGATTCCGGTTTCTCCGGGATAATTTCATATACAAAACTTTCCATGATAGGATTTGATAACAGTTCCCTGCAGGCTTTGTCGAGTTTTTCCCTGGCGCTTTTTTCATTCTTAGCATCAATCTCCACAGAAATATGTTTCCCGATGCGGACATCGGTTATTTCTGTTATACCCATATTTTTTAAGCCCGATATTACGGCCTTTCCCTGAGGGTCAAGCAACTCTTTTAAGGGCATGATGTTTATTTCAGCTCTGAATTTCATGTTTTTCCTGTTTTCTGTTTATGATTTGGTCGATTAAAGAAAGTATGATATACAAAATTATTATAAAAGGAATAGCTGCAAAATAAAACAGAAAAATTAATACCAGGGAAATAATGATAAATATATACCTCGTCCGGTTTTCTTTCCATCCGAACGTCCTGAATTTCATCGCTATTAAAGGAAGCGGAGCTACCAGCAGATACGAAAGTAAAAATGTCGCAGGGATTAATACGGCAGGATGTATTATATAATATGGTAAACTATTCATACTACTTAACCATGCCGGTAAGCCCTGTACAGACACTATCGGCAATAATGAAAAAATCAGCAGGCCATTGGCCGGAGTGGGCAATCCGATAAAATGATCGGTCTGCCGTTCATCAATATTGAATTTCGCCAGACGCCAGGCAGAAAACACAGGTATTATAAAAGCAAAAAATGCCACACTGCCGGGCAAACCCGTATCCCAGAATGACAAGCCCTTCTCCAGAAGAATAAACATGGCCATCCCGGGTGCAAGTCCGAAAGATATTACATCCGACAAGGAATCAAGCTGTTTGCCCATTTCCGACTTCACATGAAGTAACCGCGCCACAAAACCATCGGTAAAATCAAATACGGACGCCGCAAGTATCAGATATACCGGTATCATCATTTCTTCCTGAAATAAAAAATAAATGGCAAGGCTTCCGCACAGAAGGTTCATGCTGGTGATGACATTGGCAATATTTGAACGGAGGTGTTTCATGGTTTTTAGTATTTGCAAACAAGAGTTTTCTTGCAACACTATTTATTACAAAAATAATTATTTCAGTTTATTAATTCCCAATAACTTTTCTCTTATTTTTGTTTTAGATAAATTTGGCGTATGAAAAAAATCGCTCTGATCGTTAACCTGGCACTTTGCATGCTGATTGTTTCATGCTCCGGGCATAAAAAGCACAACGATAAGGAAGAACTGCCGATTGAAAAAGGCAAAATTATAAACATTGTAAAATGCAAAAAAAATCTGAGCCATTCTTATGCACTGTACCTGCCATCTGCTTTTTCCGAACATAATAAATATCCGCTGATCATATGTTTCGACCCGCATGGTTCAGGGGCAAAACCTCTGGAGTTGTTGAAAAATGAGGCTGAAAAACTCGGATATATCCTTGTTGGCTCGAATGTTTCTAAAAACGGGATGACATGGGATAACACTTCGGCTCATTACAATATACTCCTGACGGATGTAACCGAACGTTTTGGTATTGATCAGACAAGAATTTATACCTGCGGATTTTCGGGCGGCTCACGTGTGGCCAGCTCGGTAGCCATTCTGAAAGGCGGCGTTGCAGGTGTTATTGGCTGTTCCGGGGGATTCCCCCAGGTTAAACAGGCCATAAAAACCAAATTTGATTATATCGGATTTGCCGGTAATGACGACATGAATTATGCTGAAATGCTCAACCTCGACAAAGCGCTTGAAAAAAACAGCTTCAGACACTTCCTCATCGTTTTTGACGGCGCACACGGCTGGCCGCCCGAAGATGTTCTCGGCGAAGCATTTGTCTGGACAGAACTCAATGCTATGAGAGATAAAAAAAAGGCAGAGGACAAAAACTATATTGAGCAAAAATTATCTTCCTTTACCTCACAACTCGAAGAATTACAGAAAAAGAATGACCAATATGAGGAATATCTGCTCGTAAAAAAACTGGTTGCCTATTTTAATGGACTGTCTGATATAAAAAAATATGAAGACAGGCTTCAGCAACTCGAAACCACTACAGCCGTAAAAAACAGGATCAGCCGTGATGAACTGAATATGAAAAAAGAACTGGCCATGCAGCAAAAATATGGGCAAAGCCTGTCCACAGAAAATGCGTTATGGTGGAAAAATGAAGTATCCCGCTTAAACTATTTTATTCAGGTTTCTCCGGTTGAGGATGAAAAACACATCGTAAAACGTGTTCTTGAATACCTTAGCCTGGCATCGTTTTCGGCCAGTTCGTCCTTATACAGCCAAAACAGATTTGCTGAAGCCGAACATTATATTGATCTATACTCAATTATTGACCCTGACAATCCCGAACCCGAATTTATGTATGCCCAGATATATGCCCGGAAAAAAGATGCTGAAAAAACCATGGAACATCTGAAAAGATCTGCCGACCTTGGCTTTTCAGAAAAATCGCGTATCGGGAACGACAGCATTTTTCAGAAATTCAACTCTGATAAACGGTTTGCAGAAATAATGGATATTATTACAAACAATCAAAATAAAAAACCGTAATATAAAATCACCGTCAAACATACGAACTATCAATATGTTACCACAATTTTGCAACATAAGTTCCTTCTATATTTGTATAATCAATAAAATGTTTTCCCCATGAAAAAATTTATTTTCTTTATTTCTTTATTGGTTCCCTGGACCACATTTGCTCAGGATCAACCAAATAAATTCGGAATTCATTTTTCAGGATATGTAAAAAATGATTTTTTTTATGATTACCGTAAGACCGTGGGTATCCGTGAAGGACATTTCTATCTTTATCCGGAAAATATCAGATATGATGCAGATAGTCTTGACATTAACGCAAAAACGACCTTCAACATTCTCTCCATACAAACCCGCTTAAGGGGCGATATCAGAGGCCCGGAAGCATTCGGAGCTAAAACATCAGGAGCAATAGAAGGCGAATTTTATGGCACTACTGATGCGAGCATCAACTGTTTCCGCTTGAGACAGGCTTATGCCCGGCTCTCATGGGCTACCACCGATCTTGTCATCGGCCAGACCTGGCACGGCATGTTCTTTGAAGAATGTTTCCCCGAAATTATGGCGGTAAATACGGGTTGCCCGTTTCAGCCGTTTTCCAGGAATCCCCAAATCAAGGTTATTCAGAAATACAAAGACTTCAAGTTTATTCTCTCTGTTATGTCACAGCGCGAATTCGCCGAATGGGGTGGTTCCGATGCACTGCGTAATGCAGCCATACCTGACCTCAACCTGCGTATCTCCTATCAGCATTTCAATGAGGACAGCACCCGCGAATTGTTTCTGGGAGGTAGCGCCGATTATAAAGTTATTGTTCCAAGATTGGTTACCGACAGCAACTTTACCACCAACAGCAGCCTGAACGCTTATGCGTTCTCCCTTGTTTTTAAATACCGCTGCCCGAAAGTAACTTGTAAATTATCAGGTGTTTATGGCCAGGACCTTTACAGTCATACGATGCTTGGTGGCTACGCCTATAAATATACTACCGACAGCCTTACGCTCGCCCGCGGTGATTTCGGGTATACCCCGATCAATACAGTGTCTGTCTGGGCTGACTTTACCACCAACGGGCCTAAATTCAGGTTCGGCATTCTGGGAGGATATACCAAAAACCTGGGATCATTCGAGAATATCTATGACTGGAAAAATGAAAAATCTTATTTCGCAAGAGGTTGGAACATTTCTTATATATACCGTATCTCTCCGCGCTTTGTGTTTATTTCCGGTAAAATAAAAATGGGAATTGAAGGAGATTACACCGTAGCAGGTTACGGAAACAGCATCAACAGCCTGGGAGAAGTAAAAGATGTGAAACCCGTATCGAACATCAGGCTGATGTATTCGCTATTCTATTATTTCTGAGCTTCCATCCTATCATTGAAATACCATTCCGCATAAAATTCTTTTAAAAATCCTTCAAGAATTATATGCCGATGTTCCGCCAGTTGCTTTGCAGAAATTGTGTTCATCCGGTCTTTAAGAAGAAGCAGTTTTTCGTAAAAATGATTAATCGTATGCGAATGTTTGCTTTTATACGCATCAAAATCAGCATGATATCCGGGAGGAACATCCGGATGGAATAGTTCTCTGTTTTTATAACCGCCGTAAGCAAAAGCACGTGCAATGCCGACAGCGCCAATGGCATCCAGCCGGTCCGCATCCTGAACTACCTGTCCTTCAATAGTATCCGGTTTGATTGTTTCTCCCGCACCTTTAAAGGAAACCTGCCCGATTACGTGTGTTATTTGCTCAATGGTATGACTATCCAGTCCACATGCACATAACCAGTTGAAAGCATGACAACTGCCTGATTCACTGAGCTTCCAGTCATCCAGGTCGTGCAATAATGCAGCCAACTCCACTATAAAAATATCGGCATTTTCTTTTGCGGCCAGATAAACAGCCATCTTATGTACTCTGTAAATATGCCACCAGTCGTGGCCTGATGGCTCGCCAGCAGTTTCGGATTTTACGAACGCTATGGTTTTTGCAATGATATCTTCCGGATAAACAGCCACTGTTTATGGTAACAAACTTTCAATCTTTTTATAAAGCTCCTCCCCGCGCAGATTTTTGGCGATGATCTTACCTTCCTTATCAACTAAAACGGTATAAGGAATGGCTTTTACGCTATACATAGCCGCCACCTCGGATTGCCAGAATTTCAGATCACTGACCTGCGGCCATGTCATATGTTCTGTTCGTATAGCTCCCACCCAGTTTTCGCGAGTCTTATCAAGCGACACACCTAGTATTTCGAAGTTCTTCATCTTGAAATCCGAATACAACTTTACCAGGTTGGGCATTTCCCTGCGGCATGGGCCGCACCAGGCCGCCCAGAAATCAATCAACACAAATTTTCCCTTAAACGAACTCAGGCTGACATTTACGCCGGAGGTATCCGGCAGTGTGAAATCAGGGGCAACAACACCTATGGCAGTGGCTTTATTGGAATTGACCTGATTGTGAAAATTGCTTACATAAAAATTATCAGGATGAGTAGCAAACAATGTGGAATCCACCTTTGAGTAAATATCATAATTGGCCTCAACGGGTAATACTTCGAGCAAAAACATGATGGCCAGGGATTTGGGGTTTTTTAAAATAAATGACTTCAGCACGTTGTCCTGATTTGTTTTTATTTTATCTGTTTCTGCAGTCAGTGCTTTACGTAAGGAATCATAATTTGTTGTGGCCATTTCTTTATAAGACATGTTGATACTGTCTATCTTGTTTTTATTGGCCGTAATCATTTTTTGATTCTTAAACACATGATAGGTCTGCTCCGAACCTGTTACCTCCAGGTATTTTACTAAATCTCTGGTGTCGGATGTAAAAACAACTTTTTCACCCGGTTGCAATATCATCCAAACCGCATTATTATTATCAAACTGAAGTTTATAAAAATCGGTTTTTTCAACATCAGTTTTTATTAAAAATTTACCGTCAGTCCCGATAGGCGCACTGGTTTTTAATAACAGTTCTTTACCAACATGGTACAAACTGGCGGTGTTAAAAATATTGTTTTTTAAGGTACCGCTGATGCTTACCTGTTTGAGGATTTGCGCATGAACAGGTAATGTTCCCGATACCATCATCAACAGAAAAGAGAAACCAAAATATTTAAATGTCTTTTTCATTTGTATTTTCATAAAATTAATAACGATACCAGAAACAACTATAAACAAAAAATCAAAAACCCGGTTCAAAGGATTTTTGATTTTTTACAAAAAGATTTGTTTTCTTTATTTAAGTCCAAGTTCTGCTTTAACCATCGGAAGGATATCCTCAGTCGGGTCGGAATACAACAACACGCCAATCCCGGCATCAAAAATATACGTATACTGATTATCTTTTCCGACTTTTTCGATGGCGGCTTTTGCCGAATCAATAATGGGTTTTAAAAGTTCATTCTGCTTTTTTTCCAGTTCTGTCTGTGCTGATTCCTGAAAGGCTTCAATCCTGGCCTGAATATCCTGTAACTCTTTTTGATTCGTTTGCTTTATCAAATCAGTCATGTTGGATTCATTGGCAAGATAAGTCTGATATTTGGTTTCCAGTTCATTCTGCATGCCTTTTAACTGATTTTCGAGTGTTTTGGCATATTCGGTAATTTTGGCCATCGCCGAATCCCTGCCGGGCATGAGTTTTAATAATTCATTCGAATCAATGTGTCCGAATTTCTGTTTTTTCTGGGCAAATGAAACCGTAGTAAAACCAACCAATAAAATGACAAATAAAATTTTAGCAATTTTTTTCATATTCAATGTTAATTAATAATGGTTTGCAAAGATAATATTATTTCCCAATCACACATTTATTATTCATCTTTATCGTCCTTGCCGTCGTTTGTTTTAATGGCGCCGGGTTTATAGCCGAGTTTTTCAAGTACATCATCACTGCGGTCATTCTTTGAATTGGCATACAACATGGTCGTACTTCCTGCTTTATCAAAAATAACAGCATAGCCGCTGGCATTTGCAATACTTTCAACAGCATCATATACTTTGTCCTGAATGGGCTTTATAATTTCCTGACGTTTTTTAAAAAGGTCGCCGTCCTTACCAAATCTCTTTTTCTGGAGATCTTTTGCTTCTTTTTCCTTGGCAATTATTTCATCCTGTCGTTTTTTCTTTATATCTTCAGGAAGCAAAACGGCATCTGCCTGATAATCTTTGTACATTTTATCGATTTCGGCAAACTTGGCTTCTATTTCTTTCTGCCAGTCAACTGAAAGCTTGTCAAGCAGATCCTGGGCATCGCGGTATTCTGACATATTTTCAAGGATATATTCAGAATCGACAAACGCAAATTTCTGCGCACTTGAGCTAAACGACAATGCAATCATTGCAAATAATAATACTGATAATTTTTTCATGATGTCCTCCGGTTTTTTGTTTTAATCAATAGATTGGTTAATTGAAAAATGGAACTGACTGCCCCCCAGCCCTTTGCCGTTAGCATCAAATCCATATCCCCAGTCGAGTCCCAGTATTCCGAACATTGGCAAAAACACCCTGACGCCGACCCCTGCCGACCGGTAGATATCAAACGGATTGAACTGTTTCCATTTTTCCCACGAATTACCGCCTTCAGCAAATCCAAGTACATACACTGTAGCCATCGGATTTAATGATATGGGGTAACGCAGTTCAACGGTAAATTTGTCAAAGATCGCACCGCCAACATATCCGTTATCATTAGTAGGCGTCAGCGAATTATTGGTATATCCGCGCAAGGCTATCAACTCCCTGTTGTCAAGCGAATAACCCGACAATCCATCGCCACCTAAATAAAAACGTTCAAAGGGCGGAACTCCGATTTTTTTGTTGTAGGAGCCCAGAAATCCAAATTTTCCACGGACGCTTAATACCAAATTCCCTGCCAACTTTGTATAAGTCGATGCGGAAATTTTCCATTTATGGTATTCGATCCATTTGTATTTATCTGCATCGGCAAGGGTGGTGTAATCTTTTTGATTAAATAATGAATAGGGAGGCGTCAGCTGAAACATCAACGATACTTCGGAACCGGACCGGGGATAAATAGGCGCATCAATTGAATTACGGGAAAGTGTTATGGTATAATTCAGGTTATTGGAAGTGCCGTCTGTAAAAGAATAAGAAGAATAATAATTATCCAGTTTATAATTTTTAAAACTGATTTCATTATAGAGGGTAAAAAAATCATCCGGCCATTTCAGTCTGGAACCCAAACCGACAGAGGCGCCCCAAATACCAATGGCCTGACGGCTTTCATCACTCTTTTTTAATCCGTTGGTCTGCGATGAATAATAAACCGACACACTGAAAGCAAGGGGTTTGCGGCCGCCAAGCCAGGGTTCGGTAAAAGAAGCATTGTATGCCTGATAATATTTTCCGTTGGTCTGTGCACGCACGCTCAGCTTTTGCCCGTCACCCGAAGGCAGGGGCGACCAGGCCGATTTCTTGAAAAAGTTCTTGGTGGAGAAATTATTGAAGGATACGCCCAGGGTCCCCACCAGGTATCCATTGCCCCACCCGCCGGAAAGTTCCAGCTGATCAGAGGATGTTTCTTCAACAGAATATTCGATGTCAACGGTACCATCGGTAGGATTGGGGATAATATCCGGAACGATCTTTTCTGCATTAAAATATTTCAATTGGGCTAATTCGCGGGTAGTACGGATGATATCAGAACGATTGAACAACTGCCCGGGCTTTGAACGTATTTCCCTGATCACCACATGATCCCTGGTCTTGGTATTTCCCCTGATGGTCACTTTATTGATATAGGCCTGTTTCCCTTCAATAATCCTGATCTCCATATCAATAGAATCACCTTCAATGGCCGTTTCCACCGGTGTGGCACTGAAAAAAAGATAACCGTTATCCATATACAGAGAGTAAACATCAAAACCGTTGGGATTATAGCTCAGGTTGGTCTCAAGTTCTTTCTGGTTGTATACATCCCCTTTATTGATTTTCAGGATGGCATTCAAATCCCGTTCGGAATATATGGTGTTCCCGATCCATGTTATTTTGCGGAAATAGTATTTTCTTCCTTCTTTCAAATCAATATTAATATCAACTGTGTTTTCGCCCGAACGGACAACCGTATCATGCAGAATTTTTGAATCGCGGTATCCCAGTTCATTATATTTATCTATAATGGCTAGTTTATCCTTTTTATATTCTTCAGCCAGGAACTTTGCTGATTTAAAAATTCTTATGTTGACACGTTCGGAAATATAATTGATAAAATTTTCTTCGATGCTGATGCTGTCGCGGACAAAAAGTTTTTTGACCGATTGGTACAAAAGTGTATCACATCCCATAAAAGGCTTAAAGATGGTTTTCTCTTTTGTTTTCTTCATCAGGTGTTTCAATTTGAAATCCGTGACATGATCATTACCAATAATATTGATCTTTCTTATCTTGACCTTTTTATTTCTGTTTATCTCAATATTTAACCTGGAAGCATATTTGCCGGATGAGGTATCGATGATTTCATTGATTTTAACATCTGCATTATAATATCCCTTATCGTTATAGTATGTTTTAATGATATTTTCTGATCGTAAAATAACATTGCGCGTTATAACATCGCCTTTTGACAAGTTGATTTTTTCGCGAAGGTCATCCACTTCGGATTTTTTTACATTGGATGAAAACAAAGGGGCTGCTGCCAGGCGCGGGTGCTCCGTTAATTGTATCTCAAACCATATTTTGCCTTCTTCGATTTGTGTGGCAAAGATCTTCACGTCATCAAAGAGTCCCTGCTTCCAGAGATTCTGCACCGCGTTAGATGTCTGTTCGCCCGGCACCATGATTTTCTGCCCTTCGTATAATCCGGTGAGCAGTTTACAAATGTTAGTATCCGTATATTGAACGCCTCTGAAAACTAATTTTTGTATTACATATTCTTTGGGGCTGCCATAGTCAATATTCCCTTTATCATCTGTCTGGGCTGTTACGGGTATGCTGATTAAAAGAAGAATAAACAGTTTATAGAAATTTTTAAACATCATTGTGCATTAATTTGCTCGCTGGTCATACCAAATCTTCGTTCTCTATTTTGAAAATCTATGATAGCATTATAAAAATCTTTTTTTCTGAAATCAGGCCATAATACCGGCGAAAAATACAACTCGGTATAGGCAAGCTGCCAAAGCAGGAAATTACTGATACGATACTCGCCACTTGTTCTGATGAGTAATTCAGGATCGGGTATTCCCCTGGTGGTCAGGGATGAAGATATGAGTTTCTGATCAATATCTTCTACCTGTATCTGGTTGTTTTTTACCTGCAGTGCAATATCTTTAACGGCTTCTGTTATTTCCCACTTTGAGCTGTAGCTGAGGGCAAGCACTAATGTCATCCGGTTATTACCAGCTGTTATTCTGATCGTGTTCATAAGCTCATTATAGCAGTCCTTACGCAGATTTTTAATATCGCCAATGGCTAATAAACGAATATTATTTTTTATTAGTGTTTGCGTCTCATTATTTATTGTTTTAACCAAAAGCTGCATTAAGGCATCGACTTCATATTTCGGCCGGTTCCAGTTTTCGGTGGAAAAGGCATACAGTGTGAGATAATGGATACCCAACTCTGCGGCAGCTTCAACGGTCTCCCTCACGGCAAGCACACCATGTTCATGCCCGAATATACGCAAAGCGCCTCTTTTTCTGGCCCAGCGTCCGTTCCCATCCATAATTACGGCAACGTGCCGGGGCAACTTTTCAGGATTAATTTTTTCTTTCATGCAAATTGTTTAGCGCAGAATAAATTAATCCTTGTATTTAATTTTGATATTGGGATGTTGCCTATAGGCATCGCATTTTGCACGTTTGGCCTTGATAAGAACTGAAACGGTAAGACCAGTAAAAACATACCAGTCTTTGGTTCTTGAGTTTCCGCGTTTCAACCCGGTATAGTTATGACCTTCCTGGGTATTGCTGAGCGAAGGATCGGCCAGAGCTGCCGCCACGGGTCCGTTTTCGGCGGCTAAAGTAACAGGATCGGCATACAACGTGCTCACATCATCAATATAATCGGTGAAGGTTTTTCGGATGCCATACTCCAAACCAATACTTACCAGTTTATGCGGAGAATATTTCACTCCTAATCCAAAAGGTATCGCAAATGTGGTCAGCGAATATGGTTTTGATGCATTGGGCATAGTGGTTCCCTGGCCTTCTGTTCCCAAAGAATGAAGTTCATACCATGTATCCATATACTTGGCTTTGGGATTAAAATTAAATAATGATGCTCCAACAAAAATATACGGTGAGATAAAATGCCGCTTATCACCGGTGATATATTGCAAAAAGTTAAACTCGACCTGGGGAGAAAATTCAAAAATATACGATTTAAAATACAGATTGCGGTCAACATTGGCTTTGGATACAGCATCACTGCCTTCCAGCCCGCCAATCAGTGCATTGACTTTTAAAGCCCACCGTGGTGTGATATTATAGCGATATATAAGGCCTCCGGCAAAGCGGGTCTGTAAAAAATGCTTTGACGGATTGAGATCCCCGAGATAATATGAACCTCCTAAAAAAACACCGAGTTCAGACCGGTAAAATTCCTGGGCTTTCAGTCCGCTGGTAAATAATAACGAGAACAAACAGATCAACAACTTTTTTTGCATATTTTTTAAAATCTCAGTTTTGGAGTATATCCTTCGTTAATTGAATAATATACGGTAAAAAATAATCCGATGAAATGATCGTTATCTCTGGGATCGCCCCGTTGCTGGCCAGGCCTTGTGCTATTATACAAAGGCATTCCGGGTGTGTCATCTATTGCAGGATTTGCCATACTTACAGCTAATTGTCCTTTTGATTGTAATAACGCATTTTCATCAAAATATGTTGTACTGACGTCGTCCAGATAATCTGTAAATGTAAGCCACTGACTGTATTCAAGTCCTATTTCCCACTCCTTTGATATTTTGATCCTTAACCCGACACCCAAAGGCACTGTCGCCTGAAATGACGAATATTCTTTTCTGGTAGGTACCAAAGTCTGACCTTCAGTACATAGTGGTTTAAGGCTGTGCCAGGAACCATCGTATTTCCCTTTGGAATTGAAATACAGCCCCCCTATACCAGCCTGGATATAAGGAGTATAGGTCAAATTACGCCATGCACGTACTCCACGGAGGTTATACTTCCGTCCTTTTTGTTTTATTTCATAAAGAAAAACGATGCTGGATGATAATCCGTAGGTGGATGTGCGGAAATTAAGGTTCCTGTTATGACGAAAAGTTTCCAGCGTCCATTTATCGTTTCCGCTGAGCCAGATATAATCAAAAGAGGAACGCCAGGCAAAATGTTCTGCAAAACGGTAAATATAACCCACCATAACAGATGGCCGGACTGCCTGAATATCAAAGTCGCGCAAACTGAATGTTTCCGAGCCGATCTTGTTCAATCCGCCAAGATCACCAAGAAAATTCGAAGCGCCAACAGCAATATAAACCTTATGAATATCTTTTTTGAAGGATTTGTTCTTGTAATTACTATTGTTTTGCCCGGTAAATAAGCGCGAGGTATTTACCATGTCCGTTTTCAGGGTCTCTTTAACAGGACTGTTCATGACCTGTGCCAGGGAGGTTCCCACAACAAAAACCATGACCACTAAAATAAAGAATATCCTTTTCATAATAATATTATCAAGAACTTACAAAAGTATAAAATATTTTAGAAGTGACAAAATTGTGACGTATTACATCGTTTCTTAATTTCTTTTATCCCATCCCCACATAAGTTTTTCCCTGATTGTGGAAAAAAATGACTTGGTGCCAAATTGGACAAGATTAATTTGAAACGCTTCTTTTTTGATTTCCAGTTCAATAGAAGAGTGGATTACCGCATTGTTTGAATCGAGGGTAACCAGATAGTTCTCCATGCGGCCCTCAACCTTCAATTTTATAACGGAAGTATCAGGAACAACTATCGGCCTGACGGTCAGGTTGTGTGTTGCAATGGGTGTAAGGATGAAATTATTCGAATCCGGAGTAATGATCGGACCACCGCAACTCATAGAATAAGCTGTCGAGCCAGTGGGAGTCGAAACAATCAATCCGTCGGCCCAGTAAGTATTTAAAAACACATCGTCGACATAAGCATGTATCGTGATCATCGAAGAAGAATCCCTTTTATGAACCGTAATTTCGTTAAGGGCAAAACTGAACCCGCCAAACAGGTTGACCGGTTTATTCAGGCGGATAAGTGTACGTTTCTGAATAACGAATTTTTTATCCATAATACATTCAATAGCTTCACTGATTTCATCTTTTGATATACCCGATAAAAATCCAAGACGTCCGGTATTAAAACCCAAAATGGGGATCCCGGAGTCTCTCACCAGAGATATGGTTTTTAACATAGTGCCATCTCCACCTATACTAAAAAGAAAATCAGTGTTTTCAAGAAGGTCATGATAATTATTAAATGAAGTTACATTTTCATTGATCAATCGGCTCTTAAGTAGTATTTTATAAACAGGTTCATAAATGGACACTTCAAATTTATGGTAATTCAGTTTTCCCAGAAGTTCTATATAGTATGCTTCCAGTTCTTCGGAAAAATTTATTGCAAAAAGAGCAATACGCATATAATTATATTAAATATTCAAGTAATTCATAAGGGAGTCGTAACGGTCCTGCAGATCATTTTTGTATTCCATCTCAGTAAAACTTGCAAGAACAACATAGCCATAGCGTTCAAACGTCTGCAAAACGGGAAAAATATTCATTTTACTTATCTTTATGGTGATCTCCAGTTTCATGGAATCATGATGCGAACTTACATAACAATTTAATATCTTGGCATCATTGGCCTCCACGATTCGTGCAATTTCTTCAAGCGAATAATCGTTATGGTTACGCTCCATAATAATGATACCTCCTGGATTTTGAATGGAAGCCGCCTGAGAATATTTTTCGAGGAGGTTGGGCAGCGTTATGGAACCCAGGTAACGGTTTTTTTCATCAACAACAGGGACAATAGACAAGTTCAACTCTCCGGCCAGCGAAATAATTTCAAAAATATGCTGATGCTGATACACAAATGCGTTGGTTGCAGAAAGGTTATGGCTTCCTATAGATTCCTCGGGTTTATTTAAGGCATAAATATCGTTTTCGGAGATCAGCCCCAGAAATTCAACATTGTTGACGATAGGCAAATGACATATTTTCTGATCTTCCATCAGTTTAAGCGCATAGATAGCTGTGTCGGATGTTAATACCGGTATTACGGCATCGGTGTACAGGTCATTGGCAAGCATAATACTTTCAGTCCAAATAATTTTCTACAAACATACTAATTTTTAACTTTGCCTGCAAAATAAGATACTATGACAAAACTGAGTGTAAATATAAATAAAATTGCCACGCTTCGCAACGCCCGAGGTGGAAATTTGCCCGATGTGCTGCACACCGCCCTGGATTGTGAGCGTTTTGGGGCACAAGGGATAACGGTTCACCCAAGGCCCGACGAGCGCCATATCCGATTTTCAGATGTGTATGAACTTAAAAAAAATATTTCCACGGAGTTGAATATCGAAGGGTATCCTTCTGAATCTTTTATCAGCCTGGTACTCGATGTAAAACCTGCACAGGTAACCCTTGTGCCCGATGCTCCCGATGCCATCACATCAAATGCGGGCTGGGACACAATTAAAAATTCAGCTTTTTTAAATGAGATTGTTGCTGTTTTTAAAAAACAAGGTATCCGGACTTCTATTTTTATTGATCCCGATGTAAAAATGATTGAAAAAGCGCTTGAAACCGGCACCGACCGTATTGAACTTTATACAGAAGATTATGCAAAAAATTACCCGTCAGACAGGGAAAAAGCCATTTTTCTTTATAAAAAAGCCGCGGAAAAAGCTCTGGATCTTGACCTCGGTTTAAATGCCGGTCATGACCTGAACCTGCAAAATCTCAGATATTTTGCAGAAACCATTCCCGGCCTGCTCGAAGTATCTATAGGTCATGCCTTGATTTGTGACGCCTTGTATTTCGGATTGGAAAATACGATACAGATGTATCTGCGTTGCCTGAACATTATTGCTGACTAAGGGTTCCTGACTCTTCGTAAATGACGGTCAGTATGGTTTGACCTACTGCTTTCAGGGAGTTTTTATCAACATTTTCCAGGTTATCATTGGTCGTGTGCCAGTATTTATAAAATCCAGAGTTCGTCTGCATATCATGGTGGATTATATCAATGGTAGGAATACCGCTTATTTTATTGATATAATAATGATCGTCGGTGATCGGATTGGTCTGTTCGTTTGAAAAATGTCCGCCATAACCTATACGCGACGCAGCATCCCAGACCTTGTTCACCACGTCGGGGGCATATTCCATGGAGAAACCTTCCTTGGTAAAATTCGCATTTGTCACGCCGACCATGTCGAGCAAAATGCCATATTTTGCTTTATAACCCGGCACATGAGGGTTCTTCGCCCAAAACTGTGAGCCAAGTCCCCAGTTATCTTCTTTATATTCTGCATTATCATCCTGCGGTTCACCATAATCTTCGGCATCAAAAAAGATGATATCTACACCCAGGTTCGTTTTATTTAAACTCAGAATTCTTGCAACTTCAATAAGTACCCCTACCCCGCTGGCTCCGTCGTTAGCTCCGTCGATGGGGGTGCGACGCATGGCCTCATCTTCGTCCCAATCGGCATAAGGACGAGAATCCCAGTGCGAACAAAGCATAATTCTTCCCGGAGCATCCACATTAAAGGATGCTATGATATTTTTCATATTTAACAGGGAGCCATTATACGCGCGGACCTTACCTTTCTGAACCATCACTTCAGTGGTATAACTTTTTAGTATTTGTTCAAGCCACACGGCACATCTGGAATGTGCTTCCGTATTCGGAACCCTGGGGCCAAAATCCGTCTGAGTTTTCACAAATAAATATGCAGAATCCTCATTAAAAACAGGAACCTGTACTTTGGGTCCCAAGGTCTTGATTGTTTTTTCATCTGCTGTTTTTTTCTTTGAATTGCCGCACGAAGAAAAAATGCTGCAAACCATCAAAAAAACAAAAAATAATTTAAGTCCTTCTTTCATGATTTTCACCGGATAAAAATTTAAAAAAATTATAAGTATCTGATAACGATTTCTTTATTTGAATATATGAAAAAGATAACGCTTCTGTAAGTTTTTTATTTGAGTATACAGAAGTTTTTTGTGAGATTTCCGCTATGGTTTTATTAAAATCTGAGTCTTTTCCGGTAATAAAATCGTTTACTGCGGTACATCTCCATGCCAGCCCGGTCAGGAAGCTACCTGCACGTCTGCCGGGTGCAGGTTTTCCAACCGTTTCAGCTATCAAAGCAAAAAATTCACGGTAGGTCAGATTCTCAGCAGAAACAACATAGGTCTCATTCTTTATATCGCTGTCCATCAATGAAATCATAGCACGGGCCACATCGCGCACATCAACATATGCGCTGCTTCCGGCCGGATAATATTTAAATCCCTTCCGGATTTTATTGAACAATACACCCAATCCGCTGTCCGGCTTCGAAGGCCCGGTGATAACCGAAGGCCGTACTATAACGGTATCAAGTCCTTCAGCTGCACCACGCCATATTTCGAGTTCCGCTTTATATTTGCTGGTGGCATATGCAGAATGTTTTTCCTGTCTATCCCACACAATAGTGTCACCGAGAAGCTCTTCATCTTCCGCAATAGCAATGGAACTCACATGGCATAATTTCTTTACACCCGCATCAATAGCTGTATTCACAACATTTGCAGTGCCCTTAACATTGTTTACGGTAAGGGTTTTTGAGTTTTTATGTGAAAAACTCACGGTGGCAGCACAATGATATACTTGCTCCACACCCTGCATTGCCTTTGACAGGCAGTGGATGTCCAGGATATCTCCTTCCACCCAATCGATACGGTCAAAAAGATGATCTTTATGGTAGAAAGAAAAAACAGTACGGGTATAAGCCTGGTCGGCGGAAGATCGTTTTAAAGCCCTGATATTCAAATCTTTACTGGTACAAAGTTCTGTAAGCAGGTGCGCTCCTAAAAATCCTGTGCCTCCGGTAACAAGTATCATAAATAAATATTCAATATGTGCAAAATTAGCATTAATAATCATAAAGTTTACTAATTTTGTTTATTAAGCGTCACTGAACGTTGGTAATAATGTTTTACAAATTTTTCTTTTTTAGTTTTGTTTTCTTTATCCTGGTAAAAAGTTCATTTACGCAGATCATCCCTGCTGTTTCACGCGTTGACTGGAGCACGGCTGGTAACAGATTTTCCTTTCCGTCTGACGCCCCGGTAGTTAACATATTTTCTTTCGGCGGGATTTCCGATGGTGTCACTGATAATCTTGCAGCCCTGAACAATGCTATGGCTTCTTTCGGCGGACACCCCGGCATTGTTTATTTTCCTGCCGGATCCTATCTTTTAACTTCGATGATTAGTGTGCCGGATTCTATCTGGCTGCGTGGCGCAGGTTCGGATTCCACCTTTATCAAAATAGCTCATAGTAGCATTGGTTTTTATTTCTCTGGCTCCGCCACAAATAGTTTTGCATATATCCTCTCAGGCTTCCAGAAAGGATCGCATAAGATACAGGTAAGCAATCCGGGATTATTTGCTGCCGGAAACTATTGCGAGATGCGTCAGGATAATGGAAGCTGGGATGTCGAACCGGCAAGTTGGGCAACTTACTCTGTAGGACAAATTGTACATATTGATTCCATAATCGGGGACACCCTGGTGCTGACCGACGGCTTACATATCACCTTTGACACTTCACTGAACCTGCAGATACGAAAAATCTTACCCCGGAACGCATCAGGTATCTCATGTATAAATGTGGAAAGAACAGATAATTCAACCGAAAATTCCGGGTATAACTTTGGTTTTAATTATGCGGTAAACTGTGAGCTCCGCGGAATTGAAAGTAATAAAAGCCAGGGAAGCCATTGCATGATAGGATTAAGTTCTCATATTTCGGTCAGCGGATGCTATTTTCATGATGCTTTTCTTTACGACGGTAGCGGTACCAAGGGCTATGGGGTTACGCTTAACAACCACGCCACCCTCTGCCTTGTGCATAACAACATTTTTAACCACCTCCGCCACGCCATGATGACCAAACACGGCGCCAACGGCAATGTTATCGCTTATAACTATTCATGTAATCCATACAGGAACGGCACACTGGAATATCCGCAGGATTATTGCGGTGATATTTCGCTTCACGGGCATTATTCCTTTGCCAATCTTTTTGAAGGCAATATTGTGCAAACCATTTATATGGACCAGACCTGGGGACCGGCCGGGCCTTACAATACTTTTTTTCGCAACCGGGTGGAAAGGTACGGAATTGTAATGTCATCAGCATTAACAAACAACCAAAATTTGGTCGGTAATGAGATTACCGGAACAGGATTTACGTTTCCATTCTCGTGGGGGGCATATACGCTGACCGGAAGCGGTCATATTCAGCATGGGAACAACAGGAACGGGACCATAATCCCTACAGGAACAAACACCCTCGGGGATATTTCATATTACCTGGCCTCACAGCCCTTATTTTGGAATTTAAGCCAGCCCTGGCCGGATATTGGCATCCCCGGCATCCTGGGAGCCGGCACTATTCCGGCAAAAGAACATTATACGGCTGCGGAATACACCGATTGCAGCCAGCACAGCATCATCACTACTATTCCCCGGAATCATTCAAAAGAACTTACAGTATATCCCAATCCTACCACAGGCAAACTTTTTGTCATCCTCCCGGTTGAAAACACAAGTATTTATTTACAGGTCACAGATATGAAAGGAACAAAAGTAATTAGTGCCATTCCAGACGTTGGTAATTCCGGTTATGAGTTCGATGTTTCATGGTTGAAACCAGGAATATACTTGTTTCGCATAGAAACTGAAAAAGAAGTTTATACATATAAATTTATAAAACAATAGATATTCACGACAATCTTTTACCGCCCCAATTTCATCTGCCGTTTCATTTCCGGGTCAAAAAGTTCAAGTTCCGGTTTTTTCTTTTTGTGTTTTTTATTTCTGAAACTCACGTTTAAATCCCACCAGATACTGTCACGTTTTTTTACACGTTTTGTTTTCTTATTAAAAACATATTGTTTAGTGAACACAGGTCTTCGTCCATGTCCAAAGGAACCGGCATCGGTATCTTTGGGACGGAACAAAGCAAACTTTTTGGTGACGCGTTTTTTCTTTGCACTAAAGCCAAAAGCGCCCTGATGTCTTTTTACCCTGACCTTAAAACTGCCGGATTCGCTGATGCGTTTGATACCGCTGAAAACGAGATGATTTCTGGATATGCTACCCTTTTTCCCCGGAAGGGTACTCCGTCCGGCAAAATGACGGTGTTTGGCTCCAAACGAACCGCTTTCCCGGTTTCTTTTTTGAGGCGCAAAAGCCAGAAAACTGCCTTTCGACACCACACTGTTTTTCTTCTTGCTGAAACGGAAAAGTCCCGAAGTTCTTCTATATTTTGAGCCAAAACTGTCACGGGCACCCGAATGTCCGGCATATCCTCCTCCGGTTTTCTTCCCGGGTTTGGAAGAAAATGAATCCCGGCTGAAACCACCTCCCGTCCGGCTTTTTTTGGCTGAACTGAACGAATCGTTGAAGCGTCCTTTTTTCCGCGCAAACCCGAAATGCTTTTCAACCGTACGGTTACGGGTCTTGCTGAACTTAAACTGGGTCTTGTGCTTTATATCTTTAGGGATGAACGGATCAACCAGGTTGCGATGGCAGGACTGCAACAATAATGAAACAAATAAAAAAAGAAGCAGCGCCTTATGATTTTTCATGCAGTAATTTGAAAACCAGTTGCAAAAATAACTATTGCCTGTTTGTCAAAAAACATTTATTTTGTACCCGGAACATAAATAATATAAAATACATCAATCTAATGAAAAAATTATTGCTGGTTTTTAGCTTTTTAGTCATTGCCCAAAGTACATTACGGGCTGACGAAGGCATGTGGCTTCCTATGTTTATCGACAGGTTGAATTACACTGATATGCAGAAAATGGGGCTAAAACTCACACCCGAAGAGATTTACAGTGTGAATAATTCAAGTATTAAAGACGCCATAGTGTTGTTCGGACAGGGTTGCACCGGGGAGATGATTTCCTCTCAGGGGCTGTTACTGACCAATCATCACTGCGGTTATGGCGCCATTCAATCAAAAAGCAGTGTGGAAAAAGATTATCTTACCCATGGTTTCTGGGCTATGAATTTCCGTGAAGAATTACCGATACCCGGGCTGGCCGTAAAATTCCTTGTCAGGATTGAAGACGTCACTCAAAAAATATTATCCCAGCTGCATCCTGAAGCAAGTGAAAAAACACGGATGGTCAGGATACAGGAACTAAGTGATAAAATTCAAAAAGAAGCTACTCAGGGTACGTCCTATGATGCCGTGGTCAAAAGTTTTTTCGAGGGAAACGAATTCTATCTCATTGTCTATCAAACCTATAAGGATATCCGTTTAGCCGGCGCGCCACCATCGTCCATCGGACGGTTTGGAGCAGATACCGATAACTGGATGTGGCCCCGTCATAAAGCCGATTTTTGTTTATTCCGTGTATATTCGGCGCCGGATGGCTCTCCTGCCGCCTATTCCGAACAAAATATTCCCATGAAACCCAAACATTCACTGCCCGTTTCCGTCAAAGGGGTAAAAAACGGCGATTTCACGATGATCCTGGGTTATCCCGGAACCACCGAACGATACCTCACTTCATACGGAATCGAAATGTATGTCAATCAATCGTATCCTGCACGCATCAAAGCCCGTGAAAAAAAACTCGCCATTATGCGCGAAGATATGGACGCAGGTCCTGATGTACGGATAAAATATTCTTCAAAATATGCGGCTATTTCCAACTACTATAAGAATTTCATCGGAACTGTGAAATCGTTGAACCGACTGAAAGTAGCCGATAAAAAAAGACAACTTGAAGAGCAGTTGGAAACCTGGATTTCGGCCGATAGTACCCATGTTGAAAAGTATGGTAAAGCGCTTCAGACTATTAAAGAGGCATATGCCGGATTACAGAAAACAAACCTGGCACGTATTTATTTTTCGGAATCCATCGGAGGCTGCGAAGCATTGTCTTTCTCAAGAAGGTTTAACAGTCTGATGATTTTACTTAAAGAGAACCCTTCTGATACCAATAAACGGAACAGCAAGATCAGCGAACTGAGATCCTATGCAGATAACTTTTACAAGGATTATAACAAAGCAACCGATCAGAAGCTCACCGCTGCCATGCTAAAAATGTTCTACGATAATGTCCCTGTGGAACAACAACCCCGATACTTTCTGAAACTGGTGTCCGACAACAAAAACAATTTTGATAAACTTAGTGCATCATTATTTTCAAAAACAATTTTCGGTGATCCCGGCAGAGTGAACAAATTCCTGAATAAACCGGACAAAAAAGTACTTGAATCGGATGCGATGTTAATTCTTATCAATGCTTTTATTAATAAAAACAATGATATAACAAGCATCTGGGACCTATCCAACGAAAAGCTGTCAGAAGGAAAGCGTCTTCTGGTGGCCGGGTTGCGCGAGATGATGCCCGAAAAGATATTCTACCCGGATGCAAACCAGACCATGCGCCTGACCTATGGTAAAGTCCAGGATTATTTTCCTGCTGATGCTGTTCGTTATAATTATTTTACCACACTCGAAGGCGTAATGCAGAAGGAAGACTCTTCCAACTGGGAGTTTATTGTACCCGAAGGCCTGAAAGAACTTTATAAAAATAAAGATTTTGGAATTTATGCAGAAAACGGAGAAATGAAGGTTAATTTCATCAGCAATACGGATATTACCGGGGGTAATTCGGGAAGCCCTGTCCTGGATGCCAACGGATACCTGATCGGGCTGGCTTTCGACGGCAACTGGGAGGCTATGAGCGGCAACATTCTTTTTGAGCCCGAATTACAAAGAACCATCAATGTGGATATCCGTTATGTATTATTTATTATCGATAAATATGCAGGTGCAAAAAATCTGATCGATGAAATGAATATTATTCAATAAACAATACCAATGAGCCGTAATTGATTTAAGCTGATGTTTTCATCATCATATCCGCAAAGCTAAAGAAGGATCATGGCAAAAAAGCAGGTACAAAAAAGGTCGACGCCCATCCGTAAAATCCCTGAGCTGCAGCAACAGCCCGGCAGGGCAGATTATGCGGGCAAAACCTCTGCATTCTTCAATAAAACGCCGCTTATCCTCCTGATCATTATTTTGGCCTGTATCACTGTTTATTACCGTACGCTATCTTATGACTATACACATTATGATGATGATATCATGATACTAAACAACCTGGCGTTCCTGAAAGACCTCTCCAATCTCCCGGAAGCCATCGTCCTCGATGCCTGGTTCATGCATAAAGGCATTGAACTGTACCGGCCTTTGCAGAATATTTCATACATGATGGATGCCCAGATAGGTAATGATATCATTTTTTCAACACATCTGACAAATTTAGTACTTCATATTCTTTGTTGCATTGCCATTTTCTTCCTCCTGACACAGTTAAAATTTGATCGTAAATACGCTTTCCTTGGCGCACTCGTTTATGCGGTTCACTATCTTTTTCTCCACGCCGTTATATGGATCCCTGCACGAGGCGACCTGCTCCTTTCGCTCTTTTCTTTCCTGTCTATGCTCACATTCCTGCTGCTTATACGCACAGATAAGTGGTATTACTATGCTTTAAATATTATTGCATTCTCCCTGGCCATGTTTTCAAAAGAAACAGCCATCATGCTGCCCCTCTTGTTTATTATCTACCTGTTACTTTTCCTCCGGAAAAGCTTTTTCAGAAAAAAACACCTGATCCTGGCAGGGTTTTATGCGTTAAGTATTATCGCATTTTATTACCTGCGGGAATTATCTGTCATTAAAAAAGACCAGACAGGAATTGGTAATTTCTTTCTTAACCTGCAAACCATTCCTGAAGTCATCCAGAAATTCTTTGTCCCGGTAAATTTCTGTACAATGCCTGCTTTCAACACTACGGCAACCATAATTGGAATGATGATCATTGCCGGATTTGTACTATTATTTATTTTCCGGAAAAAGCTATATAACCCACTGATAATGTTCTCCCTACTCTGGTTCATCTGTTTTCTCCTGCCGGGTATGATCTATCGCCCGGATTTCACCGATTTTTCTTACGAATATCTTGATCACCGTGATTATCTCCCATCTTTAGGGATACTTATGATCCTTTTAAGTCTTGTTCAGGGTCATGAAATCCGATCAAAAAATGCATTTGCCGGTAAGCTAATCCTTTTTGGCTCCTTGCTGGTATTGATTTACCTTGGTTTTTTGAACTTTATGCTGAACGGTATATATAAAAATGCCGTCCGATATTCCGAATCGGCCATCACGCATAATCCCAGCTGCGCACAAGGTTATTTTATCCACGGTTGTGAAATGGAGAAAGCTAAACAAGAAGATGCAGCCCTGGCTGATTTCAGCAATGCGGTCAAATACCACCCCAATTTGTTTGAAGCGCGTTACAACAGGGCCGCCATATTGTACAAGAAAAAAGAATATAAAAAAACGCTCGGCGACCTTGATTATATCATTAATTATAAACCCGGCTATGGTTACGATGCTTATTCCTTACGGGGAGCCGTAAGAAGCAATGTGGGCGATTACGAAGGCGCTGAAAAAGATTTCCAGACAGCATTACAGCTAAGACCTGATTATCCTGAAGCAAAAAACAATTTAGATGCTGTTAAAAAAATTCTGGGAAATTTACCTGGGAAATTTAATGAAGATGGGTTGAACTACGCTAAAAACGGCAACTACCAGGAAGCATTGAAATCATTTGAGAATGCATATACCAAAGACACTGCCAACTACAACACACTGCTCAACATCGGAAACTGCAAACTGGCCCTGGGTAATCTTACCGGAGCCTGTGAGGACTGGAAAAAAGCGGCAAGACGCGGAGCCCCGGGCGCACAGGAAATGATCAATCATTATTGTAAATGATATATAATAATAAAAATATTTATATAAAGATAAGATTCAAAGCAATTTATAACCCTTAAATAAAAAAAACATGTTCGATTCATCACACTTCCACCCCATGATTGTGCACTTTCCGGTTGCACTCATAATGATCGGTTTTCTGGCCGATGTACTCAGTCTTTTCTTTAACAAAAAAGAGCCATGCTTGTCAAAAGCAGGGTTTTATTTGATGATACTTGGCACGCTGGCTGCTGTTGCCGGATATTTGACAGGGGAATTCTTCACGGCTGATCTTACCGGCGCTGCCGGAGAACTTAAGGAAAGACATGAGGTTTTTGCAAAGATCACCATGTACGTGATGATAGCGGCATGTCTGATTAGGATCTACCTTGTATGGAGAAAGAAGATCAACAGCGGCCTTAAATGGCTCGTGTTTTTTCTGTACCTGATTGCCACATGCACGGTAGGTTATACAGGTCTTCTAGGAGGAACGATTGTTTACAATCACATGATCGGATTTGAATCCGCTCCCGGCGAACAAACTGTTGCCGTTTCAAATAAAACTGTTGACAACCTGAAAACGGCTCTTCAGGGAGAAACCACCGCCTCGGCAAAATATGCCGCCTTCGCACAAAAGGCCAATGAAGAAGGCCTTCCGCAAATTGCAGCACTGTTCAGCGCTGCATCAAAAGCAGAAAGCATACATGCCTCCAATCACAAAACTGTTCTTGAAAATCTCGGACATCAAGCAGATGTTCAGACTGAAACAGTTTCCGTTGGCACAACCCTGGAAAATCTCCAATCGGCAATCGATGGAGAAACCGGTGAAACGGAGTCAATATACACCAATTTTATGGACCAGGCAAAAACAGATAATGATAACGATGCTGTAAAATCATTCAGTTGGACACTTGATACGAAATTTAAACAACTGGAACTTTACCAGGCGGCTTCCGATGCCTTAAAGTCGAAAAAAGAAAAATCATTGCCTGACGAATATTACGTCTGCCCAAAATGTGGTTTTACCTATTCATCCGAAGAAGTTGAAGACTACTGTGAGTTGTGTGGAACAGAAAAAGAAAAATATTTCATTTTTAAATAAATAATCATATAACTCAGACAGATTGCATAATGAATAAAGGTTGTTTCAAAAGCCATTTTTTATTAATTTATTACGCTGTGGCGCTCTGTGCCATCTCTGTGAACCCTGCCTGAATAACTTCAGTCAGGCAGACTCTGTGTAATAGTGAAATAAAAACTACACAGAGCGACACTGAAGAAACACAGAGTTACACAGAGGCCATATAAGACAGCCTCATTTTTTATCATTTTATTTAAATTTGTAAACTTGAATAACATCTAATGGAACAACAAGCACTAAAAAAATCAGGCTTCAAAAGTTTTCCCCGGAACTTCTGGACTGTGATCACTATGGAATTTTTCGAACGGGGCTCCTATTACGGAGTAATGTCAATATTATCGGTGTATCTGGTTATGAGCACCAAAGACGGCGGCCTGGGTTTTTCTAAAGAAAGCGTAGGTGTCATTAAAAGCACCATCACACCATTATTATATCTTCTTCCTATTATTTCAGGGGCAATTGCCGATCGCTATGGTTATAAAAAGACCTTATTTTTTGCATTCATCGTGATGAGTTGCGGGTATTTCATGACGAGTCAGTTCACTGACTATCCTTTGGTATTCGCAAGTTTGTTGCTGATGGTGTTGGGTGCGGGATTTTTTAAACCCATTATTTCGGGAACCATCGCGCGTTCGACCGATGTAAGCAACTCATCACTGGGCTTCGGAATTTTCTACTGGTCAATAAACCTGGGAGCCTTTCTTTTTCCGCTTATTTTAATACCCTACTTAAAGACTTACTCGTACACTTACATTTTTATCATGGCCTCGATGATCACCGGATCGTTGTTGCTGCTCAACCTTTTCGTGTACAGGGAACCCGCAAAACCTGCCAGCTCCAAAAGCCTGATCACCATACTCAAAGATGCCGTATTGGTATTAAAAGATTACCGTTTCATTATGATGATTCTCATTTATTCATGTTTCTGGATTTTATATTTCCAGATGTTCGACACGGTACTGTGGTATTTGAGCGAGTATATGGACATGACTCCGGTAAATAATTTTGTCAATTCTGTATTAGCCATTTTCATGAATAACCCGCAATGGAAATTTGAAGCAGAGCATGTAACGGTTATCAACGCGGGAACCATCATACTCCTGCAGATCCTGGTTTCAAGTATTGTCAAACATACCAAAGCATTGCCCACGATGATCGTTGGCATCTCACTCGGAACCATCGGGATGGCCATACTTGGCCTGTCTTCCAATGCATGGGTATTTATTACCGGTATGATCGTTTTTTCCCTCGGAGAAATGACCGCACATCCTAAATTTATTTCATATGTCGGACTTATTGCACCCGCTGATAAAAAAGCGCTTTACCTCGGGTATTCCTTTTTGTACGGAGTGATTGGCAGCGGTGTCGGCGGGGTGCTGGGCGCCAATTTATACGTTTACTTTGTTGATACCCTGAACCGGCCTTCCACCCTATGGTTTATTTTCAGCCTGATCGGCGTGGCGACTATCATAGGGCTGCTGCTTTATAACAGGTTTCTGGCGCCTAAGAAAATCTGAAAAATAGTAATGCTGAAAACCTATTTCAAAAAAAACACTATCGAAGCCGGCTGCGACGAAGCCGGGCGCGGATGCCTGGCCGGGCCGGTGTTTGCAGCCGCCGTTATTCTCCCGAAAGATTATAAAAACAAGATATTAAACGATTCAAAACAACTGAGCGAAAAACAGAGGGATACGTTGCGTTTTGAAATCGAGAAAGAAGCATTGGCCTGGGCAGTGTCTCAACTTGACAATACGATCATTGATGAAATAAATATACTTAATGCGTCTATCCTGGCCATGCACCATGCGGTGAAGAAGCTTTCCAAAAAACCTGAATTTCTCCTGGTCGATGGCAACAGGTTCAAAAAGTACGAAAATATTCCCCACGAGTGTATCATAAAAGGCGACGGTAAATATATGTCCATTGCTGCGGCATCCATACTTGCCAAAACACATCGTGATGAATATATGGTCAGACTGCATGAACAATTCCCGGAATATAGCTGGGCTCAAAACAAGGGCTATCCCACCCGCGACCACAAAGATGCCATCAACCTGCATGGAATCACGCACTACCACCGAAAAAGCTTTAATCTGAATGAGCAACTGAAACTCAATTTCTGATAAGCAATTTCTTTTTTTTGAGGTGCTGGTATATAAAATCCGAACAGATTCTTGTAAGAACATTACTTTTCTGTATTACTTTTTTGCGTGTCCCCACGCCTTTGGCGGGGCAGGCAAAAAAGTAATCAAACCTGCCTGCGTGACGAACACTTCGGCAGGCAGGAAAGGACATCCTGGCGAACGCTTCAACCCGCTCTCAGAAAACATTGAAAATCTATGCAAAGTAGTTCCGACCAGCTATGCTGCGTCGGAAAACCCCGCCTGTGGCGGGGCCTTTGCAGATTTTCAAATGTTTTCTGATTCACGCCACTGCCGGCCCGCACGCCAGGAATTGCCTGCGCGCCAAATATCGGCTAACCTGTCCCGAAAAAGCCGAATTGTTTCGTAGAAATCCGCCGCGGCGGATGCGCTGGCAAGAAAATATGCGGTGTGCTGAGCTTGCCGAAGCACGGTGTCAGGGAGTAGCACGTGCGAAGCCTGCCTGGCGGCAGACAGGGTTCGACATATATTTTCTTGAATTTTTTGGTACTTTTTGTTTCAAGACAAAAAGTACAATAGAAAAATATACAAATAATTGTAAAAAATTTCTCGCCGCCCTGCCTGTACTTTGCCCATTCCCATCACCCTGCTTAACATAAATCTTTATTTTTTCCGAGGGTTACGAAGCAAAATAAGGAATATTTATTTAACATTGGTACCTCAAAAAAGATTTAACCTTCTGATAAAAGGAATCATTCATCAAAAAGTTTTTATTGTACTTTTACTCTTTTAATTTTTTATGAGATATTCAAGGAATGATAAAGGAATAATGATAAAAAAATACGCGCTGATTTCAGTAGCAGCAATTAGCATTATTGTAGCCCTGTTCTTCGGATACTCTTATATAAAAAGATTAAAAGACCCTGTCATCCCCGCAATAAAAGCAATACCCGAAAGCACCGTCTGCCTGATAGAAGTCAGAAACACCCTGGCGCTCTGGGAAAGGATCAACAGCAAAAACCAAATCTGGAAAGAATTACTGTGCCTGAGTTTTGCCAGTGAATTAAATTCAAAGATTCTGCTGATGGATTCCCTGGCAAAGAACAATTATGATATTGTACAGATTTTCACCCAAAATCCGTTGTACATTGCCTGGGCACCCGACAGGGCCGAATATCGCTGCCTGTATACCATAAACATGAACGGCCCGCACCAGGAAAAACTGATAGATGATTTCATGCACAAACATTTTTCGTCCGGCACTGTTTTTACCACTCATCGGTTTCTGGAAAATGAGATTTATGAAATTCATAAGGCCAATAAAATCCTTTGTGCGTACACCGTTTACAAGGGCATATTTATCATAGCCGAGACCTCCGGCCTGGTCGAGACATCCTTAAGCGCCCTGCTCACTGAAATAAGTATAGAGAACAATCCCGGCTTTACCAGGCTCAATGCGTCATCCGGCAAAAAAGTCGACGCCAATATCTTTATCAAAAACAATTATGTAGATAATCTGATTTCACGTTTTTTATCGGGAAAACATTCAGCCATACTAAAACAGTTGTCACTTTCAGGCGATATGGCATCGCTGGATCTGACTGTGAAAAATAATGAATTGCTTTTTACCGGCTATGCCATAACCGGCGATCCCGGACAAATGCTGAACAAAGTGTTCAGAAATCAGACCCCACAGCAAATCGAACTTACAGCTATCTGCCCGGCCAATACGGCCATGATGACCTTCTGGGGAACAGAAAACACCCTGAACTATATCAGAAATTACACGGATTTTTTGGCCTCAAATTTCCATAAGCGCTCCTTTTCGGATATGTGTTCTTATTATGACACAACATACAATATCGACATAAACAAAGATTTTCTGCAGCACATCGGGAACCAGTATGCCCTTATCATCACCGAAAATCCCAATACTTCAAACCCTTACAGATACTATGGGATTTTCAGGGCCAGGCAAATAGATGAATTCCGGAATGCTTTGAAAAATATTTCTTCCGCTCCTGACGAACGTAGTCAGGTCAACCGTGACTCTTTTGCCATCAGGAAATTACGACCGTTACATTTCTTAAAAGATTTCTTTGGCGGACTGTTCACACACCTGGACACGGCATATTACACAACGATCAATGACTATGTGGTTATCGGTGAATCTCCTGTTTCGCTGGATATGTATGTTTCCGCGTATCTTTCGGGTAAAACTCTGGAAAAAAATCAAAACTACATTAATTTTTCAGACAATGTTTCGGACAAAACCAATTTTTGCCTGTATACAAATATCCGCAGGAGTTTCAGACTATTAACGCCAATGTTCAATAGAAAACTCAGTGATGCGTTCAATTCCAATGAGGTATTTCTGAAAAATTTTCAGGCGCTTGCGTTTCAGCTTACGACTGATAAAAATAAATTCTTTCTGAATGCTTACGTCCGTCATAACAAGGAATATATTGAAGAAAATCCATCGGTATGGGAATACAACGCCGACACCACAATTAGTGGTAATATATCGGTAATTACCGATCCGCGCGACAGCACAAAGAAGATACTTTTTTTCGATGTGGCAGGCAACCTTTATATGCTTAACCGGAACGGGCAGCTTATCTGGAAAAAAAATATCAAAGAACCCCCGTTAAGCAAAGTTTTTATCGCCAATCTTAAAAAAAACAATAAGTTTTACCTTGTTTTTAACACCAAAAACCATATATATATTTTTGAACCTGACGGCAAAATGCCGGAATTCAGCCCGGTAAAACTGCCCTATCCGGCCAGCACGGCAATCACACTCATCGATTATCAGGGAAAGAATGATTACAGGATCATCATCCCTTGCGAAAACCAAATAATATACAACTATCTGGTTGATGGAAAGCCGACTCCGGGATGGAATAATTTTCGCACGGGAGCCGTATTGAAAAAGCCTGTTGAATATTTCAGATTTAAGGATAAAGATATTTTAATTGCCACTGATAAAAACGGAAAAGTATACTTTATCAACCGGAAGGGAAACCTGGTCATTAAAAGCACTAAAGATTTCATCAAGGCAAAAAACAGCCGGTTTTATGTTCATAATATCCAGAAAAAACAGTATCTGCTTACTACCGACAGAAAAGGAAAGTTAGTTTTTATTTCCGAAAACGGAAAAATCGATATTGTCACATTGAGATTTTTCTCTGAAAACCATTTTTTCCTGACAGGAGATTTTAACATGGATAAAAAAGATGACTTTATTTTTTTCGACAAGGGAAAAGCAATTGTATATGATCACGGCAAAAAAAAGATCTTTGAAGCTGAAACAGGCGGGGATCCTGCTGCCAGTCCATTGTATAAAAAAATTAATAATAAATTCCAGATCGTTTTTCCCAGTACAGATTGTTCGCATTTAGTATTTTTAAACAATAAAGGATTTTTCGAATACAAGAATTATATATTGAGCAACCCATTCTTTGAACTGAGCAATCTGTTCGGGAAAAACTCCAACAGTATTCTTGCCGCCGACAGCAGCCTGCTGCTCAATTATATTATTGATTGAACCTGCAGGGAACTCTCAGGCTGCTTTTATTCACTATAAATGCTTTGCTTTTTAATAATTTTACCATATATTTGCTAAATAAAATAATGTTCTTGCTATGAGTATAAGTAAACTCCACCCGTTAAAAAAGCTGTTGTTGCTCCTTTTAATCGCATCCGGCGCTATGTCTTGCTACAAAGACCGGTTTGACATGGACCTGCTTGAACAACATGGTGAATGGGACCCCGATGTCGCCGTTCCTGCTATATATTCGAACCTGTCCATGAAAGACATTCTCAATGACTACGATCATGACAATCTTTTTGTTGAAAACGGCACCAATTTTCTTTATCTGGTTTACTGGAATAAGGTTTATTCGCGAACCGCACAGGAGTTATTTGCTTTCCCTGATCAGAATATAAACTCGTCATATACCTTTAATGTGACCGGCTCATTACCCTATGGTTTCGATGTAACCGCCATCCCTTATACCATTGATTACGCTTTTCTGGCGCCGAATAACATCATCGTTGACGAAATCGATCTGGATACCGGTATGTTCAGTTTTATTGTAAATTCCTCCAATCTGAATCATAATGCGACAATTAATATCGCCATCCCTTCAGCAACGCTCAACGGTGTGCCGTTCAGCAAAGACATTGATTATATTTATGGACAAACAATAAATTCAGGCTTTAACCTGAACGGTTATAAAATAATTTTCGATAACAGCGGGATGAATAAAAATGTGCTTCATATTACCTATACGGTAACCTTGCACGGAAACGGGAATCCCAACAATTCGCCCTACACCATAAACCTCGGGGAGTCTTTCAATGGCTTGTCATTCAGCAAGATACTGGGGGATTTCAAACAGACGGGGTTTTATTTGCCCGGTGATTCCGTCGAAATCCGGATGTTTAATAGCAATATTCACGGTTTCATAGATTTTGAAAACCCCATGATACATTTTTACTCTTCAAATTCATTCGGAATGCCCATCCGCATTAATTTGAATAATTTTCATTCCACTTCCGGCTATAATCCTCCTTATGATGTCGCGGTAACAGGTATTCCTGTTCCATGGGACATCAGCGCTGCACCGTCTGCCGGTCAGGCAGCCATTGATTCTTTCCACCTTACGAAATCAAACAGCAATGTATGGGATGCGGTAGCTATTTCACCCCAATGGTTTGTTACTGATATATCCGGAATGTCGAACCCATCGGGGGCTCCGGCCAGTAATTTCGCGTTAGCGGGCAGCCGTTTCGATATCGACGCAAAAGTGGAGCTGCCGCTTTTTGGCAAAACTTCGGATTTTATCCTTGCCGATACCGTAGCTTTTAAGCTGGGGGAAGATCTTGATGCGGCAGAATACATAGATTTCCGCATCAATACTACAAACGGTTTCCCGGTAGATGCAACCATACAGCTTTATTTCATGGATAAATTCAATAATGTACTCGACTCCATGCTCACACCGGCTCAACAATCACTGACAGCAGCATTGGCAGATGGGTCGCCCGATTATCTGGTTTATCAGTCATCGCACAAGCTTACCGAAAGCCACTTTGTAAAAAGCCGCCTTACAAATCTGAAAACCACTGAAAAAGTACTGGTCAGGGCATCGTTGAAAACTGCGCAAAGCGGCACACAAATAGTAAAATTCTATTCCTTTTATAACCTTGAAGTGAGGGTAGGTGTCCGCGCCAAGTTTAATGTTATTTATTGAAATCTACAGCCGTTATAATGAAAAAAATAATAATTACCATCATCATATTATTCATTCTTATTCCTTATCTGCCGGCGCAGGATGCAATGACCACATACACGCTGGGTACTGTGCCTCAGACATATTATGAAAATCCGGGGCAAATGCCCAATTTCAAATACCATATCGGATGTCTTCCGGTGGTTTTTATTCCTGTTTTGTCTTCTGATTTTACCAGCATTACCAATACCGGGTTTAAATATGATGATCTGATACATAAGCGGAAAGAAACCGATAGTTTATACTTTGACTTTGAAGACGTTGTTGATGGTCTTGCCAAAAAAAACCACCTGATTCTGAATCAGCAGGCCGAAATACTTTCTTTTGGCTTTAAGATCAAAAGGTTGCATTATGTAAGTTTGTCCCTTTCTGAAAAAGTCAAATTCAGGTTTACCTACCCCCGTGATCTGATTTCCATGCTCTGGAAGGGAAATTCGCAGTATATTGGTTCAGCAGCAGATTTCAAAGGCATTGGAGTAGACATGACGCATTACCATGAATTAGCTATTGGATATACCTATCTGCTCGATACAAAATGGACCATAGGCGGTCGTGTTAAACTTCTTTTCGGACTTTCAAACACCTGGACCAAAAAAAGCGACGTTTCACTTGCCGTAGACGAAAATTATTATGACCTGACTGCAAATTCGGATTTTGCTCTTTATACATCAATGCCTGATGAATTCTATAACTCACTCGAAGATGATTCAACCAAAGATACGAAGGTCAGCAAAAAAGACATGACCAATTATTTGTTTAATTTTAAAAACCCCGGATTCGGTATTGATGTCGGCGCAACATATACCATTGACGATAAATGGTCCGTAGGTGCCAGCATCATCGATTTTGGCTATATCTTCTGGAATGCCGGCACAAGACAATACTCCATGACGGATAAAAGTTTTACCTTTAAAGGTATCGATATTGCTGATTTCATCAGGAACGACTCCTTACAGGATGATGCTTTTGATAAACTCATTGATTCTGTTGCCAATATACTTAAAATTGAGGAAGTAAACAAAAAATATGCAAGCCCTCTCAATCCTAAAATATATTTAAGCGGCTATTATAACATCTCGAAAAACGACCGTGTCGCAGCTATATTCCGTGCAGAAATATATGAAAACACTATCCATCCGGCTTTTACCGTTGCCTATAACCGTCGTTTCGGCAAAATCCTCGACGTTTCCCTATCCTATTCCTATATGAACAGAGACTGGCTGAATTTTGGCGTCGGGTCTTCGCTGACTTTCGGGCCTTTCCAGGTTTTTCTTTCTACGGATAATTTTCTTGCTGCAATAATTCCATACCATACAAAAAACATCAATGTTCATTTCGGATGCAATTATGTGTTTTATTACAAGGCTTCCTGTCCCCTCCTGAAATAGCACTAAGTCTCTGAGCGGAAACCCAGTGTCTGAATCGAAAAGTTCAGTTTCGAGGCCTGTCTGACTGGCCAGTCGGGCAGGCCTGCCCGACTGCGGCATTCAGGCGGGCTTGTGAAGCGACAAAAAGCGGAGTTTACTGGGGTAAATGCGTCGTGCTGAGTTTATCGAAGCAAGCATTTTTGGAGCAAGCGTAACCCTGCCCGACTGCGGCAGCGCTTTTTATAGGAGATAATCCCACAGAAATATTTTAATCAGTAACGGGAAATTGTAATATGATCCTATGCAATAAAATCGCGGACTGGGGCAGGCGAGGAAGAAAATGGAGTTTTCGTTCAGACACTACTTATTTTCAGCCCTGAAGGTGTATTTTTGCAATTTTACTACCTTTGTAAAAATTATCTTTTGAAAAAAACAGGCTTTTTCATACTATCTTTTTTCACTGTTGCATTGATACTCTCATCATGTAAAGTAAAATATTCATTTACAGGTGCGTCTATCCCCCCGGAGGTGAAAACAATTTCTATACATTATTTAAAAAATACCGCTGCACTGGTAAAACCAACCTTAAGCCAGCAACTTACAGACGAAATCCGCAACCGGTTTACATCGCAGACAAACCTGACGCCCGTCAATTCAAACGGCGATTTCGACATCTCCGGCGAAATAACCAATTATGCCACTTCTCCTGTTGCTATTCAGGGTAATCAGACAGCGGCAATGAACCGTCTTACCGTAACCATAAATATACGTTTTGTAAATAAGTTTGATGAAAATCAAAACTACGAAACCTCGTTTTCACGTTATGTTGATTATCCGAGCTCCCAGGCGCTATCCTCTGTTGAAAGCCAGATCATTGAAGAAATAATTGGGTACCTGGTCGACGATGTGTTCAATAAAACTGCTGTTAACTGGTAAGCCGTTATGAACAGAAATGATTTTTTACAATATATTCATCATCCTGACGATATCCGAAATATAAACGTTAGCGATATAACATACCTTATCGATAAATTTCCATATTTTCAATCTGCCCGCCTTGTTTATTCGGCTTACCTGGGAAGTACCCATGATATCTCATTTCAAGATCAGCTAAAACTTACCGCAGCTCATATTAATGACCGGACTGTACTATATTGGCTTATTTATAATCAGCATGAAGCCCTTACTGCTGAACTGCCTGAAAGCAAAGAAAATAATGATGGTTTACCAAAAAATGAAACCTTAACCGGTTCAGAAAGTTACCAGACAGAAACACCTGTTTTAACAGAACCTGAATCTCATTCATCCGGGCATACTGCCCCCCCATCAGAGCCAGTACCTCAAAAGTTTACGGATGAAATCGCCGTCACGGAAGAGACGGAGAAAGGAATAGTTGTTCTTCCGGAAGAATCTTCTGTAACGGAAATCGAAATATCATCCGAAGAGATTGTTGCACCCAAAGAACCGGTGCACTTAGTCACTAATACGAGTGATAATAAGCTTCCAACAGTAGAAATCTCTAAACATCCTGATGGTAGTAAATTAAACAAATCTGAATCTGAAACCACAACTGATGATGAAATAAAAAAAGAAAACTCTCAGCAGGATAATGTTGCCATCGTTCAGGAACCGCCAAAAATATCAAACGTCCTGTCCCATAAACAACCCGAACCTTTCTTACTGAATATCATTTCAAAAAGAGTTATAACTGAAAAAAATATTCCTGACCTTAAAAATTCATCCATAAATTCCTTAAGCCAGCAAAAGTCAGCGGTAAAACCCGAAACAGTTCCCGACCTGATCGAAAAATTTATCAGGGAAGAACCACGTATTTCAAAACCTAAACGTGAGTTTTTCAAGCCAACGGATATGGCCGAAAACAGCAGCATTGACAAGGAAGATATTGTGAGCGAAACCCTTGCAAAAATTTATATTTCACAAAATTTGTATCACAAAGCCCTCAAAATTTATCAAAAATTATATTTGTTAATCCCGGAAAAAAGTACTTACTTTGCAGCCCAAATTGAAAACCTGGAAAGAAAAATTAATAATTAATTGATTTAAAGACATTTAACAATGGGACTTTATATTGTAATATCGATTTTGATTTTTATTGTTTGTATCCTTTTGATACTTATTGTTCTGGTTCAAAATTCAAAAGGTGGCGGACTGGCATCAAATTTTTCATCATCCAATCAGTTCATGGGTGTCAGAAAAACAACTGATTTTCTTGAAAAAGCAACATGGACTCTTGCTATTGCATTGTTGGTGTTCAGTCTGGCTTCTATTTTTGTGATACCCCGCAGTAACAAAGATGCCGTTATTGATACCGAACTCCGTGAACAGGTTGAAAATAACAAACCCGTTGATTATACACCTGCACCCGGACAAGATCAGCAAAACCAGCAAAATCAGCCCAATCAATAATTTCAGGCTAGTAATTTTCATTCCTAAAAGTGTCAGAATGTCACGCATCTTCTGACACTTTTTTATTTTCATACAGTAAGACTGTAAAAATGTCAATTCTTTTGTTTTTTTTCTTTTTGGCATAATTAATGACCAACGCAAACGCAAACAAAAAAATAATTAACCAGTTTTATAACTCTAAATTTTAAAATTATGTCAAAAAAATTAGGAACCCCTATGAAAGACAGGGTACTCGTTGAACCGGCACCCGCAGAAGAAAAAACAGCAGGAGGAATTATCATTCCTGATACTGCAAAGGAAAAACCCCAGAAAGGAACTATTGTAGCTGTTGGTAATGGCAAAAAAGATGAACCCATGACCGTAAAAGTTGGTGATGTTGTTCTGTACGGTAAATATTCGGGAACAGAAGTGAACATCGATGGAAAAACATACCTTATCATGAGAGAAGATGATATTTATATGGTCATCTGACACTAATTTTAATATTATAAACTTCAAAAATTCATAACAATGGCAAAAGAAATTATTTTCGATACTAAAGCCCGCGAGGCTTTGAAAACAGGTGTGGATGCATTATCAAATGCGGTAAAAATCACCCTTGGCCCTAAAGGCCGTAATGTGATCCTCGATAAAAAATACGGGGCTCCTCAAATTACAAAAGACGGGGTAACCGTTGCAAAAGATATAGAGCTTAAAGATCCCATTGAAAACATGGGAGCCCAGCTGGTGAAAGAAGTCGCCTCCAAAACAGCCGATCTGGCCGGTGACGGAACAACAACAGCTACCGTACTGGCTCAGGCAATCATCAGTACCGGCTTAAAAAATGTAACCGCCGGCGCCAACCCTATGGATCTGAAACGCGGAATTGATAAAGCAGTTCAATCCGTTATTGAAAACCTCAAAAGCCAATCCGTATCGGTAGGCGACAGTTTTGAAAAAATCGAACAGGTAGCCACGATATCAGCAAACAACGAAAACGCCATAGGCAAACTGATCGCAGAAGCGATGGAAAAAGTAAAAAAAGAAGGCGTAATTACAATTGAAGAAGCCAAAGGAACCGAAACTGTTGTAAAAGTTGTAGAAGGTATGCAGTTCGACAGAGGTTACATCTCTCCTTATTTTGTAACCGATACCGACAAAATGGAAGCCGTATTTGAAAATCCTTACATCCTGATCTATGACAAGAAGATCTCGGTGATGAAAGATTTTCTGCCTATACTGGAAAAAGAAGTCCAGACCGGGCGTCCCCTGCTGATCATTTCCGAAGATGTTGAAGCGGAAGCTCTTGCTACATTAGTAGTGAACAAACTCAGGGGTTCCCTCAAAATCGCTGCTGTAAAAGCTCCGGGGTTTGGCGACAGAAGAAAAGCCATGCTCGAAGATATTGCAATTTTAACCGGAGGAACACTGATATCTGAAGAAACAGGCTATAAACTCGAAGACGCTGAACTCTCTTACCTGGGACAGGCTGAAAAAGTTGTTGTTGATAAAGACAACACCACCATTGTCAGCGGTAAAGGCAGCACAGAACAAATAAAAGCCCGTGTGGCACAAATTAAAACCCAGATAGAAAACACCACTTCCGATTACGATCGTGAAAAACTTCAGGAACGTCTTGCAAAACTCTCCGGTGGCGTGGCCGTTATTCAGGTAGGTGCAGCCAGCGAAGTGGAAATGAAAGAAAAGAAAGACCGTTTTGACGACGCTCTTAATGCTACCCGCGCAGCTGTTGAAGAAGGTATCGTTCCGGGCGGCGGCATCGCATACTTACGCACCATTGATGCACTGTCAAAACTTAAAGGAGATAATGAAGATGAAGAAATTGGTATTGCCATTATAAAACGTGCTTTAGAAGAACCCCTCCGCCAGATTGTTGCCAATGCAGGCCTGGAAGGGTCAGTAATCGTACAGAAAGTAAAAGAAGGCAAAGGTGATTTCGGATTCAACGCACAGACCGAAAAGTATGAAAACCTTTACAAATCAGGTGTTATTGACCCTACAAAAGTTACCCGTATAGCCCTCGAAAATGCAGCATCCATTGCAGGCATGTTCCTGACTACCGAATGTGTAATCAGCGACATTAAAGAAGAAAATCCTGCTCCACCGATGATGAACCCGGGTATGGGCGGCATGGGCGGCATGATGTAATATCTGAAATTCATAAATAAAAACCGGTATAATATTATACCGGTTTTTTTATTGATTTTCTTTGAACTTTCTTAATTTTTCTTTACAATCATCACATACTTCCAGCTTTTCTGCATCAACAGTTTTTATGGTACCTCCCGCATCTTCCATCAAACAATTTGTACTGGGGCAGTGATCTAATCCGATATTATGGCCAAGTTCATGTAATACAACCTTGTATACGCGTTCGCGGAAATGTTCTTCGGATTTCATGTTTTTTTTCAGGCGGAAAGTGGATATCACACAGGATCTGCCGGGCATAAACCCCAATCCGAACACGCCCCAGTCCTCATAAATTCCATTGGTACAGGAAATATCTTTGTCAGTAATGCCTATGATATAATCGTAATTTGCCGGCCTTACTCCTAACAGATAATTCAAGAGCGTGTCTGCCCGGTATCTTTTACGGGCAGGATAGTAAGCACTCCGGGGCAGGTTTGTTTCTTTCAGAAGGTCAGCTTTAAACCCGTAAAATTTCCTTATCTCTGCAGCCAGTAAATCACAAAGCTCTTTTCCGGGGCCGTCCATTGACAGTATGGCCACCTTGATCTCTTTTTCTGCAGCAACCGCACGGGAAGGTATTTGTTTTTGGGTTGCCTCCGGTTTAACCGGACTTTGCGAACAGGCATAAAACAAAACGCCGCAACAGATCATGGTTATTTTTTTCATCTTGGAGTAAAGATAATCAAATATAAACCAATCTGCCAAATTGACATAAAATAATGTTCAAACTTTGCCGTCACTGAAATTTCATATACCTTTGCCGCCGATATATCAGACATTATGGATATCCAGCAAATTAAACAGCGTTATGGGATCATCGGCAATTCTTCCCAATTAAATCTCGCTATAGACATTGCCAGGCAGGTTGCCCCTACTGACCTCAGCGTATTGATAACAGGAGAAAGCGGAACCGGAAAAGAAGTTTTTCCACAGATCATTCATCAGTTAAGTGCCCGCAAACACGGCCCATACATTGCTGTAAACTGTGGCGCTATACCCGAAGGCACCATAGATTCCGAATTATTTGGGCATGAAAAAGGCTCGTTCACCGGAGCTTACGAAGCACGTAAGGGATATTTTGAAGTGGTCAACGGGGGAACCATATTCTTGGATGAAATAGCAGACATGCCTTTACCCACACAGGCACGTCTGCTCAGGGTTCTTGAATCAGGAGAATTTATTAAAGTCGGCTCTTCCAAAGTGCTAAAAACAGATGTCAGGGTAATTGCCGCAACCAATGTTAATGTAACGGAAGCCATACAGCATAACCGTTTTCGCGAAGACTTATTCTATCGTCTTAATTCAGTGCCTATTAGCATGCCTCCGCTACGTGAACGGAAAGACGATATCGTGTTGTTGTTCCGGAAATTTGCTTCTGATTTTGCTGAAAAATATAAAATGCCCGCAGCAATCCTTGATGAAGATGCACAGGAACTGATGATGGCTTACCGGTGGCCGGGCAATATCCGTCAGCTGAAAAATATCACCGAACAAATATCCATCATCGAAAAACAGCGTAACATCTCCTCTGTCACGCTTTCAAAGTATTTGCCACAGGCCACCGAAAGCAAACTGCCGGTGTTGCTCAGGCAGCAAAGCGACAAATCAGAAATCTCTGAACGCGACATCCTTTACAGAGTCTTGTTTGAAATGCGCAAAGACATTACCGACCTGAAACATCTTGTGGCAGATATTATAAAAGAAGGGAATATTTCTGTAAACATGCAGGATCTGAAAAATCAATTCCTGCAAAACTATTATAACGATCATGTCCAGGCCGACACCCATGAACATTCTGTTAAAGTTGAAAAAACAGAAACATACGAAGCAGAACCCATACCATACCCCGATGTTTACGAAGAATCTCTATCGTTGCAGGAACGCGAAATAGACCTGATAAAAAAAGCGCTTGATAAAAATCACGGTAAACGTAAAAATGCCGCCAAAGAGCTTGGCATCTCCGAACGTACCCTGTACCGGAAAATCAAAGAATATAACATTGACAATTAAGCCGGAATTTCTTGAATATAGCTGTTAATACCCGCTTGCTGCTGGACAATAAACTCGAAGGAATCGGGTGGTTCACAAACGAAACGCTTAAAAGAATTGTACTTCAGCACCCGGAGCACACCTTTTATTTTATTTTCGACAGGCCGTACCACAAAAAATTTGTTTTTGCAGACAATGTAATCCCTATTATTACCGGCCCGCAGGCAAGGCATCCGTTATTATTTTACCTCTGGTTTGAGTTTTCTGTCCCTAAAATCCTGAAAAAAGTCCAAGCAGATATATTTGTATCACCCGACGGATATGCATCCTTAGCAGGCAAAATACCTGAAGTGCTGGTGATGCACGACCTGAATTTTGAACATTATCCGCAGGACCTGCCCTGGATCATAACCAGATATTATAAATATTTCTTCCCCAGGTTTGCAAAAAAAGCCGCACGCATAGCAACCGTTTCCGGTTTTTCAAAAAAAGACATACAGGACTGCTACGGAATACCCGGTGACAAAATTGATGTGGTATACAATGGTGTCCATGATGACTTTCACGCCGTTTCAAACGAAGAAAAAAACCATATTAAAAACCGCTACACCACTGGCTGTGACTACTTTATCTATATTGGAGCATTACTTCCCCGTAAGAACCTGAAGAATTTATTTCTTGCCTTCGATATGTTCTGCAAACAAAACGACCGGAACATTAAACTACTGATTGTCGGGGCACGTAAATGGTGGACTGCGGATATGGAAAAAACCTTTTCCGGACTTGAACATAAAAAAGATATAATCTTTACGGGGCGTCTGGAATCAAACGAACTGAATATGGCGCTGGGCGCTGCTCTTGCCCTAACTTATATTTCTTATTTCGAAGGCTTCGGAATACCCATTCTTGAAGCGTTCCGTTGTGACGTTCCGGTGATCACCTCCAATGTAACATCCATGCCCGAAGTTGCTGGCGACGCTGCCCTGCTGACCGATCCTTTCGATCCGGCCTCGGTTGCTGCAGCTATGACAAAGCTATCCTCAGATGCTGACCTCCGCAAAAAACTTATTGATAATGGCCGCAAACAGCTGAAAAATTTCTCCTGGGACAAAACGGCCGGCCTTTTATGGCAAAGCATAGAAAAAACACTCCAACTTTAGTTTTATCCCAAAATATAAGGTTTTGAATCTTTTTGATCCACCTTTTATCGTATATTTGTTTTATAAAATCTTTCATTATGACAACAGGTAAAAAAGCGCTCAAAGTACTCTTATGGATATTTATACCGCTTATTCTTATTGTTGGCGGAATTGCAGCCTGGTTTTATTTCGGCGATTCAGGCAAACGCAATGCCTTATCCGTGATCCCTGAAGATGCTGTATATATTATTGAAACAAACAACCTCACAGAAGGCTGGTCCACACTGAGCGAAAGCAAAATGTGGAAGCACCTTCTTTCCACCGCATTATTTGAGGATATAAACGCCAGCGCCATGTCGCTCGACTCTCTGATCAAAGGCAATAAAACTCTCGATATGCTCTTTTCAAACCGCCAGATGGTCATATCAGCTCACATGACCCAACTGACCGATTACGACTTTATTTTTGCCATTGATCTGAAAAAAGCATCTAAGATCACGTTCCTGAAAAACTACATTAAAGACATCGTCGGATACTACGATTTTTCTATGGGAAAAAGAAACTTTGAAGGGAAGGAAATCACAGAACTCAAGGATATCAACTCCAACGACATTTTATCTATCTGTTTTATTGACAATATCATGGTATGCAGTTATTCCCCCGTACTCGTTGAAAAATCCATAAAACAAAAAAATGCCGATTTCTGGACACAAAACCCTGAAGTCCGCTTTGTTTCCACTGAGATCAAAGGAAATAAGCTGTTTAATTTTTATTTCAATTACAGTCAACTCGACAAATTTCTGAAATGTTATATGTCGGAATCTTCGCCCATGATAAGCTCGTTGAGTGCCAGCCTGAATTTTTCAGCATTCAATGTGACTTTCGATAATGAGAAAATTCAATGGGACGGATACACCAGTGTTAACGACAGCATACCTTCATACTTTAAAGCACTTAGCGACATCTCACCCGGAAAATGGAAAGCTTATGAAATTATTTCTGATAAAGCTGCGCTTTACATTTCAATGAGTTTTAACAATTCCGGGGATTTCTTCGACAAACTCACACAAGTCCTCAGATCAGAAGATACGGCCAAAACACAGGACTACGAAAAAACTATAAAAAAAGTAGAAAAATTTTTAAAGATCGACCTGCAGGACGATTTTTTCGGCTGGATTGGGAACGAAATCGCTTTTGTTAAACTGCAGCCCTCTGCCAATGCACGCGAAACCGATGCCATAGCCATACTGCATTCGTCAGATATAAATCAGACTGAAGCAAGTATGGAAAAAATTACAAAAAATGTCCGCAAACGAACCCTGGGACTCTTCAAATTCGATGATACCGAGTATAAAAATCATACGATCAAATACCTTGAATACGGTTGGTTCCTGAAACTCCTGTTCGGTAAATTGTTCAGTTCCTTCGACAAGCCCTATTATACCTGTGTCGAAGACTATCTGGTCTTCAGCAATTCTCCGTCATGCCTGATGGATTTTATAGATGATTATACCGTAGGTAAAACGCTTGTCCATAATAAGAACTTTATGAACTTCATGGATAATTTTGATACCAAATCCAATATTTCGTGCTTTGTTCAGATGCCTAAAATTTATCAGCATTTATACTACTATAGCAAAAACGATAAACGAAAAGGAATACGCGAAAACAAAGATGTAATTTTGAGTTTTACACGCGTGGGGCTTCAGTTTACATCTGAAGATGGCATATTTAAAACCAGCTTATATGCTGATTTTGATGAGGAAGCCGGCTTCGATAGTGAACTCGAAAACATTGAATCTGCTGCAGAAGACATCTATTTTTATGAAATAGACTCGGGTAACTTCAAGGTAGTTCTTACTGCCAAAGACCTGGCAAAAAACGGTGCAGTTAAGATCTATTATGCCGACAGCACCACCATTAAAGCGGAAGGACGTGTTACAAACGGAAAAATTGAAGGATTATGGCGTACGTATTACGAAGACGGGCAAATACAAAGTGCAGTGAATTATAAAGAAGGTATGGCGGATGGCATTGCACTTTTTTATTATGATAACGAGAAACAGACCACCCGTGTAGAACTCAACTTTGCAGAAGACAAAGTTACCGGGGTGTATCGTGAGTTTTACGAAAACGGCAGCCGTAAGGCCATGCTGAGTTTTAAAGACGGAATGCCCGACGGAGAAGCCGAATTTTATTACGACAGCGGCGTCATTAAAATCTCAGGAGAATACAAAGACGGTGTAAAGCAGGGGAAATGGAAACATTACACCGAAACTGGCGAAATTATCAGCAAGGACAAATGGAAAAAAGGCCAGCAAAAGATCAAGGAAAAGGAATAACTCATCATAAAACCGGTGTGCTTTGATTCTTTTACCCGGTTTTTAAGGGTTATAAACAGACTCACCCCGGGTATAAATCATAGTTTTAACTGCAGGGCTTCACGCAAATTCACCTCAAAATCTGAAATATACAATGATCTTCCCGAAATTATCCCTGTCCTTCTCAATTCTGTGATATAAACTCTTTATCTCTTTCTGAGCAAGAAAACGCAACACCTTCTTTTTTAGCTGTCCGCTGCCTTTGCCCGGTATGATTTCTATCCGGTCAGTTTTTCTGGCCACGGCCTCATCAATGACATCCCGCAGCGCTTTATCGATAAGGCTGCCTTTGTTATATATTTCGTGAAGGTCCAAAACCATTTTTGACATATCATCACGGTTTTTCTCAAAACAAAGGTAGAAGGTTTTTTTTCTGTGACCAAAGTAATTTAGTTTCATTATTTTTGTTCTAAAATCTGATCTTTATGGAACCGGTAAAATCATTTTTCCCTCTTTCTACATGGGCCTTACGCGTTGCCGTGCTGGTTTTGATTTACATGATCTTTTTCGGCACGCTGTCGTCACCTGACCTTTACAATATTGACTTCTTAATCGCCGCAGGATTTGCCCTTTTCGGAGTTTTATTGTTTATAGGGGGCTTTATGAATAAAAGCACCATGACTATGATATGCGCACTGGTTCTGATGCTGGGCTGCGTTTATGAAATAATTATGCATTACGGATTTCAGAAAGGAAAATTTGTTGCCATTTACTTTGTTCTTGGCGCTGTCAACTTATTCTTTTTTGCAAACGGAAACAAAAAAAAATAATTTTCCATCAGCAGCAGATTCAGCCATTTTTCAAATCCCCATCCTGACAAAACCAAACAAGAATTAATTAACCCAACAGCAATCCGATATTGAATTCTACAGGCAACCATAAAGAACGAGCCATACTGATAGGCCTTATTACCCCTAAACAGAACAAAGAAAAAGTATCACTTTATCTGGAAGAACTTTCTTTTTTGCTTAAAACTGCCGGTGGTATCCCCGTCGGGCAATTCATGCAAAAACTCGACATGCCTGACCCCAGGACTTATGTGGGCTCAGGAAAAATGACCGAAATTAGTACTTATATCAGTGAAAACGATATTAATCTTGCCGTTTTCGATGACGAACTAAGCCCTTCACAGATCCGGAATATTGAAACCGCCCTCAAATGCAGGGTGATTGACCGGAATAACCTGATCCTTGATATTTTTGCATACCGTGCCCGTACTTCATATGCCCGTACGCAGGTGGAACTGGCGCAATACCAGTACCTTCTTCCACGCCTGACCGGTATGTGGACGCACCTGGAAAAACAACGCGGAGGTATAGGGCTCAAAGGCCCCGGCGAAAAAGAAATTGAAACCGACCGGCGGGTGATCAAAAACCGAATCACGCTGCTGAAAGAAAAACTGAAACAAATAGACAAACAAAAGATCACCCAGCGAAAAAACCGTAAAGGGATGATACGCGTGGCGCTGGTAGGATATACCAACGCCGGCAAATCAACGATCATGAACCTCCTGTGCAAATCTGATGTCTTTGCCGAAGACAAACTGTTTGCCACACTCGACACCACGGTACGCAAGGTGGTCATCGGCAATCTCCCTTTTTTATTGTCTGATACCGTGGGATTTATCCGGAAATTACCTCATGCCCTTATCGAATCTTTTAAATCCACGCTTGATGAAGTTTCCGAAGCCGATGTCCTGATCCACGTCGTAGACATTTCTCATCCTGAGTTTGAAGAACAAATAGAGGTCGTTACGCAGACTCTTGCCGAAATCAATGCCGGCGCCAAACCTATAATAACAGTTTTTAACAAAATTGATAATTATTCTTTTATTAAACATGATGAGGACGATCTCACCGAATCAGGTCGTCAAAATCTTACTTTAGAAGAATTACAGCAGACATGGATGGGAAAAAATTCCAGCCCTTCCGTTTTTATCTCTGCTTTACAAAAATCCAATCTCAATGAATTTAAAAACCTGATTTACGAGAATGTCAGGACTATGCACGCTAAGATATATCCCTATGATAATTTTCTGTATTGATACCGTGTTGTCGAAATTATTGATCCGTTTTTACATTGAAGGTTCTACAAGATACATATCAATAAGCCCTTTGTTTTTGGCTTCCACTTTTCCGCGGTAGGCGCATTTAAAATGATCTTTAACGTATTCATACGTGCTGCCTGAAATATTTACCTTCCCGATCACACCCGAAGATTCCATCCGTGAAGCTGTATTTACGGTATCACCCCATATATCATAGGCAAACTTTTTCGTACCAACGATGCCGGACACCACAGGTCCCGTATGTATACCCAACCTGAGCTCAAAAAAGGGTCTGTTCTCAGCAAGCCGCTCCGTTTTGTATTCTTCCATAAACCGGCATATCTCAAGGCCGCAACGGACAATATCCACAGGATGGGTTGTATTGGGAACCGGCAGCCCTCCGGCACACATATACGAATCGCCAATGGTTTTTATTTTTTCGATATGGTATTTTTCCATGATCAGGTCATACGCCCTGAAACAATAATCAAGCTCGGCAACCAGTTTTTCAGGACTCAGCTTCTCGGAAAATGCAGTAAATCCCTTAAAATCCGTGAAAAGAACGCTGACATTTTCGTAATAACGCGGTTTGGCAAAACCTTCCTTTTTTAGTTCTTCGGCGGTTTCTTCAGGGAGAATATTCATCAACAGTTTTTCAGACCGGTATTTTTCCGCTGCAATAATGAAATTATCCCGGCGTTTTTGCCTGTAACTCCTTAATATAACGACAGCCAGGGCAGCCAGTAACCCAACAACAATGAGCAACGAATTTCTGAAAATCCGCTGCCGGCGCATATCAATAATTTGAATTTGCTCTTCCTGTTTCAGTATCTCGATCTCTTTCTGCCGCTGATCCGCCTTATATTTATCTTCAGCATCTGCCATGTGCTGGTAAATGTCCGCAGTAAATATGGAATCCTTTTTGGACACATAGCGCCTGTAAAATTCCAAAGCCTCCTGGTAATTTTTTTTGGCAGCATATATATCCGAGATCAGCAGGTAATTGTTATAAATATAATCTTTATATTTTATACCCTCTGCAATGGCAAGGCTCTTTTTACTGCTTTCAAGAGCTTTATCAAGCAAATTCATATGGTAATAGGCGCTTCCGGTTTCATAAAGCAGAATCGACACTATGGATTGTTGTTGGTTTTGTTCGCAGTTTGCCAACGCAGTTTTAAAGTAGTTCAGGGCTGTGTTATATTTTCCTTTCGTTTTATAATATTTCCCCAAATAAGTATTTGATATGGATATTCCAATATTGTCATTGATTTCCGAAAACAACTCCGCTGCCTTTTTATGATAATAAAAGGCTTTTTCATACTGGCCGGTCTCAAAATACACCTTGCCCAGGTCATTTAATGAGTAAGCCAATGCTTTGTTGTCATTGCTTTTCCTGTTAATTTCATAAGCCTTTACAAAATACCCGAGTGCAACATCGTACTGTTTCCAGTCTAAATAGATATTTCCTATACTAGTTAGCAGACTGGATCTGCCTGAGCTTTTATCATTCATTACTTCCGCAATTCTCAATGCTTTAAATAAATAATTCAGTGACTGCTTGTAATTCATCTGATCATAATACACATAGCTTATCTCACTCATCACCTGGATAACCCGTGAATATAATGAGGCATCATTCATGTCCACATAGATATCCAGAGATCGGATATAAAAACTCATAGCATTGGCATAATCATTTTTATAGTAATAGTACTGGCCGGTAAGCATTAAATTCCAGGCAAGATTGACAGAATCCCGGATTTCTTTAAAAATGGTTGTTGCCTCAGAAAATGCACTTATGGAAAGGCTATCATTACCCTTCATCATATGCAGAAACCCGATCGTCATGTATGATCTGCCGGTCAGGGTGTCATTGTTCAGGTTACGTGAAAGTTTTAATGCTTCCTGAGCATAAATAAAGGACGAATCTGCAGAATATGTCAGCGATAACCTGCTCAGCGAAAGCAATATCCTGACCCTCTCCTCTCCTGCCAATCCCGAAAGTTCAGCCTTTAGCTGTTTTACTTCCTGCTTTGTCTGGTTTTGGCCATAAGCGGCGGTATTGATACATGTGAAAAAAAACAATATCAAAACAACATTCAGAACGGGAGAAAAAAAAATGTTATCCCTGATGTTCATTTATTCAGGCTATATAAAAATTTGAATGTATTGTTTTAGTTACTGTAAAAATAAGTCTTTTTTTGATTTTATTAACTTTTTTTATTAAATTTGCAACAACATAGCGAGTGCCTTGCCTTTGATTTAACATTTTTAAAATATATATTCTTATTTTATAATAATTATTTTAAAATATTATAAGTATGATTGCAAAAAAAATTAAACAAAAACCGGCTGTGACTATCAAATATAGTAAAAAAGAAAAAACTCCTGTTGCTGAGAACAAGGAGGTGGTTATAGGGATAAAACCCACAACCAACCCCCGTACTTTGTGATGTAAGGTGTATGTGTTGTAATGATTTTTAGAATTATAAAAAAACATTCTTGTCGGGGTTTATTATAATAATTGTATGACTGCTGTTATCCAATATTTCAGACAACTGTTTTTGTTACGTTAATATTTCATTATCTTTGTAAAAACTTATCTTATTCGACACCACCAAAAATATAACTTGAACTAATTATCCGGCCCAATTGAACCACTTCACAATAAAAAATCAAAAACATGAGAACAAAAAACCTAAAACAAAAATTTACAGTTACATTCGATGATGTCGATTCAGACATGGCGATTGATCTGGAAAACAAAGGTCTTAGCCTGGGTATTAAACCCACAATAAATCCACGAATGCCTCCTTTTATACCCCCCGTTCCTGTTGTAAAAAAATCAACTACTGCAAAGAAAAAAACTGCTGCAGCACCAAAAAAGAAAATTGTAAAAAAAACAGGAAAATAAGATCATTCCGGCTCATCTTACAGCTGAAATATCGAATGGTATTTTATAGGGATATTATATCATTAATGAAATCTCTTTACAATAGATTCCAGTGAGCAATGATTAAGGCTTGGTAATGGAAATACAGAGCAAACATGCAAGGATCGTATTGAATTGCATGCCACCGGCACAAATCCTTATGCCATCCATTACATTGAATATTTTAAAGGGCGTCCTGAAACAAAACGGATTCAGATCTGAAATTTTTTATTGGAATTTATTGCTGGAACCTTTTTTCAAACACTGGGACGAAAAGTTTGGTGATGAAAACTTTGAATTCGCCCGTTTGCTCCCGTTTGTCTATTGGAAAGCAAACCAACATAATGATCAGCAGGCCATAGAAAAGATCAGAAACGTGCTTGCCAGAAAAACAAATGAATCAATACTTAAAAAGAAAAAATCAATATCACCCGAATTACTTTTTAACCTGCCTGAAAAAACGATAACCAAAATTCAGGCTTATATCAGAGAAAAAATTGCAGGGCTTCACTATAGTGATGTGATTCTTTCAGGGTTTACAGCAAAATTTTATCAGTGGCTGCCTGCTTTGCTCGTGGCCGAAGAAACAAAGAAATCAAACCCGCACATTAAAACCATTATCGGAGGATTTGAATCAAAAAACTCAGCGCTTGAACTACTCAGAAATTTTAATTGTTTTGATTTTGCCGTATGGGGCGAAGGAGAATATCCCCTGGTACAGATCAGCCATATGATCAATAAAGATTCTTCAGATTTCAATGAAATACCCGGACTGGTATACCGGAAAAAAAAACAACTCGTAATCTCTGAGAAAAAAGAAAGGCAGTACTTCAATCTTGATCATTATCCCGAACCCGATTACGAAGATTTTTACTCTTTAGTACGTAAGGATCCGGCGAATGAAAAAATGCTGTCTTATCCAGTAGAAGGGTCAAGAGGATGTATCTGGAACAAATGCAAATTCTGTGTGCTCAACAAGGGTTACAAATACCGGGAACGCGATGTTGAAAGCATAGTTAAAGAAATAGAACTTGCGATTGAAAAATATCACATAGAATATTTCCAATTCATGGATAACAGCATCATCGGGGCCGACAAAATGCGACTTGAGTGCCTGCTAAAAAAACTTTCCGTTTCTTATATTGACTGCCCGGATGATTTTAGTCTTGCCGCCGAAATCATTCCCGCCGGATTGAATGCTTCCTTTTATAAGAAATTGGCGCTGGCCGGATTCAGAATGATGCAGGTCGGCGGCGAATCATTTGCCGATTCACTGTTAAAAAAAATGAATAAAAAAAATTCTTTTTCCGACAACCTGCTCGCTTATAAATTTTGCCTCAAATACGGCATAAACCCTATCGGTGCAAATATTATTACCGGCATTCCCGGCGAAACCCTTAAAGACATAAAAACGTGCATTAAGAACATCCCCTTCCTAAGGTTTTTTGTAAGCAACAGGCAGATACAATTTATGGAAAGCCGGTTGGCGCTCGATAAACACTCCGTTTTCTACAGGGAAATAAACGAAAATGAAAAGGAGAAATATACTGATCATTTCTTTTTTAATTACCTTCCACATTCCTTGATTGCTAAAATGAACCGCTTTGACCTGTTTCATTTCAGTAAAAACAAATCACCAAAGCAAAAAGAATTATGGGATGAGTTTTTTAAAATACTACAAAAATATCATCGGGCAAAACTTTCTTATAAACTTTACGACTATGGAAATGTAATTCAGTTTGAAGAATTATACAACAATATTAAAACCGATGCGGTTGTTTTTGACAAGCCCGAACAATGGCAGATTCTGGTAAATGCAAACTCACAATTGCTTTCCTTTGATGAAATGATGCAATTATTAAAGAACAAATACAAAAACACAACACCAAAAAAACTAAAAACCATGATGAATGAATTAAAATCTCATCATCTGCTTTATTTTGACGAAAATTACAACAAAATAATTGCTGTCATTGATACGGATTGTCTCCTTTGAAACGTTTGAGATTTAATAAATTTCAACGAAATTTGTGCAAGATATATTAAAAAAAACCTAATATTGCAAAAAATCCGGTAAGAAATGAACCTCGACGCGGCAACATCTTATGCGATCAAACAACTCGAACCCATCGAAAAGACGGTTTATTATTATCATAACGTATACCATGCCCTTGATGTTTTTAAATCAGTAGCGGAATATGGTCTTTCCGAAAAAATTAACGGAACAGACCTCATGTTACTGAAAACAGCTGCGATTTTCCACGACATCGGAATTATTAATTCGTACAATGCCCATGAAGAAGAGTCTGTGCGTATCATCCACGAAGTTCTACCCGGATTTGATTACAGCGTCCAGCAAATTGATGCTGTTGGGAAATTGATTATGGCAACAAAAATGCCCACAAATCCCGGGAATGATCTCGAAAAATTAATATGTGATGCAGACCTCGACTACTTGGGCCGTGAGGATTACATTGAAATATCCGACCGGCTGAAACGCGAGATGGAGGTGATCAACAGAAAAAAATTCTCAGCCGCAGAATGGCTTGATTTTCAACTTGGTTTCCTGGTTGCACACAACTATTATTCTCAGACTGCCCGCTCCCTTAGAAATGACGGTAAACTATTAAATATTATTAAAATTCAGAAATTATTAAAAAAAGTATAAATTTGCTTACAAATCATTAACCGAAATATTTAATGCTATGGATAATAAAAATTTGATCCTTGTCCCGACAGATTTTTCTGAAGTTTGTGATAATGCAATAATCTACGGCGCCGAGTTAGCCAAAATTCTTGGATTTGATCTCTGCATTTTACATATTATTGATAAAAAGACAAAAGCAGTCCTGAAAAAAGAAAATGCAGGCATGATTGAAATAGCAGTGAAACTTGACAACATTGCAAAAGCAACTTCAAAAAAATATGGTATCGGGGTGAAATCTATTGCTGAAGAAGGAGACATTTTTACCGGCATCGGCAAAATTGCCGCAAAACTTAAAGTAAACCTGATGATCCTGGGCACTCACGGTAAAGTAGGATTAACACAAAAATTCGGAATGAGTTTTGCAAAAAAAGTGATCGCTACCGTACCTGTCCCCGTCATTGTTGTTCATGAGGCAGCCAGCATCGGAAAAGGATTTAAAAATATTATCTTCCCCGTGAGCACCACCGCCGAAGTCAGACAGAAAGTCAAATGGTCTATTCTTATTGCAAAAACTTTTAAATCTACCATCCATCTTTTTCAACTGAACCAGAATGCCGAAGAAGATAAAAAGATCATGCAGAATTATCTTAGACAGATCACAAAGGAATTTGATAAAGAAAACATTAAATATACCCATGCAACGGCCGACAAAAAAATCAGTTTTGCAAAACAGGTGCAGGATTATGCCCATGAAGTTAATGCCGACCTCATAACAGTTATGATCAACCTGGATGTTCTTAATTTTAAATTCGGACCCTACGACGAAAAAATTATGTTCAACCCTTACGAGATTCCAGTTATGTGTATTAATCCCGTAAAGACTAAATTTGAATATTGGAAATAATTTCCATTCCTGTGTTTTGCCCGGCCATATCTGAATCATTCTTTTATGATTAAGTCTGGTTATCTTTTCTGAACATGGAAAACAAACTCTCTGTGGTAATTATCACCTTCAACGAAGAAAAAAATATCGGTCGTTGTATCAGTTCTGTAAAAGATATCGCCGACGATATCGTTGTTGTGGATTCATTTTCGACCGACCGTACCGCCGAAATCTGTATAAAATCCGGAGTTCGTTTTATTCAGTGCGAATGGAAGGGTTACAGCGAACAAAAAAATTTTGCCAACTCACTCGCTGAATTCGACTGGATATTCTCTATTGATGCCGATGAGGCTTTATCCGATGAACTTAAAGCAAGCATTCTCCGTATTAAAAAAACATACACGTCTCCCGTTTTCCGGATATGCAGAATAACAAATTACTGCGGAAAATGGATACACCACAGTGGCTGGTACCCCGACATTAAAGTGCGTTTTTTCGACCGCAGGTTTCACCATTGGGAAGGGGCTATTCACGAAAGGATCAATGTAACCGTTGAATCTGAAATACCTGTATTACAAGGCGATTGTTACCACTACAGCTATTATTCCCACGAAGGCCACCGCCGGCAGGCCAGGCATTTGTCTGAACTTGTCGCCCTGGACTTGTTTAATAAAAGAAAAAAAGTATGTTGGCTGAAAGTGCTATTTGCTCCTCCGTTGAAATTTTTTAAAATGTTTTTTATTAATTTTGGATTTCTTGATGGTGCGGCAGGATTTTCCATTGCCCGTATTTCTTCAAATGCAGTCTGTATTAAATATGAAAAGCTCAGAAATTTATACAAAGCGGAAAAAAATAAATAAACGTAATTCACGCATCCTGATAAGCCGTACGGATAGTATAGGCGATGTGATACTTGCCCTGCCAATGGCTGGCGCTATCCGAAAAGCTATCCCCGGCGCGTATATCATGTTCCTTGGAAGAGCTTATACAAAGGAAATAATCGAAATGTGCGAAAATATTGACGAATTTGTGGATTGGGATGTGATTAAAAACCAGGACTATTCAGCACAGGTTCAAAGTTTTAAACAATTAAATGCCGATTATATCATTCACGCTTTCCCGCAAAGACAAATCGCCCAGCTGGCAAAAAAATCAGGCATACGCAAGCGTATCGGAACCAGCGGAAGGATCTACCACCTGAAATATTGCAATAAAATAATTTTTTTTACCCGCAGAAGGTCAAAACTGCATGAAGCCCAGCTTAATCTGAAGCTGCTCAAAGCTTTCGGTATAAAAAGGCCATTTTCTCTGCCAGACATCATTAAAAACTACGGTATCACCCCGCCCAATACCCTTCCCGATCCATACAGGGAAATGATCGATAATACCCGGTTCAACCTCATCCTGCATCCCAGGTCAAAAGGCAGCGCACGCGAATGGAATATCAGTAATTATTCCGAATTGATCAGCCTTCTGCCCAAGGATAAATTTAAGATCTTTATCTCCGGTACTCGTGATGATGATGAATTTATCCGTAACGAAATAATAAACCATCATCCTGAAGTCATCAACCTGGCCGGAAAATTATCCCTGCTCGAATTTATCAGTTTTATCGCCAATGCCGACGGACTCGTCGCTTGCAGTACCGGGCCCTTACACATTGCTGCCGCATTGGGAAAGTTTGCCATCGGCATTTTCGCTCCCATAAAACCCATGCACCCCGGACGCTGGGCGCCGGTTGGTGCTAACGCCATACATCTTGTCCTCAACAAAAAATGTAATAAATGCAGAATCAACAAGAATTGTGAATGTATCCAAAGCATCACCCCCGAAATGGTAAAAAACAAATTGATGGAACTCTTCAAACCTGATGGGGCCTTTGTTGATATTATCTGAAAAACTTTTTCGTTCCGTCACCTAAAAATTTTTAATATTGCCTGCAATTTGCTTAGTGCGTTTGTTATGTTCAAAAAAATTTGTTTTGGTATTTGCTTGCTGGTGTTCGGCGCCGGACTTGTTTGGGCCGACGAAATTACCCTTAAAGGAAATTATTACGGGTATAACCTTTACGTTATAAATCCAAGCGTTGGTGAGGGATTTTGTGTTACCGCCGTAATGGTAAATGATAAACCCAGCATGGACGAAATCAGTTCTAATGCTTTTGAAATCGATTTTTCACTGATGAAATTAAATATCGGCGATCCGGTTACCGTGGTTATAAAACATAAAAGCAACTGTAAACCGGAAATAGTTAATCCCAGGGCGTTGCTGCCTTCCGAAAACGCCGCCGTCATTTCCCCGAAAGTAGATAAATCAGGCACTAAAATTACCTGGAGCATGAAAGGTGACTTATTGGACGAACCCATCATCATTGAACAATTCCGCTGGAATAAGTGGATAAAAATCGGCGAACTGTCTTCTGCAGATTCTGCGAAAAATAATATCTATTCTTTTGACATCATTCCCCACACCGGCATCAATCAATTCCGTATTGTTTTCAATGATGCCAACGAAAATCCCGTATATTCAAAAAACATAAAATTTACCTCACGGAATCCTGAAATCATACTGGAATCCACTAAAGTGGCTGATAAACTCATGTTCTCTGCCGATACCCAATACGAAATTTTTGACCTGAAAGGCAATTTTATTTCTGAAGGCTTCGGGAAAGAAGCGGAGGTTACCGATCTCGAAAAAGGCAAATACTGGCTTAATTATGATAACAAGTCAGTCAGTTTTACAAAGAAGTAAATTTTCCTTTTGTACTAAAATATTTAAGGGCTGAGGATTGTTGTATCTTTGCCCGGTATTTCAACTTTATTATCATGGATTCCAAAAAACTCTTACTGATCATAATGGATGGCTGGGGCGAAGGTGCCCACAATCCATCAAACGCCATATTTTCCGCTGATACTCCATTTATTAAAAGTTTGTACAACAACCCGGATGTCGCTTACGCCCAACTCGACGCTTCAGGACTCGCTGTCGGATTACCCGAAGGACAAATGGGGAATTCGGAAGTCGGACATCTGAATTTCGGTGCAGGAAGAATAGTGTACCAGGACCTCGTGAGGATCTCCAAAGCAGTTGAAGATAACAGTATTTCTCAAAACCAGTTTCTTTGCGATGCCTACCAATACGCTAAGGATAATAATAAAGCCATACATTTTATCGGACTGATCTCCGACGGCGGCGTTCATTCACTGCAATCACACCTGTATAAACTATGTGATATGGCACAGGATTATGGCCTTGAAAAAGTTTTTATCCATGCCATTACCGACGGAAGGGACACGGACCCCCGCAGTGGATTTGGATATCTAACAGAACTACAGGAACATCTGAATCACTCCACCGGCAAAATCGCTTCACTTGTCGGCCGCTACTATACGATGGACCGTGATAAACGCTGGGAACGGGTTAAGGCCGGCTATGATCTGATGGTACATGGTATAGGCAAAAAATCAGATAATGTGCTGCACGCTATTCAGGAATCATATGATGACGAAATAACGGATGAATTTGTTAAACCGGTTATCATTACCGGCAAAGACGGCAAACCGCTGGCGACGATACAACAGGATGATGTGGTGATCTGCTTCAATTTCCGCACCGACAGGCTCCGTGAGATCACTACCGTGCTCACCCAGAAAGATATGTCCGAAGCAGGAATGAAAACCATCCCCCTGTATTACCTCACCATGACTCGTTATGACGAATCGTTCCGCAACATCAGGATAATTTTTGCTAACGAAGATCTGAAAAATTCTTTAGGCGAAATCCTGAGTGTGAATGAAAAAAAACAGCTTCGTATCGCCGAAACAGAGAAATACCCGCATGTTACTTTTTTCTTTTCCGGAGGCCGCGAAACACCCTTCTATGGCGAAGACCGCATCATGATCCCATCTCCCAAAGTAGCCACTTACGACCTGCAACCGCAGATGAGCGCCCCGGAAGTGACAGAAAAAGTGATGGAGGCTATAAACAAAAATTATTACGATTTTATTTGTCTCAATTTCGCAAATTCCGACATGGTAGGACATACCGGCGTTTACAGCGCTATTTTATCTGCGCTCAACACAGTGGATACCTGTGTGGAAAAGGTTATCACTACAGCCTTAAAAATGAATTATTCTGTTATACTGACCGCGGATCATGGAAATTCCGATATGGCGCTAAACCCTGATGGAACACCCAATACGGCCCACACATGCAATCCTGTGCCTTGCTTTTTGTTTGATCCAGACTACAAAACACTGCATAATGGAAAATTAGCCGATATCGCCCCTACTATTCTGAAACTATTAGACTTACCCCAACCTGTTGTTATGTCCGGAAACATCCTTATTTGAGTATGAGCAAAAGCTCAGAATTTTTCCCAATTAAATCATTATCAGGGATTTTCATCCGATACCGGCAATAACCAAAACGCAGCAAAAGCAGAATATAGTATGATGAATAGAGTGTCTTGAATGGCATACCTGTGATATCAAATAAACTCCATTTGAAAATTTTTGCATTCTTTTACCGTTCCTGTTTTTTTTTCCGAAAGATTTCTTTAAATAAAATAATTTTTTTACCTTTACATCAATTATTTTTAATCATTCATCCATCTTTTATGAAAAACAAAATATTTTTTTGCAATTTTATTATGATTGCACTATTGGTGCTATTGTCAAACGCACTGTTTTCAAATACCCCTGAAAAACCTGAAACATCAATCCGGATAAAAGAAAACACCTATGAAAAACTCGTCCTGGTAAATTCACTTTCAATTCAGGATATTAAAGCCCTTAAAGTAAACACCTCTGCGGGTTTTTTCTCTGAGCTGATCATCCCGGAATACGGAAGTTCCAACCATATTGGCGACCCCAAACTGCCTGTCATGAAACGTCTTATTGAAATTCCGGTGGGGGCTGCGGTAAAGATCAATATTAAAAACTCATCATATACGGATATCAAACTGAACAATCTGGGTGCTTTGTATGCGGTAATGCCCGCCCAACCCTCTCTTTCCAAAAGCGATGACCCGAAAAATATTGAATTCAGATACAACAAGTCCACCTATAAAACAAATTCATTACTTCAGCACGACCTGGTAACCTTTGATTTTATCGGCAATATGCGGGGCACAAACATCGGGCGCCTCGATATCGCTCCCGTTTTGTACAATCCGGTAAAAAACACCCTGCGGGTTTATACCTCTCTTGAAGTGGAGATCCTGTTCGAAAATGCCGATATCACAGCGACAATCCAACAGAAAGAAATCTATTACTCACCCTATTTTGAACCCTCTTTTGGAAAAATCTTCAACTACAAAACCCTGAACAATAAATCCAACCTTACCTCTTACCCCGTTAAATATGTCATTGTTGCAGACACCATGTTTTACAATGCCTTACAGCCCTTTGTACAGTGGAAAACAAAAAAAGGTTTCACGGTCATTCAGGCTTATACCAATAATCCGGCTGTTGGAAATACCACCACTTCCATAAAATCATATCTGTTAAATCTTTACAATACAGGAACTATAAACAATCCTGCACCTTCATTCGTGTTATTCGTGGGCGATATTGCCCAGGTCCCTGCATTTAGCGGCACCGAAGGTTCACATGTCACCGACCTCTATTATTGTGAGTATACCGGCGACTTCCTGCCCGAAGCTTATTACGGAAGGTTTTCTGCCACCAACATCGCTGAATTACAGCCGCAAATAGATAAAACACTTGAATACGAACAGTTTCTGATGCCAACATCCGCTTTCCTCGACTCCTGTGTGATGATTGCCGGACAAGACAATACGTATGGCCCTACACACGGCGATGCCCAGATCAATTATGGTACCGACACTTATTTCAACGCCGCCCACGGTTTATACTCAAATACATACCTGTATGCCGTTTCCGGAAGCAGCGCAGCCCAGATAATACAAAATGTCAGCAATGGGGTCTGTATGGCCAATTATACGGCTCATGGCGGTTCTAACGGATGGTCCGACCCTTCGTTCAGCACCAGCGATATCAATATATTGAAAAATGAGCACAAATATCCTTTGATGATTGGAAATTGCTGCCTTACCCTCACCTTTGACGATCCCTGTTGCTTTGGCGAAGCTTTGCTCAGGGCAGACCGCAAAGGAGCTTTGGGCTACATCGGTGGCTCAAACAGTACATACTGGGACGAGGACTTTTACTGGGCTGTCGGATATCGTAATTTTGGTTCCGGCAACCCGCCTCAGCACCCGGTGTACGACGCTACCCGGCCAGGCGCCTACGACGCCACATTTCATGATCATAGCGAACCTTTTGGCAACTGGTACGTTACCCAGGGACAGATGGTGTCTGCCGGAAACCTGGCCGTCACGCAGTCCGGAAACTCAAGCTTTTCTTATTACTGGGAAGTATACCATTTGATGGGTGACCCGTCACTTATGGTTTACTATTCGGATCCTCCGCCCATGACCGTATCATACAGCGCACTGATGCCGCTGGCCGTTGCCTCCTTTGATATTACCACCAATGCCCCTTATGCGTATGCGGCTATTTCAAAAGGCGGGGTATTATATGGCGCCGCACTGGCGGATTCTCTGGGAAATATCAGTGTAAATCTGAACCCGATCAGCGTGCCCGGTGTGGCCGATATCGTTGTCACATGCCAGAACAAAAGACCTTATATCGGAACCGTCGTGGTGGCTTCACCTACAGGTCCCTATGTCTTATACACTAAAAATCATGTCAATACCAGCGGCAATGGTGACACACTGGTGGATTACAACGAAAATGTTGTGCTGGATGTTACCCTGAAAAACTATGGAGCCGCTAATGCCGGTAATGTAATTGCTACTATCTCGTCTTCCGATCCCTACATCAACATCACCGACAATACACAAAACTGGGGAACAATATCCTCAAATAATTCTTCTACACAAACCGCTGCTTATGCTTTTACAACAACGGGGTTTGTTCCCGACCAGCATATTGCGGCAATTAATATGGCCATACAGGACAACAACAGCAACACATGGAGTTCTGCTTTTAACATAAAAATCAGCGCCCCGGAACTTAGTATCGGCAATTTCTCCATTAATGACTCCCTGGGAAATCATAACCACATGTTCGACCCGTCGGAAAATGCTCAAATACTGATCGGCTCTTCCAATACCGGACATAGCAATGCCACTGCCACAACAGGAACACTCACAACAAACAGCCCTTATATTACAATCACTAATAATACTTTTAATTTCAACACACTCCATAAAGCAACTACAGCCAACGCTGTATTCGATATTTCCGTGTCTTCTACCCTTCCGGACACGGCCATTATCGAATTCATTTACACCTTACAATCCGGGGCTTACAGCAAAGTCAGCTATTTTTATGTCAATGTCGGCCAGGCCATGGAAGATTTTGAAACAGGTGACTTTTCGCGGTTCGATTGGCAGCAGGGTGGTAATGTACCCTGGATCATCACCAATGTGGCGCCCTATGAAGGTCTCTACAGTGCAAAATCAGGCATCATAAACGATGACCAGACCTCCGAACTTTCTGTGTCTATGAATGTGACAACGGCAGACACCATTTCATTCTGGAAAAAAGTCTCCTGCGAAGAAGGATCATTTTGGGGCGGAAGTATTTACCACTGGTACGACTATCTGGAATTTTTAATCGATGATGTCTCACAGGACAAATGGGATGGCGACAACGCATCCTTCACCCGGGGTGCATATCATGTAGGCACAGGCAACCATACTTTCAAATGGGTATATAGTAAAGATTATTCCTATAGTGGTTTCAGCGACTGCGCCTGGCTTGACTATATCATCTTCCCGCCTTCCATCAAGGTTATCAACTCGGTGGATGAAAACATAATAGAAAATGCTATATTAAATTGTTATCCCAACCCGGTTTCGTCCTTCGCCACTATAAACTTTTCACTCTCCAGAGCATCCGGCGTCAGCTTAAAATTGTATGATATGAACGGCCGCCTGGTCGATGATATCTTAAACAACAGTTATAAACATGAAGGCACTTACAATATGCTGATCAACATGGGTAAATTCACGCCGGGCGTCTATCACCTTGAACTTATTAATGATAATAATAAATTTTCGAAAAAGATAGTAGTAATTAATTAAAATTACCATGAAAAAACTATTTGCTTTATGGATTCTGATCCATTTGTGCAGCTATTCGTTTGCACAAAACTGGGTCAATATTAATTCTGCCACCCCGGTAGCGGCAAAAGTTTCACTCACTTCGGCAGACATCGTCAATTCATCCTTCAATGTTGACATTAAAGGATATTTTAGCCATGATATCACCACCCCTCATGGCCAGAAAACAATATTAAGTTTGGATAATACAACGCCGATTCTCGAAGCCGGAGCCCCCGACCTGCCTAAGGTTACAACATCGCTTATCATCCCAGACGATAGCAATATGGAGGTTGAGGTTACTTACTCAAACTATACAGAATATCAGAATATTCATATCGCTCCATCAAAAGGAAACCTTACACGGGATATCAATCCGGCAACGATTCCATATACTTACGGCCCTGTTTACAGCCAGAATCAGTTCTTTCCCGGAACACTCGCCGCCCTGAAAGAACCTTATATCTTAAGAGATTTCAGAGGACAGACCGTGATTATATATCCCTTTCAATACAATCCGGTAACCAAAACCCTTCGCGTTTACCACAACATTGGCGTAAGTTTGCACACAGCACCGGGCACAGCAATTAATCCTTTTATCCGCACCCAGCCCCTTTCAAAAATTGAAAAAGAATTCAGCAGTATTTACAACAGTCATTTTCTGAATTACCACAACAATCATAAATATACGCCTCTGGATGAACACGGCAACATGCTGATCATTTGTGCTGATGCCTATATGAATGCCATGCAACCCTTTGTTGACTGGAAAAACGATGAGGGTATCCCTACTGTGATGGTAAGTAAAACTACGGCAGGCGCAACGGCCTCAGCAATAAAGACTTATGTCACCAATTATTACAATGCCAACGGGCTGACATTTTTATTGCTGGTAGGCGACGCAGCCCAGGTTCCCACATTCACCGTTTCCGGCGGCGGCTCTGACCCCTCCTATGGTTATATCTCTGGCAACGATCACTACCAGGAATTTTTTGTAGGCCGTTTTTCGGCTGAAACCATAGAACACGTAACCACACAGGTCAACAGGACGGTCAGGTATGAAAAAACGCCATCCGTAACCCCGGGAAAATTTAACCATGCTGTCAATATAGGTTCGGATCAGAGACCCGGTGATGACAACGAATACGACTATCAGCATCAGCGAAACCTGGGTGCCTTGATGATGGGATTTACCTATACCAGCCGGGCAGAATTATTTGACGGCAGCCAGAGTGGACTTGATGCCAGCGGCGATCCCTCTGCGGCTATGCTTTCTACCGAAGTAAACAACGGGGCAGGCATCATTACTTACACCGGACACGGTTCCAATACAGCCTTTTCCACAACAGGCTTTTCTAATACAAATGTCAACGCATTAACCAATACAACGCTCTGGCCTTTTATATGGTCGGTAGCCTGTGTAAATGGAAATTTTGTTAGCACAACCTGCCTGGCAGAAGCATGGCTCAGGGCAACCAGCGGTGGTCAACCCTCTGGAGCCATCGCCACACTGATGTCAACCATCAATCAAAGCTGGGACCCGCCAATGGAAGGACAGGATGAAATGGTGGACATCCTCACCGAAAATGCAGGCACAAATATTAAACGCACATTTGGCGGCCTCTCGGTAAATGGTATTTTTAAAATGAATGACACCTATTCCGATTACAACATGACCGATACCTGGACGATCTTTGGCGATCCTTCTTTAATGGTCAGGACCGACGACCCCAAATCCATGACCGTTAGCCACACCTCTTCAGTACTGATCGGAGAAACCAGCCTGCTGGTAAACTGTAATGTCAATAATGCCTTTGTATGCCTTACCGTAAACCATCAGATTATCGGCACAGGTACTATTAACGGAGGATCTGCAAATATTACTTTCCCTTCATTAGCCTCTTCCGACAGCATTTTGGTTACGGTTACTGCATTCAATTATATTCCTTACCAGGGAAAAGTAGCCGTAATTGAACAACTCCTGACCAATAATGCTCAGGCTTACAGTATTATGAGCCCTGCACAAAACTATAACTGCACCGGTTTGACCGCTCAGCCCCGCATGGTAATCCGAAACATGGGCGCCAACAATCTCACATCCTTAAATACTACCTTTATTTTCGATGGCTCACCATCTTATGTCACCTGGTCAGGAAACCTGCCCAGCTTCGGCACAGACACTATTACTTTTCCCGGTATTACACTCAGTTCCGGTTTACATAATATTATTGCATATATATCACAACCTAATGGCAATGCCGATGTATATACATCCAATGACACCCTTAAAAAAACCGTAACGGTGAATAATCTGCCTGTTACAAGTTCTTTTGTTGCAGATAAAGTCAATTCCTGTACCGCTCCTCTGACGGTTCAATTTACCAACAACAGCGCCAATGCTGTTTCGTACCTTTGGAACTTTGGCGACGGAACTACCAGCACCGACCCCAATCCAACACATCAGTATACCACGCTGGGGGTGTATGATGTAACACTCACTGCCGATGCCGGAGAATGTGGAAGCGCGGTAAATACTGAAACAGAATACATTGTTCTCGGGGCAATCCCTCCGGTACTCAGTGATACATCCTCATGCGGGCCAGGCAGTTTTGTACTGACTGCCGGCGGAACCGGAATAAAAAACTGGTATGATGCTGCCAGCGGAGGAACACTGCTTTATACGGGAAACACATACTCAACGCCGGTGCTGAACACAACTACCACATATTATGTGGAACAAACCATGCTGCCCCCTCTGGAATACGGAGGAAAATTTGATACTACCGGCGGTTCATCTTTACATACCAATAACAGTTATTGGCTGGTGTTCAATTGTACTGCCCCGGTTACCCTTAAATCCGTCAAAGTATATGCAGGAGCAGCCGGAAACCGTATCATACAGCTTAGGAATAGTGCCGGTACCATACTACAGGCTGACACCATTAACGTACCAGCCGGTGAAAGCAGAATAACCCTCAATTTTAACGTGCCTGTCGGAAACAATATGTCACTGCGCTGCGGCACCACTAACCCCAATATGATCAGAAATTCCGGTGGTATCACTTTTCCGTATGATATCGGCGGCAAAATATCCATTACGGGATCCAATGCCACCACCGCTACCCGATACTATTATTTCTATGATTGGGAAATTACCGGCGAAACCTGCGTGAGTTCACGGGCGCCGGTTACCGCATATATTAATACCGCCGCACCTTCGGCTGACTTTTCTTTTACGGTAAATAACAGCACTGTTGATTTTACAGACCTGTCAACCAATGCCACCACATATTCCTGGGATTTCGGTGACGGTAACACCAGCATTCTGGCCAACCCGACACATACTTATGCCGCCTCGGGGTCCTATACCGTTCAGCTTACTGTTAATAATGGTTGCGGGACAAACACCGTCAGCAAAAATGTGGTGATAAATGCCACTGCGGTCATTGAAGAATCTTCAATCGAAAATGTGAACATCTTTCCCAACCCGGCTTCTGCTCATACCGTCTTTTTTTCATTTGAATATCTTTATGAGCCGGTCACTATCACTATTTTTGATATTCTCGGCAACAGCATCGACAAAATCGAACACATAAATCATAGCAACGATCCCGTCACCATCACATACGATATTGATCATCTTCAATCGGGAATGTATTTTGTCGTGTTCAATAACAAGAACAAAAACCTGATAAAAAAACTGGCCATAAATAAATAGGCACTCAAAAACAGATCTGATAAACAAAGAACGAGGCTGTCTGAATTTTAAGACAGCCTCGTTCTTCTATGCAATGTTAAAAAGTTGACACTAATTCAGCTTAACTCCAAAAGTAAACACAACATTATGCGAAGCCAAAGAATTATTTACAGGGGAAGGTACCAGACTGTATAAATATATTTTCTCTTTCCACATCGAATAAATGTATGCTATATCAAAGAAATATTTATTAAACCTCAAACCGACACCTCCGCTAAATGAATGTCTTGTCCCGTCATTAATTTCTTTTGATGCATAAGGATTTGAACTAAAAGTATAGCCGCCCCTGAAACTCGCGATATCGTATTTTATTTCAAATCCAGCCCTCACATTTGACTGGTAGGTGTACAGATTGTTTATGGCTTTGTTTTCTTCACTGAAACGATAGGTAGATGATCTTAAACGGGCATTTCTGTAATCCACAAATTCATATTCCCCTGAAATAAGCGCAAATTTCTTTATAACAAAGGCCACACCGCCATTCACCCTGAACGGAGTGTTAAGCTGATAATCAAAAACGCCCTTGGGTGATTCAGAAGAATACCTTGTCCCATCATCATAATTTGCTTCAATATCAGAGTTCCACCTGTCTTTCATCGAGTAAAACGATGGTGTATGAATGGAAGCACCGATGCGTACCCAATCCGTGATTTTATAAATGATGCCAAACTTAAAGTTAAATCCGCTCCCCTGTGTTTCAAGGTAATTATGGTACTCCATTTTCTTAAAATCTGCAAGAGTATCACCTTCATCCGTTTCTTCATAAATAGAGTTTTCAGTATACCTGACAAACGGGAATCCAACAGTCCCACCGATATAAAGTTTGTCATTGAGGTTACCGCCAACGGTCAGCACCATTTCATTGCCCGATCCCGACGCCATAACACTCTTGCTCTGAAGCACACCGCCCTGGAGTACGGGACTTATATAATTGGTCAATCCGCCTGAAGTGTCAATTAAATAGGTATTAAAGGCGAGTTTAGTATCAAATTCTCCAAGTTCCTGTGGCTGAATGCCCTGTGCTTTGTCGAGAAAATCATCCATTATTGAATTGGTTGAGTTAGCGCCTTCATAAAAGCCATTATAGCTATAATTATTTAAACGATTGAATCCGAATCCTATCTGTATCCCTTTACATACTGATTCTTTCTTGGGTGTAAATGCCAGCACCACGCCGGCATTATTCAGGTTAAATTTATATTTCAGATCATCGGTCGAATTATTATTGTATTTCGATTTTACGTTCACAAAATAATTTGACGGAGTCAGGGTTAATTCTTTTCCGCTGTATATTCCAATACCTGCAGGATTGAGGCTCAGGGAAGAAAAATCCCCGCCAAGAACGCCAAAAGCGCTACCCATGGCTAATGACCTGGCCGTCCCCCCGTAATTAATCTGTGAATACCTGAGTGCATCTACTTCATTTTGTGCGACAACTTCCCCGCTTATCATGATCACCAGAAATCCGGTGATTAAAAAAATCTTTTTCATGGTTATAAATGGTTTTATTTATCTTTATTAACAGTCTGAATTATCGTTTCCCTGTATTTGAACGTGAAGATCCCGAACCGGACGAAGAACCCGAGCTGCTGTTAGATCTGGACGGAGAGCTATAACTACCGCTGTTTCCCGAATTGGAAGGTGATGAATAATTACTCCTGCTGCCAGAATTTGAAGGCGTTGAACTGCTCTTGCTACCCGAATTCGAAGGCGTTGAATAGCTTGGTTTGCTTTCTATATTCGATGGTGCTGAATAGTTGGAATTGTTGTTGCTGTTAGAGGGTTTTGTATAATAATTTCCTGAATTTGAAGGTTTGTCATAGCTCGAATTATTATTCTGAGGTGTTTTATTATAGTTGTTGATATTCGAATTGCTGGAATTGTTATTACCCGGTTGTTTGTTATAGTCAGGAGGGTTGTATGTTTTGGGAGCGGTATACTGTTGTTGAGGTTTGGACTGATTATTATAATTCGGGTTGTTATAAGGTTTTACATTATAGTTTTGTTTCGAACTATTATCCTGTATAGGTTTTTGATAATTGTCGGAGGGAACAACCGTATTGCCTGTGTTTGTATTAGGTTTGACGTAGCTATTGTTATTTGGCTTGGAGTAGTTGTTGATGTTCGAATTGGGTTTCACAGTATTGGTGTTCTCCGGTTTTGAATAGTTGTTGATATTCGTATTGGGTTTCACAATATTGGTATTTTCAGGTTTTGAATAGTTGTTGATATTCGAATTAGGCTTTATGATATTGGTGTTTTCAGGTTTTGAATAGTTGTTGATATTCGAATTGGGTTTCACAATATTGGTATTTTCAGGTTTTGTATAGTTGTTGGTGTTTGAATTAGGTTTCACAACGCCGGAACCGGTATTTATGTTATTATTTTCTTTTCCGCTAAAATTGCTGTTGTTTATAAGGGAGCCGTTGCTGGAAGGTTTCTCTGTTTTACCGATTTGTTCTTTGATAGTATTTGCGGCATTAATGCCTGTGTTGGGCTTTGTATAATTCTCTTTACCTGAATTACTCAAATTGTTAATGGCTGCAGGATTAATGAAACCTGTTGAATTAACGTCAGCAATTTGGTTTTGTATATATTTATCGCCAAAGGTCAGGTTCGTCCTTGATATGGTGTTGGTTGAGCCAACCAGTTCATCCCTGTGGCCGTAATAGTATGAATTGTTATCCCAGCTGTTAAAATAATAGTCCGGTGTATATCCCCAATAGCCATCATTGTATCCATTCCAGTAGCCGTCCCAGTAACCATTGTTATAACCGCTCCAGTAGCCATTCCCGTACCCCCAGCCATAATTCCAGCCATGATGGCCCCAGCCGTATCCACCGCCCCAGTAGCCATAATTTCCCCATCCGCAACCATGCCAGCATGAATTATACCAGGGACGATAATAATAAGAAGGCCACCACCAGTTATATCCGGTATAAATGCTCACCCCCCAGAAAAAGGGATCATAATTGTACCAATAATAATTTGTATAATAATTATCATAATATCCCCAGCCCGGATTGTAGTCATAAAACCTTCTTATGCGCGAGGAATATTCGTAATCATAATAATCATCATAATAATAATTATTAGTTACGTAAGTATTTCCGTCTCCATCAGCATAGGTTTCCGAATTGGAATAATCCGGATTCTGTGAGGTATAATTATCAATATTATTATTGCCCTCATAGCTTCTGTTTTCTGCTGAAACATTTCCCTGATCGTTGTTGGCACCATTTGTCGAAATATCGGATGTGTTAGGCGCGACAGTCCTTGCGGGCATATCCTTGTCAGCAGCAGCGACAACGGCAGTGGCTGGTTTGGCCCCATATACATCATCATTCCCATTATTCGACTGATAGGTGGTCTTGCACGAAACAAAGAACGCTGCCATCGCAAAGAAAAAGATTATTTTAACAAGTGTTTTCATGGTTTAACCTCCAATTTTTTTGTTTATTATGTTTACTTTTTTTTTAGTTTTGTCAACTTATTCTATGTAGTTTTTTACAAATTTTATACCACTTTTCATTATGGCTAAAGATTTTATCACAAAAGAAGAGAATTATTCGCAATGGTATAACGATCTGGTCATAAAAGCCGATCTTGCCGAGAACTCTGTGGTAAGGGGATGCATGATCATTAAACCTTACGGATATGCAATCTGGGAAAAGGTACAGGCGGCGCTGGATAGTATGTTTAAAGAGACAGGACATTATAATATGTATTTTCCAATATTCATTCCAAAGTCATTTTTCAGCAAAGAAGCCAGCCATGTAGAAGGTTTTGCCAAGGAATGTGCTGTGGTGACCCATTACCGTCTTAAAAACGCCCCCGATGGTAAAGGTGTAGTAGTAGATGAGGATTCAAAGCTGGAGGAAGAGCTTATTATCAGGCCCACTTCAGAAACAATCATCTGGGATGCTTACCGCAACTGGATTAAATCATACAGGGATTTGCCCATCCTTGCCAATCAGTGGGCCAATGTTGTTCGCTGGGAAATGAGGACCAGGCTCTTTTTACGTACGACAGAATTTTTATGGCAGGAAGGCCACACTGCCCATGCCACTGAAGAAGAAGCTGTTGCAGAAGCGGAAAAAATGCTCAACGTATATGCCAATTTTGCCCAGGACTGGATGGCCATGCCTGTAATAAAAGGGGTAAAAACAGCTAATGAACGGTTTGCAGGGGCGATAGAGACCTATTGTGTTGAAGCATTAATGCATGATGGTAAAGCACTGCAGGCGGGGACATCGCATTTACTGGGACAGAATTTTGCCAAAGCTTTTGATGTGAAATTTTTAAATAAAGAAAACAAACTGGAATATGTCTGGGCCACATCATGGGGTGTTTCAACAAGGCTGATGGGCGCTCTTGTAATGACACATTCCGATAATAACGGTCTCGTGCTGCCTCCGAAACTAGCACCTATTCAGGTTGCCATAGTTCCTATTTTCAAAACACAGGAACAGCTTTCGCAGATAAGAGAAAAGGCGCTGAACATTAAAAAAGCCCTTGAAAAGAAAGGTATTTCCGTTAAATTTGATGACCGGGACACCCTGACACCCGGCTGGAAGTTTTCTGAATATGAATTTAAAGGGGTTCCTGTGCGTTTGGCCATAGGCCCGAGAGATCTGGAAAATGAAACGGTGGAGGTTGCCCGTCGTGACACATTGGAAAAATCTACTTTTCAGCTCACTGATATCGACAGCAAAATAGCCAACCTGCTGGAACAAATTCAAAAGAACCTTTTTCAGAAGGCACAGACATTCACCGATGATAATACCTACCATGTTAACAGCTGGGAAGAGTTTAACGATGTCCTTGAAAATAAAGGCGGGTTTATATATGCCCACTGGGACGGAACAGCAGAAACGGAACAAATGATCAAGGAAGAAACCAAAGCTACTATAAGGTGTATTCCATTGGACAACCCTAAAGAACCAGGAAAATGTATTTTTACGGGAAATCCCTCCGGGCAGAAAGTTATTTTTGCAAGGGCATACTAACATTTGAAGATTTTTATTATATTTGCTTAATTAATTTATAAATTTAAATATCATGGCAGGAGTAAACAGAGTAATACTTGTCGGGCATCTTGGCAAAGACCCTGAAATCAGAACATTTGAAAGCACGTATGATCCGAACAAACCTAATAAAGTTGCAAAATTTTCATTAGCGACAACTGAATCGTACAAAAACAAAGACGGGCAGAGAACCGATGTAACAGAATGGCATAATATTGTTGTCCGAAGGGGTTTGGCTGACGTTGCAGAAAAGTATTTACGAAAAGGACAATTGGTGTATATTGAAGGAAAAATTAAAACCAGGAGTTATGATAAAGACGGACAGACAAGGTATATCACTGAGATAGAAGCCGAAAATATGACCATGCTCGGCGGTAAAAAAGAAGCAACCGATGTTTCGCCGGATAATATCCCTGATTCAGCAGAAACCCCGCAGATACCTGCCGGAGATGATGACCTGCCTTTCTAAAAACTTCTAATCACTAAAATCCGCAATGGATTTGCTTAATATTATTTCCTTTTTATTGCTGGGCTTTTTACTAAAGCCAGTGACCGCAGGTGTTGTTACCGGTTTTGTATTTGTTTTTCTGTTATTGATATGCAGCGCTCTTATTTCGGGTTCTGAAATGTCATTCTTTTCGCTGGACCCTAAAAAACTTGATGAGCTGAAAAGCAGGAAAAAGCATAAACATCAGCTTGTATTACAGCTGATACAACAGCCTCAAAAACTACTTGCAACAATATTGATTTCAAACAATTTTATCAATGTCACCATTGTTATAATCTCTACTTACATCACAATAAATCTTTTCGACCTGAGCGGGCATTATATCCTGAGTTTTCTGCTGGAATTCGTTATTGTTACGGCCCTGATCCTTCTCTTTGGCGAAATGCTGCCCAAGATTTATGCAAGCCAGAATCCCGTTGCTTTTGCAAAATTCATGGCCAATCCCATGAAATTCCTGATAAATGTTTTTCATCCGCTCAGCTATATAATGGTAAGGTCAACAGGCATTATAGAAAAGAAACTTGCCAGAAAAAAGCAGGTAATCTCTTTGGATGATCTTTCCGACGCCATTGAAATCACTTCGGACGACAAAACCCAGCAGCAGGAACGAAAAATTCTCAGGGGCATAGTCAAATTCAGCGACATTGAGGCAAGGGAAGTGATGAAACCCCGTATTGATGTGGTGGCTGTTGAGTATCATATTAAATTCGGGCAATTGATAAAGTTTATACAAGATGCGGGATTTTCAAGAATTCCTGTTTATCAAAAGACCTTTGACCAAATAATCGGTATTCTTTATATCAAAGACCTTCTTCCATTCATACATATGGATGATTCCTTTGAATGGCAGACCCTTATACGTCCTCCTTTCTATGTTCCTGAAAACAAAAAAATAAATGATCTGCTCAATGAATTCAAAGAAAAAAAAATTCATATGGCGGTTGTGGTTGATGAGTACGGCGGAACGTCAGGCATAGTTACCCTGGAAGATGTAATTGAAGAAATTGTTGGCGAAATCAGTGATGAATATGATGAAGATTCGGAAGATGTGAACTTTTCAAAAATTGACAATAATAATTACATCTTTGACGGAAAAACCTCACTGAATGATTTGGCAAAAAAAATAAATTTCAGCGATGAATTTTTTAATGATGTAAAAGGAGAATCAGAATCTGTTGCGGGTTTGATACTTGAAATTACAGGAAAGATCCCTCAGAAGAACGAAACCATTCAAATAAAAGACCTGATTTTTACTATATTGTCCTCCGATATCCGTCGTATCAAAAAAGTAAAAGTTACCATCAAAAACTTAAATGAAGAAGATCATGAAGAATAAAACCCGTAGCTTAATATGCATGCTTTTTATTTTTATGATTTTTTCTTCCTGCAACAACACGGACTACATTCCCAAACCACGGGGCTATTTCAGGATTGCCCTTCCTGAAAAAAAGTACAAAACATTTGACACTATTTATCCCTATTGTTTTGAATATCCTGTTTATTCCACTATCCAACCTGATGAAGACTTGGGTGCTGAACCCTATTGGATCAATTTAGACTTTCCTTCTTTTAAAGGCAGCCTGCACATCAGTTACAAAGCGGTTACCGGCGACAGCATCCTGTATCAGTATTTTGAAGATGCCCGTACTTTTGCCAACAAGCATATCGCCAAGGCCGATGCTATCGAACCAAGAGTGATCGTCAATGATAAAAACCAGGTGTATGGGCTGATCTATGATATCACTGGGTCGGGAGTTGCCTCAACCTATCAGTTTTGTGTAACCGACAGCGCTGCACATTTTTTAAGAGGCGCTTTATATTTTAATACTTTGCCGAATAATGATTCCCTCTCGCCTGTAATTGATTTTATAAAGACTGATGTTGATCATTTCATTCAGACTCTTCACTGGAAAAAGAAGAGCTAAACACAGAGAAAGTCCATCACCTTTTCGAGGAATGCCTTTGGTTGATCGGCATGTATCCAATGCCCTGCATTTCCGATCATTTCAATTTTGGCTGAAGGAAAATATTGATAAATGATTTTTTCATCTTCCGGCCTGATCAAATGTGACAATTCTCCTTTCAGGAATAATGCCGGTTTAGAAAATGTTACTTCTTCAAAAACAGGGACCATTAATGATTCCAAATTTTCTTTGATCACCTCCAAATTCAATTTCCAGACATAATTACCCTGTTTGTTTTTAGCAATATTCTTCAACACCAACTGGCGATGCCGGTCATCTTTAACAGATGTTTTTAGACGATGATCTATCTCCGTATAAGACTTACAACCAGCCAAATCCAGACATATCATTGCTTTCAATAAGCTACCCATACTTTTGTTTCCTGAATATCTGCGCGGAGCGATATCTTCGACGATCAAACTGCTGAATAGCTCCGGATATTTCAGCGATGCGGAAATCGCCACGCGTCCACCAAGTGAATGACCGATAAGCACTGCAGAATCATAATTGAGCGTGTGATACAAATCAATAATATCTTTAGCCAGCACCTCCATGTTGAAATCCTCACTGTGGGGTGAGTTGCCATGATTGCGAAGATCGGGTAAAATGACTTTGTATTTTTCGGATAATTTTTTTGCTGCCGGAATAAAACTATCCGACATTCCAAGCAATCCGTGAATCATGATTACCGGATATCCGCTGCCATACTCCCTGTAAAAAAGTTCCATGCTTACAAGAGTTCGCCTGCCAGATTTGCCAATTCTGACCGTTCGCCCTTTTCAAGCTGCACATGAGCATAAATAGGATGATACTTAAGTTTATCTATCAGGACAGACAATCCGTTGCTTTCGGAGTCCAGGTAAGGTGTATCAATCTGAAATACGTCGCCGGTAAAAATTATTTTTGTGTTTTCCCCCGCTCTTGTAATAATGGTTTTAATTTCATGCGGTGTAAGATTCTGGGCTTCGTCGACGATAAAGAAAATATTTGAGAGACTCCGCCCCCTTATATAAGCCAATGGCGTGATGACCAGCTTGTCTTTTTCCAGCGCTTCGGTAATGTTTTTGAACTCTTTATCACGTTCATCGTACTGGTGTTTAATCATTTTCAGGTTGTCAAACAAGGGTTCCATATATGGGTTGAGTTTGGAATTGATGTCGCCCGGTAAATACCCTATATCTTTATTACTCAGCGGGACTACCGGCCGTGCAAGGTAAACCTGTTTGAAATCTTTCTTTTGTTCAAGGGCTCCTGCAAGTGCAAGCAGCGTTTTTCCTGTACCGGCAATCCCCTGAAGGGTAACAAGTTTCACTGCGGGGTTGAGAATGGCATGCATGGCAAATACCTGTTCGGCATTGCGCGGGCTGATGCGGTAGGCTGAACGTTTTTCAATACGTTCGACCAACCCGTTTAACGGGTTAAAAAAAGTCAGTGCAGAGCTCCTGGTGTTTTTCAGAATAAAATAATGGTTAGGGATAGGGTCTTTTAGTTTAATATCTTCAGGAAGACAATAGCCCTTTTCATATATCTTGTCAATTACTGACCCCGGAAGGTTTTCAATCAGTGTTTTTCCGGTGTACAGCGAATCAATATCCTTAATTTTTCCCGTTTCAAAATCTTCTGCAGTAATATTCAGCGACTTTGCTTTCAGACGAAGGTTAATATCTTTCGTGACCAAAATTACTTTCCTTTCGGGATATCTGTTCATCAATGCAATTGCTGCATTTAAGATGCGGTGGTCCGGCTTATCTTCTCCAAAGATCTTACAGGCATCTGTTTCTCCCCTGCCATTTATTACCACCATAAATTTCCCATAATGCTTACCATCAAGCGGTATCCAGTCCTGCAAGGTAAAATCAGCCGAAAGCGTATCTATAATACGGATAAACTCACGCGCTTCAAAGTTTTTAATATCATTTCCTTTTTTAAAATTATCCAACTCCTCGAGAACTGTTATCGGAATAGCGATGTCGTTATCTTCAAAGCTACGGATTGAATTGTGATTGTATAGGATCACAGAAGTGTCGAGTACAAAGATTTTCTTATCTTTTCCCGCTTGTTTTTTGGGCATAGTATTTTCCTCACATTTTATTGCGAAGCAAAATTACTTTCAAATTCCAGAAAAAAATCATAAACAGCACTAATTTACTGACATCGTTGCGTTAATAAATATCATATTCAATCTAAATAAAAATCAAATTTGATGGAGTGTTAAAAAAGTATATTTTGGCACTAAAATGTTATCATTTTAAAAATATTTAAAGGTTAATACTTTACACTTAAGATATATAGATAATTATCAATAAATAAATATAAGTATACATTTGTTTTTGTTATTGTATTTATGTTTATATTTTTCACTAAATACCAGGTATCGTATTCTCAATCTGGGTTTATAGAATACTATTACAA
>Ga0209717_1000023_pt1 | contig 191130 bp, 168 predicted proteins | sample AD_UKC048_MetaG_FD_184418 | JGI IMG/M metagenome (GOLD analysis project Ga0209717, IMG submission 184418) | Active sludge microbial communities of municipal wastewater-treating anaerobic digesters from USA - AD_UKC048_MetaG (SPAdes) (version 2) | ecosystem: Engineered > Bioreactor > Anaerobic... | reverse complement strand
ATTTTGAGAGTATAAACACCAATCCAGAAGGTGCCACGAATTCTCAATTGGAACAAGATTACAATACGATTAAAGCACCATTTTCGCCAATGTTCAGCAATGTAATTTTGCTTACTGCTTGGCCGTATCAAATCTTTCAAAACCTACAAGGAGACATTTGGTCAGGTTATATGGCAACTCCAACAGGTTTTGCTAATGGAAACAATCCACAGTATAAATTAAATAATGGCTGGAACAATCAAGCTTGGGAATCTGTTTACAGAGGAGTTATGTCCAATGCTTTGAAAGTAAAACAACAAGCCGAAGGTAAATACGACGAGTTTTATTATGTGTCTTTGATTATCAAAGTTCAAGCGATGCACAGAATTGCCGATATTCACGGGCCTTGTGTTTACTCCTCTTTTGGAACACCAAACACAACGGTTTTTCTTTATGATTCTCAAGAACAGGTTTACGCACAAATGTTCGCTGAATTGGACAAAGCCATCACTGGTTTAACACCCATTGCAAAAGCCAATATCGCAGGAAATAAAACTTCTTTGTTCGCTTCTTCAGATGTTTCTTCTTATGCAGGTGATTATTCTAAATGGGTAAAATATGCCAACTCATTGCGTCTTAGATTAGCGATGCGAATTGTAAAAGTAAATCCAACAGAAGCCAAAAAACAAGCGGAATTGGCCGTAGGGCAAGAGTTTGGAGTTTTATCAACAAAAGCGGATACTTTTACGCTTCAACCTAAAAACTACAGCAATCCAATTTCGGATATCAGCCAAGGATGGGGAGATATCAAAATGTCGGCTGATATGGAATCGATTATGGGTGGTTATAATGACCCAAGATTATCGGCATTTTTCTTGACTTCTAAACAATTTCCTGGTGAATACAAAGGAATTCGCACCGGAATTCAAATTGCCAATAAATCGGATCGTCAGGATTTTTCTTCTGTAAATATCAAAGCTACCGTTTGGATGACTACTGCCGAAGTGTATTTCCTAAAAGCCGAAGGAAAATTAAGAGGTTGGAATATGGGCGCAGGAACTGCTCAAAGTTTATATGAAGCGGGTGTTACGGCTTCATTCGAACAACACGGTATTTCAGGTGTGGCTACTTATTTGGCTTCAACCAATTTACCTAAGAATTATGTAGATCCTGTAGATGCAGGAAATAATGGTGTGGCTGTAAACACAGTTCCAGTAAAATATGATGCAGCTGCCACCAACAAAGTACAACTGCAACAAATCATTACCCAAAAATGGATTGCCAATTTCCCAGAAGGACAAGAAGCTTGGTCTGAATACCGAAGAACTGGTTTCCCTAAATTGTTCCCTGTCCTTGTAAATGCTAGCGCTGGAACTATCGATTCTGCTTTAGGAATTCGTAGAGTGAATTTTGTTGATTCTGAAAAAGCAGGAAACCCTCAAGGTGTTGCATCGGCACTTCCTTTATTGGGAGGTCCTGACAATGGTGGAACAAGACTTTGGTGGGATAAAGATGTAGAAATTATCCAAAATTAAAAATTTAACCCTTTTTCAATAATGGAAGTTAAATAAGCTCCATTAAAAAAACTGAATTTGTTTATTAAAATGGTGTAAGTATTTGATTTACTTGCACCATTTATAAAAATTTATTCTTTAAATTAGTAAAAAAAAATTAAGATGAAAACTGCTTTAGAAATTAAACCTGACATTAGCTATAAAAGCCCTGGTAAATTTGAAGAAACCCGATTTGAAAAAATTCACAATGAAATTTTCAAAAATTCGGTTGAAGCCTCTAAAATTGTTGCACAAGAAATCGCACAATTAATAAAATCCAAACAAGCAAAAAACAAACCTTGCGTATTAGGCTTAGCAACAGGTTCTTCACCTATAAAAGTGTATGAAGAATTAGTTCGAATGCACAAAGAAGAAGGACTTAGTTTTAGCAATGTCATCACTTTTAATTTGGATGAATATTATCCAATGTCAAAAGAGAACAATCAAAGCTATTTTCATTTTATGCATCAGCATCTTTTCAATCACATTGACATTGATCCTGAAAATGTTAATATTCCTGACGGCACAGTAGCTTTTGAAGACTTGAATCAATATTGTATTGATTATGAAATGAAAATTAAAAATGCCGGTGGACTCGATTTTCAATTATTAGGAATAGGCCGAACAGGTCACGTTGGGTTCAACGAACCGGGTTCACACATCAATTCAGGAACTCGAATCATCACTTTGGATCACATTACTAGAGTTGATGCTTCTTTCGATTTTAATGGAATTGACAGCGTTCCTAAAAGAGCCGTTACTATGGGAGTTTCCACGATTCTTCGCTCTAAAAGAATTGTGTTATTGGCTTGGGGTCAAAACAAAGCTGACATTATCAAAAGAACGATTCAAGGCGATATTAGCTCTGAAATTCCAGCTACATTTTTGCAAAATCACAACAATACCACTTTTGTTTTAGACCAATCTGCAGCTTCTGAATTGACGAGATATAAAACCCCTTGGCTCGTTGGAGAATGTATCTGGACACAGGAATTAAAAAGCAAAGCGATTGTTTGGCTATGCCAGAAAACAAATCGATCCATATTAAAACTAACCGATAGAGATTATAACAACAACGGAATGTCGGATCTTCTGGCGTCTGGCAGTTCTGCTTATGATTTGAATATCAACATGTTCAACGTTTTGCAACATACCATTACAGGTTGGCCGGGCGGAAAACCCAATACCGATGATAGCAACAGACCTGAAAGAGCGAATCCAGCCAAAAAAAGAGTTGTCCTTTTTAGTCCACATCCAGATGATGATGTTATTTCTATGGGAGGAACTTTTTCAAAATTAATTAAGCAAGGCCACGAAGTTCATGTTGTGTATCAAACTTCAGGGAACATTGCCGTAACCGATGATGAAGCATTGAAATTTGCCGAAGTTTGTAATGATTTTGTTGGTGATGATGAAAGTAAAATAAATTTTCAAGCTGCTATAGATTTTTTAAATAATAAATCTGAAGATCAAGTAGATTCTGCTGAAGTTCGAAAATTAAAAGGGCTTATCCGAAGAAGAGAATCCTTTGCAGCAGTGCGATATATTGGATTAAAAGATGAAAATATCCACTTTTTAGATATGCCTTTCTATGAAACTGGACAAGTAAAGAAAAACCCAATTGGCGAAACAGACATTGAGTTAGTAATGGATATAATTGCCAAAATAAAGCCACATCAAATTTTTGCCGCAGGAGATCTTGCCGATCCACACGGAACGCACGAAGTTTGTTTGAACGCTATTTTTGCTGCCTTGAAAAGACTGAAACCAAAAGAATATATGAATGATTGTTGGTTGTGGTTGTACCGAGGCGCTTGGCACGAATGGGATTTACACGAAATTGACATGGCGGTTCCATTGAGTCCAGACGAAGTAACACTCAAACGACACGCTATTTTGTTCCATCAATCTCAAAAAGATCGAGTAATGTTTCTAGGAAGTGATCCAAGAGAATTTTGGGTTAGAGCCGAAGATCGCAACAAAAAAACGGCGAAACTCTATGACGATTTAGGTTTAGCCGAATATGAAGCTATTGAAGCGTTTAAGCGTTTTGATTATTAAATTACAATCAAAAAATAAGCACCAAAAATAATGAAATACTTTTTCATCCTATTCCTATCCGGCTTTTTAGCCAATGCTCAGGTCAAAACCGAGGCCTTAAATCTAATGCCTTGGCCACAATCTATTAGCGTTACAAATGGCAGTTTTGCTTTAGACAAAAATTTTAAAGTAAATATTACCGGAAATCCAAATCCTCGAATTTTTGCTAGAACATCACAGTTTTTGCGAAGATTAGATGGCAGAACTGGATTATTTTTTGATCAAGGTTTCGTGAATAAAATCAATGAATTTCCCACTGCACAATTGCAAATCAATTGTTCGCAATCTGGAAACGTTGGAATAAACCAAGATGAAAGTTATCAATTAGAAATTCAATCTAATAAAATAACTATAAATGCAACTTCCGATTTAGGAGCGATGCACGCCTTAGAAACCCTATTGCAATTACTTCAAAATAATAGTACTTCTTATTATTTTCCAACGGCTACAATTTCGGATTTCCCGAGATTTACTTGGCGCGGATTGATGATAGATGCTGCCAGACATTTTCAACCTGTAGATGTCATCAAAAGAAATTTGGATGCGATGGCTGCGATGAAAATGAATGTTTTTCATTGGCATTTAACCGATGATCAAGGCTGGAGAATCGAATTGAAAAACCACCCCAAACTGACTCAATTGGCATCTGATGGAAATTATTATACGCAAGAAGAAATAAAAAACATTGTAAAATATGCTGATGAAAGAGGCATTATGGTTGTTCCAGAAATAGATGTTCCAGGACACGGAACAGCCATCTTGACTGCTTATCCTGAAGTGGGAAGCAAACTCAATTTTGATAAAAACACCTATTCTCTAGAGAGAAATTCAGGAATTTTCACTCCCACATTAGACCCATCGAATCCAAAAACGTATCAATTATTAAGTGAAATTTTCGATGAAGTTTGTCCGCTATTTACAGGAAATTATTTCCACATTGGCGGAGACGAAAACGAAGGAAAAGATTGGGATTCGAATCCCAAAATTCAGGAATTTAAAAAGAAAAATAATTTTGCAAACAATCACGAACTGCAAACCTATTTCACCATCCAATTGATTCCAATGTTAAAAAAACACAATAAACAATTGATGGGTTGGGAAGAAATAATGACCAAAAACCTACCGAAAGACGCCATTATTCATTCTTGGAAAGGTTCAAACGAAGGAATCGCAGCAGGACAATCTCTTGTAAATGCTGTAAAAAACGGATATAAAACGGTTTTGTCGAACGGCTATTATATTGATTTAATGCAAGGTGTCGAAAGTCATTATTTGAATGATCCAATGCCAAAAAACATCACGCTCACTGCCGAAGAAAAAGCAAGAATTTTGGGTGGCGAAGCCCCAATGTGGAGCGAACTTGCCACTCCAACAACTATAGATTCTAGAATTTGGCCAAGAACAGCTGCCATTGCCGAAAGATTATGGTCTAATGAAAACATAACTGATATGACAAGTTTACGCAAAAGAATGAGCGTTATTTCTTTGCAATTAGAAGAACTAGGAATCACTCATATCCGAAATAAAGAAGTACTACTGAGAAACATCAGTAACAATCAAACGAATACTGCTTTGGAGGATTTTTCGAATATTTGTGAACCACTAAAAGTATATTCTCGAAACAATGAAGGGACTGAATATAAAACCTATTCACCTTTCACCCTATTTGCCGATGCTTGCACCCCAGATGCCAAAGATGCTTTGGGATTTGACGCTGCTGTGAATCATTATTTGAAAAATAAAAACTCCGAAAATCAGCTTTTGGTAACCGATTATTTAAAAAAATGGATTAATGTCAATGCTAAATTGATCGAATTGAGTTCAAATGCACCGCTTATTCAACCTCTTTTACCATTATCGAAAAGTTTGAGTGATTTGTCACAACAATTGATTTTAAGAATAGAAAAAAAACAAACTTTAAATCCAAGTAATTTAAATAATTTACTGGAACAATGCAATTCAAAAAACCATGCCGATGTAGAGTTGGCAGTATTTAACAGTCTGAAAAAATTAGTTTCGGCTGAATAAAAATGAATTTTAAAAATAGTTTTTAGGCGAAGTGCATTATTGGACAATTGTGAAGTAAACCCTTTCAGCTTTAACCTTTTTGTTCTTAGTATGAAATGGAATGACTTTTCCGCTAATCAGCCATTTCATTAGGTTATCAATCTTTGTTACTTCAGGATTAGTTGTTACATTTTTCACGAAGTAAAGTTGGTAGTTAGTTGAATTTGAGATAAAGAATAACCACTCGTTTTTTGTAAGTATAAAACTATTTTCACTGCCTGAAGTAGCTTTACATTCAATGTAATATTCTGTGTTTGAAAATTCAGAATCTATAATCTGAAAGTCAAAACTTTTACCACTTTCGGAAATTTCATTTTCCCATTTAACTCGACCAGGATAATTTTGGCTTAAAATCTTAAATAGCAAATTTTCACTTTGTAATCGAATGGCTTCATTTAGTTCGGAATCTTCAACAATTTCTATGTTTACATCATCGTCAAAAATTGTTTTCCGAATCTTTAAACTTTCAATTTCTGTGACAGGTTTATTTAAAATTTCTGCTTTACTAATTGAATCTTCAATAATTGATTTTTTCAGATTTCCTAGTTTACTACGGACACTACCGTCTGAAAATACCGAGGATTCAATATTGACAAAATCACCACCAGTTTGATTAACCAGTTCTTTTGCTTTTGCACTTGCTTCCTTATTTAGAGAAATTCCGATTATAAAAATATTACACCGGATTCCGTGAACATTCAATGCGGTTTTAGAGGCTTCGTGATAGTCGCTTTTTGTAGTTTCTTCACCATCGTCAATAAAATTAGTTTGCGGTCAGAATTTGGATATTTTTTCAAACGATCAATTGCATTTAGAACTGCTTCCGTAATTGGTGTTCCTCCAGTTTTATACGGTATTGGGATTTCAGAAATTGTATGTCTAATTACTTCAAAATTATTACCTGAGTACAAAATTGGTTGCTCAATTTTATTTGTACCATCTATAGAATGAAATCGACTTACTGTAACTAAAGTTGCATAATCGATTGTCGGCAAAATCTCTTTCAATAAAATTTCTTTTGCCACTTCCATTCGAGTTGTTTTCCCGTCAGGCAATAAGTATTGCAGATAAGAATCGGGAAATACATCTTTGCAATTTCCCATACTATTAGAGTTATCTAAAACTATTTCGATATATGTATCCATTATTTTGAGATTGCATTTCGCCTAACGTTTGGACGTGTGGCGGACTAAGGAAGCCTAAACTTTCGGTTAAAACTGAATTCAAAAATACAAAACCATCTTTAAATTAAGCATAAACCCGCCATAATGATATACGGCGGTTATTTACGTGCAGTGTTTATATTTTTTTTCAAGAGCGCTATTATTCAGAACTATTTTTATTATTTATATTTTATTATTTAAGAATTTTATCTTTTCAATTTCTGAAGAATGATATCAATTTTTATTCAAAAAAATATTTTACTTGGATATACATTTTCGGAATATTCGTCATTCATTTAAAGTTTTTTTAATTGTTTTGATAATTTCTTCTCTTGGGAAATCACCAAAAGGCACGTCCCCTGGTTTAGAATATCGACTTCTTTTTATTTCAGGTTCAGCTTCTCCCGTAAATTCTATGATTAGTTTTTTATAAATTTTTTTTGCTGATATATCAATGAATTTTAATTCAAGTTGTCCTCTTTTAGCGATAGATCCGTCAGTATATTGTCCTTCTTTTTTACTTTCAATTACATTAATCCAAATTAATACATTAGCTTTAATAATACTGTCCGTTATTTTTGATCTATATTTTTTTTCAGGAAAGATGTAATGAAATCTAAAAGCTTTGTGCGGGTTACATATAGTTTGATGATGAGTTTCAATTATAAAAGCTTTTTTTATTGCAGTATTCTTTTGAGAAAAAGTTAAATCATTACAATTATAATTTTGAAAAAAATCAAGATTTGATTCATTCCAATAATTTTTAAAGATTTCTTCGGCTGTTTTTTTTTCTTTTAAATCTCGTTCATCTTTGAAAAAATATGAATCAATACCTTCATAAATAAACATAATTGCAAAAATTGCCAATACAATTAATCCACATCCAGCTTTACCATTATTATTCATATCATTTTATTTTAACATTGCACGTAACATTATGCTACTTTGAGATTGTGGGGAGTTCGTAAACTTTCAATTTTCGGCTTTGCAGAAAGGTAATGCGAAAAGGTAATTCCACTAAAACCCCACTACCTAAAAATAGCGGCTATAGCAGTTTTTTATTTAGAAGTCATTTCGTCAAGTAACTTTTCTAAATCTTCAATATTTGTAATTTTGTATTTTAATAATGTGGAGAAGTCTTTTTTTGATTTTTTTAAAGAATTTCTTTCAAATCCGTCGTAATTTATTTCATCTTGAAAAGATTCGGCAATTTGTTTCGACCATCTTTTCATTATTGTAACAAATCCTGTAAGCTCAGTTCTACTTAATTTTTGCCCAGTTAGTTGACCGTGAAATATTTTATTACGAAAATTTTTTAAATTAGAAATAGAATTGTAGTCAACTTCATAACCAACACCATAAATATCTTTAATTTCTTTAAAGTAGATTAAATTTATTCCGATAATTAAATGTCTGAAATAGATATTTTTATTAGCTGAAAGAATATTAATAATTTTTCTATTGTCAGAAGGTTTAAAACATTCGTATTGATAAATAAGATGTGTAAATATTTTTCTTATTTGTTTTTCAATTTTTAGAAGTGATAAAGAAAATGAATCGATTGCTCGCGATTCATTGTTAGAATTTAATAAATATTCAATTACTTCAAATTCACTCTCGAAATTACTAAATTTAAGATCTTGTTCTATCATTTTTTTTAAGTTCTTCATACATTTCCATCAAATTTTTATCTTTTTTAATTTTATCAATTTCGCTTAAAATATTACTTGGAGTTAAGGCAAAATGTTTTTTTTCTACATTACTTATTGCAAACTTTACTAATATTGGATTATTTTTTTGTTCGTGTTCAAATAGTTTATTATATGTATTCTCTATTTCAGAAGGTGAACGGCTTCCATATTTTGAAACTACAGTTATTCCTAAATATTTTTCAATTAAATAAAAAATTACGACTATAAAAGCCATAAAAATGACTGTATTAAAAATTCCTAAAAAAATTTTCTCCATATTTTGTTTTATTTTAAATTAATTACTTCGTCATTTTAGGTAAAATTGCACACAACCCGTATTAAGCGAAACAAACTTTCGTACATACACCCAAAATCGACTAAATTAGCCAAGGTTTATTTTGCTTTATTGATGTATCAAATATAATATTTTTTTCTTACAAATAAATCAAAAGCACCTTTTATTTATTAATCCCATTTCGGATTTTCAGGAGTAAAAGTAGCACTATGATACAAACCCTTTACTCTTTAGCTACTTAATAAAATTCTGTTAATTCTTCGGCTGACATATTGTCATATTCATTCAAATAATTGTACCTTTGCATCCTTAATAAAATCACCCTTTTGAAAGTGACTATGGAAAAGATTATTGAAGAAAGCAAGCAAGGCGAAAGCCTCATTTTAGAAAATAAACCCGAAAATACCAAAAAACTCTTTATAGAAAGTTACGGCTGTGCGATGAATTTTTCCGACAGCGAAATTGTGGCTTCAATCCTATCGTCAAACGGATATAATACTACACAAATCCTTGAAGAAGCTGATTTGGTTTTGGTCAATACCTGTTCGATTCGAGACAAAGCGGAACAAACTATTCGCAAACGTTTAGAAAAATACAATGCCGTGAAACGCACCAATCCAAAGATGAAAGTGGGTGTTTTAGGCTGTATGGCTGAACGTTTGAAAAGCCAGTTTCTTGAAGAAGAAAAAATTGTTGACCTTGTTGTAGGTCCTGATGCATATAAAGATTTGCCTAATTTATTGTCTGAGGTTGAAGAAGGTCGCGATGCCATAAACGTAATTTTGTCGAAAGACGAAACCTATGGCGATATCTCTCCAGTTCGATTAAATTCGAATGGCGTTTCGGCTTTTGTTTCCATCACTCGGGGTTGCGATAATATGTGTACGTTTTGCGTGGTGCCTTTTACCCGAGGTCGCGAACGCAGTCGTGAGCCGCAAAGTATTATGAAAGAAATTCAGGATTTGTGGGACAAAGGTTTTAAAGAAATTACACTTTTAGGACAAAATGTGGATAGCTATTTGTGGTATGGTGGCGGACTGAAAAAAGATTTTACCAACGCTTCCGAAATGCAAAAAGCAACTTCGGTTGACTTTGATCAATTACTCGAAATGGTCGCTGTTGGTTTTCCAAAAATGCGCATCCGATTTTCGACTTCAAATCCTCAAGATATGCATGAAAGTGTGTTGCACGTAATCGCCAAACATTCAAATATTTGTAAACACATTCACTTGCCAGTTCAATCTGGTAGCGACAGAATTCTAAAGGAAATGAATCGTTTGCACACTCGCGAAGAATACATGACTTTGATTGATAAAATCCGAGCAATTATTCCAGATTGTTCCGTTACCCAAGACCTAATTTCAGGTTTTCCAACGGAAACCGAAGAGGATCATCAAGACACTTTGAGTTTAATGGAACACGTAAAATACAGTTTTGGATATATGTATGCCTACTCTGAACGTCCCGGAACATTGGCCGAACGCAAAATGGAAGATGATGTTCCAGAACTAACAAAATTACGTCGATTACAAGAAATTGTCGATTTACAAAGAAGTCATAGTGCGTTTAGAACTCAGGAATTCGTCGGACAAACCGTGGAAGTTTTGATTGAAAAAGCATCCAAAAAATCTGAAAAAGATTGGTCTGGAAGAAATTCACAAAGTATTGTGGTTGTTTTTCCAAAAGAAGATTATAAAATTGGTGATTTTGTAAATGTAAAAATTACAAGTTGTACCAGCGGCACTTTGATTGGGGAAGCGGTTGGTTTGAGTGGGATGAATTAAAAAGTTTGCCACAGATTTGAAAGATTTTCACAGATTTTTTTTAAATCATTTAAATTTTTAAATCTGTGGCAAAAAATAAATTAACAATGAACGGATATAGAGAAGAGGAAACATATAAAATTATCGGAATTTGTATGGAAGTCCATAGGATTCTTGGTCCAGGTTTATTAGAAATTGTATATAAAGATGCTTTGGAAATCGAATTTATAGAAAACAATATCCCTTTTGAAAGAGAAAAAGAATTTGTAATTGAATATAAAGGAAAATTTTTACCTCATAGATTTTATGCTGACTTTATTGTGAATGGGGATATAATTTTAGAAGTGAAAGCAGTAAAAGAATTTTCTAATGAACATATCGCACAAATTCTAAATTATATAAAATTAGCCGACACTGATATTGGATTAATGGTCAATTTTCAATCAAAATCACTACAATATAAAAGATACGCATTATAAAATCTGTGAAAATCTTTTTAATCTGTGGCAAAAAAAATTCAAGCTGTGAAATTAGCATTTTAAACATTGATTTATTTTACAATACTAACATTAAAAAAATGACCAAAAAAAATATAATCATCGCCATTCTTACTTTCATCATTGGATTTGGTTCCACTTTTTATATTATTAGAACCTATTTTCCAAAACATAAAGTAGAAAAAACAGTACCAGCAAAAGATACGTTGACAAATACCAAGAAATAAAAAGAGTTTAAATAGTTTATAGTTTAAGATTGTTTAATTGGATTCAACCCAAACAACTGTAAACCTATAAACAAATAAAACTTTAAACAAAAATATAATGGAAACAGTTCAATCAATAAAACAACGATTCGAGATTATCGGGAACGACCCGAAACTGAATCGCGCGATAGAAAAAGCCATTCAAGTTGCGCCAACGGATATTTCGGTGTTGGTGGTGGGAGAAAGTGGCGTTGGAAAAGAAAGTATTCCCAAAATTATTCATTCGCTTTCGCACAGAAAACACGGAAAATATATAGCCGTAAACTGTGGTGCAATTCCAGAAGGAACAATAGACAGTGAACTTTTTGGTCACGAAAAAGGCGCTTTTACAGGCGCAACTTCTACTCGTGAAGGGTATTTTGAAGTGGCTAGCGGAGGAACTATTTTCCTTGACGAAGTAGGTGAATTACCGCTAACAACTCAGGTTCGTTTGCTTAGAATTCTTGAAAATGGGGAGTTTCTAAAAGTAGGTTCCTCACAAGTCCAAAAAACCGATGTACGAATTGTAGCAGCCACCAATGTCAACTTATTTGATGCCATCGAAAAAGGGAAATTCCGAGAAGATTTGTACTATCGATTGAGCACCGTGGATATTACTTTGCCGCCATTGCGCGATAGAAAAGACGATATTCATTTATTATTCCGAAAATTCGCTGCCGACTTTGCTCATAAATATAAAATGCCTCCTATCAAATTAGACGAAAATGCGGTTCAATTATTGCAAAAATTCCGTTGGGGAGGAAACATTCGTCAATTACGAAATGTAGCCGAGCAGATTTCGGTTTTAGAAACCAATCGCGATATTTCTGTTTCAACATTACAATCTTATTTGCCTTCGGAAGCGAGCAATTTACCGTCAGTAATTAAGGATAAGAAAGCGGAAAATGACTTTTCGACCGAAAGAGATATTCTGTACAAAGTCCTATTTGATATGAAAGCAGATTTGCACGATTTGAAAAAATTGACTTTGGAATTGATGAAAAACGGTTCTGTAAAAATGCAAGACATCAACACGAATTTGATTCAAAAAATATACGGTTCCAAAGAATCGGAAAGCGAAATTTCGTTTGAAGAAGAACCAACTAATGCCGTTTTTTCTCCTGAATCCCGAAGTTTCGGAACAGGACAAATTGAAGAATCTAATTTCATAGAAAATGAAGATGATTTTCAATTTGCCGAAACTGTCGAAGAAGAAGAAATCTTAAAATTAGAACAAAGAGAAATCGAAATGATTAAAAAATCATTAGAAAAAAACAAAGGAAAACGGAAAGCTGCCGCCGATGAATTGGGAATTTCCGAAAGAACTTTGTATCGAAAAATAAAACAATTTGACTTATAAAAAACTGAAATTTCAAAAAACAAATTCCAAATTCCAATTTTGAAAATTCATATATTTGAAAAAAATTAGAAAATGAAATTGACTAACTCTATTATGAAAAAAATATATCCTTTTTTATTTCTAATTATACTATTTTCGATAAACAGCTGCAACGTTTATAATTTCACAGGAACAGGCAAGATTGATGCTAAAACATTTCAAGTAAATTTTTTCCCAAATAATGCTGAGTTGGTACAACCAGGAATTGACCGAACTTTTACCTTGACTTTACAAGATCTTATCCAAAATCAAACCAATTTGAACTTGGTAAAAAATGGCGCAGATTTAACATATCAAGGCGAAATCACTGATTATCGAATTACACCAATGATGGCCACTGCCGATATTCAAGCCGCTCAAAATAGATTGACTATCAGAGTTAAGGTGGAATTTACAAACAAAAATAAAGAAGCCGATGATTTTGATAAAACATTCGAATTCTTCTATGACTATCCTGCAGCACAACAATTAAGTGGACCCACTTTAGACAGTGCCATAAAAATAATTTTCGAAAGAATCACACAAGATATTTTCAATGAGTCGTTAGCAAAATGGTAAATCCAAATTGCATATAACAGATAGCAGTTTTTAAATAAATTCAAATCTGAAATCTAAAATCTAAAATGAACGTAACCGATTTTACTTATTTAATTAACAAACCCGATGCTATCAACGAGAAGCAAACGGATGCTTTGGGAAGAGTTCTCGATGAATTTCCCTATTTTCAAAGTGCTAGAGCGTTACGGTTGAAGGGACTTTTTAATGAAAATAGTTTCAGATACAATTATGCCCTGAAAGTTACTGCTTCGCATACCACCGACAGAACCGTTTTGTTTGATTTCATCACATCCGATACTTTTGTTGCGATTCAAAAAGGTTTATACGACAAGAAATTACTTGAACTACTTGACATTAGTGTAACCAATTATGAAGTAATTAAACCCGAAATACGTCTTGAACCCAAAATAAACACTTTAGAACAATCAATTCTTACAAGCATAAAAGAAGCTTCACCGATAGAAGAAGAACCTACCACAAAATTAGCTGAAGAAAATTTAGAAATCGGAAAACCTTTAGGATTTTCTAAAGAGGAAAAACATTCCTTCCAAGAATGGCTTCAACTATCGAGAACACAACCTATCGTCAGAGAAAAAGAAAGTGAAGACGACTCTAAAACCGCTCCATTAGAAGACGACAAAAAGAAAAAATCCGAATTGATTGATAAGTTTATTGAAGCTAGCCCGAAGATTCCACCAATAAAACAAAACTCGGAATCTGCCATTCAAATTGACCTGAATAAATCAGACAATTCTTATTTAATGACCGAGACATTAGCTAGAGTCTATTTGGAGCAAAAAAAATATCAACGTGCTATTCAAGCTTATGAGATATTAATTTTGAAATATCCAGAAAAAAGTAGTTTCTTTGCAGACCGAATCTCGGATATTAAGATTTTACAACATAATAATAATTAAACAATGAGCACATTTTCGATTTTTTTAGTGTTAATAACAATAGTTTGTTTCCTACTTGTAGTAGTAATAATGGTTCAAAATCCTAAAGGTGGCGGGCTTTCTTCCTCATTAGGCGGATCAACACAAATTGGTGGTGTACAGAAAACTACAGACTTTTTAGATAAAAGTACTTGGACATTAGGCGGAATATTAATTTTATTGATATTACTTTCTAGTTTAAGTTTTGGAGGTTCATTAGGAACTGATTCAAAAATCATTGACAAAACAGAAGCTGTTACGCCAAAAGCGGCAACTCCTGAACCAATGACTCCTGCTGCTCCGGCAACTGAGCCAGCAAAATAATAAGTAGTACATACAAAATATACTAAATGCCAGCCTGTCAAAGCTGGCATTTTTTTTAAGAAAAAATGTCAGTTTTTCTCTATTGGCACAATTTCTGAAATCCAATTATCATCAAATTAATAATAACATATATTTTATCATTATGGCTTTAAATATTAAACCGCTTTCAGACCGCGTTCTTATCGAACCTGTTGCCGCTGAAACAAAAACTGCCTCAGGAATTTTTATTCCAGATACCGCAAAAGAAAAACCACAAAAAGGTACTGTTGTTGCTGTTGGCAAAGGCACAAAAGACCACGAAATGACCGTAAAAGTTGGCGATTCTGTCCTTTACGGAAAATATGCTGGAACAGAATTAAAATTAGAAGGAAAAGATTATTTGATAATGCGTGAGGATGATATTCTTGCGATTGTATAATTAAAGTAATAAGACAATTAAAAGTTAAAAACAAAAATGGCAAAAGATATTAAATTTGATATTGAAGCACGTGACGGATTAAAACGTGGAGTCGATGCATTGGCAAACGCTGTAAAAGTAACTCTAGGACCAAAAGGTCGTAACGTAATTATTGGAAAATCTTTTGGTGGACCAACCGTTACTAAAGATGGTGTTACTGTTGCAAAAGAAATAGAATTGAAAGACCCATTAGAAAATATGGGCGCTCAAATGGTAAAAGAAGTTGCTTCTAAAACCAATGATTTAGCAGGAGACGGAACTACAACCGCTACTGTTTTGGCACAAGCTATCGTAAAAGAAGGTTTGAAAAACGTAGCAGCCGGTGCAAACCCAATGGATTTGAAACGTGGAATCGACAAAGCTGTTGAAGCCATTGTTGCTGACCTTGCCAAACAAGCCAAAGTAGTAGGAAGCGATTCTGAAAAAATAAAACAAATTGCATCTATTTCTGCTAACAACGACGAAGTGATAGGCGAATTGATTGCTAACGCTTTCGCCAAAGTGGGCAAAGAAGGCGTTATTACTGTGGAAGAAGCCAAAGGAACTGACACTTATGTTGATGTTGTGGAAGGAATGCAATTTGACAGAGGCTATCTTTCTCCTTATTTTGTGACCAATGCTGAAAAAATGGAAGCAGAATTAGAGAATCCTTACATTCTTTTGTATGACAAAAAAGTTTCTTCTTTAAAAGAATTGTTACCGGTTTTAGAACCTGTAGCTCAATCAGGAAAACCATTATTAATTATTGCCGAAGATGTTGATGGAGAAGCTTTATCGACTTTGGTTGTAAATAAATTGCGTGGTGCATTAAAAATTGCTGCCGTAAAAGCTCCAGGTTTTGGTGACAGAAGAAAAGCAATGTTGGAAGACATCGCTATCTTAACTGGTGGAACTGTAATTTCGGAAGAAAGAGGTTATACTTTAGAAAACACTACCATCGAAATGTTGGGAACTGCCAAAAGAGTATCTATCGACAAAGACAATACTACAATTGTTAGTGGTGCTGGCGATGCCGAAATGATTAAAAACAGAGTAAACCAAATCAAAGGTCAAATGGATGCTACAACATCTGATTATGACAAAGAAAAATTGCAAGAACGTTTGGCTAAATTAGCTGGCGGAGTTGCCGTTCTTTATGTTGGTGCTGCTTCTGAAGTAGAAATGAAAGAGAAAAAAGACAGAGTTGACGATGCGCTTCACGCTACTCGTGCTGCTGTCGAAGAAGGAATTGTTGCTGGTGGAGGTGTTGCTTTGTTGAGAGCTAAAAATGCTCTTGCTGAACTTAAAGCAGACAACGCCGACGAAGCTACAGGAATCAAAATTATTTCTCGTGCTGTAGAATCTCCTTTGAGAACTATTGTTGAAAATGCTGGATTAGAAGGTTCTGTAGTTGTTGCAAAAGTGGCTGAAGGTTCAGGAGATTTTGGTTACAATGCCAAAACTGACGAATATGTAGATATGCTAAAAGCAGGTATTATCGATCCTAAAAAAGTAACTCGTGTAGCTCTTGAAAACGCTGCTTCTGTTGCAGGAATGATCTTGACTACGGAATGTGCTTTGGTTGACATCAAAGAAGAAAGCGGTTCGCAAATGCCAATGGGCGGAGGAATGCCAGGAATGATGTAATTTCAAGTACGAAGTTAGATTTACGAATTACGAAGTTAGAATTTAATAAAAAATCCGAAGTTTTATAGCTTCGGATTTTTTTGTGAAAAGATATTTAAATATGAACTCTTTTTTTCAAAAGCTTCCATAAAACTGGAAGTGTAGTTACGAGAACAATTCCTATGACGATAAACTCTATATGTTTTTTTAAGTCAATACCAAATTTATCCAAAAACAAAGCCGACAAATAATGTCCAGCAAAAATCATACTAAAAGACCAAAGCACCGAGCCTAAAATATTGTTGAACATAAACTTCTTTTTGTCCATGGATGCAATTCCAGCAACTATGGGTGCAAAGGTTCTGAAAATGGGTAAAAAACGAGCAAAAATTATTGCTTTTCCACCATATTTATCGAAAAAATCCCTAGCCTGCAAAAGATATTTTTCTTTAAACCAAAAAGTATCTTCTTTATTATAGAGGTATGTTCCGCCTTTTACTCCGAACCAATAACCCACCATATTACCCAAAATTCCCGCTACAGAAACTAATGAAGACAGCAATACTACATTTGCAAAATCATTGCCCACTGAAATTTGTTGAGTCAATAATTCGCTGTAAATCCCTGCTAAGAACAACAAGCTGTCTCCTGGAAGAAAAAACCCTGCAAACAATCCTGTTTCGGCAAAAATTATAAAAAGAATAACAAACAAACCTATTTCTACGCCTCCAAACTCCATTAAAATGTAAAACTCAGGATTTATCAGTTGTTTCCAATCAAAATTATTCATAAAAAAGTTTTAAAATTTCTCGGTCGTGAAAGTAATTATAATTTAGCAAAAAAGCACTATCTAGACAATGGATTTGCGTTTTTTTAATAAATATTTAATAAAACCAACCCTAATTTGAATAGTTCTAAGAACATTTCAAATTAGGGATTTTGGATTATTGAAGAGCTTTATTTCTTTGTTTCTTCTCTTTCATATTTGCAACACGTGTGAAGATTGTCATAATCCTCTTTAGTAGCTTTTACTTCATCTGCATCGTGACCTACTTTTGCAATAGCTTTTTTAACGGCAGCAATTGAAGTTTTTTCTTCATTCAAAGTGAGATCTAATTTGTGAGTTTCTATACTCCAACTAGCTGTCTTTACACCATTCACAGAGAAAGCCGCTTTTTGTATGCGTCTCTGACATTGTTCGCAGTTACCATTTACTTCGATGGTATATTTTGCATTTTTATTCTTTTTTGCTTGCGCTTGTGTAGAAAGTGTTACCATTAATAACATCATTCCTAAAAATAGATTTTTCATAATTTAATTATTTAATTGTTATTGAAATTGATTTTTGTCATTGACATTGTCATTGACATTGTTTTTTATTTAATTTTAAATCGAAGTCCTGCATAATACATTTGCCCGAAAACTGGCGCATAGGCAATTGAAGCATCAAATGTGGTACCAAAAGGGTTTTCTGAACCCAAAATTGCCTTTTCTTGCTTGTAATTTCCAATGTTTTCTCCGCCAATATACACTTCAAAAACAGAAGAAAAAGTTCGAGTGATTTGTGCATTCATCAAAGAAAACGAAGGAGAATATTCCGGAAGTCTATCCTCTACTGGATTTGAAGCTGTTTCAGGTAATTTTTGCTCGCCCATCCAATTATAAGTGAAATCAAATTTCCATTGTTTTCCTTTCTCGACAATATGTGTTTCATATCCTAAATTGGCAAAAAATCGATGTTTCGCTTGCAAAGGTCTTTCACTTGTTCCGCTCAAATAATCGGTTTGAATGTCGTAATATTTATAGGCAGTCCGCAAATCGAGATGTTTTACCAATTCAACATTAAAGTCCACTTGCAAACTATTGGCATACGATTTTCCGTTTAAATTATAAAACAAAACCTGATGCGTACCCGGAATTGCTGGCGCAGTATATAAATCGACTACCACTTGTTTTGTAAAATCGGTTTTGTAAAAATCAAAACCAGCATCGGCACTTCTTCCAAAGATGGTAAATTTTTGATTAAAACTCAGCCCATAATTCCAAGCGATTTCTGGGTCTAAACCATAAATTTTTCCATTGGAATTTAAAATGTCAAAAGTTCTTGAACTCGCAAAAAGTGGTTGATTTTCGGCAAAAATATTCGCACTACGTTTCCCTCTACCAGCCGAAACACGCAAAGTAGCTTTTTCCCAAGGATTGTAACGAATGTGCAAGCGAGGGGTTATAAATATCCCCAATCGATTGTGATTATCCACTCTTCCACCCGCTATTAAGCTAAAATTAGAATCATTATCATAGGTATATTCAAAAAAAGCACCTATCGAATTATCTATTCTGCTGTAATCATTTACATTGACAAATTCTTGGTATTTGTCGTAAGTAAAGTTCAAACCAGTAGCAAATTTGTGCATCGTATTACTGATAATCGAATTGAAAATCAAGTTCGAATAAAAACTACTTTGCTTGATATTGTATTGATTTAACCCGAAATAGGATTCCTGATTATGACTGTCAAAAGCATTCTGAAAACCAATACTTTGATACGGCATATCTTTGAAAACATAGCCTACTTTCGACGAAACATCAAAGCGTTCGGTATTGATTTCAGAACCCCAAAAGTTAGTTGTTCCTTTATCTGTATCAGGATCAAAGTCGATTTCGCCAGTTTGTTTTTTGTCATTCATATACCTGAAATTGATAAAACTAACCCAGCCTTTTTCAGCATTATAATATTGATAACGATTCAATACATTAACTTGTTTTGCCAACGGATTATCAAGAAAACCATCATCATTCATATCCATTTTTCCTGTTCTTGTATTTCCGTGAACAAACAAAGCACTGGTCCATTTATCCGAAATTTTAGCGTTGAAATGGGTATTCAATTCAAATCGAGAATCGGTAGAGCCGTAAGCATTTAAGAAAAACGGAATGTTATTTATGGGTTTGAGTAATTCGGTATTGATTTGTCCCGAAATACTTTCGTATCCATTGATAACACTCCCCGCACCTTTTGTAATTTGGATACTTTCAATCCAAGTGCCTGGTGTAAAAGACAAACCATAAGCTTGTGAAGCACCCCGAACGGAAGGAATATTTTCTTCGGCAATCAGCAAATAAGGACTAGTTAATCCTAACATTTTGATTTGTTTTGTTCCCGTAAGTGCATCCGAAAAATTGACGTCGATAGAGGGATTTGTCTCGAAACTTTCAGCAAGATTGCAACAAGCGGCTTTAAGTAATTCCTTGCTGGTTACCAATGTTGTGTTAGCAGTAATCTTAGAAGATTTTTGCAAACCCTTGTTTTTAGAAATAACCTTTACAGCCTGCAATGTGTCCTGCGAATAGGAACTAAACGCACACAACAAGCTCAATAAAAGTATTGAAATTTGTTTTTTCATAAATTGATTTTTAATGTTTTTTAATAAAAAATTTGTACCCAATAAAATGGATAGATTTTATAAAAACATTAAAATCAAGCGTAGAAAATGTATTGATGATATAATTTGAAAAGTGGTGGCGCATTGGCATCACAATAATAGGATATAATGCAACTGTCTTCGAAGTTTGAAAATTCAGTAAAAACTATTGGATTCCATTCTTCGAAAAGAAAAGTAAAATCGGGTTGAAACGAGATTGAATTTAAGGTTACTTTTCCTGATTTTTTTTGAAAATGAACCACTTTATTCTTGCAACAGCTGTCTTTTTTATTTGTGATAGTGGAAACTTTAGGAGGACAACACCCTTTTTCCTCTTTGTTTAAGGTTTCCGTAGTTTTCCAAAATACAGGTTTAACAGAAGCAACATTTCCTCCACAATAATGCACACCAACAGCGAATCCGGTATTGGAAATCAATAGGAAAATAGCCAATAAAAAACTGATGTGCTTTCTAAATTTCATATGGCAAAATTACATAATTATATGACCTATGAATAAAAATTTATGTTAAAAGTAAAAAACCAACAAAACACTACTAATAAAACTCTTGATTCATTTCTGGTATTACACAATCAAACCCATATTTTTCAGTGATTTTAAAACTGAGTTCTTCTAAAGCTTCCTTTTCGCCGTGAACTAAAAACACTTTTTGGGGTTTGTCTTTCAATTCAGAAAGCCAATTGAGTAAATCTTTTTGATCGCCGTGAGCTGAAAGTGATTCAATTTCCAAAATTGTAGCTTTTACATCATAAAATTTTCCATACATTTTAATTTCTTTTTCGCCTTCTAATAGTTTTCTGCCCCGTGTTCCTTCGGCTTGATAGCCAATAATGATTATGGTGGTTTCGGGCAAACCGATATAACGTTCTAAATAACTTAAAACCCGACCGCCAGTAATCATTCCGCTTGCTGCAATAACGACTTTGGGTTGTGGGTTGTAAATGGTTTCAATTGTTTCTTGGTAATCGGAATTCATGGTAAACATTTGACACATTGCAACATAATCTTCTTGGGGTAATTTGTGCCATTTTCTATTATTTTCGAAAATATCCAGCACTTTAATTCCCATTGGTGTATCAATTATATAAGGAATATTGGGTATTCTTTCTTCTGTTTTAAGTTGCCACAACAAATACATTATAGTTTGAGCTCTTTCTACTGCAAAACTAGGAATGATAATAGTTCCTCCTTTTTCAACGGTATTGTTGATGTAGATTTCCAGTTCGGCCTTAGCATTGGTATCTGGATGAAGACGATTTCCATAAGTGCTTTCCAAAAACACATAATCTGCTTTATGGGGTTTGGTTGGTGGAAACATCAAAATATCATTGTCTCGACCAATATCTCCCGAGAAAACTAAGGTTTTGTTTTCAAGATTCAATTCGATACTGCAAGCTCCTAAAATATGTCCAGCATTAGTAAAAACAGCGGAAATCTCAGCGTCTAAAGGTATTTTTTCGTTAGTTTTTATTATTCTAAAAAGGGAAAAAACAGCTTCAGCTTGTTTAATATTATAAAGAGGTTCGGCAATTTCGTGTTTAGAATACTGTTCTTTGTTGGCTTTCGCTGCTTCTTCTTCCTGAATTTTAGCACTATCTAGAAGAATCAATTTTGTAATAGCTGCTGTTGGACTGGTACAATATATTTTGCCATTGAAACCCTGATCAACCAATCTTGGCAACCAACCGCAATGATCTAAATGCCCGTGGGTCAACAAAACAAAATCTATGGTCGAAGGAAGTATTGGCAAAGGTTGCCAGTTGAGTTCTCTCAAAGCTTTAATGCCTTGAAATTGTCCGCAATCTATTAAAATTCTAATACCATTGCTTTCAATACAAGTCTTAGAACCCGTTACTGTTCCTGCTCCACCAATGAATTTAACTTTCATGATTTCTATATTTTAGATCCAAAAATTAGTATTTCTAAATATATCTACATAATTCAGAAGCTTCTTTCAAAACATTTTTTATCCGATTCGAACTCAATCCTATTTTTTCTAAAAATTCAGAATTGTGGACAATCTCTTTTACTAAAATTACATCAAGGACGAGCAATCTATCTTTTTCAGCCAATGACAAAGTGGTCAAACATGTTATTGGATAAAGAAAATTATCATCATTTTTAGTTTTTATATTATTATTGTCGGGATAATTCCAACTAAGTAAACTCAAACCTGAACATTTTGCAAAGGCTATCGCATCGGTTGTAAATCTATTATTGGTAACTATCCAACATTTTGAAATAGATTCTTTTCCTGAGAAAATGGTATGTTTTTTTTCTTTCAAATCATTAAACCTCGACAAAATATACATGGGGACTTTCACATCAGAATTGGTATCTTTTCCCATATGAAATTTACATTCAATCATCGAAATAACTTGGTTTTTTTTCACCAAAACATCTATTTCGTGGGAAACACATTTGCCTTGAAGAATCAGATTTATTTTAGTTTCATAATGCTCTGAGTCAAAAAGTCGAGCTATATATTTTTCGAAAAAAAAACCAGTTGGGCCTAATAGTCGTACAGCTTCTTTCAAATTATATCGGGCTGCATTCGAATTGGAAGTTTTTTTTAGAAGACCAAAAGCCATTTTGTAGATTTGTTTGGTCGAAATTCCTTCGTAAATTTCATTTTTAATTTTTTTCAAAATAGTTTCAACAAGAGTTTGACTTGCTCCTGATTTTAAAAGCGATTGTTTGAGTTTAATGGGGTTAAAATCAACAATATCACCTGAATGTTTTACTATTTTCATCGGTCATCACTTTAACAATTAAAATCACTAATTGTGCTATTAAAGTTACGACAAAAAAAGGAGCAATTTTGTTTTGGAGACAAAAAAGCAAAAAAAAATAGAATAAATTTAGATTTGTTTATTATTTAAAGCAAACTGGGATAATTTCGCCTTTGGCCAAACAATATTTCTCCACTAATTCAGGAGCTATTTTATGGGTATAATCTTCTTCGATAACTGTAAAACCAATGCTTCTCAATTTGTCAAAATAATCCCGACCATAAATACGGACATGATCGTACTGACCAAATATTTTGGCGCGTTCTTTTTGGTCGGTAATCGTATCGTCAGCAAAGGTAACTTCTCTTTTTAAATCTTGCGGAATTTGGAGAATAGCCATTCCACCGGGTTTCAAAACTCGGAACAATTCCTGCATGGCTTTAGTATCATCTGGAATGTGTTCCAATACATGGTTACAAAGAATTACATCGTATTGATTGTCTTCGAAAGGCAAATTGCAAATATCTGCTTTTACATCTGCCAAGGGCGAAAATAAATCGGTTGTGGTGTAATCGAGGTTTTTTTGTTTGCGAAATAATTTATAAAAAGCTTGTTCGGGAGCAAAATGCAAGACTTTTTTTGGAGCCGTAAAGAAATCTGTTTGTTCATTCAAGTACAACCAAAGCAAACGGTGTCTTTCGAGCGAAAGTGTACTTGGCGAAAGCACGTTATTGCGCTGTGTTTCGTATCCATAAGGCAACATCGATTTGAAGCTTTTCCCATCGATTGGATCGGTATATTTATCTCCTTTTAATGAAAAAGCGATTATAGGTCGTGCCACATAACTCAAACGAATTAATAATGGACGAGGAATGGTGTTGAGTATAGTTTTAAAAAGTCTTTTCATAGTTGTTGTGCGAAATTTTACAAAAACAGTTTTTTATTTTCTTAAATGACCTTAAATGCCTTCGATGGTTTTACAAATTATTTAACCATATAAGGCATTTAAGGTCATTTAAGTTATTAACTTAGAACGTGTCTAATATTAAATTACAAAAGGCACTTTTCTAAACTCATCTTCTTCATTACTCACAATTCCTAATGCTTGATACACATAAGCAAAAGTCGAAAGCAATTCAGGTTTTCCGTCAATAATGGCGACATCATGCTCAAAATGGGCAGATGGTTTTCCGTCGGCAGTGGTGATGGTCCAGCCGTCTTTGTGCTGCTTGATGTTTTTGGTTCCCATATTAATCATCGGTTCGATGGCAACGACCATTCCTTCGATTAAAAGTTTACCACGACCTCGTTTTCCGTAGTTGGGCATTTCTGGATCTTCGTGCATTTTTTGACCTACACCGTGACCTACAAGTTCGCGAACCACACCATATCCGTGACTTTCGTTATATTTTTGGATCGCATTCCCAACATCTTCTACTCGATTTCCAGCTCTTAATTCGCGGATTCCTACGTATAAAGATTCTTTGGTAACCCGCAACAATTTTTTTACGTCTTCGGCGACTTCGCCAATTTCGAAAGAATAAGCGTGATCTCCATGAAAACCATTTTTGAAAGCACCACAATCAACCGATATTACATCGCCACTTTCTAATGGTTTGTTGTTCGGAATTCCGTGTACTACTTGCGAATTAGGGCTCATACAAAGCGAATTGGGGAAACCATATAATCCTAGGAAACTTGGAACAGCTCCGTGATCGCGAATAAATTCCTCGGCTAATTTGTCTAGATATAATGTGGTAACTCCTTCTTTGATTTCGGAAGCTATCATTCCTAATGTTTTCGAAACGATTAAAGCACTTTCGCGCATCAATTCTATTTCTTCTCTCGTTTTTTGGATAATCATTGTATTAATTTTCAGAGTGCAAAAATACACTTTTAAAATTATTTAATTTGGATTCGCCAAAATTTTGTATAGTTCTGAATTGGATGTGTAAAAACGATTTTCTAGAGCAATTTGCGAGAGTTGTGCGCTTACTAAATTATTTTCACGAGTATTAATTAGAAAAAGCGAACTTTCTCCTAAACTAAACAATCGTTCCTCAGATTTTAGCATTTTGCCGTAATCATCGACCAAATTGTTGATTAATTTTTGTTGTTTGGTCAAGGACTGAATTTCTGTTCTTTGAGCGCTAATTTTGTTGGTCAATTGTACTTTTTCTAAATCACGAGTAAATTCCGATTCCTGAATCTTATATTGCGCTAATTTCAAACTGCCTCTTTCTTTTCTAAGAAATAATGGAAAATAGAAATCAACTCCCACTTTGTAATTGTCGGAATTGTTAGGGATAGTTGGATTTGGCTGAGCCAAATAAGAATAGCCCACATCTATTTTTGGTAAAAGCATATTGGCTTTCATTCGCTTTTCAACAGTTAATAAATCGATTTTACTTTGCAAAGCTTCAATTTTTGGATGATTCAAAACCGAAAATTCTGAATTGACTGAATCGCTAATATTCAATGTTTCCTGAATGGTTTGTACTAACTTTTTCTCAGGAATAATCGCATCGGCTAGTTCAAGCGGAAGGTTATTTTCTAGCCAAAGAAAGTTAGACAATTCTAGTTTGGCTTTTGTCAATTTTAATTTGGAATCTTCAAGAGCAAGCAATCTATTTTTTACTACAATTCCAGCTTCAACACTGTCAATAGCGGATTTGTCGCCTTGCTTGATTAAGGATTCGATTCCTGTATATCGTTTTTGAGCGTTTATACTATAATTTTCATAGAGCAAATATTCCTCGTAGTTTTTTTTCCAATTAAAATAAGCTACAGAAGCATCATACAAAACGGCAATTGCCATTAGTTTTTGCTCTGCTTCGCTCAATTTTACTTGGATTTTTGCCTTTTGCAAATCGGCCATTCTTTGATTTATAAGTAACCCTTGACCTAGCGGGACACTAATACCCAATGAAGTCAAACCATTAGTCGGTGTTTTGTTTTGTGGATTCAGGTAATAACCATCGTTTTCTTCAAAACCCGCTTTGATGTCAATTCCATACCAAGTTGGAATTTTGAAACTGCTATTCATTATCGAATAATAATCAGTACCTTGAAATTGTTTTTTGTTGTAATCCAATTCCAATTTTGGGTCAAAACCACCGCGAGCCATCATCAAATTGGCTTGTGCTTTGCTGATTTCTAAGTTGGCATTTTTTACCAGCGGATGGTATTTTTTTACAAAACCCAAATACTCGTTGTAACTCATTTCTTGGAGACTGGACGGCAAAGAAGTATTTGTAGTGTACTGACTATAAACTGTCGTTCCTAATATTAGCAGAAATAAAAGAAGTTTTTTCATCATTTCTTTTCTTTTGTAGTTTCGGTTTGTGTTTGATAATAATTAGGTGGAAAACCATTTAAAGTTCGCCACAGCTCAAACCAAATTGGAACATTTTCTAACAAAGCTAACGTTTGAGCTCCAGAACCAATGCTTATCTGCTTTGGCCAAGCCTCTTCATTTTCGTCAGGAGCAATTAAAACTCTAAATTTTCCGTTTGGAGAAATAAATTTTTCAATGGCTACAATTTTTCCACCAAAAGTACCATAACTCATATCAGGCCAACCAGAGAAAATGATTGTAGGCCAGCCATCAAACCAAACTCTTACTTTCTCGCCTTTGTTAATTAAAGGCAAATCAGTTGGTGAAACGTAGGTTTCAACTGCTATATCAAATTTTGCAGGCATTATACTTACAATTTGAGTACCTTCTTTTATGGTTTCGCCAATACCTGATTGAAGAGCTCGGTTTACATAACCATCTTGTGGCGCTTTTATATAATACATGCCATTTCTAATTTGATAATTCACATATTGGTTTTGTAATTTATTGACTTGGGCTTCAGTATCATATTGACTACTCAATGCGGTATATTGATCGCTTATTGCTTTAGAAGATTTTTCGGCATATTCTGCACTTATTCTATTGATCTCCACTTTAGCATTTATCAATTCGTTTTTACTTGTTAGGAATTTGTTTTCTTGTGTTATAATTTTAGCTTCTACTTCTTGTAATTTCAATCTTTTTTCTTCGACATCGGTCAATGGTTTTAGCCCTTCATTATTTAGATTTAGCGCACGATTAAATTGTGTGGTCGCAATTTTTATTTGTGTTTTTACCGCCTCTAAATCCATACTATCACTTTTTACTTTAAGTTCGGATTGACGTATTTTATTTTGAGCTTGTTGTAATTTCAGCAATCTTTCGGCTTCGATAGCGCGTATTTGTGAAGAAAGTGTCGTTACTTTATTCCCATAAGAAACTCCCGCCATTTTTTTGGCATCGACTTGACTTTTGGTGTTTTGAATCAAATTAGGGTCAAAATAATCTTCTTTTATCTCAGAAATGAATAAAATAGTATCTCCTTTTTTTACAAAATCACCTTCTTGAACATACCATTTTTCTATTCTACCTGCAATTACCGATTGAATTGTTTGTGGTCTTTGATTTGGTTTTAGGGTTGTAACCGCTCCTGAACCCGAAATGTTTTGTGTCCAAGGAAGAAAAAGAAATACAAATCCAAGTATCGAAACATACAAGATAATTTTATTTAAAACCTTGTAATGTGGACGATTTGCGAGATTTTTGACGGTGCTATATTGGGTAATATTTTCGGTAATTGGGTTTTTCTTAGATATATTTAACATCGAATTTATTTTTTGGTGTCGGCAATTATTTTTCCTTCTTTCATTGTAATTTTTCTAGAACATTTTTTTCTCCAGTAATCATTTTTTGCGGAAACAATTAGTGTCCAATCATTTTTATTATCAGTTAAAAAATCAATGATTTCTTTAGTCGCTTCTTCATCCATTTTGTCAAGTGGATCTTCATAAAATAAAATTCTAGGTTTGTTTGCAATACTTCTTGCTAAAAGTATTTTTTGTGCATTTGATGACGATAATTGCCTTCCGTCGGGAAAAATTATAGTTTCTAAACCTTTTGGTAAAGATTTGATAAACGAACCCAATTTTACACTATCAATAACCCATTTTAAATCTTCATTAGAAATTAATGGATTGTTGAACGTAATATTTTCTAAAATTGTTCCTTCAAATGGTGTCTCGCCATATATTACTGTTCCAATTTGTGTTCGATAATGATTTAAATCTATTTTTCTGTAAGTATCATCATTGATATAAAAGGAACCCATTGTTGGCTGCATAAACCCTGAAAGGATTCTAAGTAAGGTTGTTTTTCCAGAGCCATTATCGCCTTCTAAATATATTTTTTCTGATGGTTCAATTTTAAAATTCAATTCGTTTAATGCGAAATCTGATGAACCAGGAAATTTATAGGATAAATTTTCAGCTTCGATGGTAATGTTTGTAAAACAAAAACTAGGCTGAATAGTGCTGGCTTGTTCCATATTCAAATCCACTATTTGACCTATTTTTTCTACTGAAGTTAACACATCATAAACACTTTCTAGACCAACAATAAGTTTTTCGACAGAATTAATTACCAATAAAATAATAATTTCGGCAGCAACAAACTGTCCAATATTCATTTTTTGGCTCAAAACCAAATATCCTCCAATAAATAATAAACTTGCCGTTATTAAAGTTTTAAAACCAATTAATTGGATATATTGTTTTTTAATAACTTTAAAATGTTTTTCCCTGTAATTTAAATATTCTTCTACCAACAGATTATTTTTATTAAGCGAAAATTCGAAATTATCTCTTTTTCTAAAACTAAAATTATTTCTCGCAATTTCTTGTAGCCAACTCGCAACTTTATATTTGTATTTGGATTCTTTCATACTCGATTCTAAGCCGGGATTAAAAGAAAATTTAAAAATAGAATACAATAAAATGATTAATAAGATTCCGAAAAATATAAAAAAAGGATGGTAAAGCGATAGCAATAAAATTCCAAAAAGAATTTGTAGCAAAGCGGCTGGAATATCGATTAATAATTTTGAAGTTCCTTTTTGAATTGTTAGCGTATCAAAAAAACGATTCGCCAATTCGGGTGGATACTGGTTGTATAATTCTTCGAAATTTATTTTAGGCAAGCGATAAGCAAATTCAAAAGATGAACGAACAAATAATTTTTGTTGCAAATTTTCTGTAATTCTCAACTGCATCAACGACAAGATTCCAACAAGCACAACCCCAATTACTACAATAATAACAAGCATAATCCAAGATATACTTACTCTTCCAGATTGAATTAGATTTATAATTGCTTGAATTCCTAACGGTAACGACAGGCTAATTAATCCAGCAAAAATGGCATAAAATATAATTTGAGAAATATCTCTTTTGTCTAATTTTAGCAAATTTAAAAATCTTTCTAAAGGCTTAGTTGTTATCATATTTTATCTTAATGTGTTTTCAATTAAATAAATGTAAAAATCTGTTGGACTTGTAGTTTCATTACAATCCGTAATTGCCTGCATATGATGTTTCAAGAAATGCTGATGCATTGCCCCTTCAACAATGCTTGACGCTAAACATTTTGGATACAAATACGCTGGATTTACCTCCGAAATTATGGCTGTTAATCTATTAATCACTCTTATGTAAATATAATAAAAACCTTCTTTATTTTCTTGATCTACTTCTTTGGTATGAAAGGTTTTGGTAAACTCAGCAATAATAATTTTATTCAAAATAGATTCATTGATATGTAACGTTTTCTGGTCGTCCTCTACTTTTTCAGTAACAATTGAAATTGCTTTTTTTAATTTCTCTAAAGGATCGGCAAAATTTGAAGTTGCAAAGACCAATCTATATTCCATCCAACTCCAATACCAAGAAGATAAATACACTAATAATTTGTGTTTGTTTTCGAAATAACGATAAACAGAACTCTCATTGGAACCCAACTTCTCTCCTAATTTTTTAAAAGTAAAATCGTCAAAACCAATATCATCAATGAGTATAATACTTTCTTGAATGATTTTTTTGCCCAAAGCCGAGGTTTCTGGGTCTTTGACAAAGAGTTTTTCGTTGACTTGAATTTTAATATTTGATAAAAGCTGATCCATTTTTAAAATATTTAAGTGCAAATATAATAGTAATACTATTGATTATGAAATTTTAACTTTTATTTATGTTTTTAGAATATGAGTTTTATCATATTCTATTTTTCAATATTTCTATACATTTGTTGTAAATACAGCCATTATGGAAAAATATATTAGCGCTCAAGAAGCAGTAAAAATTATAAAATCTGGCGATAGAATCTACCTTCATGCAGCGGCAGCGGCTCCAACAATTCTTGCAAATGCACTAACTGAAAGAGCCTCTGAATTGAGAAATGTTGAAATTTGTCACCTTCATATTGAGGGAGAAGCCCGATATGCAAATCCAAAATTTGCAGATAGTTTTCATGTGAATTCTTTTTTCATAGGTTCCAATGTGAGACATACTTTGGCAGCGGGAAATGGTTCTTATACCCCAGTTTTTTTGAGTGAATTACCCAATTTGTTTAGAAAAAAAGTATTGCCTCTTGATGTAGTTTTTATTCATGTTTCACCACCGGACAGCCACGGATATTGTTCTCTCGGAGTTTCGGTCGAGGCTATTTTAGCAGCAATTGAAAGCGCAAAAACAGTCATTGCGCAAGTGAATCCACAAATGCCTCGAACTTTTGGCGACGGCATTCTTCATATTTCTGAAATTGATTTTATGGTTGAAGTTGATATGCCCATTTACAGCCATACAATAGAAGAAAGTTCTCCATTAGAAGATAAAATAGGAAATTATATTGCTTCCTTAATCGAAGATGAAAGTACTTTACAAATGGGTATTGGTTCGATTCCAAATGCAGCTTTATCTAAATTATCCAATCATAAAAATTTGGGATTACACACCGAAATGTTTTCGGATGGTGTTATTGATTTAATCGAAAGTAATGTCATTAATGGCAATTACAAAGGCGTATCCAGAGGAAGAGCTTTAGCTACTTTTGTAATTGGTTCACAGCGATTGTATGATTTTGTAAATGACAATCCGTTTGTAGAAATGAAAGAGTCATCTTATGTGAATGATACTGCCAGAATCCGAAAAAATCCAAAAATGGTAGCTATCAATTCAGCCATAGAAGTGGATGTAACGGGTCAGGTTTGCGCCGATTCTATTGGTGCAAGAATGTATTCGGGGGTTGGTGGACAAATGGATTTTATTCGTGGAGCATCGTTAAGCGAAGGCGGAAAAGCGATTATCGCCTTGCCTTCTATCACAAAAAGTGGAGATAGCAGAATAGTTCCTTTTTTAAAACAAGGTGCAGGAGTAGTTACAACACGTTCCCATATTCAGTATATTATTACTGAAAATGGCATTGCAGATTTGTACGGCAAAACGCTGAAACAAAGGGTAGCCGAAATGGTTAAAATTGCTCATCCCAACCATCAGGAATGGATTGATAGAGAATATTATAATTTGACCAATTGCAAGTAAAAAAAAGTCCCGCAAATTGCGGGACTCATTATATAAACTCACTTTTAACTATTACAAAAGTGAAAATCTAGTCATAACTGCTGGTTTTTTAATTTCCATCAATTCTAAAATGGTTGGAGCTAAATCTCCTAAAACACCATCTTTTATAGATTTCAATTCTTTGTCCACCAAAATAATTGGAACTGGGTTTGTAGTATGCGCTGTGTTTGGACTTCCGTCAGGATTAATCATTGTTTCACAGTTTCCGTGATCGGCGATAATTAATGTAGTATAATCATTGGCCAAAGCCGCAGTAATCACTTTTTCTACACATTTATCAACCGCTTCACAGGCTTGAATTGCTGCACTCATAACTCCGGTATGTCCTACCATATCGCCATTGGCAAAATTCAGACAAACAAAATCTACTTCGCCTTTGTTCAATTCTGGAACCAAAGCATCGGCTAATTCATAAGCACTCATTTCAGGTTTCAAATCGTAAGTGGCTACTTTTGGAGAGTTTTTCAAGATACGAGTTTCACCTTCAAAAGGAGTTTCTCTACCACCAGAAAAGAAGAACGTCACGTGAGGATATTTCTCAGTTTCGGCGATTCTGATTTGTTTTTTACCTGCTTTTTCTAAAACTTCACCCAGAGTCTCAGTAACGTTGTCTTTGTTGTAAACTACTTTTACGTTCTCATAGGTTTCGTCATAATTGGTCAACGTAACATAATACAAATTCAATTTGTGCATGTTTTGCTCGTGGAAATCTTTTTGAGAAAGTGTTTCGGTCAATTCGCGACCTCTATCGGTTCTGAAATTAAAGAAAACAACAACATCTCCTTCTTTTATTGTAGCCAAGGGTTGATCGTTTTCATCAACAGCGATAATTGGATTGATAAATTCATCTGTTACATTATTTTCATAACTTTCTTCGATGCTATTTACAACATCTTTAGAATGTGTTCCTGTTCCGTTTACCAATAAATCGTAGGCGATTTTCACTCTTTCCCAACGTTTATCACGATCCATTGCGTAATATCTTCCCACTACTGAAGCAATTTTTGCTGAAGTATTTGCAATATAATTTTCTAAATTTTGAATGTAAGTTGCTCCCGATTTTGGATCCACATCACGACCATCTGTAAAAGCGTGAACGAATACTTTTTGCAAACCGAAAGCTTGTGTAGCATCAATCAAACCTCTTAAATGTGAAGTATGTGAATGCACACCACCATCCGAAACCAATCCGAGAAGGTGAAGATTTACATTTTTGTCTTTGGCATATTGAAATGCGTCAACCAATACTTGTTCTTGTGCCATAGAATTATTGGCTACAGCCAAATTAATTTTGGCTAAATCTTGATAGACAATTCTACCAGCACCAAGGTTCATGTGTCCCACTTCGGAATTTCCCATTTGTCCTTCTGGCAAACCTACGTTTAAACCATCTGTGCGAAGCTGTCCAACAGGATATTTTGTATATAAACTTTTGATGAAAGGGATATTGGCATTGTCTATTGCAGATACTTTAGGATCTGGAGAATTCCCCCAACCATCAAGAATCATAAGGATTACTTTTTTGTTCATTTTGATAAATTTTTATACAAAGATAAAGCTTTCCAAAAAAATATAAGTACATCAAAACTACTATTATATATAAAAAAAAGAAGTGCAACAAATACTTAAAAATCTGTTGTAAAATGGCTTATTTTATAAAATAAATGCAATAAAAAATCTCCGAAAACCATGTAGAAAAAAGAGGCGTTTTGAGAAATATTTTGAAAATTTAAGAGAATTAAATTTCTAAAAGCTTATTTTAGATTTTCTACTATTTTAGAAGACATTTTTTACTTGATTGTATTCGATGAAATATTTTACACTAACGGATATTACATGACTTAAATCTTCGTTATTGAGCAAACTGGTGTAATTATTTCCGAAATCTTTATTGATTAAATTATCATATTTTGCTGCGTTGCTTCTGTACAAAATCGTTAATTGACTTCCTGGTGCAAACCACCAATTGTATGAAACATCCAAATTCCAGGTAATCAGATTTTGATTTTTGTTTTCGGTGTAATTTTCAAAAGGAGAAAGACTTCCGTTTTCTTCCAATTGGAAAAAGTTTTTGTTTTCTGTATAAGACCAATAATATCGCGCCGAAATGTCGAAATTCATTTTGCTGCTCAAAGAATATTTTCCGTTTAAGGTATTTGTATAAAAAACCACATCTCTATTGGCATAAATAATTGTATTCGGGCTGAGTGAATTGTTATCTTCGTCTAAACTATCGGCATAACCCTTATTGTTATTTTTCTTTAAAAAATCAAAACTATAATATAATGCTAATCGATCATTAAAACGATAGCGAGGGCTCAAACTAATTCCAAAAGATTTCCTTCCGGGTTCGTTTACAAAAGCAACTGAAGGATTAATATCGAAAGCAAATTTGTGGTTATAATTTGTAGAAATTGACATCCAGCCATCTACCCGAGTTGGTATTATACTATAACGTCCAGATGTACGAGGTTCATAAAAATCATAAGAATTAAAAGGACTGTATTGAATTCCAAAACCTATATAATGGTTCTTTTTTGTGGTTGAATTTACATTTAAATTAATCTGATTTCCTTGTAATTTTCCTGTTTCTTTTTGAAATTGAGAATATGCATTGATGTTGGTATTAAAAGAGTTAAAGATTTTCGTTGGATTAAGAATACGATAGCTCGCATTTCCGTAAAAATCATAATAATTGGTTTCGAAAATAATTCCTAAATCATTGTTGTCAAAGTCTTTAGTCACCAGATTAGTTCCAAAACTATATCGATATTTACCACTTGTTTCTGCAAAATTCAATGAAGTATTGATGCCCTTTTTTTCCTCTTCAATATCATTTACATAACTGTATTCAAAATTTCCGGAAAGATTGTAGGTATTTTTAGTAGTATTTAAATCCCAAACCAATGCCGAAACGTTTCCATCCCTAAACGAACCATTACGAGTAACATTAGTATTTATAAATGAAACCGATGAGTTTTTATGAAATCGCTGGTCAAAAACAATAATATTATAATTGGTGAGCGGCTCTACAACTACGGCTTTGGTTTCTTGAGTGTCGGTGTTTTTTATAGTAGCAAAAGTTTTCTTGGTAACTGCATTTAGATATCCAATTCCTAAACCTCCTTTTGTTCTGCCTGATATTTTGGTCGCATTGTATAATTCAACACTATTTGGATTCTCGATAATTTCTTCATTTGGCTTAATTTCTGGATAATAAATTGGTGGGCCTCCAATTCTTCTCGAATAAAAAAGATTTCCTTTGCTAAACAAGTCGGTTCCTTCGGTAAAAAAGGCCCTATTTTCGTTAAATTGCTGTTCGAAAGGCGTTAAATTCAAAATCCGATCATCGTATTTGGTTTGTCCAAAATCGGGAATTAGCATAGCATCAAGCGTAAACGCATCGTTTATTCCGTATTTTATATCCAAACCACCTTTCATTTCTCCATAGGTTTTTTGATTTGCATTGGCATACGTATAAAAAGAAGCATAGGGCAAAAAGAAAAGTCTAGTAGGTGTTTTAATATCTGTAATGCCTTCTAAAGTTCCGTTTTGTTGGGTAAATGTTCCTATTTTAGAATCAATAAAATTCCAAGAATATTTTTCTCGGTCTCTTCGTATTTCTCTAAAAAAGTTGATTCCCCAGATTTGTTTTTTTTCACTCGAAAAACGCAAAGCTGCGTAAGGAATTCGCATTTCAATGGCCCAACCAAAATCGGTCATAATGGCTTTACTTTCCCAAACAGCATCCCAGGAATAATCTTCTCCATTACTGTCTGTGGCTAAACAATCGGCTTGACTATCGGCAGCATTTACAAAGAATTGAAAATTTTGTTGTCCATCATTAAAGCCATTGATAAAAACACCAAAAAAATCGTCAGTGCCAAATTCGTCTCTTTTGGTAATTTCTTTTAAAATTTTATTGGGTTCATCGTCATAAAGTAATGCTCCGATATAAATAGCTTCATTATCATACAAAACACGGACTTCGGTTCTTTTATTTTCAGCAACTTTTTTTCCATTGTCTGGTTGAAACATGACAAAATCTGTTGCTATAGAAACTGATTGCCATATCGATTCCTCCAATTTGCCGTCTAAGGTTATTTTTTCTGAAGTGAAATTTGTTTGCAAAGATTTCTTTTGACAGTATCCAATTGCAAAAAAGAAAATAAATGAAAATAAAAAATACTTTTTGATAACAACACTCCTTGTTATGTCCATTGCTTAAAAAATATTTTCTTGATTAAATAAAAACATATAGAATGATAAAGAATTCTACATACTAGTCTATCAAATTTGTATTTGGTTACAATTTGATCTCAGAAAATTTTATTACTTCCTTTTCAAGGAATTATAGTCAATATAATAACGAATACTAACAGAAAAGATATTAGTCAGATTAGTATCGAAGACATTACTAAGATTCGTACCCACGTTTTTTTGCACAAGATTGGTACTTTCTAATGCATAATTTCGATATAAAACCGAGATTTCGCTTCCTGGAGCAAACCACCAAGAATAAGAAAAGTCGAAATTCCAGGAGTTTAAATTTCTATTTATATTTTCTGAATAGGTATAATTAGGAATTAAATAACCATCATCTTGAAGGGTTAAAAATTCGTGATTTTCGGCATAAGACCAATAATATCGGGCAATTAAATTAAAAGACATCTTGTTTGTAATAGAATATTTTCCTGTAAAATAATGATCAACTATTTCACGATTGCGTTCTGCAAAAATTATGTCGCCATTATCTTCAGCTACACCTCCTCTATCATTCACTTTTCGTGTGTATATAAGATTATAGGACAAGGAAAACTTATCGCTAAATCTGTATTTCAAACCGGGTGAAATGGCGTATATTACTCTCCCTTCTTCATCAAATTTTTCGATTGATCCATCAATGTTAAGAGTGAATTTATTGTTTTCATTCGTACTAAGATAAAGGTAAGTCAAAAAACTTCTTGGTACATAGACGTATCTACCATAAACACGTGGCTCATAAAAATTAAATCGATCTATAGGATTCACTTGCAGCAAACCTTCGATATAATTGTTATTTAATGTAGTCGCTGCAATTTTTGCCTGATACCATGCTTCCTGAGCTTTTCCGGTCGTGTTTTGAATTTCAACGTTGATGTTTTGAGAAAGCTTAAGGGAATTGAATGTCTTAGTTGGATTTATGATTCGATAGCTCATTTCCGCATATCCTGAATTATAATTATTTACAAAAATGATTCCTAAATCATTGACATCATAATGCTTTGAAAGATATTTTCCAGAAAACAAATACCTATATTTCCCACTAGTTTTGGCAAAACTCAGTTGAGTTTTAAACCCATCATAATTTTCTAAACCGTAATCTGAACCATAATTTGGGTCACTATCTTTGACGGTGCTATATTTAAAATCACCCGATAATTTATAAGTATTTGCTTCTGTGTTCAAATCGAATAACAAAGCAGAAACATTGGCATCCCGAAAATCTCCATTTCTAAGTGTATTTGTATTCACAAAAGTAACCGATGAATTTTGTCTAAAACGTTGATCGAAAACCAAAACATTGTAATTGACCAAAGGTTCAACAACTTCTTTTCGTGTTGCTCCCGAAATAGTATCTTGAATTTTTGCGTATGTTCTTTCGGTAATGGCGTTCAAAAATCCTATTCCAAGTCCTTTTTCTGTTCTTCCAGAAACTTTTACTGCATTCAGTAAATCCGTTGAACTTGGATAATCAGTAACTACTTCATCAGTTTCTGTTGTTGGACTAGTCGTTGGTGCGCCACCAATTCTTCTGGAATAAAATAAATTCCCTTTAGAAAACAAATCAGTTGCCTCAGTAAAAAAAGCTCTATTTTCGTCAAATTGTTGTTCGAAAGGTTCGAGATTAAGAATGGCATTGTCAAATTTTGTTTGTCCAAAATCTGGAATCAAGATGGCGTCTAGGGTAAAAGCATCATTTATTCCATATTTGATATCCATTCCAGCCTTTAATGTTTTATCAGAATCATAATCATCTTGTTGATAATAAGCCGAAGTATAGGGGATAAAGAAAAGTCGTGTTGGTGTTTTTATGTTTTCAATGCCTTCTAAAATTCCTTCTTGGGTTATTACTGCACCTATTTTTGTGTCAACAAAATTCCAAGTATAACTCTGATCTTTATCATCTCGTTTTAGATCACGCCGAAAATTTAATCCCCAAGTCTGTTTGGCTGCTTTCGAAAAACGAAGGGCTGCATACGGAATTTTCATTTCGACAACCCACCCAAATTCAGTCAATTCAACTTCACTATCCCAAATGGCATCCCAATTATAATCTTCGTTATTCTCGGTAGCCAAACAATCCATTTGAACTCCAGCTGCACTTACAAAAAATCGAAAATCTTGTTGCCCATCATTGTTTCCATTTATTGAAACCGAAAAAACATCAGAAACACCAAATTCATCTCTATTAGTTAATTCTCTAGAAATTTTATTGGGTTCATTATCGTGTAAAACAGCCAAAACATAAACTGCATTATTATCATACAGAACTTTAACTTCTGTTTTTTTATTTTCACTTATTGGTTTTCCGTTATCTGGTTCAAACATTATAAAATCAGTAGCAATTGGTGCTGTTTGCCAAATTTCTTCATTCATTTTACCATCTATGGTGATATTTTCTGCAGAAAATTTAGCCTGAAGAGTCTTCTTTTGACCATAAGTGCAAAAACCTATAATTAAAAAAAGAAGAAGTAAAAAAGAAGGGTAAAACTTCGGCATAAATTAAGATAAAAGTTAAGCAAAAATAGTAAAATTAACACAAAAAACAAAAAAACACAGATATTATCCGTAGTAAAAACCCATAAATTAGCATCAAATTCATATTTTTTTCATAAAAATTATTATAAATTATATTTCTGTTGTATATTCGCAATCCCAAATTTAACGTCTAACCTAAACATTTTCAATGATTTATAAGATATTTCCTCCTGTAATATTTTTGCTGATTTCGATTTATACCAGTAAAACATTTTTTATTGAACCTACCCAATCTCACAAACCAGAAGTCGCAAATATTATGATTCTAAGTTTGGATTCTAAACTAGAAACCGTTTATAACAACTTGAATTCCAATGAATTTGACCTTCCTAATATCGAAAGTTTCAAAGAAGCATTGAAAGGTTATTACGCATTGAAAGAGAGTGGATTAATCCAAAAGGACATTTTGACTTTGGTAGATTTTAGTTTATCTTCAAATGTGAAAAGACTTTGGGTAATCGATTTAAGTACAAATACCATTTTATACAATTCTTTAGTAGCTCACGGACGAAATACTGGCGAAGAATATGCCACCACCTTTTCGAATACAAATAGTTCATACAAAAGTAGTTTGGGGTTTTATCTCACTGGCGAAGTTTATAATGGCAAACACGGAATGTCACTTAAATTAGATGGTCTGGAAAAAGGAGTTAATGACAATGCTAGAGAAAGAGGTGTAGTGATGCACTCTGCAAATTATGTTTCTGATTCTTTTATAAAAAACAACAAAAGATTAGGCCGAAGCCAAGGTTGTCCTGCCATTCCAGAGGAATTACTTAATGGAATTGTCAATACAATAAAAAACAAATCTTGCTTTTTTATATATCATCCATCTAGAAGTACGAAAAACATTTCGCCTTTAATTTCTTAATTTTCGATACAAATCTGCATCAAGATTATAGATATCGTCTCTAAAAATCAAACTGTTGTTTTCACTCCAAGCTGTCCAATATAAAATATGGATATAAATTTCTTTTTTTAATTTGATATGTTTCGTTTTTTCACTTTTCAAGGTTTCGGTTATTTTTTCTAAATTCCAATTGCTTTCGTCTTCAAGTAAATATTCTACTAACTTAAACGGATTCTCAACCCGCACGCAACCGGAACTCAAAGAACGATTTTGTTTGCCAAAAAAATCTCTATGATTGGTGTCATGTAAATAAACTGAAAACCTATTTGGAAATATTATTTTTACCATTCCCAAAGAATTAAAAGTTCCGGGACTTTGAACATAACGATACCCTTTGGCCTCTGAAAGCTTCCAATTAGCAGCGGAAACTTCATTCCCATTACTATCATAGATTTTCATATTCGTTTGAGCCAAATAACCTCGATTCCTGGAAATTGCGGGAATTACATCTTCTCTCAAAATCGTTGGTGGAACTGTCCAAGTAGGATTAAAAACTACATGAGTTAAATTTGAAGATAAAATTGGAGTTGGTCTTTTATCTCTTCCCACAATGATTTTATGAGTTCGAATCGTGTCTTCCTCTTTGACTAAAATCAATTTATAATCCGGAATATTTATAATTAAATATTCCTCTCCCAATTCTTTTGGAAACCATTTCCAACGCTCTAGATTAGCCAAAATTTGTTCTTTTCGCTTCCTTTTTGAAAAATTAAGAGCAGCAACAGTTCCTTTTCCAATAACTCCATCGGCTGCTAATCCGTGACGGGATTGAAATTTCCTCATCGCTTCATTAGTTTCACTGTCGTAAATGCTAGAAAGACTGTCTTTTGGCTGCATATCTTTCCAATAAATTAATCTTTTTTTGATATCAATTAAAGATGGATTTGTGTCATTTAATACAATTTTATTAGTCAATTGAATCGCTGTAAAATCATCTTTTGGAAAAGAATTAATGATTTTGAGTGCTTTTTTCAGACTTTTATAAACCACATGATTGGGTTTTAACTGTTCTATTTTATAGGCTAATGAATCACTTTTTAGCATAGTAGTAATGGTTCCATTAATGTCAATTGCATTTTTCTTCAAATCCCAATCTTTATATAAATTTTTAGGATTAAATTGTCCACTAGTCATATGTGAAATGTATTCTTGAAAACTATGAGTAAGCAAAATATCATATTTTGCCCTTTCTTCATCTTTTAAAGTGATGTATTTTTTTTCGAATTGTTTTAAACTATTCACATTATAATCAGCCGAATTTAGACCTTCTTCATCGGAATTAGAAAGTTGTTCTAAAATGCTTTTCCTATCTTTTTTTGATTGCCATACAGACTTATAACCCGAAGCTAAATAAAATTCTTTCAATACCTTACTGTCGAAAGATTTTAGCAAAAGACTGTCTATCGTTACCGCTTTTCCCTCGGCAATAATTTTAGGAATTGGAGCAGGAATTGGAGCCAAAATCTTTTTTTTGGGGTCCTTATCGCAACTGATAACTGTAAAAACTAATAGAAAGAGTAAAAATTTATTCATTTTTTGCGTTTATTTAACCATTAAATTAAGTTCCCCTCTATGACTCTCAAAAGATTTATCATATAAATAAACCTGAAGTTGAAAGAAATAAGTTATTGAAGTTGATGTTCATTTATGAATGCTGTAAGAAAATAAAAATAATGAATTTATAATGATTTAGTTTTAAAATGGTTATAAAAAAATAACATCAATTAATAAGAATTTCTAAAAAAAACTTGCAAAGAAGCCAACTTATTATTTATATTTGCACCGTTGTAATGCGAAAGTAGCTCAGTTGGTAGAGCTCCAGCCTTCCAAGCTGGTTGTCGCGAGTTCGAGCCTCGTCTTTCGCTCTAAAACCTCAAACGAAAGTTTGAGGTTTTTTTATTTTACAAAACTCAGGTTTGATCCGCTATTCATCTCTTCCGGAATTTGGTTTTGTCGAAAAAGTCGAGCCGGTAAATTCCCTTTCAAAATTATATTGTCGCCTTTTACATCTAGCCAACTTCCTTCTCGTAATCCTAAAACAGGAATAGCATTAAAGGAATGAAACTCTTTGATTCTGGTTTCTCTCGTTTCTCCCATATGTTTGGATTGCAAATCTGCATCCATATAATGTGGATTCAAATTAAAAGGAATCAGTCCTAATGTTTTAAAACTTGGCGGATACACAATAGGCATATCATTAGTAGTTTGCATGCTTAACCCACAAATATTGCTTCCTGCACTCGTTCCTAGATAAGGCGTTCCTTTTTTGACAGCTTCGGCTAGAGTAATCATGCAATCATTTTTATACAACTGGGTGACTAATAAAAAAGTGTTTCCACCGCCTGTAAATATTCCATCGGCATTTTTAATTGCCGTTAAATAATTATCAAATTCGTGAATTCCTTTTATTTTCTTTCCGATTTTGGCGAAAGCCAATGCTACTTTGGCAGTATAATCTTCATGCGAGATGCCGCTGGGTCTCGCGAATGGGATAAACAAAATGGTTTTACAATTCTCGAAATGGCTTTTTAATTCGGGTAACAAATACTCTAAATAATCACCTTCGTGAAGCGTAGATGTACTAGCTATAATTATATTTTTGCTCATACTTTCAACAAAATAAGTTTGGGTTAAAGATATGAAATAGTGCATTTGATGTAGCATTTCAAAAATTTTAATTAACAATATCTTACCAAGTCCTTAATATTTAATTTGGAAGACAATAGGATAAATTTACAGCGTTAAATAATTGTACACCATTAATGAAACTAGGAATCTGCATGTTTTTTGTTTTGATTGCCAACACAGTTTTGGCTCAAGAATGTCCTAGAATTGTTTTAAACGGCAAAATCAATGCCAATAGCATGGACCTCGAAGGAGTTTATGTCATCAATCTTAAAACTGAAAAATCAACAATAACCCTAAAAGACGGTTATTTTTCGATAACAGCAACACCAGGAGATACTCTTTTGTTTTCGGCAATTCAACTTAACGAAAATCGCATCGTTTTGGAGTCAAAAGACTTTCAAGAAGAATTATTCCTTGTGAAAATGGAAGCAAACATTACTACATTAAAGGAAGTTGTAATAAAAAGATATGACAATATTAATGCCGTTGCTCTGGGAATTTCGCCAAGTGGCATCAAACATTTAACTCAGTCCGAAAGAAAATTATACACTGCTAAATCTACAACTGGCGATGCACTTTTAAATTTAATGTCTGGAAGAACTGCTATGCTCAAAAAAGAACTTGTTGTGGAAGGCAAATTGTCTTTTATAAATCAAATGGAAAATATGTATCATGAAGATTATTTTAGAAACACACTCAAAATCCCAGTAGAATACATCAAAGGATTCCTATACTATTTAGTCGATAACGATAGGTTTACCACTGTTTTAAAATCTAAAAACAAAACCCAAATTGAATTTGCAATGGTAAGTTTGGCAGAAAAATACAACCAAATAATATTGAATGAAAAGTAAAATAACACTACTTTTTCTGTTTTTATTGAGTCAAATTATTTTGGGTCAAACTTCTGGTGAAAAATTAATTCACGGAAAAATATTAGTCGAATCGCGCAATATCGCGGGAGTGACTGTTATCAATTTGGTTAACGAAAAAAGCACGGTTAGCGATAGCAATGGTGAGTTTTTTATTTTGGCAAAAGCCGATGATTTATTGGTTTTCACTTCGATAAATTTAGAATATCATCGAAGGCAAATCGAAGATGAAGATTTGAAACAAGGCATTATAATTATAAAAATGACTGCCAAAATTACCGAACTCGAAGAAGTAATTGTCAATACACATCCTGAAATAAATGCCGTTGAGTTGGGGATTTCTCCCAAAGGAATAAAAAAATACACTCCCAGCTGAAAGGAGACTTAAAACTGCGGGAGATTTTAAACCTATTCAATTATTAGGGATTTTGGGAGGTTCAATGCCAGTTGACCCTATTTTGAATGCTATCAGCGGAAGAACGACAATGCTTAAAAAAGAACTTGAAGTAGAAAAGAAAGAGCGTTTATTAGTGCTATTGAATTCCCTTTTTGACAACACTTATTTTACAAAAAAACTAAAAATTCCTTTGGATTACATCCAAGGATTTCAATATTACTGTGTTGAAGACAGCAGAATTTCAGAGGTTTTATGGTCAAAAAATAAAACCAAAATTGAGTATTTAATAATTCCTTTGGCAGTAAAATACAACGAAATTATTTCTGCTGAAAAATAAAAGCCCAAAACAAACTATTTTTTTATTCTTAAAAAGAAAAATTCATAAGTTTTACTACTTTTGGAAAATGAAAAAACAAATTATATCTATTTTATTACCAATACTTTTATTTGCATTAACTGCTTCTAATGTCCATAAATTTCACATGGCTTTGTACCAAATAAATTATGCTTCAGAGAAGAAAATGTTACAAATTACTTCTCGAATTCATATAGAGGATTTAGACAAAGCGCTTCAAAAACAATTCAACAAAAAATTTTCTGTTGGAGATGAAAATATCAATGCTGCAGATCAAAATCTTTTAAAAAAATATCTTTCTGAGCGGTTTTCTGTTAAAATAAATAACCACCCTTATCCTTTGAATTTTTTAAGTAAAGAAATTGAAGGTGACGAACTCGTTTGCTATTGGAATATTAAAAATATACCCAAAATAAATACCCTCGAAGTAAACAACACCGTTTTAATTGAATGTTTTTCTGATCAACAAAACATGATAAATGTTAGTGTCTTAGGCGCTAAAAAAAGTTTTCTTTTAACCAATTCAATAACTTCCAAATCGTTAAAATATTAATTCCCAATCCTAATTATGAGCCCAACTATAAAGAACTTTCTTTCAATGAAAAACACCATTATACTACTATTTATTTTCCCAATGTTTATTTGGTCACAAAAACCTCAAGAAGAAAAATCCCCAAAAGAATCCGTCAAATATGACGCCAATAAATTCAGTCAAATGTATGATTTAATGGCAACGCCTAATATGTTCCGCACGGCATCAGGTGCTCCCGGACCTGCCTATTATCAGCAGCAAGCCGATTACAAAATTGACATTGAGTTGGACGACAAAAATTCTAGGTTAAGCGGTTCAGAAACCATCACTTATTACAACAATTCGCCTGATACTTTGGAATATTTATGGGTACAATTAGACCAAAACCAGGCCGCAAAAAACTCACAATCTCCACTGGCCGAAAGTCAAAAAACAGAGGAGGTATTTACCCCAAATAAATTTGCCAATAAATTTTTGAAAAAAGAATTAGAACGTGGATTTAACATTGAGTACGTTAAGGATTCCAAAGGAAATCCAATGACTTATACCATCAATCAAACGATGATGCGTATCGAATTACCTGTTCCGATGAAGTCAGGTGAAAAATTATCTTTTTCTGTCAAATGGTGGTACAACATCAATAATTATCGACAAGACGGCGGTCGTTCTGGTTATGAATTATTCGAAAAGGACGGCAATAAACTCTATATAATCGCTCAGTTTTATCCGAGAATGGCGGTATATAATGATGTTGAGGGTTGGCAAAATATGCAGTTTTGGGGAAGTGGAGAATTTACACTACCCTTTGGAAATTTTGATGTGAATATTACAGTTCCTGCCGACCATGTTTTGAATGCAACCGGCGAATTGACGAATAGAAACGAAGTGTTCACTGCTGCTCAAGTAAAACGATATGAATTAGCCCAAAAAACATTTGACAAACCCGTAGTTATCGTTACACAAGCTGAAGCAGAAATTGCTGAAAAAGGATTTTCTGAGAAGAAAAAAACTTGGAAATTTAGTGCTAAGAATGTTAGAGATTTTGGAATTGCATCTTCCAGAAAGTTCATATACGATGCAATGGCTGTGCAATTGAATGGAAAAATCGTAATGGCAGAATCAGTTTATCCAAAAGAGAGCAATCCACTTTGGGGAGAAACTTCAACTATAACCGTAGCACATACCTTAAAAAGTTATTCAGCTCATACTTTTGATTATCCTTACCCAAAAGCTGTTTCCGTTTCTGCCGAAGATCAAGGTATGGAATACCCGATGATTTGCTGGAATTACGGTCGCCCCGACGAAAACGGCGTAACGAATCCTCAAATCAAAAACGGAATGATTGGAGTTATAATACACGAGGTTGGACATAATTTTTTTCCAATGATAGTCAATTCCGATGAGCGACAATGGACTTGGATGGACGAAGGTCTTAATACTTTTATGCAATATATGGCTCAGCAAGAGTTGGGAACTAACTTCCCTTCTAGACGTGGTTCTCCAAAAGGCATTGTTCCTTACATGAGTTCTGATAAAAAATTCTTAGAACCAATTATGTCAAATTCAGAAAGTCTTATCGATTTTGGGAACAATGCTTATGCAAAACCAGCAACAGGCCTAAATATTTTGAGAGAAACCATTATGGGAAGAGAATTATTTGATTATGCTTTCAAAGTATATGCAAATCGTTGGAAATTCAAACATCCCACTCCAGAAGATTTTTTTAGAACTATGGAAGATGCTTCGGCAGTAGATCTAGATTGGTTTTTCCGAGGTTGGTTTTACACTACAGACTATGTTGATATTGGCATTAAAGAGGTGAAACAATACTATGTTAGTGAAAACCCAACAAATGAATTGAAAGATGTAACTATTAACAAAAGACGTTTTGGCAAAGAAAACGGACCTTACTTATACTTGATTTCTGAGAATAATGCAGATTTAAATTCTGGTAAAAAACAAGCTTTCCAATTGGATTCTGTTAAATTACTTTCGGATTATGTTGCTGAAAATTTTTCGGCAGATGAAAAAGCTACTATGAAAAATCCCAAATACTTTTACGAAGTAGAGTTTAACAAACCTGGAGGAATGCTAATGCCTATTATCGTAGAGATAACTTATGATGACAATACAAAAGAAAACTTTAAATTTCCAGCACAAATTTGGAGAAAAAACAATGATACTGCTAAAAGAGTTTTTACAACTGAAAAAGAGATTAAAACCATTCAGATCGACCCAAATCTTGAAACAGCTGATATTGATGTAACTAATAATACTTGGCCAAAAGTTGAGGTGAAATCTAAATTCGATTAATGTTAATTAATTTTAAATTACCCTACTTTGTAACTATACATCTTTGTAACTTTGCAACTTAAATAAATACGTTATGTTTGGAATTGGTGGAGGCGAATTAATTTTTATAATGTTTGTAGTTCTAATGCTTTTCGGATCTGATAAAGTTCCGGAAATGGCACGTACAATGGGAAAGGCGATGGCACAATTAAAAAATGCCACAAATGATATAAAAAATGAAATTCAAAAAGGAGCCGAAGCGAATGGATTCGACCAAAATATGCTTAGCGACTTGACCAACAATATCACGTCCGAAATCAATAGTGCCAAAACAAATTTGCTCGGAGACTCCAATCCTCTAAGAGGAATTTCGGATAATTTTTCGTCAGAAATTGAAAAAGTAAAAAGCAGTGTTACAGACGAAACCCCTTCAAGCTCATCCAATATTTCAGCCACTCCAACAGTTGAAATCGACAATGTCAAATCGGATTCAGCAACAGACGAATCCCATAAGGAAGAGGAAATAGAAGACGCCATTGGACCTATAAAACGCAAAAAATAATGTTGGAAAAAATCCTATCAATTGACACCGAATTATTTATTTTCTTAAACAGTTTGGGTTCGGAAAGATACGATGCCCTTTGGTTATTAATTACCAAACAAACTTCTTGGATACCACTTTTTTTATTCTTGTTGTATCTAATTTTCAATAAATTAGGAACAAAACAAACCCTATATTTAATGCTCTTCGTAGCGATTTTATTAGTTTTTACGGATCAAATCGCAAACTTATTTAAAAACGGAATTCAAAGACTGCGCCCTTGCAACAATCCTGAAATAAACACCTTTATTCGAATAGTACAATCCAGATCGTCATTTGGATTTTTCTCGGGTCACGCCACAAGTTCAATGGCAGTTTCCACATTTTTATACCTTATTTTTAGAAAAGATTTCAACTACTTTTGGCTATTGTTTTTATGGCCGTTAATCTTCGCTTATAGCCGAATTTACTTGGGATTGCATTATCCATTAGACATTATTTGTGGATATTTATGTGGTGCAATAGTAGCTTTTTTGATGTTCAAATTCTATCAACTAGCACAAAAAAGAAATTTTCTAGTAAAATAATTAGGAGCTTTTTCCTGCTGTACGCTATATCTTTTCCTGGCTAAAAAGCCAGAAAAAGGATGCCGCTTCCATCAGGGCTAGGGCATTCGTTTTCAATTATAAAATTTGGAATTTACAAAACCCTACTCACCGTCAATCCATCGCGAATAGGCAACAAAACCGTTTCCACTCTCAGGTCATTTTTTAATAATTGATTGTATTCCAAAAGCGTTTTCGTATCTATATCTTTTGGATTCAAGGGCTCCAGAACTTTTCCGCTCCACAAAACATTGTCCGAAAGAATAATACCTCCTTTATTCATTTTTGGAACAATCAATTCAAAATAATTAATGTAATTTTCCTTGTCGGCATCAATAAAAACCAAGTCAAATTTCAAGTCCAAAATTGGAATAATGTCAATCGCTTCGCCAAGATGCTGAACAATTTGGTTTCCCCAAGGCGATTTATCAAAATGTTTGCGCTGAAAATCGACCAATTCTTCCTTGATGTCAATCGTATGAAGTATTCCGTTTTCCTGCATTCCTTCGCACAAACACAAAGCCGAATAACCGGTGTAAGTCCCTATTTCGAGAATATTCACAGGACGAATCAATTTAGACAACATACTCAAAACGCGTCCCTGAAAATGACCGCTGAGCATTCGTGGCAATAAAATTTTCTGGTACGTTTCTTTGTTTAAAGCCGCCAACAATTCCGTTTCTTTTTCAGAATGTTGCTCGATGTATTTTTCTAATTCTTGGGAAATGAAGTGCATTATTTTAATTTTTGTCAAAGTTATCAAATTATCAAATGTACAAATCAACAAATAGTCATTAACTTTGCACAATGATGGAGAAAAAAGACATTCGAGCCTTGTCAAAAGAAGAATTACGGGATTTTTTTATAGCCAATGGCGATAAAGCTTTTCGTGGAAACCAAGTCTATGAATGGCTGTGGAGCAAAGGTGCACATAATTTTGACGATATGACCAATGTGGCAAAAGCCACTCGCACGATGCTTGAAGATAATTTTGTTATCAACCACATCAAGGTCGATACAATGCAGCGAAGTGAAGACGGGACGGTAAAAAATGCGGTTCGTTTGCACGATGGATTGGTGGTCGAAAGTGTTTTGATTCCAACAAATACTCGAACAACAGCTTGTGTTTCTAGTCAAGTAGGTTGCAGTTTAGATTGTAATTTTTGCGCTACCGCTCGATTAAAAAGAATGCGAAATCTGGAACCTGCCGAAATTTACGATCAAGTTATTGCTATTGACAAAGAAAGTCGTTTGTATTACAATCACCCTTTGTCGAATATTGTTTTTATGGGAATGGGCGAACCGCTTATGAACTACAACAATGTGATGAAAGCCATCGAAATGATTACCTCCAACGAAGGCTTGGGAATGTCGCCAAAACGAATTACAGTTTCCACTTCTGGTATTCCAAAGATGATAAAAAAAATGGCCGATGATCAAGTGAAATTCAATTTAGCCGTTTCCCTACATTCTGCGATAGATGAAATTCGTTCCAAAATTATGCCTTTCAGTGAAAGTTTCCCATTGGCAGATTTAAGAGAATCATTGGAATATTGGTACCGAAAAACCAAAAGCAAAATTTCCTTCGAATATGTGGTTTGGAAAGGAATTAACGACAATAAAGAATCAGTTGATGCCTTGGTCAAATTCTGTAAATATGTGCCTTGCAAAGTCAATTTAATCGAATACAATCCAATTGATGACGGAGAGTTTCAACAAGCTTCCGAAGAATCAATTAATGCATATATAAAAGCATTAGAAGCGACAGGAATTGTTGTAAAAGTAAGAAGAAGTCGTGGCAAAGATATTGATGCAGCTTGCGGTCAATTGGCCAATAAAGAAGCATAAAAAAGGAGAATCCAATTCAGGATTCTCCTTTTTTATAGTAATATGAATTTTACTCTTTCCAAGCTCCCTCTCCTTTGGAAAGTGTTGGGATAATGATTCTATTTTCTAAGCACAATTTCTTTCGAAACACCATTTAAAGTAATAGTTGCCAATTTATCACAATCTCCATTTCCATAATCTAAAGTTGCTTTCGCCTCATTTTTTACGATTTCAACAACACCAGAAACTGGGAATGGCATCTTACAACTCATTTTAATAAGAAGCGGAGTTTTTATAGTACAAGTATATTTTGAACCATTAGGAAAAGTGGTGATATGGTATCCCCAAACGTTGAAAACATTGTCCTCCCAATTGGTCATTGTTGCAAATCCCTCAACCATTTCTCGTACTCTTGTTCCGATCCTAGTATAAATTTTACCATCAGGAAAAGTGACTTTCACATCTATAGAATGAGTAGTCACGGGATGAATATCAGCTAATAAATCAGAATTTTTTAGCTCGTGGGTAATCGTTTTACTTCCTTCAATTAATTTATCATTGTGATAAAATCCTTCTAATTTATAAGTAATAGTTCTTATTGGAGTTGTGAAATTTTTAGAAAAACTAATGATAATTTTTCCTTTTACAATATTTCCGTTGGGCAATGCACATCCTTGAGTTCCAAAATCAATAGTTCTTGTCCAAGTATCATTTGTCAAAACTGCAGTGACAATTGCGCAAGGAGGAAGCATGCTTTTCATTCCAGCGCTGGTCTTGGCTGCCGAACTTTTTTGCATGTCAAATTGGTCTTCAGCAATGATAGAAAGATCATCAACTGTGGCATCGATTTCGGCATTTACAACTGTTTCATCAGCTGTAATTGTGTTTGAAGTTGCTGCTACATTAACCGATTCATTGTTACAACCAATAAAAAAAGTGATGGATAACAATGTAGCGAATAATAAAATTTTACTTTTCATAATAAATAAAAATTTAATGGTTTATTTCTTTGATAAAGAAATTTATAAATGGTTTAATTTGGGTTAATAAAATTATGTAAATTAATCTAGTTTAAGCAAAAAGACACTCCCGAATCGATAAACTACACTGAAATATTTTAAATTACTACCCTTATAATCAATAATATAAGATTTATAGTCTAAAAAATTCAAACATAATTTAAATAAACATTTTCATTTACATTGATATACATAACGCTGTTTTAACCGAAAATAGTATATTTGAATCCTAAATGAATATTACTTCTCAAATAAAGCAGCCCATTATAAATGAGATGGAACTTTTCGAAAAAAAGTTCCACGAATCCATGATTTCAAAAGTGGCTTTACTCAACAGAATCACTTATTATATTGTCAATCGAAAAGGGAAACAAATGCGGCCAATGTTTGTTTTCTTGACTGCAAAAATGGTTTCTTCTGGAATTATAAACGAAAGAACCTATCGTGGCGCATCGGTTATTGAATTGATTCACACTGCCACTTTAGTTCACGATGATGTGGTTGATGATAGCAATCGACGAAGAGGGTTTTTCTCTATCAATGCACTTTGGAAAAACAAAATTGCAGTTCTTGTAGGCGATTATTTGCTTTCAAAAGGATTATTATTATCAATAGATAATGGCGATTTCGATTTATTGAGGATCATTTCGGTGGCTGTCCGCGAAATGAGTGAAGGCGAATTATTGCAAATCGAAAAAGCAAGAAGACTAGATATCACCGAAGACATTTACTACGAAATCATCCGCAAAAAAACGGCTACCTTAATTGCTGCTTGTTGTGCTTTGGGCGCAAAATCAGTGATTGAAGATGAAATTCAGGTCGAGAATATGCGAAAATTTGGAGAACTCATCGGGATGGCTTTTCAAATCAAAGACGATTTATTTGATTATACTGAGGATGCTATTGGCAAACCCACAGGAATTGACATTAAGGAACAAAAAATGACTCTGCCCCTAATTCATGTTTTGAACAATTGTACTTCCAAGGAGAAATCTTGGCTTATCAATTCTATCAAAAACTACAACAAAGACAAAAAAAGAGTAAAAGAAGTTATCGCTTTTGTAAAAGACAACAAAGGATTGATTTATGCCGAACAAAAAATGGCTCAATTTCAACAAGAAGCTCTTCTTCTTTTAGATAATTATCCAAAATCTGACTTCAAAGACGCTTTGATTTTGATGGTGAATTATGTTATCGAAAGAAAAAAATAATTTTTTAAAAATAAAATCACACCTTCTCAAGCCTTGATTTTATTGAGGTTTTTATTTTTTATCATAAATTTTTCATTGCTGATGCAACCTTTTTGCAAACAGACTCGTCTTACTTATAGAAACACTTTATAAAACAAAATTGAAAGTCATTCACTTTAACCAGGAAGAAAATGAAATCATTCGTTTGGCAATCGAGAATAATCGAGCTGCTCAACAAAAGATTTATGCCAAATTTTCTCCTAAAATGTTAAGTGTTTGCCGACAATATAGCAAAGACATTCATCAAGCCGAAGACATTATGATTACCGCTTTTATGAAAGTGTTTACTAATTTGAAAAATTTTGAAAAAAAAGGAAGTTTTGAAGGTTGGATTAGACGAATTATGGTCAACGAATGTATTTCGCATATCAGGGTTCAAAAAAAAGTCAATTTTCTCGAAGAAGAACAATATTTTGAAGATAGTTTTAACAATATTGAAAGTCAATTTTCTGTCGAAGATATTCAATTTTTAATCGATAGTTTACCCGAGGGATACAAAATAATTTTCAATTTGTATGCGATAGAAGGCTTCAAACACAAGGAAATTTCGAACATGTTGGGAATTAACGAAGGAACGTCAAAATCACAATTGTCACACGCCCGAAAAATATTGAAAGAGCAAATACTGACACTAAAAAATTACAGCAATGGAACAGAATAAATTAGAAAACGAATTTAGAGAGCAGTTGAATTCTAGGGAAATCAAACCATCGGAAATGGCTTGGGATCGATTGAACGCAATGTTATCTGTCGCTGAGCAAAGCAATAACAAAAAAGCGAAACAAAAGCCAAAACACAAATGGACGTGGATGTATATAGCGGCTAGTTTTATAGGTTTATCTTTGATAGCAACTGTTTTTTTAAATCAAAAAGAAAACCCAATTGACACTAAAATTAATACTGCCGTAATTGAAAAATCTAGCCCAAAAGAGAATTCAAAAAACGAAATTAAGTCTATAAAACAAGAATCGGATTTTCCTAAAACCATTTTAAATTCAGAAACAAAACCTTTGGTTCAAACTCAAAGGAGCAACAACCCTAAAGTCGAAAATCTAGAACTTAAAACTCAGGGGAATGTTTTAGCTGAAACTCAACCAAAAAATGAAAGTTTACTAATTGTAGAACATAAAAATGGTATTCCAACAAACATTGATTCTTTATTAGCTTCGGTAGAGGAAAAATCAAATTCGGATTTTAAAAAATCGTCTATTAAAATAAATTCAAACACATTACTAAATCAAGTTGACGGAGAATTACAACTTTCGTTTCGAGAAAAAGCATTGAATTCAATCACGAAAAAATACAAAGAAGCCAAAGAAGCTTTGGTCAATAGAAACAATCAATAATCATCATCAATCAAAAATCGAACAATTAAAACCTTAACATCATGACAAAAATTATCTTTTACATTACAGTATTTATATTGCTTTGCATAAGCAAAATACAAGCTCAAGACTCGATTCATAAAGGAGATCAGGAGAATCGAACTTTTGAAAAACAAGTGAAATCAATCGCTTCAAAAATTGAAAACATAACAAAAGAAGAAAAATCAGCTTTAAAAATCGAAGTCGAAGACGTAAATGTAGCATTGGAAAATGGCAAAATCACTAAAGAAGAAGCTGAAGCTAAAAAACAAAAATTAGCCGAAACCAGAGCTAAAAATATTGAAACTAGAGTGGCTGTAGAACAGGAAAAACTTAAGGATTTAGTTCAAGAGAAAGTTGATGGAAATATTACTTCAATAGATTCATCAGGTAGAAAAACGTTCGTTATTCCAGCAATGAAAATAATAAATTCCAATAACAAAATCGAAAAAAGAAGTACGTCACAATTTGTTCTTGCTTTTGGAGCTAATAATCTAGTTACGAATGCAGCAGTCGCCAACTCTGATTTCTATTATTGGCAATCACATTTTTTTGAATGGGGGTTTACATACAACACCCGAATATTCCAAAATCATAATTTATTACACTTAAAATACGGTTTTTCGGTAATGTACAATAACATTTGCTCTACTGATAATCGCTATTTTGTTCCAACTACAAATAGCCAAACTAATCTTGAGGTTTTCCCCTATGAATTAGAGGATTCCCGTTTTAAAAATGTCTATCTCGTTGCGCCTTTGCACCTAGAGTTTGATTTTTCAGGAAATAAATCCAAAAATGGTAGTACTGGCTTTTCGACTCATAAAGGAGTGCGTTTCGGAATTGGAGGTTACGGAGGTTTTCGAATTAAATCAAAGCAAAAAATGTATTACAACATTGACGATGATAAAATTAGAATAAAAACCAAAGGCGATTTTAATGCAAATGATTTTATTTATGGCGTAAGCACTTATCTGGGTTACAAGGAAACGAGTTTGTATTTGAAATACGATTTAAATCCATTATTCGAAAATAATACGGTAGATCAAAACAATATTTCGCTTGGTGTTCGATTCGATTTCAATTAGAATTTTTGTGTTAGTTTCATACGAAAAAAGGTGTTTCAGCAATGAGACACTTTTTTATTTTTAATTCAAATATAAATTTAGATTTACGTATTTTTACAACTTTCCAATAATTAAATCTTTCAAACTAAATTGATTTCAAAAGCCACCATAGATACTGTTTTCGAAACTGCTCGAGTTGAAGAAGTTATTGGCGATTTTGTACAATTGAAACGTGCTGGAAGTAACTTCAAAGGATTGAGTCCTTTCTCTGACGAGCGCTCTCCATCATTTATGGTTTCTCCTGCAAAGGGAATTTGGAAAGATTTTAGTTCTGGAAAAGGTGGAAATGCAGTAGCTTTCTTGATGGAACACTCGCATTTTACGTATCCAGAAGCCATTCGATATTTGGCTAAAAAATACAATATCGAAATCGAAGAAACCGAACAAACCGACGAAGAAAAAGCCAATACCGATGTTCGCGAAAGTATGTATTTGGTTTCTGAATTTGCCAAAGATTATTTCCACAACACACTTTTACATTCGGAAGAAGGCAAAGCCATTGGACTTTCCTATTTCAAAGAAAGAGGTTTTACGGGCGAAACTATAAAGAAATTTGCTCTGGGTTATTCGCCCGAAGCTTGGGATGCTTTTACCAAAGAAGCTTTGGGAAAAGGCTATAAATTAGAGTTTTTAGAAAGTACAGGATTAACAATTCCCAAAGACGACAGACCATTCGACCGTTTTAAAGGTCGCGTAATGTTTCCCATCCAAAGTATGTCAGGAAGGATTTTGGGTTTTGGGGGAAGAATTTTGGCCAATGATAAAAAAGCAGCAAAATACCTGAATTCACCCGAAAGTGAAATTTACCACAAAAGCAAGGTTTTGTATGGAATTTTCCAAGCCAAACAAGCCATTGCCAAAGAAAATAATTGCTATTTAGTCGAAGGTTACACGGATGTAATCCAGTTCAATCAAGCTGGAATAGAAAATGTGGTAGCTTCTTCTGGAACAGCTTTGACGCCAGATCAAATTCGATTAATTAATAGATTGACCAAAAACATTACCGTTCTTTTTGATGGTGATGCTGCCGGATTACGCGCTTCAGTCAGAGGAATTGACCTGATTCTGGAAGAAGGTATGAATGTAAAAGTTTGTGCTTTTCCCGACGGAGAAGATCCAGATAGTTTTGCCAAGAAAACACCTTATGAGGAATTGGTGAAATATTTAGATGAAAATTCTAAAGACTTTATTCAGTTCAAAGCATCGCTTTTAATGAATGAAGCCAAAAACGATCCGATTAAAAAAGCCGATTTAATTCGGGATATGGTCGTGAGTATTTCTAAAATTCCAGACAGAATTCAGCGAGAAATCTACATACAGGAATGTTCTCGAATTATGGATATTTCGGAGCAAGTTTTGGTGAGTACTTTGGCCCAATTAGTTCAAAAAGACGTTGCTGAACTTGGGAAAAAACAAAAACAAGAGCAAAAAGCCTTTGAAGTTGTTAAAAATGAATCGCCAATTCAGGTTCAAAAAATCGATATTCTTTATGGTTTAGAAAGAAAAATTATCGAAATTCTGCTTTTGTATGGCAACAAAACCGAAGAATTTGAAGACGTTCTTCTGAAAACTAATGAAGCTGGAGAAATAGAAAATGTGATTGAAAAGAAAGAATACAAAGTATTTCAACGCATCTATTTGAGTTTACAGGAAGACGAAGTAGAACTCGCAAATCCTTTATTTAGAGATATTTACAATAATTTGATAAACTATTTTCATCAAAACGAAACGTTTAGCATCGAGCAGTATTTAATGCATTTGCATCCAGACTTTGCACAAGAAGTGACTGATATTTTAATGGCAGACGAAAGAGTAGTTTTGCACAATTGGGAAGGGCAAAACATTTTTCCAAAAACGAAGAACGAAACGATAAGTCAATATGTTTCGGAAACAATTCTCACTTTAAGATGGTATTTAGTCGATAAAATTATCGAAGAAATAAAAAGCTCAATATCATCAGAACCAGATTCTAATAATATTGAGCCTTTATCTATGGCGATGGATTACTCCAAACTAATCAATTCGTTTTCAAAAAAATTAGGAAGGGTGATGTCGCGATATAGCAACTAAACTATTTCTAAAGTTTTGGCTTTGTTTACCAAATCTACTAAATTGGTAACATTCAATTTTTGCAATAGCCTTAATTTATAAGTACTAATTGTTTTTTCGTTGAGTCCCAAAATTTTAGAAATCTCATTGTTTTTCTTACCGTCACTCAAATAACGTAATACCTCAACTTCACGATTGGAAAGTTTACGATACAAACGTTCACTTTTGTTTTGTTTGGCAATTAGCGCAAGATTTTTCTTAACCGTTTCATCAATAATAATTTTACCTTGATTCACTTTTACAATTGCCTGACCCAAAGTTTCTAATTTTTCTTTTTGAGAAACGAATCCAGAAACACCAGCTTTTATAGCATTTGGCGCATAAATTTGTTCTGAAAGATCACTAAATATGATGATTTTTGTTTTTGGAAAATTTTTCAAAATATTTTTCACTTCAAAAATACTAGAAAGACCCTCTAATTCAAGATCTAAGATCAAGACATCTATCTCCTTTGTTAGGAGTATGTCTCTTACCATTAAAAAATTCCCAACATTGGCAACTATCGAAATAGTATCGTGATCTTTAAAATACGATTTTACCCCGAAATGCACTACTGGATGGTTATTTGCTAAACAAACTTTTATCATAATATTAATTTTTAGAGTTGCCTATATTTTATCAATTAGTAAAGTTAATAAAATTTTATTAAACTCACAAAAAATATTAGGAAAATACTACTTAATATCGTTTGAAACAATACAAACTGGAATTTCTTTCATTTTGTGCTGATTTATAGTGTTTAATTTTTTGTAAATATCGAAGACAATTTTTTCTCTTCCTAAAAAGTTTTCGCTGATTTTGCCTTTTTCCTCCTCAAGCATTGCCCATTCCAATTCATCATAACTGGCACCCAATTGATCCTCATCGGTTCTATCATCACCAAATAATCCATCGGTTGGCGACGCTTCTAATATTGAATTTGGGATTTTCAAATATTTGCCCAAAGCATAAACATCTGACTTCATTAAGTCAGCAATTGGACTCAAATCTACACCCCCATCACCGTATTTGGTATAAAAACCAACTCCAAAATCCTCTACTTTATTTCCTGTACCAGCCACCAAAAGGCCTTGAATTCCAGCAAAATAATACAAAGTTGTCATTCGCAATCGGGCTCGAGTATTGGCTAAAGACAAATTTACCTTATCCAAATCGGAAACAACTGGCACGATAGTTTTGAAATTTTCAAAAACAGTTGTCAAATCAGCTTCAACATTTGAAACATTCGGAAATCTTTTTTTCAGTTGTTCAATATGTTCTCGACCGCGACTTACGTGACTTGGCGCTTGATGAATAGGCATTTCAACACACAAAACGGTCATGCCAGTTTGTGCACAAAGCGTTGAAGTAACCGCCGAATCAACTCCGCCTGAAATTCCCACAACAAAACCATTCACTTTTGCGTTTTCAGCGTAGGTTTTTAGCCAATTGACAATATGTGTATTTACTTTTTCGACCTGAATGGTACTTATTTTTGACATAATAGTTTGGGTTTTTAAAATGTAGGTATTGTATATTTGCAAAAATAATAATTTTCAGGAGCTATTTTCGATATCTATTTTAATCTTTTCCTTTTTGTGAAAAGCAACCCATTTACATCGTTATAGTTAACAAAAAATAAAAATGAAAAAAATAATTCTAATATTTGCCATAACAATCGCTTTAGTTTCTTGTGATAAGAAAACAAAAGTTGAAAAAGCGGTCGAAGAAATCCCTTTAGAAATCAAAGTAGAACGTTTTGACAAATTGTTTTTTGAAACAGACCCAAAGGATTTAGACCAATTAAAAAAACAATTTCCTTTCTTTTTCCCTCCTAGAAATCCAGACAGCGTTTGGTTAGACAAAATGCAAAATCCTCTTTGGAGAGAATTATACACCGAAGTTCAAAAAAAGTATGCTGATTTTGAGCCTGTCAAAAAAGAACTTAATACCTTATTTAAACACATAAAATATTATTTTTCTGAGACCAAAACTCCAAAAGTAATCACGGTAATTTCAGAAATGGATTATAACAACAAGGTGATTTATACCGATAGTTTAGTGATTATTTCGTTAGAATTGTATTTAGGAAAAGACCATAAATTTTATCAATTTCCCAACTATTTGAAACAGAATTTCGAGCAAAAACAAATCCTTCCCGATGTAGTTTCAAGTTTTTCTACACAGAAAATAGCTCCAATCACAGACCAGTCTTTATTGAGCCAAATGATCTATTTTGGAAAACAATTGTACCTAAAAGATTTGCTTTTACCCGATTATACTGATGCCGACAAAATAGGATATACATTAGAACAAAATAAGTGGTGCGAAGAAAATGAAGGCTATATGTGGAGGTATTTTCTAGAAAACGAAATGCTGTATAGCGACGACCAAAAATTGGGTAATCGTTTTATAAATCCTGCTCCTTTCTCGAAATTCTATCTCGAAATTGACAACGAATCTCCAGGAAGAGTTGGCAGTTGGATAGGTTGGCAAATTGTTCGTTCCTATATGAATAACTATGATGTGCCACTAGAAATGATGCTAAAAATGAATGCAAAAGAACTATTTGAAAAATCTAAATACAAACCCAAAAAAAATGGCGAATAACAACGAATCCGAAATTAAAATAAATGTCCAACTGGACGAAAACCGAATTCCTGAAAAATTGTCTTGGGCTGCGGTTGAAGGTGGCGTAGAACTTGAAGAAGCAAAAGCCTTTATGCTCTCTGTTTGGAACAGTGACGAAAAATCTACAAAATGCATCGAATTGTGGACCAAAGATATGTCAATGGATGAAATGAAAATCTTTTTTCATCAAACTTTGTTGTCGATGACCGAAACTTTTCAAAGAGCTACAGGCGATGAAAAAATGTCGGCAACAATGCAAGATTTTTGCGATTATTTTGCAGAAAAATTGGAATTGAAAAAGTAAAAAATCCCAAATACAAAAAATCCCAAATTCCAATTGGAATTTGAGATTTTTATATTTTGATATTTAATTTTAAAACTCACTATTATTCTTAAAAACTTCTTGATTTACTTCGTCAATATAGCTTAATACTTCTTCTTTTCCTGTCATTTCTGTTGCAGAAGTAACAAAATACTGAGGCATTTCGGCCCAATTATTGGCAAACATCTTCTTTTTGTAAGCAGCAATGTGCGAATCTATTTTTGTCTTGCTAATTTTGTCGGCTTTGGTAAAAATAATGCAAAAGGGGATTTCACTTTCACCCATATACGCCATAAATTCAATGTCAATATTTTGTGCTTCGTGACGGATGTCAATAAGAACGAAAGCACAAACAAGTTGTTCTCTGGTTTCAAAATAATCAGTGATAAATTGCTGAAAAACAGATTTGGTTTTCTTGGAAACTTTGGCATAACCATAACCTGGCAAATCGACCAAAAACCAATTGTTATTAATTTTGAAGTGATTTATCAGCTGAGTTTTCCCTGGTCTTCCTGAGGTTTTTGCTAAATTTTTATGATTAGTAAGCATATTAATCAATGATGACTTCCCAACATTAGATCGGCCTATAAAAGCATATTCCGGCAAAAAGTCTTTGGGACATTTGTCTACTTCGGAGTTGCTTACAATAAATTCGGCTGTATTAATTTTCATAAGTTAAGAACTTAGTGTGCTTTTAAATGAGTGTGAGACAACCAGTCTTCAAGCAAACGATTAAACTCATCGGGACATTCCATCATCGCTGCATGCCCACATTTTTCTATCCAATATAATGTTGCATTAGGCAATAATTCATTAAATTCTTCAGCGACTGAAGGTGGTGTAACCCTGTCGTTTCTTCCCCAAATCAAGCACGTTTGAACATGCATTTTTGGTAAATCTTTCGCCATATTATGGCGAATGGCACTTTTAGCAATTGTCAAAGTTTTGATTAATTTTATTCTGTCATTTACAGATGCATATACTTCGTCAACAAGTTCCTTTGTAGCCATTTTGGGGTCATAAAAAACATCTTGCGCTTTCTTTTTTATGTATTCATAATCGCCTCTTTTGGGATAACTATCACCCATTGCACTTTCATAAAGTCCTGAGCTACCGGTTAATACAAGTCCAGCTACTTTTTCTGGGTACATCTTAGTATGATATAAAGCGATATGTCCTCCTAGTGAATTTCCCAATAGAATAACTCTGTCGAATCCTTTGTAAGTGATAAAATCTTTGACATACCTTGCAAATGCTTTAACATTTGTTTTCAAAATACTTTGAGTGTAAATTGGCAAATCTGGTATTACTATTTTGTATCCTTTTTCAGAAAAATGACTGGCTACAGCATCAAAATTACTCAACCCTCCCATCAAACCATGTAATACAACAATTGGAGTTCCTTCACCAGCTTCATAATAGCTGTATTTGCCTTCTTTTTTATAGTATTTTTCCATACTTTATATAGCGAATTTTCAGTTGCGACAAAGATAGCTTTTAATAAATTAAAAAAAATTCTTAAAATCAAATTTTATGCAATTTAATCTGATTTGTCAAAAAAGTTATTTAAAAACTCTATCGATTTCGCTTCTACTATTTTTCGTTTCTAATTCTTCCTAATTATAGTTTAAAAAATGATGCTTTTACAATTTTGGGATAGATTCATTTCTAAATTTCAACGTTTCTAAACTTGGTATTTATAAACTGCTAATACCCTGATTCACTAAAAACTAGTCATTTTTTGCAAGAAGTGGTAAAACTTATTAACAAAGTGGGATATTGTGGTAAATTGTGGTAATAATTTTTCTATTTTTGCTCAACATCATTTAAACATTTCATCTTGAATACAATTGTCGGAACATACGAATGTAAAGTCGATGCCAAAGGGAGGCTGCTTCTACCTGCGCCTTTGAAAAAGCAATTGGCTTCGTCTCTTCAAAACGGCTTTGTTTTGAAGCGTTCCGTTTTTCAGCCTTGTCTGGAATTGTATCCTATGGAAGAATGGGATTTGATGATGCAAAAAATCAACAAGCTCAATCGGTTCGTTAAGAAAAACAATGACTTCATTCGTCGATTTACAGCTGGCGTAAAAGTGGTTGAAATAGATGCTTTAGGAAGATTATTGGTTCCAAAAGATTTAGTGGTTTTTGCAAGTATTTCAAAAGAGGTCGTGTTTTCGTCTGCTGTTAATATTGTAGAAATTTGGGATAAAGATTTATACGAAAAATCAATCAACGGTGAAGATGTAGATTTTGCCGATTTAGCCGAAGAAGTAATGGGAAATACAAATGACGACAATGGAATATCATAATCCTGTTTTGCTTCAGTCCTCTGTTGATGGATTGAATATCAAACCCGACGGAATCTACGTTGACGTGACTTTTGGCGGTGGCGGACATTCGAAGGAAATTTTGAAAAGACTAGGTCCTAACGGAAAATTATTTGCTTTTGATCAAGATGAAGATGCTTTGGCAAATGCCTTACCAGACGAAAGGTTTACACTGATCAATGAGAATTTTAGATTTATAAAAAGATTTTTGCGCTTTTATGGTGTGAAAAGTGTCGATGGGATTTTGGCTGATTTAGGCGTTTCTTCACATCAATTTGATGTTCCAGAAAGAGGTTTTTCGACCAGATTTGACGCCGAATTAGATATGCGAATGAGTCAAAAAAATGATTTGAATGCCTATCGAGTGGTCAATGAATACGATGATACCAACCTAAAAAGAGTGTTTTTGGATTATGGCGAACTGAAAAGCGCACCTGCATTGGCAAGAACCATTATCGAGGCTAGAGAATATCACCCCATAAATACGACAGATGAACTGAAAGAAGTTCTAGCAAAATATCTGCCTGAAAAAGTTCGAAATAAAATATTAGCACAAATTTATCAAGCCATTCGAATTGAAGTCAATCAGGAAATGGATGTTTTGAAAGAATTTCTAGAACAATCTTTAGAAATATTAAATCCCGGAGGAAGGTTAAGTGTGATTTCCTACCATTCATTAGAAGACAGATTGGTAAAAAGATACATCAAAAACGGAATGTTTGAAGGCGAACCAGAACGTGATTTTTTTGGCAATTTTTCGGTTCCTTTCAAAACCATTGGAAAATTAATAGTTCCAGATAATGCCGAAATAAAAATCAACAATAGAGCAAGAAGTGCCAAACTAAGAATAGCCGAGAAAAAATGAAAACTGGAGTTTACGACATATTAAAAGCGAGATTTCTTATTGAAGATGATGCTATAAAAAGTTGGCGTTTCATCGTTTTTTTGATTGTTCTAGCCATAATAATGATTGCAAACACGCAGCGATTTGAACAAAAAGTGTTTAAAATAGCTGAACTGACAAACCAAGTAAAAGAACTTCGTTCGGAATTTGTTGACAGACGTTCGGAATTAATGAAACTAAAAATGGAATCGACTGTTTCTGAAAAAATGGCAACAAAACAAATTTTCCCAACGACAGTTCCTCCAACAAAAATAAAAGTCAAAAAAATAGTAGAAAAGAAAAATTTCTTTCAAAAATTATGGCAATAGAAGATAAAAATATATCCTATAGAATTTATCTAGTAGCGTTCATCATCTTTATGATGGCTTTGGCTATTGCTATAAAATTGACCAATATCCAATGGGTCGAAGGTGATTATTACAGAAAATTAGCCAAAGACAGAACGGTGAAGAATTTTGTTATTCCTGCCAATAAAGGAAATATTTACTCTGCTGATGGAAGTCTTTTGGCAACGTCCATTCCTAATTACGAAATACGATTTGATGCTATTGCACCAAAATCGGAAGCTTTCGAAAAAAATGTAAAATCATTGGCTGATTCATTATCACTTCTTTTGAAAAAGCCTAGTGGATTTTATTTAAACGAACTAAGAAAAGCCAGAGCAAACAAAAACAGATATTATTTAATCGCGCGCAATTTGAGTTATACCGAATTCGTGAAAATAAAAGGTTTTCCATTATTCGAATTAGGGCCTTACAAAGGAGGAATTATTGTAGAACAGGAAACCGTTAGAGAACACCCCATTGGCGAAATTGCCGAAAGAACTATTGGATACGAAAGAAAAAATCCAGACGGAACCGCCAGCGGAAAAGGAATCGAATGGGCTTACAGAAAATATTTAGACGGAAAAGACGGTAAAATTTTAAAACAAAAAATTGCTAAAGGGCAATGGAAACCCATTAGTGATGCCAACGAAATTGACCCACAAGACGGCTACGATGTGCTATCGACAATCGATGTTTACATTCAGGATATTGCACACCACGCCTTGCTAAAGCAATTAGAATTGTATCAGGCAGATCACGGCTGTGTTGTGGTTATGGAAACAAAAACCGGAAAAGTAAAAGCCATTTCAAACTTAGGAAGAGATACTAAAGGCTCATACTATGAAACCACAAATTATGCCTATACAGAGTCACACGAACCGGGTTCCACATTTAAATTGGTGGATTTAATGATTCTTTTGGAAGACAAAAAAATAGACACTAGCGCCGTTTTCAACACTTATGGTGGAGTTGTAAAATACTCTGGAAAATCAGTAAGAGATTCACATGATGGTGGTTATGGAAAAATATCGTTGGCTAGGGGATTTGAAGTTTCTTCAAATACTGTAATGGTTCAAGCTGTTTATAATAATTACCAAAATAATCCATCGGAATTTGTAAATCACATCAATGCTATAGGGTTGAACAAAAAATTAGGATTAGAATTCAAAGGCGAAGGCAGGCCATTTATACCTCAGCCTAGCGACAAAAATTGGTCTAAACTTTCGCTCCCTTGGATGGCTTTTGGATATGGTGTATCTGTAACTCCATTACAAACGCTAACTTTTTATAATGCTGTTGCCAATGATGGAAAAATGATCAAACCCCAAATTGTTTCCGAAATAAAGCAATGGGATAAAACCATCAAAAAATACAACACGGTAGTATTAAATCCTAAAGTATGCTCTTCGGAAACCATCTTGAAATTAAAAGCAGTTTTACAGAATGTTGTCAAAAAAGGAACCGGAAAAGGACTCTATTCTAAAGATTTTTCAATGGCAGGAAAAACGGGAACCGCTCAAGTAAATTATGCCAAAAATGGTGGCTCCGAAAAATATTACGCTTCCTCATTCGTGGGTTATTTTCCAGCAGATCATCCTAAATATTCTTGCATTGTAGTGGTTCATAAACCTAATACATCAAAAAATAATTATTACGGTGCAGATGTTGCAGGGCCAGTTTTTAAAAGAATTGCACAAAAGATTTTTACCGATGCACCTTCGACTAATGAAATAAAAAACATTAACAAGAAAATATTAAAACAAGAAAAAGACTATGACTCCTATTATGCTAAAACACATAAAGAGCAAAAGTCTATAATTCCAAATGTAAAAGGAATGGCTGGAATGGATGCTGTAGCCTTGTTTGGAAATCTAGGATTGAAAGTGAAAATTATTGGGGTTGGAAAAGTCAAAAAACAATCGATTCAAGCAGGAGAACCATTAGATAAAAACTCAACTATAACACTAGAATTATCGTGATAATTTTAAAAGAAATAATATACAAAGTAGCTATCGAAGCCGTGAAGGGTTCGACAGATATTACTATCGATAAAATAGAATTTGATTCTAGAAAAATCTGTGCCAATGATGTTTTTGTAGCTATTCGAGGTACTATTTCAAACGGTCACGATTATATTGAAACTGCGATTTGGAATGGTGCTATCGCCATTGTTTGCGATACTCTACCAGAAATCCTAACCCCCGGAATTACTTATATTCAGGTTACTGATACCAATAAAGCCTTAGCTTTTATGGCAGCTAATTATTTTGGAAATCCATCCGAAAAATTAAAATTAGTTGGAATTACAGGAACAAATGGAAAAACAACAATAGCGTCATTATTGTTCCAATTATTTAAAAAAGCAGGTTTTAAAGTAGGATTATTGTCAACCGTAAAAATAGTAGTTGATGATTTAGAATATAAAGCTACGCACACCACACCAGATTCCATAACTATAAATCATTATTTAAGAGAAATGGTTGACGCCGGTGTTGAATACTGTTTTATGGAAGTGAGTTCCCACGGAATTCATCAAAAACGGACAGAAGCCTTGCATTTTGTAGGCGGAATTTTTACTAATTTATCACACGACCATTTGGATTATCATCCGACATTTGCCGAATATCGAGATGTGAAAAAATCATTTTTCGACAATTTGCCAAAAAATGCTTTTGCATTATCTAATATCGATGATAAAAATGGTCCAATTATGCTGCAAAACACCGCTGCAAAAAAATTGACTTATGCTTTAAAATCATATGCCGATTATAAAGCACAAATACTCGAAAATCAATTATCTGGCTTGTTGTTGAAAATTAACGGTAATGAAGTATGGGTAAAACTCATCGGAACTTTCAACGCTTATAATTTATTAGCCATATATGGAACGGCAATTGAATTAGGACTGGAAAGCCTAGAAATCCTCAGATTATTGTCCGATTTAGAAAGTGTTTCGGGCCGTTTTCAATTTATTGTTTCCAATTCGAACATTACGGCGATTGTGGATTATGCACATACACCAGACGCATTAGAAAATGTTTTAAAAACCATCAATGACATTCGTACCAAAAACGAACAATTGATTACTGTTACAGGCTGTGGAGGCAACAGAGATAAAGCCAAACGCCCAATAATGGCTGGCATAGCCACGGAATTGAGTGATAAAACTATCCTAACTTCTGACAATCCTAGAAATGAAGATCCTGAAGTTATTATCAACGAAATGGAACAAGGTGTAGCACCTCATAATTTTAAAAAATCATTGTCAATAACCGATAGAAAGCAAGCAATAAAAACGGCCTGTCAACTAGCTCAACCCAACGATATTATTCTGATTGCAGGAAAAGGACACGAAACTTATCAAGAAATTAACGGTATTCGCCACGATTTTGACGATATGAAAACAGTAAAAGAACTGTTAGACCAATTAAATAAATAAAAACAATTAAAGATTGATAATTAACGATTTTTCTGAAATCTAAAATTAAAAACTATGCTATACTATTTATTTGAATATTTAAACAAAACAATGGATATTCCTGGAACAGGAGTTTTTCAATATATCACTTTTAGATCAGCATTGGCTTTTATACTTTCTTTGCTTTTATCTACTATTTATGGGAAAAGAGTGGTTGGTTTTTTGCGCAACCAACAAATTGGAGAAACCGTTAGAGAACTTGGTTTAACAGGACAAAACGAAAAAAAAGGAACACCAACTATGGGTGGTTTGATTATTATTTTTGCCACATTGATTCCTGTATTTCTTTTCGCAAAACTCCAAAATATTTACATCGTTTTACTAATTGTAACTACTTTGTGGATGGGAACTATTGGGTTTATTGATGATTATATTAAAGTATTCAAAAAAGACAAAGAAGGTTTAAAAGGCATTTTTAAAGTTTTTGGTCAAGTAGGATTAGGGCTGATTGTGGGTTCGGTATTGTATTTCAATCCTGATGTAACCATTAGAACAGATACCTCAAATAGTGATGTTTTCAAACCAACAACAGAAAATTTTATTAAACAAGAACCAGTTTATGAAAAATCGACTGCAACAACGATTCCATTTGTAAAAAACAATCAATTTGATTATGCCGAAGCTTTATCCTGGATGGGTGAAGGTTATGAAAAATGGGCTTGGTTAATATTTATACCAATGGTAATTTTTATCATAACTGCAGTTTCAAACGGAGCCAATCTAACCGATGGCATCGACGGTTTGGCTGCCGGAACATCAGCAGTCTCGGTCTTGGCGTTGGGAATTTTCACTTTCGTTTCTGGAAATATTATTTTCTCTAATTATTTGAACATTATGTACATCCCTTATTCGGGTGAAATGACGGTATTCATTTCGGCATTTGTAGGTTCGTTAATTGGATTTTTATGGTACAATTCTTATCCAGCGTCAGTATTTATGGGAGACACAGGAAGTTTAACAATTGGAGGTGTGATTGCTGTATTAGCCATTGCCGTTAGAAAAGAATTACTCATCCCATTATTGTGTGGAATATTTTTGGCTGAAAATTTCTCGGTAGTGTTGCAAGTATTTTATTTCAAATACACCAAAAAACGCTTTGGCGAAGGCCGTAGAATATTTCTGATGGCACCTTTGCATCATCATTATCAAAAGAAAGGGTATCACGAAAGTAAAATTGTAACCCGATTTTGGATTGTTGCTATTTTACTAGCGATACTTTCTATAGTTACTTTAAAATTAAGATAATGAGATTGGTAGTTTTAGGTGGTGGTGAAAGTGGAGTTGGAACAGCAATTCTTGGCAAGAAAAAAGGATATGATGTTTTTGTATCCGATTATGGAAAAATAAAAGAAAATTATAAAAAAGTTCTTATCGATAATAACATTGCTTGGGAAGAAGAAAAACATACAGAAGAACTGATTCTGAATGCTAATGTGGTGATGAAGAGTCCAGGAATTCCTGAAAAAAAATCGGCAATAGTAATTAAACTCGTCGAAAAAGGAATTCCAGTAATTTCAGAAATTGAGTTTGCAGCTCCGTTTACAAAAGCAATCACAGTCGGAATAACTGGAAGCAACGGTAAAACAACAACAACAATGTTGACCTATCATTTGTTAAAATCAGCAGGATTGAATGTGGGTTTGGGTGGTAACATCGGAAAAAGTTTTGCCTGGCAAGTGGCCGATGACAAATACGACAGTTATGTGCTAGAATTAAGTAGTTTTCAATTGGACGGAATCATAGATTACAAGCCACATATTGCAATAATAACCAATATAAGCCCGGATCATTTAGACCGATACGATTACAAATATGAAAATTACATTGCATCGAAATTTAGAATAACAATGAACCAAACTGAGGAAGATTTTCTCATTTATGACGCCGATGACGAAGCCATCGAAGAATGGTTAAAAAACAATAAAACAAGAGCTCAATTAATTCCTTTTTCGCTAACAAAAACATTCGAACTAGGAGCCTTTATAAAAGAAAAAACAATGGAAGTAAACATCATCAACGAAGAAGAATTCACAATGGAAACCGAAACTATAGCACTTGAAGGAAAGCATAATATGAAAAATGCAATGGCAGCAACTTCTGTAGCAAAATTGATGAAAATTAGAAATGCAACCATTAGAGAAAGTCTATCCAATTTTCAAGGAGTGGAACACCGTTTAGAAAAAGTGCTTAAAATTCAAAATGTGCAATACATTAACGATTCGAAAGCAACAAATGTAAACGCAACTTTCTTTGCTTTAGACAGTATGAATACTCCAACCGTTTGGATTGTGGGTGGTGTTGATAAAGGGAATGATTACAACGAATTGATGTCTTTAGTCCGTGAAAAAGTAAAAGCTATTATTTGCTTAGGTGTTGACAATAAAAAAATCATTCATGTTTTTGGCAATGTAGTTGACATAATGCTTGAAGTTACTACTATGGAAGATGCTGTGAAAATGGCTCAAAGATTATCAGAAAAAGGAGATACGGTTTTATTGTCTCCTGCTTGCGCGAGTTTCGATTTATTCGAAAATTATGAAGATAGAGGGAATCAGTTTAAGCAAGCGGTTAAGCATTTATAGAAAAAGTTTAAGACTTAGAGTATAAAGTTGTTTAACAACCTTAAACTTTAAACAAATAAAACTTTAAACAAATTCAATTATGAAAGAACTAGTAAACAATCTTAAGGGAGACAGAGTAATATGGACATTCGTGGCTTTATTAGCTTTGTTTTCGTTTATGCCAGTTTTTAGTGCGAGTAGTAATTTAGCTTATATTGGTCAAGGAACAGGAAATACCATTAGTTATTTATTAAAACATTTAGCCCACATTTTTATTGGGCTTATCATTATTTATTGGGTTCATAAAGTACCGTTTCATTACTATAGAGGACTTTCTATATTTGCTTTGCCCGTAGTTTGGATATTGCTAGCTTACACTTTGATTAAAGGAACTGTAATCGCAGGTGCCAACGCAAGCCGATGGATTCAAGTGCCATTTGTTGGAATATCTTTTCAAACCTCGACACTTGCAACCTTGGTTTTGTTAATATTTGTAGCTAGATATTTATCCAAAAAAAGAGAAGAAGAAATAACTTTTCAGGCTTCGCTTGTAGAACTTTGGCTGCCCGTTTTCGTAACCTTGGCATTCATTTTACCCGCCAATTTTTCAACCACCGCCTTAATATTTTCAATGGTCATGATGCTGACATTTGTTGGAAAATATCCATTAAAATATTTAGCTACAATAATTGGTTTTGGAGTTGCAGCCTTATTATTATTCATTTTATTATCCAAGGCATTTCCAGATTCACACTTGTTTAGTAGGGTCGATACTTGGCAAAGTAGAATTGAAAACTTTAGCACCGACAAGCCCGGCGAAGATGATTATCAGATAGAAAAAGCCAAAATTGCCATCGCCTCGGGTGGAATTTACGGACTTGGTCCTGGAAAAAGCGTGCAAAAACACTTTTTACCTCAATCGTCTTCCGATTTTATTTATGCTATTATTGTCGAAGAATGGGGATTAATCGGTGGTCTTGGAATATTGCTTTTGTATTTATTGTTATTTTTTAGATTCGTCATTGCGGCTCATAAATCCAATTCTTTATTTGGCAAACTTTTAGTCGTCGGATTAGGATTTCCTATGATTTTTCAAGCTATGATCAATATGGCAGTTGCGGTAGAATTATTACCAGTAACAGGACAAACTTTGCCCCTAATAAGTAGCGGAGGAAGCTCTATTTGGATGTCTTGTATCGCTCTAGGAATAATCATCAATGTAACTAAAAAAGACGAAGAAATCGCCCAAGAATTAAGCGATAAAGCAAAACGTGAAGCAGCTTTACAAAAACTAATCGACAAGCAATTAGAAGAAGAAAATGAAGCCGAAATGACTACTGACGAAAACTATTCTATCGAAGACAATACTAGTAATCCAATGAATGCAGTTCTGAATAAATAAGAACTTGTTTGGTTAAAAATAAATTTTTAGGAAAAATGGAAAAATTAAAATTCATACTAAGTGGTGGCGGAACTGGTGGGCATATCTACCCAGCCGTTGCAATTGCCAATGAACTGAAATCTCGTTTCCCTAATGCCGAATTCCTTTTTGTAGGTGCCAAAGATAAAATGGAAATGCAAAAAGTTCCTCAATCAGGATACAAAATCGAAGGACTTTGGATTGCCGGTTTACAACGAAAATTAACCTTACAAAACGCAATGTTTCCATTCAAATTAATTGATAGTTTGTGGAAATCCAGAAAAATAATTAAAGAATTCAAACCCAATGTGGTGATTGGAACTGGCGGATTTGCTTCAGGACCATTATTACAAATGGCTAATATGTTGAATATTCCAACGGTGATTCAGGAACAAAATTCTTATCCAGGAATAACCAATAAAATATTGAGCAAGAAAGCCAACAAAATTTGTGTAGCCTACGAAAATTTAGATCGTTTTTTTCCAAAAGAAAAAATGATTTTGACCGGAAATCCGGTTCGTCAGGATTTAATCGACATCGAAACTAAAAAAGCAGAAGCTATTCAATATTTCAATTTAGATTCCAATAAAAAAACCCTATTGGTTCTTGGCGGAAGCCTTGGAGCAAGAAGAGTCAACCAATTAATTGAAAAAGAAATAGATAATTTGAATGCGTTAAATGTTCAAATAATTTGGCAATGCGGGAAATTATATTTTGAAGATTATAAAAAATACAGTTCGAATAATGTTCAGGTTTTAGCGTTTATTGATAGAATGGATTTAGTTTATGCCGCCGCCGATATTGTGATTTCAAGAGCTGGCGCATCATCTGTTTCGGAATTGTGTATAGTGGGGAAACCCGTGATTTTTATTCCGTCTCCAAACGTGGCTGAAGATCATCAAACCAAAAACGCAAAATCGATTGTTGATAAAAAAGGAGCATTAATGCTAAAAGAATCCGAGTTGGATTCGCAATTCAGCATTGTTTTTGAAGCGTTACTAAAGGACAATGGAAAACAAGACCAATTGAGCAAAAATATTAAACAACTGGCTTTGCCAAACGCTACAAAACAAATTGTGGACGAAATCGTGAAACTAATAAAATAGGAATGTCAATAACAATATCAATTGCAATATGAAATTTGCAAACTGTAATTGTTGAAATTGAAATTGAAATGAATCTAAATCAAATACATAACGTTTATTTTATAGGAATCGGAGGAATCGGAATGAGCTCGTTAGCGCGTTATTTCAAAGCCATTGGGAAAAACGTGTCGGGGTATGATAAAACCGAAACTGAACTTACAAAAGACCTTAATCAACTTGGAATTGACATTCATTTTGAGGATAAAATTGATTTAATTCCAACTGATTATTATGTCGAAAACACACTTGTAATTATCACTCCAGCAGTCCCAAAACACCATTCGGAATGGAATTATTTCTTGGAACATGATTATGAGGTAAAGAAAAGAGCCGAAGTTCTGGGAATCATTACAAAAGATACTTTTTGTTTTGCGGTTGCAGGAACTCATGGAAAGACAACAACTTCCAGCATTTTAGGACACATTTTATACGAAAGCGGCGTGGATGTAACCGCATTTGTTGGCGGAATTGTAGAAAATTATAATTCAAATTTAATTGGAAACGGAAAAACCATAACGGTTGTCGAAGCCGATGAATTTGATCGTTCCTTTTTGCATTTACATCCCGATATTGCTTGCGTGACCTCGATGGATGCAGACCATTTGGACATCTATGGAGACAAATTGGCAATAGAAGAATCATTTAGAGAATTTGCTGAGAAAGTTACTGATAAAACTAAAATCTTTATTCCAAAAGGACTGCCTTTAGAAGGGATTAGTTGTGCAATCAACGAGGAAGCTTATTTCTCCGCTTTCAATATTAGAATCATCAACAGTCAGTACGTTTTTGATGTAAAAACACCATCAGAAACCTTAGAAAATATAGAATTCGGATTACCGGGAAAACACAATTTAATGAATGCGTTAATGGCATTAGCAATGGCAAAAACTTTCGGCCTCCCAACTGAAGACATTGCTAGTGCTTTGCGCTCATTTAAAGGGATCAAGCGACGATTTTCGTATCAAATAAAAAGCGAAAAATTAGTTTACATTGATGATTATGCACACCATCCTACCGAAATAAATGCAGTTCATCAAGCAGTTAGAGAATTGTATCCAAACCAAAAAGTTTTGGCGATATTTCAACCCCATTTGTTTAGTAGAACTAAAGATTTTGCCGATGATTTTGCCAAAAGTTTGGCAGCTTTTGATGAAGTGATTTTGCTAGATATTTATCCCGCAAGAGAACTACCAATGGAGGGAATTACATCGGATTGGTTGTTGGATAAAATAGACAATTCAAGTAAGAAATTAATTTCAAAAAAGGGATTGATTCCCACAATTTTAGAAAGTGATGCGACCGTTATTGTAACAATCGGTGCAGGAGATATTGGAGAAATGGTATCAACAATTAAAAAAGCCCTAAATGAAACTCTTTAATTGGACAAACATTCGATTAATACTAATGTTTTCATTGGTGATTTTTTTGTATTCGTTTACATCGAATCGAAATAATAACCGAAAATTGACAAAATCCATGGTTGTTTTTGTAGGAGAAAACACTCCTTATGTGACTGAAGAAACGGTTAATAAATTGTTAATAGAAAATAACCAAGACGCTAAAAGTATAGGTAAAGATAAATTAGATTTGAATAGATTGGAAAAAAAGCTGAACTCACACGAAATGATAGAAAAATCTGATGTGTTTGTGAGCGTTGATGGGGTAATGAAAGCAGTAGTGAAACAAAAAACTCCAATGGCCAGAGTTTTTGATGGAGACAATTCTTTCTACATTGATTATAAAGGAAATAGGATGCCTTTATCGGCAAATTATACAGCTAGAGTTCCACTTGTTTCGGGGGTAATTAATAATAAAAATAAAGAAAAATTAGCCGAATTATTTCGCGTAATATACGACGATGAGTTTTTGAAAAAAAACATCATTGGTGTTCAGATTATGCCAAACGGAAGCTTAAAAATGCTGAACAGAAATTATAATTATCAAATAGATTTTGGCGGAACGATAAGAATGAACGCTAAATTCAATAATTATAAAGTATTTTTTCAAAAAGCAGTTTTAGACAGTTCGTTATATAAATACAAAACAATAGACCTGAGATTTGCACAGCAAGTGATATGTACTAAAAAATAGAAAATGGAAAAAGAAAATATTGCAGTAGGTCTAGATATTGGGACAACAAAAATAGTTGCCATGATAGGCAAAAAAAATGAATATGGAAAACTAGAAATTTTAGGCGTTGGAAAATCTAAAAGTCTAGGTGTTGCTAGAGGTGTTGTAAACAATATCACTCAAACTATTCAATCCATTCAGCAAGCTGTGCTGGAAGCAGAAACCAAATCAGGATACAAGATAAATAATGTGGTTGTGGGAATTGCAGGGCAACACATTCGTAGTATTCAACATAGTGATTATATCATCAGAAAAAATGCAGAAGAAGTAATTGCCGGAGGTGATATTCAACTTTTGATAGACCAAGTCAATAAATTGGCAATGTTGCCAGGTGAAGAAATTATACACGTTTTACCTCAAGAATACAAAATTGACGGACAATCCGATATAAAAGAACCTATTGGAATGTATGGCGGAAGATTAGAATCCAGTTTTCACGTTGTAGTGGGACAAGCTTCTTCTATTCGAAACGTAGCAAGATGTATCCAAAGTGCCGACATTGAACTTTCTGGACTAACCTTAGAACCTTTAGCCTCGGCAAATGCGGTTTTAAGCCAAGAAGAAAAAGAAGCAGGTGTTGCATTAATAGATATTGGCGGAGGAACAACAGATTTGGCTATTTTCAAAGACGGAATTATTCGCCATACCGCAGTAATCCCTTTTGGTGGAAATGTAATCACAGATGACATTAAAGAAGGCTGTTCTATTATCGAAAAACAAGCTGAATTATTGAAAGTAAAATTTGGATCAGCTTGGCCAGGAGAAAATAAAGACAACGAAATAGTTTCTATTCCGGGTTTAAGAGGTAGAGAGCCAAAAGAAATTTCATTAAAGAATTTATCTAAAATAATTCACGCTCGTGTAGTGGAAATTATTGAACAAGTTTTTACAGAAATTAAAGAATATGGACACGATGACCCTCGCAAAAAACTAATAGCTGGAATCGTTTTAACGGGGGGTGGCGCTCAATTGAAACACATCAAACAATTAGTGGAATACATTACAGGAATGGACACTAGAATTGGGTATCCAAACGAACATTTAGCGGGTAATTCTGATGAAGAAATCTCTTGTCCACTTTACGCAACCGTAGTAGGACTAGTAATGAATAGCATTGAAAACAAAACACAAAGTGCTGTTAGATTAGAGAAAATCAACGAGGCTAAAATCGTTAGACCACCAAAATTAGAAATAATAGAAGAGGAAATTATAAAAGATGACGTTCAAGATACCCTAACTCCAGCCGTATCAACTTCAAACAAAAAGAACTTTTTTGATTTAAGTGGCTATTTGGGGAAAATTAAAGAATTCTTGGACAACGCAGAATAAAGAAAATTTATATTAATAAAATAATAAAAACCATAAGATGATGAGCAACTCAGAATTTGGCAGTATTTCGTTTGATTTACCAAAAAACCAATCAAATGTCATAAAAGTAATAGGTGTAGGCGGAGGCGGAAGTAACGCTATAAACCACATGTTCAAACAAGGTATAAGAGGCGTCGATTTTATCGTTTGTAATACCGATTCTCAAGCTTTGGATAACAGTTCAGTGCCAAACAAAATCCAGTTAGGTGTTAACTTAACCGAAGGACTTGGTGCAGGAGCAAATCCTGATGTAGGACAACAATCAGCAATTGAAAGTATTGCTGAAATTGAAAAAATGCTTGATAGCAATACCAAAATGGTTTTTATCACCGCCGGAATGGGTGGAGGAACCGGTACAGGTGCAGCGCCAGTAATTGCTCAATTGGCGAAAGAAAGAGATATTTTAACTGTTGGAATCGTAACATTACCTTTCTCATTCGAAGGAAAAGTTCGTCTCGAACAAGCTCAAATAGGCATCAATAAATTGCGCAAACAAGTTGATTCCTTAATTGTAATCAACAACAATAAACTTAGAGAAGTATATGGAAATTTAGGTTTTAAAGCTGGATTTTCTAAAGCGGATGAAGTTTTGGCAACAGCCTCAAGAGGAATTGCCGAAGTAATCACACATCACTACACTCAAAATATAGATTTGAAAGATGCCAAAACAGTTTTGGCCAATAGTGGAACCGCTATAATGGGATCGGCAGTTTCGAATGGTGTAAATAGAGCGAAAGAAGGTATTATTTCTGCTTTAGACTCTCCCCTATTAAATGACAATAAAATCACAGGAGCCAAAAACGTATTGTTGCTCATCGTTTCTGGTTCTGACGAAATCACTATTGATGAAATAGGTGAAATCAACGATTATATCCAGCAAGAAGCCGGACACAACGCGAATATTATTATGGGTGTTGGCGAAGATGAAACTCTTGGAGACTCGATTTCTGTTACAATTATTGCAACTGGATTTGATATCGAACAACAGCGCGAAATTGTAAATGTTGAACCACCAAGAATTATTCACACCCTTGGAGACGAACAAAAAAATGAATATGATTTAACAAAAAAATCAGTTACCGCATTTAACCACGAAATAGAAACACCTCTTGCAGTCAACGAAGATAGAATTGTTTTTGAACTATTAGAAGAAGAGCAAGAAGTTGTAGAAGAACCTGCTCCAGTTTTTCTTAAAAGCGATGAGCTTATGGGAATGAATGAGTTCATCAGAAATTTAGATGTGACTTTTGAAATTGTTTCGCCTATAAAAGATTTGGATTTTGTTGTGACATCATCAGAAGTGAAACAGATAGAAGTAGTGGAACCAAAAACATATTATAAAGAAGAACAAGCTACTTTATCATTCGACTTGCCACTTTTTAAGTCTGAACCAATAAAAAAAGAGGAAACCAGAACATTATTTGAACTCAGTAATGAGACAAGAGATATTCAAGTAAATGAGCCTGTTCAATTTGTTCCTGTAACCGAATTGACCGATAATGGAATCATACGATATTCTCTTGAGGAATATACCGAAGTTGAGAATGCATTGTTAGACTCAAAACCTACTGCAGCTGTTGTTGAAGAAGTAATTCCAGAAGAGTTGAACATCACCATGAAAAAGATTGATGTCGTTGAAAACACAACTGTTACTTTCGAAAATATTTCTCCAATGGATATGACAATTCAGGAATCAATGAAGTTAAGAACTGATGAAAGAAGAAAAAAATTAAAAGAATTCAATTATAAATTTCACAATACTATTTCAAAAGTGGACGAACTTGAAAGAGTACCTGCTTATAAAAGACAAAATATAGAACTTACTAAAGGTCAAATGACTGGAACTAATTCTAGAATTTCAGTGGGAATAGACAGTAATGACGACCTTCAATTAAGATCAAACAATTCTTTTTTACATGATAATGTTGACTAACTAACTCTAACCAAAGTTGCCTAACCCGAAAATTAAATGAATTTTCGGGTTATTTTTTGCAAATTCATCAATGAACACCATTAGAATCAGTTGTTAATTCCATTAAAATACTATAAATTTGTGCTCCTGATTGTAACCGAGGAAATTTTGAGTTTAAAGGTTCTCAAATCTGCAATCATAAATCTAAAATCATAAATCAATATGAGCTTATCAACACAAATCATGGAGGAAATAAAAATCGCCATGAGAGCCAAAGATACCATTGCATTAGAAGCATTAAGAGCTATTAAATCGGAAATACTTTTAGCTCAAACAGCCACAGGATCCAAAGAAGAAATCTCTGAAGCAGACGAAATTAAATTACTTCAAAAACTAGTAAAGACCCGTAAAGACAGCGCCAAAATTTTTGCAGAACAAAACAGATTAGATTTAGCTGAGCCAGAATTGGCGCAAATAGCTGTTATCGAAAAATTTCTACCAGCCCAATTAAGCGAAGCCGAAGTTGAAGCTGTAATTGCAAAAATCATTGCAGAAACTGGCGCAACAGGAATTGCCTCAATGGGAAAAGTAATGGGAATTGCCTCTGCACAATTAGGAGGAACCGCGGAAGGAAAAACTATTTCTACCATCGTAAAAAAATTATTGGTTTAAATAATTTTAGATTTTAGATTAAATCTGAAATCTAAAATCAACTGGCTCCGTAGTTCAACTGGATAGAATTTCAGATTTCGGCTCTGAAGGTTGCAGGTTCGAACCCTGCCGGGGTCACAAAATTAAAGGCTGTCTCAAATTTCTTGAGACAGCCTTTTTAATTAAATTGGTATTATTTTTTAATCACACGTACGGTTTTAGAATTCTTAGCTTGTGTTATAATCACATTGTAAATCCCAGTTGGATAGTCATTTCCTATTTTATGATTTTGAATTTCTGAAACGTCAAACTGACGAATCTCTAAAAGTTTGCCATTCATATCATATATTTTAACTTCAACTTTATCATTACTTTCTGTTGTTAAATCCATTTGAAATGAAGCGTGAAATGGATTTGGAAAAGCAATAGCATCAAATTTAGTTTTTTCTAGTGATAAGGAATTTGTTGACAAATTGCTGCTTTGCAAAATAAATGTGCCAGGCGAACCAATCTCTTGAGCACTGTTTACAGCAACAAATGCTCCGTTTACACCAACGGCACTCAATTGTGCAACTGCAGTTGTAATAGTATTCAAGCCTGCTGTATTATCAAAAGTGGCATATGTACCTGTTGGAGAAGTACCAAACAACACAGACGCTACGGGAGTACTACTGATTCCGTTATATAAATTAACTTGATCGCCACTAGTTCCTAAACCAACACCACTTCCGGTATAATTTCCAATTCTTAGACCCACAGGAGGATTAACACCAAACCAATTGCTTAAAAATGCAGTCATTTTTCCAGCCAAATCATTGGTTTCAATAAAAATCACAGATTCTCCAGGGTTTATAATTGTGATTCCGCTCAATGCCACAGCTGCAGCAGGCGATTGTGAACTGTCATCGAACTTCCATCCTGTAATATCAACGGCTATAGCTTTCGTATTAGTTACTTCAAACCAATCCGATCCTACAGGGCTACTACCACTAGACCAAGGGGCTATTTCTGAAATGAATAGTTTTCCAATTGTTCCAGGAGAACCTATTTGATTGGCGTCGTTAATGGCTGCAAAAGCATCATTAACACCAATTTGACTCAATGTTGATATCGTAGCATTGTCAATTCCAGCTGCGTTGTTAAATGTTTTATTGGTTGTCGCTACGCCAAAAGTAACATTTGCTTTAAGATTTCCGCTAGCATCATATAAGTTTACTTCGTCACCAGATGTACTCAAACCTATTCCGCTACCTGTATAACTTCCTATTTGTAACCCAGCAGGAACATTGGCACCAAACCAAGCCAATTTGAAATTAGCAATAATTGTTCCTGCATTTGAAGAGCTTGTTTCCAAGAAAATTACAGATTCACCCGGAGCAATAGTTGTAATTCCGTTTAAGGCCAAAGCTGCCGCAAAAGATTTTGAACTATCATCAACTTTCCAACCTGTGATGTCAAGAGTGGCATTTCCGTTATTGGTTACTTCAAACCAATCGGCTCCAACAAGTGCGTTTCCACTGGACCAAGTGGCTACTTCCGAAATGCTTATGGTAGCAGCTTGAGCAGTTTCAACAGCTACATCTGTAACAGATAAAGTAAAGTTAACTGAAACATCAGGTGTTAAACCTACAGTAGTGTCGTCAACATTAATGGTAACATCATAACTTGTTTTGGTTTCATAATCCAATACCGTTCCCGCTTTGATGTATAAAGATGACCCTGTGATTTGAAAAAAACTGGCATCTGCACCAGATAAAGATAATGTGTTTGTTCCTAATCCATCATCTGTAACCAAAATATCTGAAATTTTAACAGCAGAAGTAGTATTCGAGTTTTCTAAAACAGAATTTGTTGTGTTGGTCAAAGCTACAGCTGTTGGAGCTTGATTTGTAAGAGCAGAAGGAGCATAAACCCAAAGTTGCGGATGATCAATATCGCCACCACCATTTTCGTTTACAATATATAAATTACCATCGCGATCCATTGTCATTCCTTCGTGTTGTTGATTAGGTGCGTCCAAGGGATTTCCTGGGTCTGATACAATGGTTAAAGTACTTGAAATGATTCCACTTCTGTTAACATTGACCACTTTGGCGTTTTCTTGACTCAAAACCAATAAATTATTGTAAAGAGGTTGTCCGTTCAATGCTGGTAAATTAGATAGAGCAAACACGTCAGCAACATCTGTAAAGCCTAATAAAGCTGGGTCGAAAAGATTAACAGAGTTATCCGTTGTTGCAGAACCATTAGTGGCAGTTCCTGCATTAAAGTCAATTCCTGTTTGGAAAATTCCCATAGGAGAGATTTCTTTTAAAACTATATAACCACCCGTTAATGGGTCAAAAGAAAGCCCTTCTGTCCCAACATTGTTAACGAATGTTCCTAATTTTACGGTTTTTGTATTTGCTCTAGTGAGAGTAGTTCCAGCTGAATAAGTAAACAAAACAACTTGTCTGTCTCGCTCTTCCGTCATTACAAATTGACCTCCACCAATATAAGTGATTCCCTCGGTGTCATAAAAATCTGTTCCTTGTGGGCTACTTCCTTGCGCCAATGTCATCGTATCAATAAATTGTCCTGTTTTTGATACTTGAGTAACAGCAGTACTTCCGTCTCCAACAATAAATAGCGTGTCGGTATCCCAATTATAGGTCACTCCCGAGGCTTCTTGTGATAGTAAATTATTCGTTGGATGTGCCGTTCTTGTGGGTTCTGGCAAATCGTATCGACCGACTCTAACGTAAGTAGATAGATCCACCGTTTGTGCATTGCTATTATGATTGAAACTGATTAAAGCAGTCATTGTAAACAATCCCATTGACACATTAGAGGTAAAGGATTTTTTCAATTTTGATGGTAAATATTTGTTCATAAACTAATTATTTAGATTAGCTACAAATGTATTTATCAGTTAGAATCTAAATTTGACGGAATGGTTACTTTATGATTAACATTTAGTATGTTTTAGTTTAAGGAAATGTTTTGAAATGGTAACGAAAAATGTTTTAAACAAAAAAATCCGAAGCGATGAACTTCGGATTTTTGAATTTCCTATTTTGCTTGTTTTAAAAAGTAGTCAATTTCTTCAAATTAGCAACAGTTGAAATTGGGTCTTCTGCTTTAAAAACAAAACTTCCAGCGACCAAAACATCCGCACCAGCATTTACTAATTGTACCGCATTTTTATTGGTTACACCACCGTCAATTTCTATGAGTGTTGAGGCTCCTTTTCGAGTAATTAATGCTTTTAGCTTTTCAACTTTAGCATACGTATTTTCAATGAATGATTGTCCGCCAAAACCTGGATTCACACTCATAATACAAACCATATCAATATCGTTAATAACATCTTCCAATAAATCTATGTTTGTATGTGGATTCAATGCTACTCCAGCTTTCATTCCTTCGGCTTTGATGGCTTGTAAAGTTCTATGAAGATGCGGACAAGCTTCATAATGTACTGATAACACATTAGCACCTAAATCTGCAAAAGTTTTAATATATCGATCTGGATCAACAATCATCAAGTGAACATCGATTGTTTTCTTGGCGTGTTTAGCAATGGCGGCTAAAACTGGCATTCCAAAAGAAATATTAGGAACAAAAACACCGTCCATAATATCAATATGAAACCAATCGGCTTCACTGTTGTTAATCATTTCGATGTCGCGTTGCAAATTAGCAAAATCAGCAGCAAGTACAGACGGGGCAATAATAGTGTTCTTCATTAGATAGTCGTGTTGTTTTTTTTTTTGCAAAGGTAATATAAAAAATAAAACTCCGGTAATCAGCCGGAGTTTCAATCATCAATCAAAAAACGAACAGTTAATCAGACCGTCGTTAACTATGAAATTCCAATGTTAAAAATTCCAAATCCCAAAAATGTGGGAGTTTGGAATTTTATTTTTGAAATTTATCCTAAATAGGTTTTTAATATTTTACTTCTTGAAGTATGTTTCAATCTACGAATCGCTTTTTCTTTAATCTGGCGTACTCGTTCGCGAGTTAAATCGAAAGTTTCTCCTATTTCTTCCAATGTCATTGGATGTTGGTCACCCAAACCAAAATACAAACGAACCACATCGGCTTCTCTTGGAGTCAATGTTTCTAATGAACGCTCAATTTCAGTACGCAATGATTCTTGAATTAAATTTCTGTCTGGATTTGGCGATTCACCCGAACGCAATACATCGTAAAGGTTTGAATCTTCACCTTCAACAAGTGGCGCATCCATAGAAAGGTGACGACCCGAGTTTTTCATAGATTCTCTAACGTCGTTCACGGTCATATCCAATTCTTTGGCAATTTCCTCAGCTGTTGGTGGTCTTTCGTTAGATTGCTCTAACAACGCATACATTTTATTGATTTTATTGATAGAACCAATTTTGTTCAATGGCAAACGAACGATACGAGATTGCTCGGCCAAGGCTTGCAAAATAGATTGACGAATCCACCAAACGGCATACGAAATGAATTTGAAACCACGAGTTTCATCAAAACGTTGAGCCGCTTTTATTAAACCTAAGTTTCCTTCGTTAATCAAATCGGGAAGTGTTAATCCTTGATTTTGATATTGTTTAGCTACCGAAACCACGAAACGCAAATTGGCTTTGGTCAATTTCTCTAAAGCTCTTTGATCGCCAGCTTTAATCTTTTGTGCCAACTCTACTTCTTCATCGGCAGTGATAAGATCCACTTTTCCAATTTCCTGTAAATACTTGTCTAATGATGCAGTTTCACGATTGGTTACCTGCTTGGTGATTTTAAGTTGTCTCATGTTTTTGTCTCCTCAATTTTTAAGTGTACGAGTAGTTATACGTGTGGTGTTTCAAAAAAGTTACAAAAAGATGAAAATAAATTAAAAAACCCGTTTCATATTAACGAAACGGGTTCTACTAAAAAAATATTAAAAAAAAACGCAAATTTCCAGTTCAGTTTTCGATTAATTCTTATTATTTGAATCTATCATTACCACTATTCAATATTTCGTCGAAAATTTTATTCAATGACTTTAAATATAAAGGAATTCCAATGGCTAGGAATAAATACTCTTTTCTGATTATTGATATGTCTTCCAAAATTATATATAAACTAGGGAGGATTAGCAACAAGGACATTAAAACTCCAACATATGGATTTGTTATTATTTTTTGGCAAACTGTGATTAATTTCAACATGGGGTGGTGGTTATTTGATAGTGTCATGATGATTTATTTTTTTCTATTTTGTTCCTCAAATGTACTTCACTATCCCCTTTTTGAGGTTTAAATTGTCATAAAGCCTGTTTTTATTGTCATGAAATTTAGATTTAGTCCTTAAACAAAAAAATCCTCTCGGCAAGGAGAAGATTTAATGAGTTTTGGTTTACAAATGAATTTAATTAAGACAAAATATTCATTTTTTTTATAAAATCTTTATAGGTGTCGCTTAGGTTTATTTTGTGGTTCCCTTTGAGAATAATAAGGTTGTCGGCCAGAATGATTTCTTCAATTTTATCTACATTGACTATCGTATTGCGATGTGTTCTTATGAATTTGTTTTTATCGAGTAAATCACTGATTTTAGTTAATGAAATTAGGATGACAAATTTTTCTTTTTCGGTAATAATATTGCAATATCGTTCTTCAACTTCTATATAAAGAATGTCGTTCAAGGCAACTTTTTTCAGTGCATTTTTCTTTTTGATGAACAAAAAATCATTACTGATTACGGTATCTTGATCTTCGCTAAGAAAAACATTGTTTTGTTCATAGAATTTTTCGACGGCCATTTCTAAGGCGTAAAGAATTTCCAATTCGTTGAACGGTTTCATCAAAAAACTGAAAGGTTTGGTCAATTTTGCTCTTTCAAAAATTTGTCGATCTTGCGAACTAGTCAAAAACACAAATGGTTTGGATGCATTTGGAATAATGTTGATGGTTTCTGCAAAGGTGATTCCATCAGGTTTTCCGTCGAGAAAAACATCAATAACAATGATATCAATAGGTTGTTCGTAAAAAAGTTTTAGTGCCTCGGTATAACTTCTGGCAACACCTACAACATTGTATTTGTTGGCCAATAACACTTTACTAAGCGCATCGCTTTGCTCGGGTGTGTCTTCGATTATAAGGACGTTAATATTATCCATTTAGTTCTTTTTTTGGAAACGAAAGTATCATTTTAGTTCCTTTGTTTACTTCACTTTCTATCGCTAGTGTTCCGCTATTTTTCTTGATCATTTGTTTACACAATTGCATTCCTAAACCAGTTCCAATGACTTCAGACTTTCCTTTTTTGGCTAATAATTCGTCGTCTTTTAAAATGGCTGCGATGGTTTCTTCGTCCATTCCCAAGCCAGTGTCTTCTATGACCAGTTGGCAAGTTTCGGGATTATTTTCTGACGAATAAAAACTGATTTTACCATTTTCGTTAGAAAATTTTATGGCATTGTCTAATAAATTACGTAGCACAATTTTAAGCGAATCAAGATCCACGAAGATAAAAATATTTTTGGAAACCAAATTCTCAAAAGTAATAGATTTATCTATTAATAAAGGTTTGTAGTTGTACTCTATTTGTTGCACAATTGAATATAAATGCACCGATTCTTTATGAAAATACAATTGCTTGGTTTGCAACAAAGCCCAATGCAATAAGTTATCCAACAAACTGTAGGCTCCATTGGCAATACCGTTGTTTTGAATAATGAGTTGGTTTAATTCGTCATAATTCTTAGTTTCGAGCGTTGCAGATAATTTGGCATTACTAGTTTTTAAAGCATTTACCGAGGAACGCAAATCGTGACTTACGATAGAAAAAAGCTGATCTTTAGTCGCATTCAATTCATCGAGTTTGTTTTTTTGAAGCAGAATGATTTTGGCGTTTTTTACTTTTTGGGCATAAAAATACACTCCCGCTGTTAGTAAAAATAATAAGCAGATTGCAGAGAAAAACAACCAATTTCGTTGACTGTTTTTTAATTGGTTTTCAACTTCAAGTACTTTGATTTGCTTTTGTTTTTGAGCTACCGCAAACTTTTTCTCAAAATCAGCTACTGCCCATACTTTGTTTTGATTGTTAAGGGAATCTTTCCATTTGTCAAATTCCTTTCTATAGATTAATGCTTGTTTGAGGTTTCCTCTGTTTTCTTCTACCACAGACATGTTTTTTGAAGCATTATATTTTAAATCTACTTTATTTGTTTTTTTTGATAAAGAATAGGCTTTTTCAAAATAAGGAATGGCTTGTTGGTCTTTATATTGTTCATAATATAAATTGGCAATATTGGTGTACAAAAGAGATAGAGATTCTTTATTGTTCTCTTTTTCTCGTAGATTTTTACTTTTTAATAGATATTCTTCTGCTTTATCATATTTTTTTAAAAAAATATAAGTAGTTCCTAAACCTTCGTAATTACTGGCTAAACTAAAAGGTTGTCCCAATATTTGAGGAGTGTTAACCCCTTTTTCATAATGAATTATAGCGTTTTTAAAATCTTTTAATTCTAAAAAAGATCCAGCAATAAAATTTTCCGATTGTGGATAAAATTCAAATTGATTCGAAATTTGTAATAGTTCTTTCTGGGCTGCTAGATACATTTTTTTATAAAAAAAACTTGTTCCTCTAAAAAAATGGCAGTAATCGGCAATTTCTTTGTTCGTATTAGAACTCAATTGTTTCATCGAGTATATTAGAGTAGAATCCCAATCTTTTTTTAAATAAAAAAATTGGGATTTAATAAAGTTTGTTTCTGTTTTATATTTAACAACCTTTTTTTGTAATTCCTTTTCAATTAAGTCATTGTTTGATTTTATTTGAGAAAAAAGACAAAAAGGAATAAAAAGTATAATTGATATAAAAAATAAATTAATTTTTGCTGCCATTTAAAACATTCTAAATATTAAAAGTATTTAATCTGAAAATAAATTTAAGGAATTACTTCTGTATTAGTCCCTCTTGATGTTTCAGGATCTAAGTTTACCATATAAGACATAACATTTGTAATATTTCCTACTGTATCTGAGGTGTAATCTACTTCTACGTACCATACATCGCAAGTTTCTGGGGTTTCCTCTGAAAAATCGTAATCGTAATTCATAGTTAAAACCGTTCCGTTTTCTGTTGGTGTTTCTACAATTGGAGCATCAGGAATCTCTGAATTCATATACAAAGTAGCTCTGATTTTTAGCGTTAATACACCATTAGGCTTGTAGAATTTTGCCGAAACTAAAGGAGCTACAGGATAAATCACCGTTTCAGGACTTGAGAAGGTAAAAACTTGAGTATTGATTTTTGTGTTTTGAATAACTTTAAATGCCATAATAAAATTTCTATTTAAGATTAATACGGTTAAAGATATTTTTTTTCTTTGAATTAAGTCTAAAATTAATGTTGTTTTTACATTTATTTTCAAATCATGACTTTCTAATAACAAAAAACCCGTCTCAAAAGAATGAAACGGGTTTTCCTATAAATGAACCTTTAGTAAACTAAGATTTGATTACTCTTATTTATGACTCACGTGGAGGTCTTGGCAAAAGTGCTTTTCTTGACACTTTTTCTTTTCTAGTTTTTGGATCAAGACCAAGATATTTCACTTGGAAAACATCGCCCATTTTTACTACATCCGAAACGTTTTCTGTACGTTCCCAAGCTAGTTCCGATACGTGAAGCAATACTTCATTTCCTGGAGCAGCTGTATATTCTACAACAGCACCAAAATCAAGCATTTTGATTACTTTCACTTCATAAGCTTCTCCCATTTGTGGTTTGAAAGTGATGGATTGGATTTTGGCCAATACCGCTTCAATTCCAGCTGGATCAGTACCAAGAATTTCGATAACTCCTTTCTCATCAACTTCGTTAATTACGATGGTTGTTCCTGTTGCTTTTTGTAATTCTTGAATTACTTTTCCACCAGGTCCAATCAAAGCACCAATAAAGTTACCTGCAATTGTTCTTGTGATAATTTTTGGAGCATAGGCTTTAACATCTGCTTTTGGAGCAGCTAATGTATCCGTGATTTTTCCAAGGATATGCAAACGACCTTCACGAGCTTGAGCCAAAGCTTCTTCCATGATGTTGTATTTCAATCCTTCGATTTTGATATCCATTTGACAAGCAGTGATACCATCGGCAGTTCCAGTTACTTTAAAGTCCATATCTCCCAAGTGATCTTCGTCACCCAAAATATCAGATAATACAGCAAAACGATCTCCGTCTGTAATCAATCCCATCGCAATTCCAGAAACTGGTTTAATCATTTGAATTCCAGCATCCATCAAAGCTAATGTACCTGCACAAACTGTTGCCATTGAAGATGAACCATTTGATTCTAATATTTCAGATACCAAACGAATAGTGTAAGGGCAATCAGCAGGAATCATATTTTTCAAAGCTCTTTGAGCTAAATTTCCGTGACCTACTTCTCGTCTTGAAGTTCCTCTTAGTGGTTTTGCTTCTCCTGTAGAAAATGGAGGGAAGTTGTAATGCAAATAGAATTTCTCTTCACCTTGTTCCGATGGAGAATCGATTTGGTTGGCTTCTCTTGAAGTTCCTAAAGTGGCTGTTGCCAATGCTTGAGTTTCTCCTCTTGTAAATATAGATGAACCGTGAACTGATGGCAAATAATTTACCTCAGCCCAAATTGGACGAATTTCGGTAGTTTTTCTTCCGTCAAGACGTAAACCTAAATCAAGGATTACATTACGAACCGCTTCTTTATTAGTTTTGTAGAAATATTTACCAACTAAATCACCGTTTTCAGCTAATTCTTCAGCAGTAAATAAAGCTTTTACTTCTTCTTTTACAACATCAAAAGCAGCGCTACGTTCGTGTTTTCCAGAACCTACTTTTGCAATAGCATAAATTTTATCATAAGCTGCCGCTTTTACTTTGGCGTAAATAGCTTCATCTTCTCTTTCTTCTTCGTAAGTTCTAGTTTCTTTTTTACCTACTTGTGCAACTAATTTTTCTTGTGCAACAATTTGAACTTTGATGGCTTCGTGAGCAAATTTAATAGCTTCTACCATTTCCAATTCTGAAATTTCTTTCATCTCTCCTTCTACCATTGCGATAGAGTCTGTCGAAGCACCAATCATCATATCGATGTCTGACAGTTCCAATTGAGCACGACTTGGATTGATAATAAATTTTCCGTCAACACGTGCAACACGTACTTCAGAAATTAAAGTAGAGAATGGAATATCAGATATAGCAAGTGCTGCTGATGCGGCTAAACCTGCTAATGCGTCTGGCATTACCTCTTCGTCATGAGACATCAATTGAATCATAACTTGTGTTTCGGCGTGGTAATCATCTGGGAAAAGTGGACGTAAAACACGGTCAACTAATCTCATGGTTAATACTTCGCCATCTGTAGGTCTTGCTTCTCTCTTGAAAAACCCGCCAGGAAAACGTCCTGCTGCTGCAAATTTTTCACGGTAATCTACCGTAAGAGGTAAGAAATCCACACCTGGACTTGCTTTACGGGCGGATACTACAGTTGCAAGCAACATAGCATTTCCCATTTGAACTACTACTGAACCGTCGGCTTGTTTAGCCAATTTTCCGGTCTCGATTGAGATGCTTCTGCCATCTCCTAAATCGATAATTTCTCTTGAAACTTGTGGAATCATACTTTTTCCTTTTTTAATTTTACATTGGTTTTCCTGCCTGTAAGCAGAATAGTTGTGTTGTTGTAGTTGTTGTGTTCCAATGAAAAACCAAACTTTTTATTTTTTTAATCTGAATTCTAAAAACAAAAAGAGGCACTTGCGCACCTCTTTGTATATTGATTATTTTCTAATACCCAATACTTTGATAATCTCACGATACCTGTTGATTTCTTTCTTTTTCAAGTAATCTAGCAACGATCTTCTTTTACCTACTAATAGTACCAATGAACGCTCTGTGTTGTAATCGTGACGATTTTTTTTCAAGTGCTCAGTAAGGTGACTAATTCTGTGTGTGAATAGTGCGATTTGTCCTTCTGCAGATCCAGTGTTTTCTGCTTTTCCTCCGTGTTTAGCGAAGATTTCTTCTTTAACTTCTTTTGTTAAATACATTCCAATATTATTTAAATGATTATTATGTATGAATCAAGATTTTCTTAATTCGTGCGCAAATGTAGTTTATATTTTTTGATTTGCAAAGACTTTACAAGTCATTTATAACCACAATTTTCTAAATTCCATTTTTTTATCATAATCACTTGCTTGCTTTTCGATATTGAAATACCGATGTCCACGAGGATCATTACCCACACCAGCCAAATAAGCCCAATTTCCCCAATTACTGCAAACGTCGTAATCGATTAATTGCTCTTCAAAATAGGCAGCTCCCAAACGCCAATCCATATTGAGTTCATTACAAAAAAAGCTGGCTACATTTTGTCGCCCTCGATTGCTCATAAAACCCGTTTGCTTCAATTCAAGCATATTGGCATTGATAAAATCAGAATTGGTTGTACCATTTATCCATTGGGAAAGCAACTTTTCGTTCAATGATTTTGAATTGACTTTGTCCGTTTTTATCCCCGAATACAAGAAAAATTTCGTTTGGTGTTTTTTGAACATAAACCGAAAAAAATCGCGCCACAACAATTCAAAAATCAACCAATAAGTAGATTCATTTGCTCCAAATTGTTTCTCATATTTTTTGACTTCCTCATAAATAAACCGGGGCGAAATACAACCTAAAGCCAACCAAGCCGAAAATTTGGAGGAATAATCAGTGCCAATCATTCCGTTTCTGGTTTCTTTATAAATAGACAAGCATTTTGTTTTGTAAAAATATTGATTCAAGCGATTGATAGCTTCCGTTTCACCTCCCTTGAATTGGATTGCGCCACGACTATCGATTGGGGTAAATTCTAAACCTAAATCTTCGAGACTGGGTAATTTCATCACTGGAATTCCTGGTGAATTGATTTGCTTTACGACTTCAAAAGGAACTCTGATTTTGGATTCTTTCTCCGTTTTTTTTCTAAAATTCGTAAAAACATCTGGAATATCTTTAATGGAAAAAGGCGAATCCTCAGCGTGATACAAAGTGCTGGTGCTAAAAGTTTTTAATTCGCATCGACATTTAAACAACTCGGCTTGGACCAATTTTTCGGTTTGTTTTTCCTCGAAAGCTACTTCGCGTTTGGCGAAAACTTTTTGTGCCTTATATTCTTGAACAATTTTTGGAATTTCAACTTCAGGTTTTCCTCTTAGAATGAGTAAACCCGAACCTATTTTTCTTAAATTATCGTCTAAGTCTTGTAAAGATTCTAATAAAAATTGCGCTCGAAAACTTCCTGTTTTCTTAAATCCATAAAAGGTAGTTTCAAAATGGGAATCATCAAAACAATACACAGGAATTAATTGTTCGCTTTGTGCAATAGCTTTGAGAAGCGTTTCATTATCTTCTAATCTCAAATCGGTTTTGAACCAAATTATACTAGTTTTCATAAACTATTTATATTTTTCAAATAATAATCGGCTTGTTGCAACAATTCGGCTTTGGCTTCGGGTTGCATTTTGTGCCAAACATTGTACATCATTCCAATACGTGGGTTTTTGCCTAATTTATCTTCGTTTTTGTCATAAAAATTCCAATACAAACTATTGAACGGACAAGCTTTATCGCCTATTTTTACTGCTTTTTTGTAATAACACGAACCACAATAATGACTCATTTTATCAATATACGAAGCCGAACTCACATAGGGTTTTGTGCCTACAATTCCACCATCGGCAAACTGGCTCATTCCCCGAGTGTTGGTAATTTCGACCCATTCGATAGCGTCAATATAAATTCCGAGATACCAAGCGTCAACCTCATCGGGATGAATTCCGGCCAAAAGCGCAAAATTGCCTGTAATCATTAATCTCTGAATATGATGTGCGTATGCAAAATTTAAAGATTGATTGATGGCATCTTTCAAGCAATTCATTTTGGTTTTTCCCGTCCAAAACCAATCGGGTAATTTATTTTCGTGTTCAAAATAATTCATCGAAGCGTAATCGGGCATTTTGTTCCAATAAATGCCTCGCATATATTCTCTCCAGCCAATGATTTGGCGCACAAATCCTTCCAACTGATTGTATTCGATTTCGTCTGGTCGATTTTCCCATTCTTGAATCACTCTATTGATGACTTCCGATGGAGAAATTAATTTACAATTCATCGAAAAGGACAACCGAGCGTGATACAACGACCATTCGTTGGGCGTCATCGCGTCTTGATAACTTCCGAAAAGTGACAAACATTCGGTGGCAAAAAATTCTAATAATTCAAGCGATTGCGTTCTATTGATTGGCCAAACGAAGTTTTTTGCATCGAGGTTTCCAATGGTTTTAATATTGGTTTTTTGAATTTCGACTACAATTGCTGAAACATCATTATTAAAAACTAGCGGCGGGGTTGGTTTGTGTGCTGCCGGTAATTTTTTGCGATTATCGCCGTCATAATTCCATTTTCCTGTTAATGGTTTGTCGCCTTGCATCAAGACGCCGTGTTTTTTGCGCATCATATGATAGAAACTTTCCATCAAAAATGTTTTTTTGCCTTCGAAAAAATCGCCTAACTCCTTTCTGGAACTCATAAAATGTTCCGAATCTGAAACTGAATTTGTAATAGAAAGCGTTTTGCAAAAGCTTTTCAAAAGTTCGTCCAATCGATATTCATCTGGCAATTGGTATTCGAAATTTGTAAAACCATCCTTTTCGATTAATTGCTGAATGTTTTTGTCAAAAGCCTGCAAATTGTTCGCATCATTTAATTTAAAATAAATGACATGATGATTTTTCGATTGTAATTCTTTGGCAAAATTTTGCATCGCAGCAAAGAATCCAGCAATTTTTTGAATGTGATGCGTGACATAATCGGTTTCGGACCGAATTTCCATAAGCACATAAGTAACTGAATCATCAACGGTTTGAAACCAAGTGTGATTTATGTTTAGTTGATCGCCGAGAATTAGTTTTAAAGTCTTTTGCATTTGAGTTGTTTTTCGCCACAGATTCACAGATTTTCAAATCATTGAAATCAGTGAATCTTTGGCTAAATTAGTTTTTGTACATTCTGCATTTATCACTACAATATTTTACTTCGTCCCACGCTTTTTCCCATTTTTTGCGCCAAGCGAAAGGTTTGTTGCAAACAATACAAACTTTAGTAGGTAGGTTTTGTTTTTTAACTCCTTTCATTGCCAAGATTTAATCTGTTTCTCTTCCATTCAATCGCTACTGCTGATCCTTCGGCAATAAAAACTGCTTCAGGTTTGGTTTGGTCTAAAACCGAAAATGATTTACCGTACATCGCTTCAAAATCACAATCAATCGTATAATTAATTACTTCATTTATTTTCCAACTTGGATGTTGCAATTTGTATTCTTCTGTCTTATTGTCGCCAATTTTTGTATAACCATAATAATGTTCGTAGATAAAACTTTCTAAAGAATTCGGTTTCATCTTTTCGGCTGTAAGGATTGAAGTCACTGCAATCGAATTCCATTTTTTGTTTAACAGCCATTCAAATTTTACTTTCCGTGCTGCATTTTCTTCCACAATTTTATGTTTTGTGGGCACAACTGTATAATGCTCGTTGTACAATTTATTGGCTGTCCAAGCCACAATGGGATACGGAATGGTTTCGTTTATAAAAACAACACCACGTTTTATCAATCCATTTTCTTCTGTTCGTTTGACATAAAACCGCAAATTTATTTCTTCAAAATTGCCGAAAAACGGAATGGGAATATCAAATAATTTTGTTTTTTTGAACATAAAACCAACCAAACTGATGTAGCATTTTGAGTTAAATAAATCCAATTCTACTCCTTTGGGCAAAAAGGGAAACAGGATTTTTGGGTCAATTACATAATTTGCCATTATGATGTTTTCCCAATTTGCTTTTAAAAATATCGCCATTATTGAATTGTCTTTTTTGGTTTTGGAATTCGAGTTTTAGAATTTGGGTTTGAAACGTGTTTTTGCAAAATTCGTTTTCCTTCCACTTTCACTTCATCTATTTTGCGGAAACTCCAAACAATATCGCTGGCGTATTTTCGGGTTTCTTCAATATTTACAATCGGAGCGGGATAATCCGTTCCGATTTTGCAATTATAAAATTGTTGTTCCATTTCGTTCATTTTCCAAGGTTCGTGTAGCAATGAAATGGGAACTTCTGCCAATTCTGGAATCCATTGTTTGATAAAAATTCCTTCTGAATCGTGCTCTTCCGAGTTCTTAATTGGATTATAAATCCGAATCGTGTTGATGCCAGTCGTTCCGGATTGCATCTGGATTTGTGGATAGTGAATTCCGGGTTCATAATCCAGAAATTGTCTTGCCAGAAAATGCAATTCGCGCCAATCTTGCCATAAATTGAAGGTGAAAAACGACACGACCATCGCTCTCATTCTAAAATTGATATAACCCGTTTCCACCAAACATCGCATGCAAGCATCGACAATTGGAACGCCAGTTTTTCCCTCTTGCCAAGCTTTGATGTAGGTTTCATTTTTGGGTTTCACCAATGCGTCGTAGGCACGATTTACATTTTCGAATTCCATTCGACATTCGTCTTCAAATTTTTGAATAAAATGGCAATGCCAATGCAGGCGTGACACAAAATTGAGAATGGCGCGTTTGTTTTTGGAGGTTTCATAAAACTGATTCGTATATTGGTACACCATTCGCATACTGATGTTTCCGTAAGTCAAATAAGGCGACAATCGGCTGCAGCCTTTGCGACTCAGAGCGGGTTTCGAAATGTGTTTGCTGTAATTGACATAACGTTCTTTGACAAAACTATCCAAATACCGCCAAGCGAGACTTTCGCCACCTTGCTGGAAATTTTTGTTGGGCGTTGTGATTTCAGTTGCGAGTTTTTTGCCTTTTATTTGGGCATAAAAATTATCGTCTAATGAAACCAAATTCAACTCTTTTTCTTGGAGTATTTTTGGCGTAGCACGCATCACAGCTTCCCAACGTTTGTCCCAATCTTGTCGGGATTTGAGTTTCCTGATGACACCGTGCATTTGAAATTCCTTCCATTCGATATTGTTTTTCAGAAAAAAACCTTGCATTGCAATATCTCTATCGAAAGTAATTTTGTTGCCAATTTCTTGGTGCGAAAAAACACTTTTAATGTCGTAATTTTCGAGTAATGATGAAAAAACGGCTTGTATTTCACTTTGAAAAATATAGATTTTTCCGCCAATGACGTTGAGTTTTTTTTGCAAATCTTGCAACGATTCGTATATAAAACGCCAATGCCTCGTATCGGAATCATCATAATGCATAACCGATGGTTCGAAACAATAAACCAATAACAAAGGCAAACCAGAATTGTGTGCGTGAAATAAAGCTTCGTTATCTGTAAAACGCAAGTCTCGCTTAAACCAAACAATATTTATGGACGTTTTATTCAAAGTTTATGTTGTGAAATAAGGACTAGATTGGATTGTATTTTAAATTATTACCAATTTATTGCGTTTTTAGAAAACCTGTCATTGGGTTCAAATTTGATCCACTTTTTATCACTATTGAGTTTAAAAGTAGCAATATGTTCCTTGTTCCATTCCGTTGGACCAATCAAAGACAGAAAATGAACACCGTCGTCACCAGTGTACAAATGATAAATTTCGCCAATAACGGGTTCAAATGAAAACTTGGCGTTGTAAACCAAATCGTTCCACTCGTATTCCTCCATCAGTTTTTTGTAGTGTTGCTTGAGTTCATTGAACTTGCTTTCGAACTCTTTGTTTACTTGATGAATTCCTCTCGTTTTCCAAGCAACCACATCTTCCGTTTTGATGGCTGGTGCTCCTACATTTGTTGCATAAGGCAATATACTGGCATTATATCCTTCTTGTTCAGAAAATACAATGTTGTCCGGCTTTTCATTTTTCATTTTTGTAAAAATTACATTTGATTTATGGAAATATTTAAATGTTTCAGTTAAAATTATTTTGTTTAACAAAAACAAATAAATATTAAACAAAGATATAAAACATAAATCAGAATAAATGCTTTATTCAAAAAAAATTATAAAAGACAATTTTGTAAATGAAGGGTTTTGCTAAAAACAACAAACCTCTCCTATTTAAAAACGGGAGAGGTATAAATTCAAATACATTGAACGCTAAACTCGGATTTCTTTGAAAATCTAGTAGAATTTTCAGTTGAAGATTAAGTCAGAATAGTTTTTACTTTAATACATTTTGGAAATTTCTAAGCAAACAAACTCCAAAAATCGTTCGTCAGCGTCAGTAAACGGATCGATAACGTGACTGTCAATATCTATTTGTCCAATGTTTTCTCCATTTACAAAAAGTGGCACCACAATTTCTGATTTAACGGTAAAACTACAGGCAATATAATTATCCTGCGCTGCCACATCGGGAACCACAAAATTAGCGTTGGAAACCGCTACTTGCCCGCAAATACCTTTTCCAAAAGGAATTACGGTATGATCGGTTTCCGCACCAACATAAGGACCGAGATGCAAAGTTTTGGTTTCGTGATTGGCGAAATAAAAACCAACCCAATTATAGTAATCAACGGATGTGCTGAGCAATTCACAGATTTTCAAGAGTTTTTCTTCTCTTGAAATGATTGTATTTGAAATAATTTCGGTTACTTTTGGTTTTAATTCTTCGAAAGTCATAATCATTTATTTTTTGTAAAAGTATTTAAATACGACTGTTTAATTTTATATAAATTTGTTAAAAAGTTAATTTTGAAAAAATATTTTATTCTCTACAAACCCTTTTTGCTGTTTTTAGGCAAATTTTTACTGACTTACCTGCTCTTGACATTTGTTTATCAAATCTATCTCGGACAATTTGATGTAAAAAAAAATGAAACGGATAGCTTTACAAAACTAGTTGCACAACAAACTGAGGACGTGTTACTTTTCTTTAATTGTGATGTTAAAACCCTCCCAAATTCAAAAGAACCCGCAGTAAATTTATATTACAATCAAAAATCAATAGCTCGAATTATAGAAGGCTGTAACGCGTTGAGTGTAATCATACTCTTTATTTCATTCATCGTTGCCTTTTCGGGAAAAATCAAAGCTACCATTTTGTATATTGTTGGCGGAAGTATTCTCATTCATATTCTAAATGTATTTAGAATTGCACTTTTATGTGTTTTGATGTATTATTATCCTGAACAGCAACATTTTTTGCACGGCGTTTTGTTCCCATTGTTTATTTATGGAGTAGTTTTTGTGTTGTGGATTATTTGGGTCAATAAATTTTCAAAATATGCTAAAAAAACTATTCAATCATAAAGTAAGAATTGCATTGGCAATGATTTTTGTTCTGGCGTTAGTTCTTATTCGAGCTTACGAAGACAGTTTGTTTTACGATCCTTTTTTAGATTATTTCAAAGGGGATTATTATAATTTACCCATTCCAGAAATCGATAATCTTCAATTAATTTTTGGTTTCTTTTTCAGATATTTTCTAAATACTGCATTGTCTTTGGCTATAATTTACGTTTTGTTCAAAGACATTGATGCCGTAAAATTTGCTTCGGTTTTGTATTTTATTTTTTTTATAATTCTTTTGGCGGCTTTCTTTTTCATACTTTTAAAAAACGGAGAATCCAACAAAATGGGCTTGTTTTATATAAGACGCTTTCTCATTCAACCTATTTTTTTGCTGTTGTTCCTTCCTGCATTTTATTATCAAAAGCAAAAGCAATAAGGTTTTGAGTTTCTCAAAAAGTTCTAATAATTAAGCCGTATATTTCGTTATATTTAAAAGCATCAAATACAAAACGCTATGTTTAAAAATATTTTTTTTAAAATACTATTGATTTTTATTGTCACTTCGGCAGTTGCACAAACACAAACCGAGGTCATTCCGCCCTATAATATCAAAACCGTTTCCTTTGTACAAAGCAATGAAAATGTGGTTCCAATATTCAAATTAGGAGACGGATTCCAATTTCAATTTGATGATTTGTATGGCAACGAAGCCAATTATTACTTTGAAATTGTGCATTGTGACTACAATTGGAATCCAACAGATATTCCAAAAACAGAGTATATGAAAGGTTTCGACGGGCAAAGAATCATTCAATATGAAAACTCCATAAATACGTTGCAAATATATTCGCATTACACATTGCCTGTTCCCAATCAATTTATGCAATTGCGAATCAGCGGCAATTACATTCTGAAAATTTTAGACGAAAGTCGAGAGGTTATTTTGTCACGAAAATTCATCGTTTACGAAGATCTGGTAACCATTCCAATGCAAATTCGAAGAGCAAGAACTGCCAATTATTTGGATTACAAACACAATATTGAATTTTCGATTCAGTCGCTAGTTATCAATTTTCAAACCCCAATAAAGAATATAAAAATAGCTTTGTTTCAAAATGGACAATTCAATAAAGCCATCAAAAACATCGTTCCACAATACACGATAGGCAATGATTTAATTTACAAATACGATACTGAAACTCAATTTTGGGCAGGAAATGAATTTTTATATTTTGACAACAGCAATATTAGATCAGCTGGCAACAATATTTCCAGAATAGACTCCAGCAACGGAATTTACAATTCTAATTTATATACCAATAATGCCCGAGGAAGTTACCCCTATTCCGTAAATCCAGATGTGAATGGAAATTTTGTTGTTCGTAACATAGGCGCAGTAAAAAACGAAATTGAAGCTGATTATGCATGGGTTTATTTTAGCCTTTCGGCTCCAACTTTTATGAAAAATAAAGGTATTTATATTACGGGAATGTTCAATAATTATAGCTTATCACCGGAATATAAAATGGATTTCAACGCAGAAAAAAACATTTACGAAAAAGCCATTCTCATCAAGCAAGGATTTACCAATTTTCAATACCAAATCGCCGACGACAAAGGAAATATCGATGGAGAAAATGCCATAGATGGGAATTATTGGCAAACCGAAAACGATTACACAATTTTAGTATATTATCGCGAAAACAATGACCGTTACCAAAAAGTCATCGGAAAAGCTACTGCGAATTCAAATGTAGTCACCAATTAAAAAACATTTCTCAAAAAAGTCCTAATAACTCTTTTTTTTGTAAATTTGCCATTATTAATCTCATTCGTAATAGTTTGTGTTATGGTTTCTCAAATCACAAGAGGCATAAAAATATCCGTTTTGACTAGTTTTGAAGGCACTTACTTCAAGAACTATAAGATTCATTTTGCCTTTAGTTATGAAATTACCATCGAAAACCACAGTAAGGATTCGGTGCAACTAATATCACGTCACTGGGAAATTTTCGACTCACTCAACAGCATCGAAGTAGTTGATGGTGAAGGCGTTGTTGGCAAAAAACCAGTTTTAAAACCAGGCGAATTGCACACTTACAATTCAGGTTGCCTATTGGCTTCTCCCTATGGAGCAATGAAAGGCTATTTCAATATGATCAATTTTACCTCCACAAAAAACTTCAAAGTTATCGTGCCAACCTTCAAATTGTGCGCACCGTTTGCAATGAATTAAATTGATGTTTTCTAAAGTTTGGAGCTTTTTCCAGCACTTCATTACAACTCCTCCTTCAAAAATCTTTTTTTCTAATGCAATTGTAGGAGCTTCCTTTGGTCGCTCTACAATTACAAGAAAAAATAGCTTTTCTCAGTCCGGGGTTTCCATTTCGGTCTGGGCTATTTCCTATCCAAAATCATCAGATTTAATTCAATATCTACGCGTTTTTAAAACAAACCTTTGTACTTTTGTGAAATATTTCTAATTCTCAAATAAAAATTATATGCTCAAAGGATTTTTCAATGTGCCCAAAGCCGTAAACGAACCCGTAAAATCGTATGCGCCAAATTCTCCCGAAAAAGCTGCCATTCTAGCCGCTTACAAAACCATGTGGAATTCAAAAATTGATGTTCCGCTATACATTGGAAGCGAAGAAATCAGAACCGGAAACACCCGAAATATGACCGCTCCACACGATCACAAACACATTGTGGGAACCTACCATCTTGCCGAAAAATTACATATCGAAAAAGCCATTGCCAACGCATTGGAATCCAAAGAAAAATGGTCAAAAATGGCTTGGGAACAACGCGCAGCCATTTTCCTAAAAGCCGCCGAATTGATTGCTGGACCCTACAGAGCCAAAATAAATGCAGCAACAATGATTGCGCAGTCCAAAAATATTTACCAAGCGGAAATTGATGCCGCTTGCGAATTCATAGATTTCTTGCGTTTCAACGTAGAGTTTATGACTCAAATTTACAGCGACCAACCCAAATCTACTTCCGATGTGTGGAATAGATTAGAATACCGTCCGCTAGAAGGTTTTGTTTATGCTATTACGCCTTTCAACTTTACAGCCATTGCAGGAAATCTTCCGGCAAGTGCCGCTATGATGGGAAATGTAGTAGTTTGGAAACCCAGCGACAGTCAAGTGTTTTCTGCTAAAATCATTATCGATATTTTCAAAGAAGCAGGACTTCCTGATGGCGTTATAAACGTAGTTTTTGGCGATGCTTTGATGATTACCGATACTGTTTTGGCCAGTCGTGATTTTGCAGGAGTTCATTTCACAGGTTCTACGCACGTATTTAAAGACATTTGGGCAAAAATTGGAACCAACATTCACCATTATAAAACCTATCCAAGAATTGTGGGTGAAACGGGTGGAAAAGATTTTGTTTTGGCGCATCCAAGTGCCAATGTAAAACAAGTTTCAACTGGAATTGTTCGTGGTGCTTTCGAATTTCAAGGTCAAAAATGTTCAGCAGCTTCAAGAGCATATGTTCCAAAAAGTATGTGGACAGAACTTAAAAAACAATTAATCACCGACGTAAAATCAATGAAAATGGGTTCGCCAGAAGATTTTGGCAACTTCATTACCGCCGTTATTCACGAAGGTTCTTTCGATAAATTGGCGAGTTTTATTGACCAAGCTAAAAAAGATACCGATGCCGAAATCATCATTGGAGGAAATTACGATAAATCTGTTGGTTATTTCATTGAACCCACCATCATCGTGACCACAAATCCACATTACACCACAATGGAAACCGAATTGTTTGGACCAGTTCTTACACTTTATGTTTACGAAGATAACAAATGGGAGGAAACTTTAAAACTGGTAGACACCACATCTGAATACGCATTGACTGGAGCTATTTTCAGCCAAGACCGTTATGCGATTGAGCAAGCGACTGTTGCTTTGCAAAATGCAGCAGGGAATTTCTACATCAACGACAAACCCACTGGAGCCGTTGTTGGAATGCAGCCTTTTGGTGGAGCAAGAGCTTCTGGAACCAATGACAAAGCGGGTTCTGCCTTGAACTTATTGCGTTGGGCATCACCAAGAACCATCAAAGAAACATTTGTAACTCCAGAAGATTATAGATATCCGTTTTTGGGAGAATAGTCATTGCGAGGAACGAAGCAATCTCATTTTAGAAATTCAAAAACCCACAAGAATCAAGTAGTTTGAGTTCTTGTGGGTTTTGTGTTTAAACTAAAGAAACCTTTTTACCTGTACTTGCTGCTTCATAAATAGCTTGCAAAATTTTAACGTCTTTAAGTCCTTCTTCGCCGGTTATATGACTTGGTAATTTTTTGTTTTCTAAAATCACTTTTCCTATTTCATCAAGTTGTGTTTGTTGTTGATTAATTTCAGGAAAATTTAAATCCCCTTTGCTTGTCCTCCCTTTAAATGGGCCATAACTTATAGCTGGACTTAGCTCAAAAAAACCTTCTTCAGCTGAAGCAAATAATCTATCAACTCCGCAACTGTAAGAACTTGCAGAATTACAAACTGCTCCGCTAGGAAAATTTAATTGCCAAGTGATCGATTCTTCTATCTCTGCAAATTTTATTTTATTGGTAACTGGTCCAAATTGAGCTGTTACAGAAATGGGCTCTTCACCCAAAATATATCGACTGGCCTGTACACAATAAATCCCAAGATTTATAAGCGGCCCACCTCCGGATAATGCTTTCTTCGAATGCCAATCAATTGTATCACCTGTATTGTACCCTAAAGAAGTCTCTATCAAACGAACTTGACCAAAAACTTTTTCTTGCCCCAATCGTTTCATTTCTAAATTATAGGGCTCATAATGCAAACGATAACCAACCGCTAATTGCACTCCAGCTTTATTACAAGCATCCATCATTTCTTGACAATCGCTTGCCGTAATTGCCATAGGTTTTTCAACTATAACGTGCTTTCCTGCCTTTGCTGCTCTAATTGCAAACTCCTTATGCATTGCATTTGGCAAAACAACATAAACTAAATCAATGTCTTTATTGTGTATGATTTCATCGAAATTCTGGTAGTTATAAATATTTTTCTCAGGAATACTATATTTTTTTCCCCAATCTAAAGCCTTTGACGGTGTTCCCGTTACAATACCTGCCAAACGACAATATTTTGAAACTTCTAAACCCTCTGCTAAGTAGCCCGCATAACGTCCTAAACCACAAAGCGCAACATTTAATTTTTTTCCGTCATACGGATTTTTACTGTTTTCTGGCAAAGTCATAAATGATGGAAGCGATGCAATTACAGCAGTTGATCCAACCCCAAGACCAAAATTATGTACAAATTTACGTCTAGAAATTTTTTTCATAGTTTTTAGTTTTACATTATACCCTTAAAGTAAGTCCAATAGATAGTATGAATGTTACAAAAAATATCGTTTAAAAATCAAACCCCATAAGAATCAATTTATTGAGTTCTTATGGGGTATGATTTAAATATTCTAAACTTCCTAAAAAGGCAAACTATTAAAAAACATAATTTGAAATTGGGTTCTGCTAGAGCTTGATAGAATTTGCGTCATTACACCAGCCTCGACCTTGAAATTTTTATTGAAACAATAGCCAACACCGCCATAAATACGATCTCTATCAAAATAATTGGCTTCCGTATTGATGAAAATTTCGTTATAGGCAGAAGCATAAACCGCATTTTTCTCCATTTCCTTTTTGTTGATTGGAACATTCAAAGAGAGAAAATAACGCGCTCGCATCTTGAAATCATCTTCGATAAATCGCTGTTCAAAACGATAACGATGCTGAATATTTACTCTTCCAAATTTCTCTTTGGTGATAAATTGCTGAAAGATTCTGTGCTCGTTGGTGCTCGATTTTTCATCGGTTCCAGCGATATATGGCTCCGAATGAACGTAAGCATATCCAAGCAAAACATTATTGTTGTTTTCGGACAAATTATATCCAATTCCGGTTCTAAGAAGTAATTGTTCTAAATCTCCAGCGAAATTATAATTTCGATATTGCACTTCATTGTGCCAGTTCCATCGATTGTTGATTTTTTGGTTACCGAAATAAAGAAACCAATTTCCTGTGTCTGTTTTTTGTGCATTTACGTTGGCTGTTAAAAACAACACCAACAAAATGCAAACCGTTTGTATTTTATTCATATTCAATTTTGAATAGTTTTGAAGTTAAAATTCGATACTAACAAACACATTTACACTACAAACTTCAATGGTAAATGCACGACTTTCTTAGTCTCAAAAAACTCGTCTTCGAAAAAATCAGATAAATTATATTCGGTCGCTTTAGGAAAATCCTTTAGTTCTTCGGTTAAATCGCCACCTTTTAGATACAAAATTCCATTTCTTAGTTCATGTTTGCTTTTCTTTTTGATTTTATCCTTAATCCAAGACACAAAATCAGGCATATTGGTTACGGCACGACTCACGATAAAATCGAAATCGCCTTTTACTAATTCCGCTCTCATTTGTTCGGCTTTTACATTTTTGAGTTCCAATGCTTCAGCGACAGCCTGAACGACTTTTATTTTTTTGGCAATGACATCTATCAAATAAAAACGGGTTTCAGGAAAAAGAATCGCCAAGGGAATTCCAGGAAATCCTCCACCAGTTCCAACATCCAAAACAAAAGTTCCGGGTTCGAATTTGATGACTTTGGCAATTCCCAACGAATGTAAAATGTGTTTGGTGTACAATTCGTCAATATCTTTTCGGGAAATCACGTTTATTTTGGCATTCCAATCGTGGTATAAAAAATCCAGTTTTGCGAATTGTTCTTTCTGAAGTTCAGTTAAATAAGGAAAATACTTTTGAATCTCGTCCATTGTTATAAATTTTAACAAAAGTACAGTTTTTAGTTTTGAATATTTAACTCAATTTTACAGATTGAAAATTTTTAATAATTACCTTTGCATCATATTAAAAAATAAAGATGAATAATGTCGCTCCTACATTTGCCAAGCAAGATAACCTAAAGTTTTTTAGAACGCTTAACTCTCGGGTGAACAGCTACTTTAAAGAAAACAACATACAGAAAACGGGCAACTGGAAAATTCATTTGAAAACTGTAATCCTTTTTACTGTTTTTTTAGTGCCTTATTTTTTGATACTCACTTTGCCCATGCCTTTTTGGGCACATTTACTTTTGACCATAGTTATGGGAATTGGAATGGCGGGAATTGGAATGAACGTGATGCACGACGCTAATCACGGTTCGTATTCGACTAAAAGTTGGGTCAATAAATTCATGGGAGGAACAATTTATGTTTTGGCTGGAAATGTTCATAACTGGCAAGTACAACACAACGTTTTGCATCATACTTACACGAACATCATTGGTCACGACGAAGATTTGGAAGCAGGAAGAATTATGCGTTTCTCCAAAGAAGCCGAATGGCATAAATTTCACAAATTCCAACAATATTATGCCGTGTTTTTATACGGCTTATTGACTTTCAATTGGGCAATCACTACCGATTTCAAGCAAATGAGAAGTTACCTGAAAAGGAAATTGTCATATGGAGAACCAAAAAGTCCTAAAATTCTTTGGACTACTTTAATTATCACCAAAATCATTTATATCGCCATTTGGATTGTTTTGCCAATACTAATCGGAATCACTTGGTGGAAAGTTTTGGTTGGATTTTTCGTAATGCATTACACTGCCGGATTAATTCTGAGTATCGTATTCCAATTGGCACACGTGGTAGATGAAGCTGCCAATCCAATTCCAAACCAAGAAGGCGAAATGGAAAATACTTGGGCTGTTCATCAATTATTCACCACAGTTAATTTTGCTCCAAAAAACAAAATCGTAAACTGGTACACCGGAGGTTTAAACCACCAAATTGAGCACCATATTTTTCCACACATTAGTCATGTACATTACGATAAAATTTCTAAAATCGTAAAAGAAACGGCAAAAGAATGTCAACTGCCTTACCACGAATACAAAACTTTTACAGCTGCGGTTATTGCCCATTTCAAGCATTTGAAAGAACTGGGAATGAAACCCGCATTGCAATAAACATACAATAAATAACCAACTTTATAATTTAAAATTACAATTAATGAACAATTTGCTTTCAGACAGAATCAATAATTTAGCTACTTCACAAACGTTAGCTATGGCTGCATTAGCCAGAGAATTAAAAGCTCAAGGAAAAGATATTATCAGTTTAAGTTTGGGTGAACCCGATTTCAACACTCCAGACTTCATCAAAGAAGCTGCCAAAAAAGCAATCGACGAAAACTACAGCACCTACTCTCCAGTAGATGGTTATGGTGACTTGAAAGAGGCTATTTGCAGAAAATTTAAAAGAGACAACGGATTGGATTACAAACCTTCACAAATTGTAGTTTCAACAGGCGCAAAACAATCTTTATACAACATTGCCCAAGTAATGCTAAACGACGGTGACGAAGTAATCTTGCCAGCACCTTACTGGGTTTCTTATTTCGAAATCGTAAAATTATCAGGAGGAGTTCCTGTAGAAGTACCCACTTCTGTAGAAACTGATTTCAAAATCACACCAGAACAACTAGAAGCAGCCATCACTCCAAAAACAAAAATGATGTGGTTCTCTTCGCCTTGTAATCCATCAGGTTCAGTTTATAACCGTGAAGAATTGACTGCTATAGCCAAAGTATTGGAAAAACACCCTAATATTATTGTCGTTGCTGACGAAATTTACGAGCACATCAATTTCTCTGGAACTTTTTGCAGCATCGGATCTATTCCGGGAATGTTGGAAAAAACAGTTACTGTAAACGGACTTGCCAAAGCTTTCGCCATGACAGGATACAGAATTGGATACATCGGAGCACCAGAATTTATCGCAAAAGCCTGTACTAAAATTCAAGGTCAAGTAACTTCAGGAGCCAATTCAGTAGCGCAACGTGCTGCAATTACTGCTGTAGATGCCGATCCAAGCGTATTGAATCATATGGTTCAAGCGTTCCACAGCCGTAGAGATTTAGTGGTTGGATTGTTGAAAGAAATCCCTGGAATCAAAATTAACGTTCCAGAAGGCGCATTCTATGTATTCCCAGACGTTTCCTCTTTCTTCGGAAAAACATTGAAAGGAACTGAAATCAAAGATGCGAATGACGTTTCTATGTACCTTTTGGCCGAAGCTTGTGTAGCTACAGTAACCGGAGATGCTTTCGGAAATCCAGATTGTATCCGTTTTTCTTATGCTACCAGTGAAGAACAATTGATCGAAGCCTTAAAAAGAATTAAAGACGCATTGGCTGGATAAGCTAAATTATATTTTTATATTAAGCCTCAGGATTTTCTTGGGGCTTTTTTATGGCGTGACCACAAGGGTCGGGCTATCCGCTATATCTTTGCTTTTTTAAAGAAAAAAGCAAAGGATGTCGCTACTATCCCTCACGCAACCCAAAATAGCAATCCAAAAAACAAAAAACCCAACTTTTTTTCAGACCTTTGCACACTTTTTTTCGGGTAAATTCGAGAAACTAAAGTCTTAATAACTAAAATAGTATCATCCAACAGATGAAAAAGAAAATAGAAATACTAGCTCCTGCAAAAGATTTAATCCACGGTATGGCTGCCATCAATGCGGGTGCCGATGCCGTTTATATCGGAGCACCTCAATTTGGCGCACGCTCCAATGCTACCAACTCTATTGAAGATGTAGCGGAATTAGTCAAATATGCCCACTTATTCAATGCCCAAGTTTTTGTGGTTGTCAATACTATTTTGTACGACAACGAACTCGAAACGTGTCGTCAGATGATTTGGAAATTATATGATATTGGTGTCGATGCACTGATTGTTCAGGATATGGCCGTAATGGAAATGGACTTGCCTCCTATCGTTTTGCACGCCAGCACTCAAGCCAACAACCGTGATTCCGACAAAATCAAATTCCTGAAAGATGCAGGAATGAAACGTGTCGTTTTGGCTCGTGAACTTAATCTGCATCAAATTAAGGAAATAAGCGAAGCCAGCGATGTAGAATTGGAATTTTTTGTAACTGGTGCTTTATGTGTTTCATTCAGCGGGAATTGTTATATGAGTGTTGCCAATGGCGAACGCTCTGCCAACCGCGGTTCTTGCGCCCAAAACTGTCGTTTACCCTACAACCTCATAGATGGAAATGGCGAAACTTTAATCAAAAACAGCCATTTACTTTCCATCAAAGATTTTGATGTTTCTGGCCAGATTCCGAATTTGGTTGAAGCTGGAATTTGCTCTTTCAAAATCGAAGGCCGCTTGAAAGATATTGTTTATGTTAAAAACAACGTGTCTTACTTGCGTCAAAAACTGGATGCATTCTTAGAAGGAAGCGACAAATACACCAAAGCTTCTTCGGGAAAATGTACTTACACTTTCGAATCGGCTTTGGACAAAAGTTTCAACCGTGGCTATACCGATTATTTTGTCAACGAGAGACATCAATCTATCGGTTCTTGGGAAAGCCCAAAATCGAAAGGGCAATACATTGGCAAACTGATTAAGATCACGGCAAATGCTTATGAAATTGAAAACGGAGAATGGCTAAATAACGGTGACGGATTGTGTTTCATCAATGAAAACAACGAAGCCGACGGAATTTATGTCAACAAAGTCGAAAACGGCTTGGCATATCCAAATGTGTTGAAAGAAATCAAACCTGGAACTTTCATTTACCGCAACAACGACGCCGCTTTCATCAAGATTGTGGAACGCGAAGACAGTGCGGTTCGAAAAATCAGCACGACTTTATTATTGACTGAAAACGAAAATGGTTTTGAATTAATCGCCACCGACGAAGACGGAAATGTCAGCACCGTAAATTTGGTTCATCCAAAAGAAAGAACCAAAAACAACGAATCTATCGAAGAAAATTTCAAAATCAATTTGGCAAAAACAGGTTTCACGCCTTACAGCGCCGATGAAATTGACATCGTATTCTCTGAAAACTGGTTCCTTCCTATTTCTAAAATCAACGAAATGCGAAGAACGGTTTACGAACAATTAACCGAAACTCGTTTGGCAAATTACAAAGTCAAAGAACATCAATTAGAAAAAACAACACATCCTTATCCAGAGACCAAACTGGATTTTATGTACAATGTTTCGAATAAACTAGCTCGAAAATTCTATGAACGTCACGGTGTTACTGAAATCGAAAAAGCCTTCGAGCTGCAATGGGATCCAGGAAAATCTCGTGTAATGACCACCAAATATTGCATCAAATACGAATTGGAAAAATGCCCAAAATACCATCCCGATATGGATGGCAGGCTCAAAGAACCTTTGGTATTGAAACAGGGCGAGTTAGAATACAAACTCAAATTCAACTGCAAACCTTGCGAAATGGAAATCTGGGAAAAAGATGCCGAATTCGAAATCGAAGAAGACCACTTCCATTAAAAACACAAAACCGATGCTTTACAAAAAAGACATCGGTTTTTTTTACCGCAAATTCGCAAATTAAAAATGATGTATAACTAAAATTTGCGAATTTGCGGTAAAAAATAAAAACCACTACTATAAGGTATTTAGTTTTAACCTAAATTTGAAAACAATTTTAAATAACTATGCCTCTAATACTAGACAATCTTTCCAAGCACATCACGCTGACTCCACAAGAGCAGGAACTTTTTTTGTCTAAAACGGAGGTTCGTCAATACAAAGCCAAAACCGTTTTACTCAACGCTGGGGAAATTTGCAAGAACTCCTATTTTGTAAATTCGGGTGTGTTGCGAAGTTTCAACATTAATGACAATATTGTAGAACACATCTTGAGTTTTGCTTGTAGCGGTTGGTGGATTAGCGACATGTACAGCCTACTTTCGCAAAAACCTGGAAACCTTTTCATCCAAGTTATAGAAGATGCTGAAATAGTGATTTTATCGAAAGAAAATCAAGAAATACTGTATCAAGAAATCCCCAAACTCGAACATTTCTTTAGGATTCTTACCGAAAATTCATTAGTCGCTTACCAACAACGATTAATGGACAATTTGAGCTTGACTGCAGAAGAACGTTTTGAAAAATTCTGCGAAAAGCATCACGATTTAATCCAAAAAGTGCCCCAAAAACAAATTGCTTCTTATTTGGGCGTAACTCCCGAGTTTTTCAGTAAAATGAAAGCGAAGTTGTTGAGGAAATAATCAGTAGCAGCATTCGGTCCTAATTCAAACTAAATACTGTCAACTATTTTTCTTAATCTAGGTTAAGTGCAAAACGATTACATCGGTTGTAAATTTGCTATATCAAAAACAATAAATCAAACAATTATGAAAACTACAGTTTTACACAAAGCAGATACAAGAGGACACGCAGATCACGGATGGTTAAACGCTTATCACAGTTTCAGTTTCGCCAGTTGGTACAATCCAGATAGAATTCAATTTGGGATGTTGCGCGTTTTAAATGACGACACTATTGCTGCCGGAATGGGTTTTGGAACACATCCACACGATAATATGGAGATTATCACTATTCCATTAGAAGGTGATTTAGCCCACAAAGACAGTATGGGAAATGCCGCCACCATCAAAACGGGCGACGTTCAAGTGATGAGTGCTGGAACCGGAATTCAACACTCCGAATTCAATCCGAATGCCGATCAGCGTACTAAATTGTTTCAGATTTGGGTGTTCCCAAAATACAGAAATGTCGAACCTCGTTACCAACAAATCACATTAGATGTTACAGAACAAAAAAATAATTTTGCCCAAATATTGTCTCCAAATCCTGATGATGCCGGAGTATGGATTCATCAAGACGCTTGGTTTCATTTAGCCGATTTCGAAGCTGGATTTGCCAAAACTTATGAATTGAAAAAAGAAGGCAACGGTCTTTATGTTTTCGTAATTTCAGGGACAATCACCGTTGACGGTCAGGAATTGGAAACCCGTGATGGCTTGGGAATCACTGATTTCAAAACTCTAGACATTAAAGCTTCTACTGATGCAAAATTTCTATTAATGGAAATTCCAATGAAACAATAAATAACAATCAGCTCGAATCGGCAATAGTATTGTGAATTCGGGCTTAATAAAAATAGTATGAACGAAGAAGTGAAATCAGAAATAAACGACAGAAAAGGTTTTTTCCATATCGACATTAACGGCAAGACTGAAGGCAAAATGACTTTCGTTTTTGCAGGCCCTGATAAAATCATCATAGATCATACTGAAGTAAATGAAGGTAACAACGGCAAAGGTTATGGCAAAAAAATGGTAGCCAAAGCCGTAGAATATGCCCGAGAAAAAGGCATTAAGATTATTCCGCTTTGTCCTTTTGCCAAAAAAGTGTTTGATAAAACTCCTGAATTCAGAGATGTACTTTAAATTATAAACATGGACTCCAACAATTTAAAAAAAGAATATACCAATGGCGAAGTGACCATTGTATGGCAATCTGGAAAATGCATACATTCTGCAATGTGTGTTAAAAACAATCCCGACGTTTTTCATCCCAAAGAAAAACCTTGGATTGTACCCGAAAACTCCACTTCTGAAAAAATTATGGAAACGATTAACAAATGCCCATCAGGTGCTTTGACGTTTTACAAAAACAAATAAAAATATCCTGACAAGGATTTAGATACGAATTCATTTAAAACCAGAAAATTAAATAGTTTTCTGGTTTTTTTTCGTTCTTAATCTAGGTTAAGTGTTCCATCTATATTGTCACCGTAAATTTGCCTTATCAAAATGAAATAACAATTTAAAAATAAAATTATGGCAACTACAAAATGGGCAATTGACCCAACACATTCAGAAATTGGTTTTAAAGTAAAACATATGATGTTTACCAATGTTTCAGGGAAATTCGGTACTTACGATGCAACCATAACAACCGAAGACGACAATTTCGAAAATGCGACTATCGAATTTTCGGCAGACATCGATTCCATCAGCACGAATAATACCGACAGAGATAATCACTTGAAAAGTGGCGACTTTTTTGATGCAGAAAACCATCCAAAACTAACTTTCAAAGCAACTTCTTTTAGCAAGGACGGCGACGATTATGAATTGACCGGAGATTTAAGTATTAGAGATGTAACCAAATCGGTGAAATTCCCTGCCGAATTCAGCGGATTGATGAAAGACCCTTGGGGAAATACCAAAGCAGGATTGAATATTTTGGGTAAAATAAACCGTAAAGACTGGGGATTGAACTGGAATTCGGCTTTGGAAACTGGCGGTGTTTTGGTTGGCGAAGAAGTGAAACTGAACATCGAATTGCAATTGATCAAACTATAAATCCATTTTCATCCAATACAAACGGCTAAATTTCACAATGAAGTTTAGCCGTTTCTTTTGTGTTAATTGTATCTTTCCTAATAAATCCTAAAAAATCACTATTTTTGCAAACAGTTTTTTATTCTCTGCTTGGAGAAATTTTAAACTTTTAAACAATGTCACCCTGAGCGCAGTCGAAGGGCTAAACTTTTAAACAAAAAATAGATGAAAGCATACGTATTTCCTGGTCAAGGAGCACAATTCACCGGAATGGGCAAAGACTTATATGAAAATTCAGAATTAGCAAAATCACTTTTCGAAAAAGCGAATGAAATCTTGGGATTCCGCATCACGGACATTATGTTCGAAGGCACAGCCGAAGAATTGAAAGAAACCAAAGTAACCCAACCGGCGATTTTCTTGCACTCGGTAATTTTAGCCAAAACTTTGGAAGATTTTAAACCAGAAATGGTGGCAGGGCATTCTTTGGGCGAATTTTCGGCTTTGGTTGCCAATGGTGTTTTGTCTTTTGAAGACGGATTAAAATTAGTTTCACAACGCGCTTTGGCAATGCAAAAAGCTTGCGAAATCAAACCATCTACAATGGCGGCAGTTCTAGCATTAGCTGATAATGTTGTAGAAGAGGTTTGCGCCTCAATAGATGGAATTGTGGTAGCTGCCAATTATAACTGTCCAGGTCAATTAGTAATTTCAGGAGAAACCTCAGCAGTAGAAAAAGCTTGTGAAGCCATGAAAGCCGCAGGAGCCAAAAGAGCTCTAATATTGCCTGTTGGAGGTGCGTTCCACTCCCCAATGATGGAACCCGCAAGAGAGGAATTGGCCGCAGCCATTGAAGCTACCACGTTCTCCACTCCTATTTGCCCAGTGTATCAAAACGTGACGGCTTCGGCAGTTTCTGATGCGGATGAAATCAAGAAAAATTTAATTATTCAATTGACAGCTCCCGTAAAATGGACACAATCGGTTCAGCAAATGATTGCCGATGGCGCTACTTTATTTACCGAAGTTGGCCCTGGAAAAGTATTGGCAGGATTAATTGGAAAAATTAATAAAGAAGTTGCTACGACAAATGCCTAATCTTATCTCAAGACTATTTTAAATCTAAATCCTTTCAAATTAAATTGAGAGGATTTTTTTTATAATATCTTTGTCAAACCAATTTCGATTTTATGAATTTAGAGCTACGAACCGTAAATGTTATCCGATACATTACACCACTTCGTGAAGGAGGTTCACTTCCTGCTTTGGCAGAAGCCGACGATGATTTTAAATATGTTTTGAAGTTTCGTGGTGCTGGTCACGGTGTAAAAGCATTGATTGCTGAATTTCTTGGTGGACAAATTGCCAAATATCTTGGTTTGCCCATTCCTGAATTGGTTTTTGCTAATTTGGATGAAGCCTTTGGAAGAACAGAAGGCGATGAGGAAATTCAAGACTTATTACAATTTAGCCAAGGTTTAAATTTAGGATTACATTATCTTTCTGGCTCGATTACTTATGATGCGGCGACAAATGATTGTAACGAATTATTGGCTTCAAAAATAGTCTGGCTCGATGCGTTTATTACCAATGTGGACAGAACTTTCAGAAACACCAATTTACTGATTTGGAAAAAAGAACTTTGGCTGATTGACCACGGAGCAGCTTTTTATTTTCATCATTCTTGGGACAATTGGAAAGCCAATGCATTTTCGCCATTTGCTTTGATAAAAGACCACGTTTTATTATCAAAGGCATCAAAACTAGAAGAAGCCAATTTAGAATTTACAACAAAATTAAACGATACAATTCTAAAAGAAATAGTCAATCAAATTCCAGAAGATTGGTTACAATGGGAAAATGGTTCCATAACTCCAGAGGAGATAAAAGCAATTTATTATCAATTTTTATCCATTCGATTAGCTAATGCAAATGTATTTTTAAAACAAGCTCAAGATGCACGAAAAACACTTATATGAATATGCTGTACTGCGTGTTGTACCAAAAGTAGAACGCGAAGAGTTTATCAATATTGGCTTGCTGCTCTTTTGCAAGCGTCAAAAATATTTACGCATCCAACACCATATTGTTCCTAACAAAATTAAATCCATTTGTTCGGAATTTGACATTGAACAATTAAAAGAAAATTTGGATTCTTTTATAAAAATTGGCGAAGGTAAAAAAGACGGTGGCCCTATTGCCTCTTTTGAAATTGCTGAACGTTTTCGATGGCTAACTGCTGTAAAAAGTTCAAGTATCCAAACCTCTCGCCCTCATTCTGGGTTTAGTACTGATTTGGATGCAACTTTTGATAAATTATTTACGGAATTGGTCTTGTAGTATTTTCGTTTTACAAATATTTTACCTTGCCAACACTTCATAATCAAGAAAACCCCCAAATTATTATCTTGATAATTTGGGGGTTATTTTTATCTGAACACTAAAAACTGAACACTGATTACTGCTGTCTGACTTTCTGTTCCCATTTCCAGGCACTTTCCATTGCTTCATCTAATGTGGATTCTGCTTTCCAGCCCAAGACATTATTGGCTTTATCTGTATTAGCATAAGCTTCGGTAATATCGCCTTCACGTCGAGCCACGATTTTATAAGGTAGTTTTTGTCCGCTTACTTTCTCGAAAGAATGAATCACTTCTAGAACCGAACTTCCAGTTCCAGTCCCCAAATTGAAAATCTCGACTTTTTCCAAATTCTTTTTATCCAATAAGCGTTTCACAGCAATAACGTGTGCTTTTGCTAAATCGACTACGTGGATGTAATCGCGAACACAAGTCCCGTCGGGCGTGGCATAATCATGACCATAAACCGAAAGTTCTTGTCGCAAACCCAATCCGGTTTGGGTGATGAACGGTACTAAATTTTGCGGAACTCCCAAAGGCAATTCGCCAATTTCAGCCGAAGGATGCGCACCTATCGGGTTGAAATAACGCAATAAAATGGTGTTGATGTTAGTTACTTTGGCTGCATCTGTTATGATTTCTTCACCTATTTGTTTGGTATTCCCGTAAGGCGACATTGCAGGTTGTATGGAAGCGTCTTCGGTAATGGGCATCTTTTCGGCTTGACCGTACACCGTGCAAGAGGAACTAAAAATGAAGTTGGCTTCTGGTAATTTTTGCAATTCTTGAAGCAAATAAACCAAACTGTTGATGTTGTTTTCATAATACAACAACGGATTTCCAACGCTTTCTCCAACCGCTTTTGAGGCTGCAAAATGAATCACACCCGAAATATCTTGGTGCTTTTTGAAAAAATCTTGTACTTTGCTTTTCTCACGCAAATCCAACTTTTCGAACAAAGGTGTTTTATTGGTGATGGAAGTAATTCCTTTTAAAACTTCTTCTGATGAATTCGAAAGATCATCTATAATCACGACTTCAAAACCCTGATTTTGTAATTCAACAACGGTATGTGAACCTATAAAACCTAAACCTCCTGTTACTAGTATTTTCATCTTTTTTATGTATTTTTATGTAGTTGGCAATTTGAAAGCTTGTCTAGCTATGAGCAACCATTTGCCTTTTTGTTTTTGCCAAACTAGCATTATACCAATTTTAATATCTTTATCTACTCCACCATCTTTGGTGTGTGCCACTAAATTATGACGAACAATGGCTGCGTTTTCTACAATTTCAATAGTTTGGTTTTGAAACTCAATCGTCACAAAATCCGATTCTCCATTGGCGATTTTCTCAATGAAAGCAGCTTGATTTTCTAACTTTCCACCAGAATGTCCATAGCTTAAACTATCTGAAGTGAGATCTTTCAATTTTGCTCCATCTGCATCGACCATTGCTTGTCGCAAAGACTCAACACAAGCAGCAACTTCCATTTCGTCTTTAGATTTAGTTTGAGCCAAACCTGAAACCTGAAATACAACTACGGCAAGAATTGTAATTAAGTATTTCATAAATTATTTATTTTAAAAATTCTAAAACGCTATCCGTAATAAATTGAATTTGCTCATCGTCTAATTCGGTGTGCATTGGCAGAGCAATTACTTCTTTTACCAATTGATTCGTCACTGGAAAATCTTCTTCTTTGTAACGAGCATCCGCATACGCTTTTTGCAAATGCAACGGAATTGGGTAATAAATAGCACAAGGAATTCCTTTGTCTTGCAAATGTTGCATCAAAGCATCACGATCTGCATCTAAAATTCGCAACACATATTGATGAAAAACGTGGCAATCACATTGCTCACAAATGGTGGGTGCAATAATATTTTTATGCCCTTCAAAAGCCACTGAATATTTTCTAGCTGCATTTTGACGTGCTACATTATATGAGTCAAGAAGTGGCAATTTAGCATTCAAAACCGCAGCTTGAATACTGTCTAAACGCGAATTAACTCCCACCACATCGTGATGGTAGCGTTCGTACATTCCGTGGTTTACGATTCCTCTAATTTTGTGAGCCAAGGCATCATCATTAGTAAAAATAGCTCCACCATCGCCATAACAACCTAAGTTTTTAGATGGGAAAAACGAAGTCGCCCCAACGTGGCCAATCGTTCCTGCTTTCTTTTTTGTTCCGTCAGCAAAAGTATAATTGGCTCCAATGGCTTGTGCATTATCTTCAATAACATACAGATTGTGTTCTTTAGCAATCGCCATTATCGCATCCATATTAACAGTACGACCAAATAAATGTACCGGTACAATCGCTTTAGTTTTTGGCGTAATTGCTTTTTTGATAGCCTCGATAGAAATGTTCATATTAACCATATTCACATCAACCAAAACTGGAGTAAGTTGCAACAAAGCAATCACTTCCACGGTTGCTGCAAAAGTAAAATCGGCAGTAATTACCTCATCGCCAGGTTTTAAATCCAGTCCCATCATGGCAATTTGCAAAGCATCAGTTCCGTTAGCGCAAGGAATTACGTGTTTTACGTCGAGATATTCTTCGAGATTTTTTTGAAATTGATGAACTTGTGGTCCGTTTATGTAAGTGTTGGTGTCGAGAACTTCTTGAATGGAAGTGTTTACGGTCTCTTTAATTTTATCATATTGACTTTTTAGGTCAACCATTTGCAATTTTTTCATTTTAATCTTTTGTTTAAAGTTCATTCCAAACAAAGTTTCACCAAGATTTCGTTAAACTTGACTTGTTTAAAATTCAGAACAAAAATAGGGATTTTAGGAGAATGATTTTATAGATATTTAAAAGAAAACGTATTTTTGCCACAGAAATTTTTTGATATGCTATTTCTCTACAACATAATTGTTCAAATTGCGAATTTTTCATTAAAAATCATCGCTACATTCAGTCCAAAAATCAAACTTTTTGTCGATGGCCGCAAGCCTGTTTTTGACATTTTAAAAGACAAAATTAAGCCAACCGATAAAACCATTTGGTTTCACGCTGCTTCTCTTGGCGAATACGAACAAGGTTTGCCTGTAATTGAAAAAAGAAAAGAAAAATTCCCCAATCATAAAATCGTGATAACTTTTTTCTCGCCTTCGGGTTATGAGATTCGGAAAAACAATACGGTTGCCGATGTTACTGTCTATTTGCCTTTGGACACCCAAAAAAATGCGCAACAATTTCTTAAACTCGTTCATCCTGAAATGGCTTTTTTCATCAAATATGAATATTGGCCGAATTATTTGAACGAACTTCGAAAAATAAAAACCCCAACTTATTTGATTTCTGGAATTTTTAGAGAAAAGCAAATGTTCTTCAAATGGTATGGCGGATTTTACAGAAAAGCATTAGACACCTTCACTTACTTTTTTGTACAAAATGAAAGTTCTAAAAAACTGTTGTTGCAATTAGGCAAAGCCAATGTAGCCGTTTCTGGTGACACCCGTTTTGATCGAGTGGCTACCATTCTGGAAAAAGACAATTCTTTAGATTTTATTGAAGCCTTCAAAAACGACACTTTGACGATTGTAGTTGGAAGTTCATGGCCAAAAGACGAAAATTTATTGGTAGATTTCATCAATCAAACTTCCGAAAACGTTAAGTTTATCATTGCACCACACAATATTAAAAGCGAACAAATTCTAGAATTGAAAAATTCCATTTTGAAAAAAGTGGTATTGTTTTCTGAAAAAGAAACTAAAAACCTAGCCGATTTTGATGTATTCATCATCGACACCATCGGAATTTTGACCAAAATTTACAGCTATGCTGACATTGCATATGTTGGTGGTGGTTTCGGCAATCCTGGTGTTCACAACATTCTAGAACCCGCTACTTTTGGAGTTCCCATTGTAATTGGCCCTAATTTTTCTCATTTTGCTGAAGCCACAGCATTGGTCAATTTGGAAGGCTGCATTTCTATTGCCAATAAAAACGAACTTATTGATGCTTTTTCAAATTTGATTCGAAATGACGACATTCGAAACGAAAAAGGTCACATTTGCAGTACTTTCGTTCAGATGAATAAAGGAGCAACAAACATTATTTTAAAACAAATTTTAAACGATTGAAAATGAAATTACAGCCCAAATCAATTACAATGAAAATTTTAAAAGTATTCTTATTTTTCTTTGTCATCCAATTACAAGCGCAACAAGGCGGTATGTGGATTCCTTCGCTATTGCAAGGAATGAATGAAAAAGAAATGAAAAATTTAGGGATGAAAATGTCCGTAAAAGACATTTATGATGTCAATCAATCGAGTTTAAAAGATGCCGTTCCGCATTTTAATGGCGGTTGTACTTCCGAAGTTATTTCACCGAAAGGCTTAATTTTAACCAATCATCATTGCGGATTTGACGCCATACAAAATCATTCAACTGTAGAACACGATTATTTGACCAATGGTTTTTGGGCTTATAAAATGGAGGAGGAATTACCCAATGAAAATTTGGTGGTGACTTTTATCGTTAAAATCGAAGACGTTACTACCAAAGTTTTGGAAGGCACTTTGAATTTAACTTCTGAAGCCGAAAAACAAAAGAAAATTCAAGATAATATCTCAGCTTTGAGCGTATCATTACCAAAGGAAAGTTGGCAGGAAAATAAAATCAGAACGTTTTTCGAAGGTAATCAATATATGCTATTTGTGACTGAGACATTTAATGACGTTCGATTGGTTGGAGCTCCGCCATCATCGATTGGAAAATTTGGAAACGACACTGACAATTGGGTTTGGCCTCGCCACACAGGAGATTTTTCTTTGTTTAGAATTTATGCCGACAAAAACAATCATCCTGCCAGTTATTCAAAAGACAACATTCCTTACACACCCAAACATTTTTTACCCATTTCGTTAGACGGTGTTGCTGAAGATGATTTTACGATGGTTTTTGGCTATCCCGGAAAAACAAATGAATATTTGCCTGCTGTTGCAATTGCACAAATTGCTAACGAATTGAATCCTGCAAAAATTGAGGTTAGAGATCACGCATTGAAAGTTGCGGATGGATTTATGAGAAAAGACAATGCCATCAAAATTCAATATGCTTCAAAATATGCCAGTATTGCCAACTATTGGAAGAAATGGATTGGAGAAACACAAGGTTTGAAAAAATCGGATGCTGTGGCCATCAAAAAAAATCAAGAAATTGCGTTCCAAGAAAAGGTATTAAAAGCTGGAAAACAAGCTGAATACGGCCATTTACTTTCTGATTTTGAAAAGGATTATACCGAAATTGCTCCTTATGCCTTGGCGAGAGACTATTTTACGGAAGTTGCCTTAAGAAACACCGAACTTTTGAGTGTGGGCTATAAATTATATCAATTAGAACAAATTTACAATTCCAAAGGGGAAAAAGCGTTTACTGACAGAAAAAACAATTTAATAGCTGGTTTAGCTGATTTTTATAAAGATTTTAATCCAACTGTTGATGAAAAAGTCTTTGAACAATTGATTGATTTGTATGCCACAAAAGTGCCTAAAGAATTCTTGCCAAGCAATTTATCGAATATAAATGCAACCCATTTAGCTACTGAAATTTACTCACAATCAAAATTAGTTGATTATAAAAGTCTAAAAGAATTACTTTCGGACGATTCAAAAACGGTTTTAACTCATTTAAATGAAGATAAAGGCTTTTTGTTAATCAAAGGCATGTCTGATAAATTTCTTAATGAGGTGGCGCCAAAATATGAAGAAATCAATTTGAGAATTACAGCTTTACAGCGAACTTACATGAAAGCCCAATTAGAATTGAATAAAGAAACCCGAATTTTTCCTGATGCCAATAGCACTCTAAGAGTTACCTATGGAAAAGTAAAAGGATATGCTCCAAAAGATGCCACTCTCTACACGCCGATAACCTATTTGGACGGTGTTATGGAAAAATACATTCCTGGTGATTATGAATTTGATGTTCCAACAAAATTAATCGATTTGTATAAAACCAAAAATTACGGAGTATATGGCGAAAACGGCAAAATGCCTGTTTGTTTTATAGGCACAAATCACACCACTGGAGGCAATTCAGGAAGTCCAGCAATTGATGCTAAAGGGAATTTAATAGGTCTCAATTTCGATAGAGTTTGGGAAGGAACAATGAGCGACATTTATTATGACCCCAATATATGCCGAAATATTATGGTAGATGCTCGTTATATTCTATTCATCATTGACAAATTTGCAGGTGCAAAAAACATAATTGATGAGTTGAAATTGGTACATCCAAAAAAATAAAACTAAGGGGAGATACAACTTAAAACAAGATGAAAGAAGAGTTTGATTAAAAGGCTAATTATTTATTAAGTATTTATTTATAAACTCAAATTAGTTTTGATTTCATCTCCAGTTTTTGAAAGAAAAAAAATATTTTAAAAAAATAATGAAAAAATATTTTAACTATTAAAAAATTTATATCTTTGCCCCGAATTAATAATTAACCTTTTATAATTAAGTAAGATGAAAAAAGTACTTTTAAGTTTAGCCTTTGTTGCTGTTTTGACTGTTGTATCATGTAAAAAAGCTGAAGAAGCTCCTGCTGCTGACGCTGTAGATACTACTGCTGTAGCTGTTGATACTACTGCTGTAGTTGACACAACTGCTGTTGACACAACTGCTGTTGACACAACTGCTGTTAAGTAATTCTAAATTACAGAAAAAAATAAGCTACGCATTGCGTGGCTTTTTTTTGCCTTAAACTCAAAAATTATATTTTAACTTTTAAATATTTCTTTTTTAAAGCAATTGTAATTTTCGAAAAACAGAAAGCTATACACTGAAAAGTGCTATAGCTTTTTTGTTTAATTTAAATAATCATTTTAATTTCAATGAAGATAGTCTTTGGGTAGTGTCAATAGACCGGCAATGGTTTAATAACAAGGCATAAAAAAACCGCAAAGAATTAAAAATTAATTCTTTACGGCTTTTTCTTGTACTCAGAGCGGGACTTGAACCCGCACGAACATTGCTGTTCACTGGATTTTAAGTCCAGCGTGTCTACCAATTTCACCATCCGAGCAGGATGTTTTTACTTTTTCGTTGGCTAATTTTTTAGAAAAATTAATTAAACCCAACCATCCGATCAGGATGTTTTTGCTTTTTTTGTTGACCAATTATTTTTAAAATAATTAAACTCAACTATCTGAGCATTTTACTTTTTGATTTTAAATCTAATTTTAAACCTACTAAGTGCATGATTGTGAGCGAAAAACGGGGCTCGAACCCGCGACCTCGACCTTGGCAAGGTCGCGCTCTACCAACTGAGCTATTTTCGCATTTTTCAATATAATAAGAACGGACTATTTATTCTGTATTGCGGATGCAAATTTAATACATTAATTCAATTACACAAGCGTTTTTTACAAAAAAAATACAGACAAAATATAACCTTCTGATAACGCCAACTTTAAATACAGACAAACTATTTTTTAGTCAGCATTCTTTTGATTTCATTGAGTTTCATCAGGGCTTCCATTGGTGTAATCGTATTGATGTCGAGGCTCAAAATCTCGTCTTTGATTTCTTCCAGCAAAGGATCGTCCAGATTGAAGAAACTCATTTGCATATCATCTTTTCCTAGTTTTATTCCGCTTAGTGCTTCACTTGAATGATCTTTCTCTAATTTCTTCAACAATTTTTGCGCTTTCAAAATCACGATTTGTGGCATTCCTGCCATTTTTGCGACATGAATTCCAAAACTATGTGCGCTTCCTCCTTTTACCAATTTTCGAATGAAAAGCACTGTATCTTTTAATTCTTTGACCGAAACATTATAATTCTGGATTCTCGGCAAAGATTCGCTCATTTCATTCAACTCGTGATAATGAGTTGCAAAAAGCGTTTTGGGTTTTGATGGATGTTCGTGCAAAAACTCGGCTATTGCCCATGCGATTGAAATTCCGTCATAGGTACTTGTCCCTCTTCCAATCTCATCCAATAGAACTAAGCTTCTATCAGAGATGTTATTCAAAATAGACGCTGTTTCGTTCATTTCGACCATAAAAGTCGATTCTCCCATCGAAATATTATCAGAAGCTCCTACTCTGGTAAATATTTTATCAATAATCCCCATTCTAACGCTGTCTGCTGGAACAAAACTCCCCATTTGAGCCAAGAGCACAATTAAAGCGGTTTGGCGCAAAATAGCCGACTTACCAGACATATTGGGTCCCGTAATCATAATCAGTTGCTGCGTTTCTCTATCCAAGAAAACATCATTAGCAATATAAGGCGTTCCGACTGGCAATTGTTTTTCAATAACGGGATGTCTTCCGTTTTTGATTTCCAATTCGAATGTTTCGTCAAGGTTTGGACAAACATATTTATTTTCGATAGCCAATTGCGTAAACGAACATAAACAATCCAATTGCGCTACCAGATTGGCATTCATTTGTACAGGTTTGATATAAGTTGCAATCCAATTGACCAATTGTTCAAATAATTCGACTTCAATTTTGTGGATCCTTTCTTCGGCGCCAAGGATTTTGGTTTCGTATTCTTTTAATTCCTCGGTGATGTAACGTTCTGCATTAACCAAGGTTTGTTTTCGAATCCATTCTGTTGGAACTTTATCTTTATGCGTATTTCGAACTTCGATATAATATCCAAAAACGTTATTAAAAGAAATTTTCAAGGAAGAAATTCCTGTTCTTTCGGATTCACGTTTTTCGATTCCTTCCAAAAACTCTTTTCCAGATGTTGAAATGGCACGTAACTCGTCTAATTCTGCGTTGATTCCTTTGGCAATCGCATTTCCTTTGGCAACAGCCACAGGGGCATCTTGATTGAGAACCGTTTTTATTTTTTCACGCAATAAATCACAGCTGTGCAAACTATCTCCAATTACTTTCACTGCTTCTTGCGGACTTGCTAAAGCCAAGGTTTTTATTGGAATAATAGCATCCAAAGATTCTTTCAAATAAACCACTTCACGAGGCGAAACTTTTCCAGTGGCAATTTTCGAAATCAAACGCTCTAAATCCGAAATTTGTTTGATTTGTTTTTGGATGTTTTTCAGCACTTCCTGATTTTCTTTCAAATAAGAAACCACTTGATGTCGACCTCGAATTTTATGAGCATCTTTCAGTGGCAAAGCCAGCCAACGTTTTAGCAAGCGACCACCCATTGGCGAAAGCGTTTTATCAATAACATCGAGAAGTGTGACGGCATTGGGATTGTAACTATGATACAATTCAAGATTTCGAATCGTAAATCGATCCATCCAAACGTAGGCATCTTCGGCAATACGTTGAATAGCCGTTATGTGTTGAACTTTATTATGTTGTGTTTCTGACAAATAATATAAAATCGCTCCCGAAGCAATAATGCCTTCTTTCAATTCTTCGATTCCAAAACCCTTGAGAGAAACGGTTTGGAAATGCTTGGTCAAGATTTCGAAAGCATAATCTTCTTTGTAAATCCAGTCTTCGAGATAAAAACTATGATAATCCTCTCCGAAAGTTTCGCGGAAATCATTTTTATTGTTTTTTGGAACTAAAACTTCGCTTGGATTGAAGTTCTGCAACAGTTTGTCAATGTATTCTGCATTGCCTTGAGCCGTTAGAAATTCGCCCGTGGAAACATCCAAAAAAGAAATCCCTATCGATTTATTGGCAAAATAAATGGCTGCTAAGAAATTGTTTGTCTTCGATTGCAAGACCTCATCATTCATCGAAACTCCAGGAGTTACCAATTCCGTAACCCCACGTTTGACAATAGTTTTGGTCATTTTTGGATCTTCGAGCTGATCGCAAATCGCTACCCGAAGTCCCGCTTTGACTAATTTTGGCAAATACGTATTGATGGAATGATGCGGAAAACCTGCCAGAGCCGTTTCGGTTTCGGAACCAGCGCCTCTTTTGGTCAAAGTTATCCCCAGAATTTTTGAAGCACGAACCGCATCTTCGCCAAATGTTTCATAAAAATCCCCAACTCTAAACAACAAACATGCATCAGGATATTTCCTTTTGATTTCGTTGTATTGCTTCATTAAAGGAGTTTCCTTGACCGTTTTATCTTTAGATGACAAAATTTTTAGTTTAAATTTATTAGAAAGCGAATTTATATATTTTATGGCGAATAACGAACACTTCAAAAATTAAAATATTTTTAAGAAAATTTTAGGGATGAATTTCTATTTTTTATATAAATTTGTCATTGAATTTTAAACATATAATGATGAAAAAATTAATTACACTTTCAATAGCACTTTTGGCATTTACTTTTTCTAATGCTCAAGAAACTTCAAAAGCTACAAAAAAATCAGCTTCAAAAACAAAAGTAACAACGCCAGCTTTACCTAAAGTTGAAGGCGCCGGAATGGTTTTCGTGTCAGAAACAATCGATTATGGTACAATTGCTCACAATGCAGACGGAAAACGCGAATTTGTTTTTACTAACAATGGTAACAAACCTTTAATTATAACTAATGCTACAGGATCTTGTGGTTGTACAGTGCCTACTTTTCCAAAAGAGCCAATCGCTCCAGGTGCAAAAGCCATTATTGGTGTAAAATATGCCACTGACAGAATTGGTGCTTTTACTAAAACCGTAACTATAACTTCGAATGCTGCAGGGCTACCTAACAAAACACTTACCATTAAAGGAACTGTTTTAGGAGACGATGCTCCAAAAAGCTAAATATTAAAATAATAGTATAAAAAAGCTTCCGTAATTCTGGAAGCTTTTTTTATTTTAACCCTTTTCCAATACCTATGCGAAAGCTTGAAAACAGTGAACTAGATAGAAAATCCATTGCAGATTTTAAACAATCTGAAAAAACACCAATCATCATTGTTCTGGATGATATTCGAAGTTTGCATAATATTGGCTCTGTGTTTAGAACAGCCGATGCTTTTTTGGTTGAAAAAATAGTTTTGTGCGGCATAACGGCTACTCCACCCAACAAGGAAATTAACAAAACTGCTTTAGGTGCAACCGAAACCGTGGCTTGGGAACATTCTAAAGACGTTCTAGAAGTTATTCAAAATTTAAAAGACGAAAAAATCACTGTACTCGCCATCGAACAAGTGGAAAGCGCTATTTTTCTTCAGGATTTTAAAATTGAAAAATACAAAAAATACGCATTGGTTTTTGGCAATGAAGTATTTGGAGTCTCGCAAAAAGCAGTTGAATTGTGCGATGGCTGTATCGAAATTCCACAATTAGGTACTAAACATTCCTTAAACATTTCGGTAAGTGCTGGAATTGTAGTTTGGGATTTGTTTAAAAAAATGAAATGGAATTTGTAGATTTGTTAAAAATTGATTTTTCCTATTTTTTCTTTAATGCTTTATGAAAAAACTACTCTTTCTCGTTTTACTATTATCTGCTTTTTTTGGATTTTCTCAATATACTTTAATTCCAGATGCGAATTTTGAGAAAGCATTGATTGATTTAGGAATTGATAGTGGTGCTGTTGATGGCAAAGTCCTTAGAGCTAATGTGAGCGGAATTGTTAGTTTGGTTATTGCAGAGAAAGATATATCTGATCTAACGGGATTAGAAGATTTTTTATCATTAAAGCAATTAAATTGTATTAAAAATAAATTAACCAATTTGGATCTTACTTTTAACACAGATTTGACTTATTTATATTGTGATTCCAATCAAATAAGCAGTTTAGATGTTACTAAAAATCTAGCATTGACTAATTTAGTTTGTGATTTTAATCAAATAAGCAGTTTAGATGTTACTAAAAACACGGCTTTGACTTATTTATCTTGTAGCCATAATAAAATAAGCAGCTTAGATGCTACTGAAAATATGGTTTTGAGTACTTTGATCTGTGGCTATAATAAAATAACCAATTTGGATTTTACTAAAAATACGGCTTTGTCTTATTTAGAATGTAATAATAATCAAATAACTACTTTAGATGCTACTAAAAATAAAGCCTTAGCTAGTTTACATTGTAATGACAATTTACTAACCTCCCTTAATTTAAAAAACGGAAACAATAGTATTATAACAAGTTTTAATTCAAAATTCAACTCAAACCTAGCCTGTATACAAGTTGATAACAAAGCATATTTTGATGCCAATTGGTCAACTTCTAAAGACGCATCAGCTAAATATTCTGAAGACTGTAGTAAAACCGCTATTGATCCTCCGGTAATCACCGCTACAGGAAATCAAACTTATTGCCCTGGAACGTCTTTAAAAATTGTTGAAAGCATTTCCATCACAAGCGATCCAGCTGAGCCCGACACAGATGCTATTTATATTCAGATATCTTCGGGTTATATCAATGGTCAAGACAAATTAATACTTGCAAATCCACCTGCGCATTCAACCATTACAACAAGTTGGGATGCAACAGCAGGAAAACTAAAATTATACAGCCCAACTGGTGTCAAAATACTTTATACCGACTTTGTATCAGCCATAAAAGATGTCGAATTTAGCAATTCATCTCCTTCGCCATCAGGAATACGAAACTTTTCTATCACAATTGGACAAGCAAATTTTCTACCCTCCACAGGACATTATTATCAATATATCCCGAATATAGGTATTACTTGGACCAATGCAAAAACAGCCGCGGAAGCACTCAATTATTACGGACTAAAAGGGTATTTAGCCACGATTATGGCTGCAGATGAAGCCCAAATCTCAGGCGAACAGGCCCAAGGAGCTGGATGGATTGGTGGAACTGATGCTTCCAAAGAAGGAGAATGGAGATGGGTTACAGGTCCAGAAGGTCTTGCCAATGGCGGAACGGGAATTGTTTTCTGGAATGGAACAGGTAATGGGTCAACACCAAATTATGCCAAATGGAATACAGGAGAACCCAATCAATTTAATGGCTTAGAAGAAGACTATGCACATATTACTGCTCCAGGTGTAGGCATAACAGGCTCTTGGAATGATTTACCTGTAAATAGTAATCCAAATGGCGATTACCAAGCCAAAGGCTTTATCGTAGAATATGGCGGAATGCCCGGAGATCCAACTCTTCAAATATCAGCAAGTACAACGATAACAATTCCTAAAATAACAAGCACAACCCCAAATACTACATGCGGCTCAGGAGTTATTACCCTTCAAGCAACTGCAACTGATGGCGCCGTAAATTGGTATGCCACGCCAACTGGAGGAACATCATTATTCACAGGAAATTCATTTACAACTCCAAATCTTACCACTACAACTTCGTATTATGTTGATGCCTCAAATGGAAGTTGCCCAAATGGACCCAGAACCGAAATTATTGCCACTATAAAAGCTTTGCCTAACCCACCTGTAATTGCTACTGCTTCTACAAGTCCCGTTTTATATTGCCTGAATGCTCCTGCGATACCTTTAGCCGCAACTGCCTCGACAGATTGCATTTTAAATTGGTACACCTTGCCAACTGGAGGAGTTGCTTCAGCTACAAGTCCAACACCCATTACAACAGTTGTAGGTTCTACCACTTATTATGTGAGTCAAACGAATACTATAAACGGTTGCGAAAGTCCTCGGGTTGCAATCATAGTAACAGTTAATCCATTACCATCAATTCCTACCGTTAGCAATATTTCCTATTGCAACAATGAAACTGCCGTTCCTTTGGCAGCTATTGCTACAGCAAATTGCACTCTAAATTGGTATCCAACCGCTATAGGAGGTAGTCCAAGTACAACAAGTCCAACGCCGTTGACAACAACTGTGGGAACAACAAAATTTTATGTAAGTCAAACCATCACTTCCACGGGTTGTGAAGGACCAAGAGCCGAAATAACTGTAACTATAAACCCATTACCCACAGGACCTATCGTAAGTAATATTTCCTATTGCCACACTGAAATAGCAATTCCTCTAACAGCAACAGCATTGGCAAATTGCACCCTTAATTGGTACACAACTCCTACAGGCGGAACATCAAGCCCAACGAGCCCAACTCCATCAACAGCAACAATTGGCACAACAAAATACTACGTAAGTCAAACAATCACAGCCACTGGATGTGAAGGTCCAAGATCTGAAATCATTGCGACCATCAATCCTTTACCTATCGTGAACGATGTTACCATTATTCAATGTGATACCGACTTAATTGTTGATGGAAAGACTTTGTTTAATTTAAATGTAAATAATGATAAAATTTCAACCAATTATGTTAATGAAAATTTTACTTATTACACTTCGCTAAACGGTGCGAATAATGCCGTACCAGCTGATTTAATTCTTAATGAATTGGCATTTGAAAACACAGCTCCAACATTAATGGACATTTGGTCAAGAATAACAAATAAAATAACGGGTTGCTTTAGCGTTGCCAAAATCACTTTGAAAGTTCCCGCCACCAACATTAATCCAAACTACAAAATTCCGTTCGCACCAGTTTGTGATGATTTTTTAGATACCAATGGAAATAATAATGCCAACAATAACAAACGTGACGGCATCACCACTTTTGATTTCTCCGCAACAAAAGCAATTATATTAGCCCAATTGCCAACAAATCAAGTGTACAACATTAATTACTACAAAAACGAATCAGATGCCTTGGCAGAACTTAATGTAATTACCGATATTTCAAATTACAGAAACATTGACTATCCCAATACGCAAGACATTTGGATACGTATCGATAGCGATTTGGATAATGCTTGTTATGGTTTAGGCCCTTATTTGACTTTAAATGTTGAAGCTTTACCTATTTCAAATACCGTAATAATTCCTAGACAATGCGACGATAACAACGATGGAATATTTACATTCAACACCTCTTCGCTTGAATCTGATTTATTAAAAGGACAAACCAATGTAACAGTTACTTATTTCGACTCGACCAATGCTCCTTTGAAAGATAACAACGGAGTTTTAATTACGAGTCCATTCCCAGCAACTTTCACTTCAACATCGCAAACTATTAAAGCCGTTGTGACCAATAATACGCCTCAAAAGTGTTTTGATGAAACCTTTATTACCTTTATTGTTGACAAATCGCCAGTAGCATTTGCCGTTCCTGCTAACTTGACTACAACTTGTGATGACGAACCCAATCCAATAGACCAAGACGGAAAGTTTGCTTTTGATACCTCAACATTCGAAAGCACTATTCTCGGCGGGCAAACCGGAATGATTGTCAAATATTACGATAAAAACAATGTTGAATTAAGTCCATTTCCCAATCCTTTCTTGACGGAAAATCAAATCATTACTGTAAATGTGCAAAATCCTTTAAACACCATTTGCACTGCCACAACAACACTAAACTTTATAGTAAATCCAGTGCCAAATATCGACTTGAATTTGGATGGCAATGATAATGAGTTGGTATGTCAAAATGATTCAAGCTTTTTTGTAACCTTAGATGCAGGTATAACCGACGGTTCGCCAACAATCAATTACAATTATGCGTGGACAAAAGACGGCATTGCTACTGGGACAAATTCGCCAACATTGGAAGTAAATTCCGTGGGTGTTTACACGGTTGAAGTTACCAATAATTTGGGTTGTAGCAGAATTAGAACAATTACTGTTATTGCATCTAATATAGCAACTATTACCTCTGTAGATGTTGTTGATTTAGCTGATATTAATACTGTAACTGTCAATGCAACTGGGCCCGGAATTTATGAATACAGTTTAGACGAGCCAAATGGGTTTTGGCAGGATTCCAATTTTTTCAATAATGTATCTGCTGGAATTCACGTAGTGTATGTGAATGATAAAAATGGCTGTGGGCCACCAGTTTATCAAGAAATTGTAATTGTAGGTGTGCCGAAATTTTTCACGCCAAACGGTGATGGCTATAATGATTATTGGAGTGTAAAAGGAGTGAATCAAACTTTTAATTCAAAATCCATAATATACATTTTTGACAGATACGGAAAACTTCTAAAACAATGGGTTCCTTCTTTTAGTCAAGGTTGGGATGGTACTTTCAACGGAGTCCCTTTGCCTGCAGATGATTATTGGTTCACACTAAAACTGGAAGATGGCAGAGAAACAAAAGGGCATTTTTCATTAAAAAGATAAGACTTTAAAGTAAAGAATTAGTTGCTGATTTTTCTTTGAATTTCATCCAAGATAAAAAGATAATCTTCTTGATTTTCTACAAAATCTTTATCCGAAACATCAATAATTAAAACATTCAAATCAGTTTGTGATTTAATGTAATCCAAATAGCCATTATTAATTTTATCTAGATAATCTGCTGGAATATTCTGTTCGTAGCTACGTCCTCGTTTTTTGATATTTTCTAATAAACGTTCCGTGTTTTGATACAAATAAACATACAAATCGGGTTTTGGCATTTCTCTGTAAACGATATCAAATAGCGTTCGATACAAACGGTATTCATCTTCGGCAAGAGTAATTTTGGCAAAAATTAAGGATTTAAAAATATGATAATCGGCTACAATAAAATCTTTAAACAAATCAAATTGGGCTAAATCGTCTGACAATTGTTTGTATCTATCAGCAAGAAATGACATTTCGAGCGGAAAAGCATACCGGTTTTGATCTTCGTAAAATTTTGGCAAAAACGGATTATCTGCAAAGCGTTCTAAAACGGTTTTGGCATTAAAATCTTCGGCGATTTTTGTAGATAAAGTGGTTTTTCCCGCTCCTATATTTCCTTCAAAAGCGATGTAATTGAATTGTTCCAAAGGAATTTTATCCAAAGGGTTTTCAATTTTTTGTACAATGCTACAAACACTTTCGTCCGGAGAAATTTCGAGTAATTCGGCAACTTTTTTATGAAATATGGGATGGATCCAATTCAAATTCAAATCCAATATGGGCAACAAAACAAAATTTCTATTTTGCATCAACGGATGCGGTACTTGAAGATTTTCATTCTCTATAATTTCTTCGTTGAAAGTGATTAAATCAATATCGATAATTCTAGATTGATATTCTAAAGTTGTACTTCGAACGCGACCTAATTGTTTTTCAATATTTAAAATCTTGAGCAAAATCTTGTTTGCAGACATAAAAGTATGCAAAACCAAAGCACAATTATAAAACGCATCGCTATCAAAACCCCAAGACGGAGTTTCATACAATTTTGATATTTTGATAACAGTCCCCACTTCTTGGTGAATCAATTCGATGCATTTTTCTATGTTTTCGAGACGATTACCTTGATTGGTTCCTAGCGATAAAACAACTTGATTTTGTGATTTCATAATATGCACAAATTAACTAAAACAATTTTAGAATAGTACTATATTTGCCCCCGTGTTGATAACTATTTTTATCCTTTAGAAGTGTAAATTTGTAACACAGGAGCCCTTTTTACTACTTATTAAAAAACTATAATTATGAGATTTTTAGGAAATGTATTGGCAACCATTGTTGGGTTGTTCGTTTTTTTGATGCTATTCTTTTTTGGAATAATCTTAATTGCAGCCATTTTTGGTGGTGATTCTGAAGAAATATCAGTAAAAAGCGATTCGGTTATCGAATTAAAATTAGAAAACATCAAAAATGATTATGCTGGAAAATACAAAGATCCTTGGGTAACCATTTTGGCTGATGGGGAAAAAGTAGGCGTTTCTGATATTATCAACGCTATTGAAAGCGCCAAAACAGACAGTGAAATCAAAGGAATTTCCATCTTGAATAATGAATCTGATTTGGGAATGGCACAAAGAAAAGCCCTTCGAGATGCTTTGGAAGATTTTAAAAAATCAGGAAAATTTGTTATGGCCTATGCCAATTCCTATTCGCAAAAAGAATATTATTTGAATTCTGTGGCCAATACCGTTTATATTAATCCAGTAGGTGATTTTGATTTCAAAGGATTATCGGCAGAATTGATGTTTTTTAAAGATTTACAAGAAAAATCAGGTGTGAAAATGGAAGTCATTCGCCACGGAAAATATAAAAGTGCTGTCGAACCGTTCTTAGACAACAAAATGAGCGATGCCAATAGAGAACAAACTATGTCTTTATTGAATTCGGTTTGGAGTTCCGTTTTAGCTGACATTTCGAAAAGTAGAAATATTTCGGTAACCAAATTAAACGAAATTGCCAGCGAACTTCTAGCTAGAACTCCCGAAATGGCAAAAGCAGAAAAATTGGTCGACGTAATTGCTTACGAAGATGTATATCACGATGCTATCAGAAAAAAATTAAAAGTCGATAAAGATGAAGATTACAACAAAATAAGCATTAAGGATTATGCTCGAAAAGTAGCTACCACTTCTGAGAGCAACGATTCGCAAGATAAAATTGCTGTAATTTATGCTCAAGGAGAAATTATGAGTGGCGAAGGCGATGTCAACACCATTGGTGAAGGCTCGATGAATCGCTCTCTGATTGAAGCTAGAAAAGATGAAAATGTAAAAGCGATTGTACTAAGAATTAATAGTCCTGGTGGAAATGCCTTGACATCAGATTTAATTTGGAGAGAAATCGAATTGACCAAAAAAGTAAAACCTGTCGTGGTTTCGATGGGAAATTATGCAGCTTCTGGCGGTTATTATATTGCTTGTAATGCCAACACAATTTTTGCCGAAAACAACACAATTACGGGTTCAATAGGTGTTTTTGGAATATTACCGAATTTCACCCAATTGGCAACAAAAATTGGTGTTCACACAGAACAAGTAAAAACCAATGAAAATGCCTCAGAATACAGTCCGTTTGTACCAATGGACGAAAAATTCAAAGCCGTTACTCTTGAAAGCGTGGAGCATATTTACAAAACATTCGTGTCGCACGTTGCCGTAGGACGAAAAATGACTGTTGCGCAAGTAGATTCTATCGGACAAGGAAGAGTTTGGTCCGGTGAACAAGCTTTGAAAATTGGACTTGTTGATAAAATAGGCGGTCTGGATGATGCCATAAAAGAAGCGGCAAGTCTTGCAAAAACAAAAACGTATAGCACGCAAAATTTTCCTGAATACGAAAAAGATATGAATGATATTTTTAATAATTTCCCTTTTGCAAAATCAAAAGAATCATTTATCAAAGAAGAATTAGGTGAAGAAACTTACCGTTTAATGGAGCAATTAAAAAAAGTACAAGCTCGAAAAGGAGTTCAAGCCATGGTGCCTTTTGAAATTACGATTCATTAAAAAAAAAACAATTATATTTACCTAAAAATCCGTTTAATCAATTGCTTAAACGGATTTTTTATGATTTATAGTTAAAGTATTCCTTATAAATATCTTAGAAAAAGATACTAGGTTTTAAATAAACTACGTTTGTATAAAATAGAAGGCATTATTTTTGCTCCATTTTTGGCATCTAAAAAAATTAAATTATGACTAAAAAAATTTTAATAACCATAGGAATTGTACTTATACTTTTTGTAGGAACTTTATTTGCCGCTCCATTTCTTTTTAAAGATCAAATAAAAGCCAAAATCGCCCAAGCCATCAACGAGAAAGTCGATGCCAAAGTCTCTTTTGCAGATGCAGATTTGAGTTTGTTCAAAGATTTTCCTCATGCAAATGTCACAATCCAAAAATTAGTCATCATCAACAAAGCGCCTTTTGAAGGTGATACTCTGGTTTCGCTAGATGAATTAAATTTGAAAATGTCCATCAAAGAACTTTTCAAAGGAAAAGAAGAAACGATGAACATTGACGGAATTAGTTCGAAAAATGGGTTAATCAACATTATTTTCAACAGAGAAGGATTAGCCAATTATGATATCGCTTTGAAAAACAACAAAACTAAGGAAGATGGCAAAAGCAATCCCTTGTCGTTAAAAATCCAAGAGTATAAAATAGAAAATTTTCAGTTCCGTTACTTAGATGAAAAGTCAAAAATAAAAATGACAATCGACAGTTTAAACCACCAAGGAACAGGCGATTTTGCTGCTCAAAAACTGGACTTGGACACCAAATCGACGGCCAAAATTGTGCTTTCGATGGACAATATCAATTATATGAAAAATGTATCTATTAGTTTGGATGCCATTTTGGGAATTGATTTAAAAAACAGCAAATACACTTTCAAACAGAACAAAGCCTTAATCAATCTGTTGCCAATAGAACTAGACGGCTTTATTCAAATGGTTGATGGCGGACAAGAATATGATTTGACATTCAAAACCCCAACTTCTTCCTTCAAAAACTTCTTGGGACTTATTCCCGCAGCTTATGCTGCGAGTTTAGATAACGTAAAAACCACGGGCGATTTTACTGTAGCGGGTTTTGCCAAAGGTTTATATTCGGATACAACCGTTCCGAAATTCAATGTTCAAATTACTTCCAATAATGCTTCTTTTCAATATCCCAATCTTCCAAAATCGGTTCGCAACATTGTAATCGATACTAAAATCATCAACGAAACCGGAATTTTGAACGATACTTATGTTAATTTGGATAAGTTATCTTTCGCTATCGACCAAGACGTTTTCAATGCCAAAGCCAACATTAGAAATATCACTCAAAATGCCATCGTAGATGCTGCTTTGAAAGGAACTATCAATTTAGGAAATGTATCAAAAGCCTATCCTATAAAATTGGATAAACCTTTGTCTGGAATTCTGAAAGCCGATGTGACCACCAAATTTGATATGCAATCGGTAGAAAAAAGTCAATATCAAAACATCAACAATGCGGGAACAATGAGTTTGTCGGGTTTCAACTATGCAGATGAAAACGGCAAAACGATGACTATTAGCAATGCGTTGGTTCAATTTGATCCAAGTGAAGTTCATTTGAAACAATTCGATGCCACGACCGGGAAAAGTGATTTGAGCGTTACAGGCGTTTTGGAGAATTTCTATGGATTTATGTTTAGAAACCAAGAATTGAAAGGGGATTTCTCTATGAATTCCAAACAATTGGCCGTAGATGATTTTATGACAACGGGCGAAGAAACCAAAACCGATGCTAAAAAAGCTGACGCAATGAAGATTCCGGCTTTCTTGAATTGTACCCTTACCGCAAAAGCCAACACCGTTTTATACGATAATTTGACCTTGAAAGACGTTTCAGGAAAACTGATAGTGAAAGATGAAAAAGTAACTTTGCAAAACGTGAAATCTTCGATTTTTGGAGGAACAATTGGTATGAATGGCGCGGTTTCGACCAAAGGAAAAGTGCCCGTTTTCAATATGGATTTGAATTTGAATCAGGTAAATATTGCCGAATCCTTTACGCAATTGGATATGTTGAAAAAGATTGCGCCAATTGCTGGAATCGTTAATGGAAAAATCAATTCGACCATCAAACTCAACGGAAACCTTGATGCAACAGAGCTAACTCCTGACTTAGCAACGCTAACCGGAGATTTATTAGGACAATTACTTTCCACGACTGTAAGCCCTCAAAATTCGACTTTGCTAAACGCTTTAGGCTCGAACTTGAAGTTCGTTGACATCAGCAAAATCAATCTAAATGATATAAAAGCAGCTCTAACTTTCAAAGATGGAAAAGTAAATGTGAAGCCTTTTGACATTAAATATCAAGATATTAAAGCGACCATTGGCGGAACGCACGGTTTTGACCAAAGTATGAATTACAATCTGAAATTTGATGTTCCCGCCAAATATCTTGGAACAGAAGCCAATGCCTTAATTGCCAAATTATCTCCTGCCGATGCAGCAAAATTGCAAAGTATTCCGATTACTGCCATGCTTGCTGGAAACTTTACGAATCCGAAAATCACCACAGACATCAACAGTGCCGTAACTAAATTGACCACTCAATTGGTAAATCAGCAAAAAGACCGAATGGTGAAACAAGGAACATCGGCATTAACGGATTATCTTAATAAAAATAAGAAGCCTAGCGATACCACAAAAACGGCAGTCCCAAAAGAAGACGTAAAAACCAAAGCTAGTGATTTGTTGAATGGGTTGTTCAATAAGAAGAAAAAAACAGAAGAGCCAAAAACACCTTGATAATCGATAAATTAAAATCAAAAAAGCCTAAAAGTATTTGAAACTTTTAGGCTTTCGTTTTATACATTAATTGACACCACATATCCTTCGAAACTGCGGACATTAAAAACAGTTCCGTCTTCAAAAATTAAATATTGACCTTTTATTCCAGTCAATTTTCCTTGAAAATTAGGTGTTTTATCCAAACTCAAACTGTTTATTTTTTTGGGATATTCCAAAACAGGGAAGTGCATTTCGTATAAATCATTTTTCTCAGAGTAGAAATATTCCTGAACTTCGGACGGAATCAGGTTTTCGACTTTCAATCTTTCGGCGATTAAATCAACATGTTCTACATCGTTTTGGAGCATTTTTCGCCAATTGGTTTTATCGGCAAAATGATTTTTCAAAGCGACTTCCGTAATTCCCGCCAAATACCGATTCGGTACTTCTACAATTGATATGGCTTGAGATGCTCCTTGATCAATCCAACGAGTTGGCATTTGGGTTTTCCGAGTTACTCCTACTTTTACTTCGCTGGACAAAGCCAAATACACAATATGAGGTTGCAATTGCACTTTTTCTTCATAAACCAAATCTCGATCTTGAATCCCAAGATGTGCTGTGCTCAATTCGGGTTTCATAATCCAATCCCCAACGGCTGGACTCGAATAAAAACAATCGTAACAAAATCCTTGACGGTAGATTTTCTTCTTTTTACCGCAATTCAAACATTGATACCCCACAAAATTGATTTCCAAATCCTTGTTCAGCAACTGATTTACATTCAAAAAACTATTTTCAAAAACCAAATAATATTGAATTGGATTTGCAAATTCGGTTTGCATTTTAGTAAGCGTGCCTTCGTATGTCATTTTAGATTTTAGATTTTAGATTTTAGAATAAGAAATTGAAATCAGAAATTTCCATAACTTAAAAAAAAATACTATTTTTGATAACGTCGTAAAGTTAGTGTTTGTTCCCCTTTTTTCAAATCTAAAATCCTAATTCTAAAATCTAAAATCAGAATGCCAATACCTGTCATCAATTCTTTTGCTTCTTGGGTTCTCAAACAAAGAATTCATCAAATAGAACTTTTCTTGAAGTACCCGAACGAAGTTCAGGAAGAATTGCTAATGAATTTGATAAGAGCTTCTGAAAATACAGTTATAGGACAATTATACGGCTATGAATCTATTTATTCATACAACACTTATGCTGAAAGAGTTCCCGTTTCGACCTACGAAGAATTGCAGCCTTTGATAGAAAGAACCCGAAAAGGCGAACAAAATGTACTATGGGAAACACCTATAAAATGGTTTGCCAAATCCAGCGGAACGACGAATGCCAAAAGTAAATTTATTCCTGTAAGTCCTGAATCATTGGAAGAATGTCACTATAAAGCAGGCAAGGATTTGCTCTGTATGTATTTGAACAACAACGAAAATTCTGAAATGTTTTTGGGGAAAAGCCTTCGACTTGGTGGAAGCTCCCAGATTTATGAAGACAACAATACTTCTTTTGGAGATTTATCGGCTATCTTGATTGAAAATATGCCGCTTTGGGCTGATTTTAGCAGTACGCCAAATAAGGAAATATCGTTGATGAGCGATTGGGAAACCAAACTTCCAGCAATTATAAACGAAGTAAAAAATGAAAACGTAACGAGTTTTGCAGGAGTTCCATCTTGGCTACTGGTTTTAATGAATAGAGTACTCAGCGAAACAGGCAAAGGCAATTTACTTGAACTTTGGCCCAATCTCGAAGTCTATTTTCACGGAGGCGTAAACTTTGAACCCTATCGCGAACAATATAAAAAAATACTACCCAAAAAAGATTTCAAATATTACGAAATATACAACGCTTCCGAAGGATTTTTTGCTATTCAGGATTTGAATTATTCTAGTGATTTATTACTAATGTTAGATTATGGAATTTTCTACGAGTTCATTCCAATGGATACTTTTGGAACACCAAATCAGAAAACCATTCGATTAGCGGATGTGGAACTTTTTACAAATTATGCCATTGTCATCACGACCAATTCGGGTTTGTGGCGTTATATGATTGGTGATACTGTTCGTTTTACTTCTTTAAATCCTTATAAAATTCGAGTAACAGGAAGAACCAAACATCACATCAATGTTTTTGGCGAAGAATTGATGGTCGAAAATACGGATCAAGCCATTGCCAAAGCCTGTCATATTACTGGAACTGAAGTGGTGGATTATACCGTTGCTCCCGTTTTTATGAAAGACAAGGAAAAAGGCGCCCACGAATGGATTATCGAATTCAAGAAAAACCCGGACGACATTGCTCATTTCCAAAAAGTATTGGACGAAACTTTGCAATCTTTAAATTCCGATTACGAAGCCAAACGTTACAATAATATGACTTTGAACCCTTTGATAATTAATCTTGCCAGACCTAATTTATTTTACGATTGGTTGAAAGAAAAACACAAACTAGGCGGTCAACACAAAATTCCAAGATTGTCTAATGAAAGGGATTATTTGGAACAATTGAAAAATATGCAAGTAATTGTGCATCAATAAAAATGAAAAAACTGCTTTTAATAGTGTTTGTAATTTCCATTTTGGCTTCCTGCGGCCCGCACAGAATGAGTTGTGGGGCGAGAGGGATTTGCGAAAGCAATACAAAAGTCGTTGGGAAAAATTCTTAAAACAATACTATTTTACATAAAAAATCCCATCTTGAAATTTTTTTCAATTCGGGATTCAGTTTTGTATAAAAAAGCCTAAGCTTACTCCTGCATCATATCAATATGTCGGTCGTGATAGCCTAATAAATATAAAACTCCATCAAGACCTAGACTTGAAATAGAAGTCGAGGCACTTTCTTTCACTTTAGGTTTGGCGTGAAAAGCAATTCCTAAACCGGCCAAATTCAACATTGGCAAATCATTGGCACCATCACCCACAGCTATGGTTTGATTGATGTGAATACCTTCTTTTTCGGCGATTGCTTTCAGGTATTCGGCTTTCTTTTGGCCATCGACAATTTCACCTAAATATTTTCCTGTTAGTTTACCCTCTTTTATTTCCAATTGATTGGCATAAACGTAATCGATTCCTAATTCCTTTTGCAAATAATCACCAAAATAGGTAAATCCTCCTGATAGAATAGCGGTTTTATAACCGTAATATTTCAGGGCTTTCATTAAGCGATGTGCGCCTTTGGTTATCGGTAAATTTATAGCAACATTATGCAATACGTCTTCGCTCAAACCTTCTAGCAAAGCCATACGTTTTTTGAAGCTTTCGCTAAAATCAATTTCTCCATTCATTGCTGACTCGGTAATGGCTCTAACTTGTTCGCCAACTCCAGCTAATTCTGCCAATTCATCAATTACTTCGGTTTGGATTAAAGTTGAATCCATATCGAAACATACCAAACGGCGGTTTCTTCTGTACATATTGTCTTCCTGAAAAGAAATATCGACATCTAATTCACTTGAAATTTCCATAAAATTAGCCGTCATCAACGCTTTATCCACGATATTACCTGTTACGGATAACTGTACACAAGAACGAGGATATTCTTCTTTTTCGACAACTGAAGTCCTTCCCGTTAATCGAATGATAGAATCAATATTCAGTTTTTGGTCTGACATTATTTTGGTTACAGCAGCCAATTGTTCCGCCATTAACTTTTCGCCTAAAACATTGATGATATAACGTTGCTTGCTTTGTCCTTTTACCCAAATTTCGTAATCTGGAATAGAAATTGGAACAAACTTCACATTAATCCCCAATTCATACCCTTTGAACAACAAGTCTTTCAAAACTGCTGCAGAACTTGAGCCTGTTTTTATTTCAAATAAAATCCCGAGAGATAAAGTGTCGTGAATATCGGCTTGACCAATGTCTAAAATAACGGCACCATAATTAGCCAAAATAGAGGTTAAACCAGCTGTTACCCCTGGTTTGTCTTGACCTGAAACTTTCAACAAAATAATCTCTTTATCTACTGTTGCCATTTTTTTAAAATTAATTTAAGAGGAGCAAAAATCGACAATCTATTGTAGATAAAAAAGGATATTGGTACTTTTTTTGAAAGCTTGAAATTCAAAAAGATTGTGCATACAATTTCTATTAAAAATAGGTTAACTGTTAATTATTTACTTGGAACTTCATCAAAATTCACCATCCAATTAACACCAAATTTATCTGTAAACATTCCAAAATAAGCTCCCCAAAACGTTTTAGTCATAGGCATAAAAGGATCTCCATCAGCCGAAAGTCCGTTAAAAATTCGATCGGCTTCATCAGCGCTTTCTACATTAATGGAAACTGAAAAATTTCCTCCAACTTTCACGTCACCCGAAGCAGCATTACTGTCACTCCCCATAAGCATTGTATTTCCAATAGGCAAACAAACGTGCATTACTCTATTCGCATCAGATTCTGATAATTTTGGACTATTTTCATCGATTGGCATTTCATTAAATTTTCCCATATATGGAATCTCTCCACCAAAAACAGATTGGTAAAATAAAAAAGCAGCTTCGCAATCGCCATTAAAAATTAAATAAGGATTAATTGTTGTCATTGTTTGTTGGTTTAAAAAGTTTAAAATCAATTATTTAAAAGTCTTTAAAATTAAGTAATATTTCAAATAAAAAACATAGCTCACGCATTTAACGAATAAAGCTCAAAAACAGATGTTTTTGAGCTTTATTTTGATTCAAATTGAGTTTGAAACTTACTTAAGAAGCAATTTCCAATCGTTTCAATAAATTTCTATTCAAAGTTTCTTTAGCATAATCTACGTCGATTTCTAATATTTTATCATCGGAACTTGGCAATTCATACATCGCATCGGTTAGGATGGCTTCGCATAAAGAACGCAATCCACGAGCTCCGAGTTTGTATTCTAACGCTTTGTCTACAATAAAATCAAGAGCTTCGTCTGTGATGTTGAATTCTACCTCATCCATCAAAAATAATTTTTTGTATTGTTTGATTAGGGCATTTTTAGGAACGGTCAAAATCGATCTCAAAGTTTCTCTGTCCAAAGGATCCATATGAGTCAATACGGGCAAACGACCAATAATTTCGGGAATTAATCCAAAATCTTTAATGTCTTTTGGAATAAGATATTGCAAAAGATTTTCTTTGTCAATGGCATCAGCATTTTTGGCATTGCTGTAACCAATGGCTTGACGATTCATTCTTTTTGAAATAATTCGTTCGATTCCGTCGAAAGCTCCACCAGCAATAAACAAAATGTTTTGGGTGTTTACCTCAACAAATTTTTGGTCTGGATGTTTTCTTCCTCCTTTTGGTGGAACATTTACCACTGTTCCTTCTAATAATTTCAACAAAGCTTGCTGAACGCCTTCTCCAGAAACATCACGAGTGATAGATGGATTATCGCTTTTTCGGGCAATTTTATCAATTTCGTCAATAAAAACAATACCTCTTTCGGCTTTGGTCACATCATAATCGGCAGCTTGCAAAAGACGAGTCAAAATACTTTCGACATCTTCTCCTACATAACCTGCTTCGGTCAAAACGGTTGCATCTACAATAGCCAAAGGAACATCTAGCATTTTGGCAATGGTTTTGGCCACCAATGTTTTCCCTGTCCCTGTTTGACCCACCATAATGATATTGCTTTTTTCAATCTCTACTTCGTCGTTCAATTCTTGTTGCATCAAACGTTTATAGTGATTGTACACCGCAACCGACATTACTTTTTTGGTTTGATCTTGACCAATAACATATTGATCCAAGAAAGCTCTGATTTCTTTTGGTTTTCTTAATACTAAGTCCGAAGGCAAGTGATTCTTGCTGCTTGCTTTTAATTCTTCTACTACAATTCCGTGGGCTTGTTCGATACATTTATCGCAAATGTGCGCATCAATTCCAGCAATCAATAAATTGGTTTCCGGTTTTTTTCTTCCACAGAATGAACATTCTAATTTTGGTTTTGCCATTCTTTTTTGTTTATAGTCTATGGTTTGGAGTTAGAAATTAACAACAAACAATAAACTTTATCCTCTTCTTAAAACTTCATCAATCATTCCGTATTCCTTCGCTTCATCGGCAATCATCCAATAATCGCGTTCGCTGTCTTTGTGAACTCTATCGAATGTTTGTCCTGAATGGTGTGAAATGATTTGGTATAATTCGTCTTTTAGTTTCAACATTTCACGCAAGTTGATTTCCATATCTGTCGCAACACCTTGTGCACCGCCTGATGGTTGGTGAATCATTACTCTTGAATGTGGCAATGCTGAACGTTTTCCTGCTGCTCCAGCGCACAACAAAACCGCTCCCATTGAAGCTGCCATTCCAGTACAAATTGTAGCAACGTCTGGTTTGATGTATTGCATCGTATCATAAATTCCTAATCCTGCATAAACGCTTCCTCCAGGAGAATTCAAGTAAATTTGAATATCTTTTGAAGCATCGGCACTTTCTAAGAAAAGCAATTGTGCTTGAACGATATTAGCAATTTGATCGTCTATTCCTGTTCCCAAGAAAATAATTCGGTCCATCATCAATCTTGAAAAAACATCCAATTGCGAAATATTCAACTGACGTTCTTCAATAATATAAGGAGTCATATTGGTTGGATTCATTGCCGCTACGATTTTGTCGTAGTACATTGCGTTTACACCTTGGTGTTTTGTAGCAAATTTTTTAAATTCTTTACCGTAGTTCATATTTTATTTATTCTAAGTTTTACGTTATATAATGTCTATTTATTTCATCAAAGGTTGTACCTCTTTAATATATGATGCCAATATGTCTTAATTCTAAATTTCAGATTTCAAACATAGTATCTTTTTTAAACAAAAGAGCGTCAAAAAAAAAACATTTTTCTGACGCTCAAATATAACTATTTTTCTTTTGACATCGTCAATAGAAGTTATCCTAATATCCCCTTTGGGAGCTAGGGGCTTTATTCTCCGTAAGACGCAGCAATAAATTCTTCGTAAGTTACTTCTTTAGTAGTTGGATTTGCTTTCTCTTTGAAGATTTCCAATAATTTTTCGGCAACTACTTGGTCCGAAAGTCTTTTTACTTCTTCTTGGTTCGACAAAACTCTAGCTACAATTCCTTGAACTTCCTCGTCAGTAGGATTAGTTTGTCCGAATTGTGCCATTTGCAGACGGATATTTTTAGTTGTAAATGATTTCAAATCTTCGAAAGTTATTTTAATATCGTTTTGAGCTAAAGCTCTACCTTCGATCAATTGAAAACGCAATCCTTTTTCAGAACGTGCATATTCTACTTCAGCTTCTTCTGGAGATAATTTTTTCTCTCCAACAGTTTGCAACCATTTTTTAAGGAATTCAGCTGGCAAATCGAATTTTGTGTTTTCGATTAAAAACTCGGTTACATCACCTAATAATTTTTGGTCTGCTTGTTGAGCGAATTGAGATTCTGCATCTTGTTTGATTTTTGCTTTCAAGTCTTCCAATGAAGCTACATTTCCAGCACCAAACAATTTGTCGAACAATTCTTGGTTCAATTCAGCTGGTTCCGAAACAGTTATGGCTTCGATAGTAAAATCTACGTCAATTTCTAAACCGTGAACATTATCGTGACCAACTTTTAGATAATCCATCAATTGATGATCGTCTTCGAATAAACCTTTAGTGTTTACAGTTACTACATCACCTACTTTTTTACCAATGAATTTATCAGCTGTAGCTTTGTCTTTGAAAATTGATAAGGTAATTGTAGTTGAATTTCCGATTCCTTCGGCTTCATTAGTAAAAACACCTTTTAAATCAGCACCTTCTACTACAGTTTCCTGAGGAATTGGATTGCCAAATTGTTTTTGAATGCGTTCAACTTGACCGTCGATTAATTTGTCATCAGCTTTTACGATATATTTTACAATCTCATTTTTAGCATCTAAATCCAATTCGAAATTAGGAACCAATCCGATTTCGAATTCGAAAGTCAATTCTTCGGCATCCCAATCAAAATTTTCGTTCACTTTTGCAAGAGGAGTTCCTAGAAGATTTAATCTTTCTGATGCTAAGTAACGCTCTAAAGCTAGATCAACAACTTTCTTAACTTCTTCTTGTTTGATGGCTTTTCCGTATTGTTTTTCAACAAGTTCTTTTGGAACTTGCCCTTTTCTAAAACCTTTAACAGTTGCCAAAGGCATTTTTTCGTTTATTCTTTTTGCTACTTGACCTTTGTAATCCATATGAACAACTGTCATTACAATTGTTTCGTTTACTGCGTCTAATGCTACTCTTTTAATATCCATCTTCTTCGTTAATTTACATAATAAAATTGGGTTGCAAAATTATAAAATTTTTGCAACCCAAACAAGTTTTTAAGCTATTGAATTTTAGCTCCTTATTTACTCTTCAAATCCGATACTTATTTATTAGTCTTTGCCAACAATCGCAAACAAAATAGACTGAGAAAGAGACAATACAACGCTAAAAAGCAATGCCGTAATAAACGAATCTACTCCAAAACCTCCAACAATATTGGTACATAATAAAATAATTATGGCATTGATGACTAACAAAAACAATCCAAGTGTTATGATAGTTACTGGCAATGTCAAGATAACCAAGATTGGTTTAATAAAAATATTGAGCAGTCCCAAAACAACTGCCACAATTAGAGCGGTCGTAAAATTAGCAACGTGAACACCGGGCATAAAGTTAGCAATTAGCAAAACCAAAGCTGCTGTAATAAGAATTCTGATAAGTAGTTTCATATGTCTTTTTATTTCAAAAGTAAAATAAATATTCTAAATATGTGTGATTTTCTTTATCTTCGTTTTTACAATCCTAAATCTAAAACTATGAAAAAACCATTACTTTTCCTGATAATGATGAGTTCGTTTGTTGCAAATGCCCAATTTTGGTCTGAAAAAGCAACTGGATTTACAGCACCAGCAAGATCTTTAAACAGTATTTCGATAGTAGATGCAAATGTAATTTGGGCAAATGCTTTTGACAATACTGAACAATTAAATCCTGGTTACACCATAAAAGAATTCACAAGAAGTACTGATGGCGGGGATACTTGGACAGCAGGTTCAATAGATTTAGGTCCAAATTCTACAGATATGGGTTCTTCATCTATCACAGCAGTATCATCAACAACAGCTTGGGTTTCTGTATCTCCTGGCGCAACTAACACTGGTGGAATTTGGAAAACAATTGATGGCGGAACAAATTGGACAAAACAGCCAACTGCATTGTTCGACTCTGCAGATTCTTATCCTAACTTTGTTTATTTTTGGGATGCCAATAATGGAATTGCACAGGGCGATCCAGAAAGCGGAGAATTCGAAATCTATACAACCACAGACGGCGGAACAAATTGGACAAGAGTTCCTGGAGCAAATATTCCTGACCCATCACCAATTGGAGATGAATTCGGCTATTTTAATCGGTATTCCGTTTCAGGAAATACCATTTGGTTTGGAACTGATAAAGGAAGAATTTTCAAATCTTCAGACAAAGGATTGACTTGGACTGTAAATTTAATTCCAACTCCGAGTGTTGATTTTGGTCTTGACCGTTTTACTTTTTCGGATGCGAACAAAGGGCTTTTAATGATATACGCCTCTGTTACACTTTACAGCACTAATGATGGTGGAGCAACTTGGAATTTAGTTCCAAAAACGGGTAGTCTTTTCAATACTAATATTGCTTATATTCCTGGAACTTCCACAGTGATATCAAGTGCTTATGCTAACCCTCTTGGGTCATCTTACAGCACAGATGATGGATTAACATGGAATACCATAGATAGTGGTGTTTTTCACGGAGAATTAGCTTTTTTGAATGATAGTTTTGGATTTTCGGCTGGAATGAACACCAACGCAACTACTGGAGGAATTTCAAAATTTACTGGAATACCATTAAAAAACCCTGATTTTGATTTAAAAAACCAAATTGCTGCATATCCAAATCCAACAAATGGAACTTTATATCTAAACTCTGAAACATCTTTAATTAAAGAAGCTTCTGTTTTTGATTTATTAGGAAAACAAGTTTATAAATCTAATTTTTCGGCCTTAAATAATGTCAACTTAGATTTAAAATCGCTACAAACGGGTACCTATTTATTGAAAGTAACTTCCGATTCTGGAAAAACAGAAACTATAAAAATTATGAAAAACTAAGTTGTAGTTTTGTAAAGACAAAGCCCTTTTCATTAAATTTGAAAAGGGCTTTTTTATAATTCTATTTTAAAAACGAACTCGTAATTTCATAAAATAGTTGTGGGTTTTCGGCGTGAAGCCAATGACCTGCATTCGGAATCGTTTCTATGCTAGAATCTGGAAAATGATTTTTGATGTTTTCAAAATCTTCATCGAGAATGTAATTCGAATTTCCGCCACGGATAAAAAGTGTTGGTTTAATAAAAATAGCATTCTCTGGAAGCGGCTTCCCTATTTCATCCATATTGACATTGAAAACAGCCAAATTAAATCGGAAAGCCAATTGACCCGGTTCTTGCCAATAAAGGCTTTTTAGCAAAAATTGCCTTGTTCCAAAATCCTGAATAAACTTCGATAAAATTTCTTCCACCTCGTTTCGGCTTGGTTTTAATGTAAAATCGACCGCATTCAAGGCCTCAAAAATAACTTGATGATGTTGCGGATAAAATTTAGGTCCAATATCAGCAACTACTAATTTTTCGACTCTTTCGGAATGCTTTGCAGCAAAAAGCATAGCTGTTTTTCCACCCATCGAATGCCCAATGATATTCACTTTTTCTAAATTGTGAGCATTGCAATATTCCAAAACATCTTGAGCCATTATCTCATAATTGAATTCTTCGGAATGGAAACTTTTGCCGTGATTTCGCAAATCTAGCAAATGCACCTGAAAACCATCGGTGGCAAATTGTGTCCCTAACGTTTTCCAATTGTCGGACATTCCGAGAAATCCGTGAATGATTAAAAGTGGCTTGCCTTGTCCTTCTATTTTTGAGTACAACATTTAATTGTAGATTTTAGATTACCGATTTTAGATTGTTGCATTCTAAATTCTTATCTCTTAATTGAACTATTTTAATTTCTGTAAATACATATTCACCACATTGTCCAATCCCAGATAAATGGCCTCGGAAATGAGTGCGTGTCCAATGGAAACTTCTAATAATCCTGGAATATTTTGTTTGAAAAATTGGATGTTGTCCAAACTCAAATCGTGTCCAGCGTTGATTCCCAATCCCAATTCATTGGCTAAAAGAGCCGATTTTACGTAGGGTTCGATTCCGTTTTTGTTTCCTAAACCGTATTCGTGAGCAAAAGATTCGGTATATAATTCGATTCTGTCGGTTCCGATTATTTTAGCCCCTTCAATCATTTCGAGGACAGGATCGACAAAAATAGAAGTTCGAATTCCGTTTCTTTGAAACTCCTGAACCATTTCGATTAGAAAATCTTTGTTTTTAATCGTGTCCCAACCCGCATTTGAAGTTATGGCATCGACCGCATCAGGTACCAAAGTCACTTGTTCGGGTTTGATTTCGAGAACCAAATCGATAAAACTTTTCTCTGGATTACCTTCAATATTATATTCGGTGTACACTATCGATTTCAAATCTCGTGCATCTTGATAGCGAATGTGTCTTTCGTCGGGTCTTGGATGAATGGTGATTCCTTGTCCTCCAAATTTTTGAATATCCGTGGCCACTTTTAATAAATTGGGAACATTTCCTCCGCGAGCATTGCGCAACGTTGCAATTTTGTTAATATTTACGCTTAATTTTGTCATTTGAATAATTTTCTGCTATTGAAGGGCAAAAATACAAAGTAAAACTAGCTGTTATTGCATAATTTTGATTATTTTGCATCAAATATTTAGGATTGATTTATGACGGAGATTACAAACTATATTACCAATGATTACAAAGCGATTGACAGTCAAGAAACTATTGCGGCTGTTCAAGATTTTTTTAATGAATTAACTTTTTCGCATTTCCCAGTGGTCGAAGAAGGAATTTATATTGGCAGCATTGGCTCAGACGACATAGAAACGTTTGATGGTCTCAAAAAAGTTTTGGATTATCGCTATTCTCTTGAAGGTTTTTTTGCAAGAGAAAATATGATTTGGCTCGATGTTTTGGAAGTTTTTGCTAAAAATCATTCCAATTTAGTTCCTGTTTTAGATCAAAAAAATCAATATTTGGGTTATTATGAAATTAGAGATATTCTGAATTTTTTTCACGAAACTCCTTTTTTACAAGAATCTGGCGGAATACTTGTGGTCAAAAAAAATACGTTAGGGTATTCGATGGGAGAAATCACCCAAATCATCGAAAGTAATAATGGTAAAATCTTGGGTTTATTTGTTTCAGAAGCTGATTCGGATAACACACAGGTAACTATAAAAATAAGTTTAGGAGTAATGAACGAAATAATTCAATCTTTTAGAAGGTATAACTATGAAATTATTTCGGAACATTATGAAGACAATTACATCAACACATTAAAGGAGCGCTCTGACTATTTGGACAAATATCTTAATATCTAAATCCTCAACCACCCTTCTGAATAAGAAAGGTTGCAAATAATAATTAAAAATGAAAGTAGCCATTTACGGTCAATACTATCAAAATAGTACAGAGCCCATCATAAAAGACATTTTCACTTTTCTGATTAAGAATAATGTTGATATGATTATTGAGTCTAATTTTTTGAAAATATTATTCGAAAAAAAACTCATCGAAAAAGAATATCCTACTTTCGAATCCTACACCGAGTTGAACAGTAGTTTTGATATGTTAATTAGTATTGGTGGTGACGGAACCATTTTGAGAGCAGCCACTTTAGTTCGTGATTCGGGTGTGCCCATTTTAGGAATAAACGCAGGCCGATTGGGATTTTTGGCCACGGTTCAAAAAGACAATATCGATGAGTTTATGCAGTTTATCATCGAAAAAAAATATTCTGTTTCTAAAAGAACTTTGCTTAGTTTAACCTGTTCGCCCGATAACGAAGCGATTCAGGATATTAATTTTGCCTTGAATGAGATTTCAGTAAGTCGAAAAGAAACGACCTCGATGATCACTATAGAAACCTATTTGAACGACGAATATTTAAATTCCTATTGGGCAGATGGTTTAATAATAGCAACACCTACCGGGACAACGGGATATTCTATGAGTTGCGGCGGGCCAATATTAACTCCAGATGTAAAAAGCATTGTTATCACACCAATTGCACCCCACAATTTAAATGCCCGACCACTTGTAGTTCCTGATGAAACTGAAATCAGACTAAAAGTTTCAGGTAGAGACGATCATTATATGGTTTCTCTCGATTCTAGAATTATTTCCGTGAAGAACGAAACCATATTATTGATAAAAAAATCTCCTTTCGAAATAAATATGGTCGAAATTCCAGAAAAAACCTTTCTGAAAACACTTCGCAACAAGCTTTTTTGGGGTGAAGACCGAAGAAATTAATGGTTTTTAACAATTCGTTATACAATATCTTCTTTTTTGCCGTTTCTGTACTATAGACACAGTGATTTCCAAATAATTTTAGTTTCAATTATCCAATTAGTTATACATTTAATACAATGAGTGTTTATTGGCGTTGATAATTATTATATTTGCACGCAATTTTTAATTAAATGTATAAATTTTTCAAACTAATTTTCTTGTTTTTCTTCTTTTCAATGAATGCGCAAATTCATGAAATTGGCGTTTTTGTTGGTGGTAGTAACTATATTGGCGACGTTGGATCAACCACATATATTGCGCCAAACAGACTTGCGTTGGGAGTTTTATACAAATGGAATAAAAATCCCAGACTTGCCTATCGCTTTTCATTAAATGGCGCCTATTATTCGGCTAATGACCTTGATTCTGACGACCCAGGCAGAAATCAAAGAGGTTATCATTTTAAAAATAGTATAAAAGAAGTATCTTTAGGCCTTGAATTTAATTTTTTTGATTTTAATTTGCACGAAATAAAAAGGAAATATACTCCTTATGTTCATTCGGGTATAAATTATTTGAGATTTCGTGATAGCTATTTAAAATCTGATAATATTGTAATGGGGCAAAGAAGGGGTGCTCTTGCCATTCCAATGACACTAGGAATAAAATCGAATGTATTGCCTCAAGTGATTTTAGCTTTAGAAGTTGGAGCAAGATATACCTTTACAGATAATTTAGATGGTAGCAATCCAAAGGACGATACCTTGATAAAATTTGGAAATATAAATAATAACGATTGGTATGTTTTTTCGGGGGTAACTCTAACATATACCTTTGGAAACAAACCGTGTTATTGCGTAGAATAAGAAAATGGATTTAAAAGACATAATAGACTTAACCAATTTACCCAAACATTTAGCTATCATTATGGACGGTAATGGTCGCTGGGCAAAAAAACAAGGATTTTTAAGAACTTTAGGTCACGAAAGCGGGACAAAATCGGTAAAAGAAATTATAAAATCTTGTGCTAGATTAGGAATAGAAAACCTTACCCTTTATGCTTTTTCTACCGAAAACTGGAACAGACCCAAAATTGAAGTCCAAACTTTAATGAAAATACTAATCCGATCATTAAAGAAAGAACTCAAAACCCTACAAGAAAACGACATCAAATTGAATGCGATTGGCAATTTAGAAAAATTACCAAAATCAGCGCAAGACGAACTTCTTGATGTAATTGAAAAAACAAAACACAATTCTCGAATGACACTAACCCTAGCCCTAAGTTATGGTTCAAGAGATGAAATAGTAAATGCTGTAAGAAACATTAGCAATAAAGTTAAAAATAATATAATTTCAATAGAGTCTATTGACGATTCAATTATAAATGAGCATCTTTACACGCGAAATTTACCCGAGGTAGATTTATTAATCAGAACAAGTGGAGAGCATAGAATAAGTAATTTTTTGTTATGGCAAATTGCCTACGCAGAGTTATATTTTACTGATATATTATGGCCAGACTTTAAAGAACAAGATTTGTATGAGGCTATCATTAGTTATCAAAAAAGAGAGCGTAGATTTGGAAAAACAAGTGAACAAATTAAATAATTTTTTAGTGTTACAAAAAAGCATAAAGATACTCATAGTCCTATTGATTTTTGGAAGTTTTTCGCAAATTAAAGCACAAGAACGAGTACCATTCGACCAAGGAAAAACATACATACTAGCTAAGGTAGATATAGTTGGAAAAATAAGTTTTAACGCCAATACCGTAACTACATTTGCAGGCCTTGAAAAAGGTCAGGAAATAACAGTACCTGGAGAAGAAATAAGTAATGCTATCAAAAAACTAGGGAAACTTGGGCTTTTTGATGAAATTTCGTTTTATATAAATAGAATAGAGCAAGATAGCATTTACTTAGATTTGCATGTAGAAGAATTGCCTAAATTAAATGAAGTAAAATTTGTAGGCATTAATAAAAGTAAAGTTGAAGCATTAATAAAAGACAACGGACTTACAAAAGAGAAAGTGGTCAATGAAAATTTAATCACAACAACAAAAAACTACATCGAAAATAAATACAAAAAAGATGGTTTTTACAATACCAAAGTAACCATAAATACCGTTATAGACACTGCTCAAGTAAATCATGTTAACATGGTTGTGAAAATTGATAAAGGATCAAAAGTTAAAATTAAAGATATTGTATTCGAAGGAAATAAGGAAATAAAATCCGAAACCCTTCGTGGAGCAATGAAAGATACGAAACGAAAAACATTGGTAAGTATCAAAACATCCAAGTTTATACAAGCGAAATACGATGACGATTTAGAAAAAGTAATTGCGGCGTACAAAGAACGTGGATACAGAGATGCCCGAATTATATCAGATTCCGTTGCTTACAATGAAGATTTAAAGGCTTTGATGATCAAAATAAAAGTAGAAGAAGGTAATAAATATCGTTTTGGAAATATAAAATTCCTTGGAAATACTGTGTATTCAGACGAAGGACTTCTGGGAATGATTGGAATCAAAAAAGGGGATACTTATAATGGAGTACTTTTAGAGAAAAGAATTGCAGATAAGTCAAAACCAGATGGAGATGATATTACCAATTTATATCAAAATAATGGGTATTTATTTTCCAATATTAACGTAGTGGAAACAAAAACAGCTAATGATTCAATCGATTTTGAAATTCGAATTACCGAAGGTCCTATTGCATATTTCAACAAAATTACGGTAACAGGAAATGACAAAACAAACGATCACGTTGTGTATCGAGAGTTGAGAACAAAACCAGGAGAAAAATACAATAAAGATTTGCTTATCAGAACTATTCGTGAAATTGGACAATTAGGATTTTTTGATCCTGAAACTATTGAACCGAAATTCAAAAATGTTGATGCCGCAGCAGGAACTGTTGACATAGAATATCCTTTGACCGAAAAAGGAGCCAGCCAAATAGAATTACAAGGTGGTTATGGCGGAGGTGGATTCATAGGAACTTTAGGATTGTCGTTTAATAACTTCTCTGCAAGAAATTTATTCAACAAAGAAGCTTACAAACCACTTCCTATGGGTGATGGTCAAAAAGTATCCCTACGATTACAAGCAAGTTCCTATTATAGAACGTACAGTCTATCGTTTTCAGAGCCTTGGTTTGGAAAAAGAAAACCAGTACAATTAAACACTTCGTTATCTTACACGAGTCAGTTTTATAATAATTTTCAAACTCAAAAAGTGGATAAAAGTAGAAGTTTTAACATCTTAACACTTTCAGCAGGTATTTACAAAAGACTTACTGTTCCTGATGATTACTTCGGATTATCACAAACCATAAGTTACCAACATTATGACCTACAAAATTATAATACAGGTCTATTTACTTTTGGAGATGGAGCATCAAGAAACCTTGCTTATACAATAGGATTTTCACGTAGCAATAAAGGAATCAATCCAATATTTCCAATATATGGTGCAGAATTCAGTGTTGTTGGTAAATTTACACTTCCGTATTCTTGGTTTAATGGGGTGAATTATGCAACATTAGGGGATCAAAAAGAATATAAATATGTTTATTCTGGACCTTCATATACTGGAGATAACGGAATTAGAGTAAACAATGGCGATTACTTAGAGGCTATTCCTACCCAAAGTAACCCAACGCCAAATAGTGTTACAGATTATCAAGATGCAGCCGCTGACCCAGCAAAAGTAGATCAGAAAAAATACAATTGGTTAGAATATTACAAGCTAAAATTCAAAGCAGATTGGTACACAAAAGTTCTCGGAACTCCAAAAAGTCCTTTAGTATTGCGATCACTAATCGAGTTTGGATTCTTGGGAGCCTACAACCAAGATAGAGGAGTTATTCCTTTCGAGAGATTCTTTTTAGGAGGTGACGGAATGGCAAATTATTCTATGGATGGTAGAGAAACAGTAGCATTAAGGGGTTATCCAAATGGCTCATTGACACCTGTTGCAAATGATAGCCAAGATTCAAATGGCGCAACCATTTATAATAAATTTTCATTAGAATTGAGATATCCTATAACATTAAAAGCATCGGCATCAATCTATGCGCTAACATTCTTAGAAGCAGGTTCATCATTTGATACTTTCAAAAACTACAACCCTTTTGCCTTAAGCCGTTCAGCAGGAGTTGGTTTAAGAGTTTTTATGCCTGCATTTGGATTATTGGGAATAGATTTTGGATATGGATTTGATGGCTTACCTTTACCAAATGGTTTACTTAGACCTCAAGCAAATGGTTGGGAAACGCATTTCATTATTGGACAACAATTTTAATAGTTGGATATAAATTATTCTAATACATCAACGCTATGAGAAAAGAATTTTTATTTATATTTTTAGCACTTACTGTAGCGAATACAGTTCAGGCACAAACTAGAGGCACGAAAGTGGGCTATATTGATATGGAATACATTTTGCAAAATGTACCCGATTACACCGAAGCGCAAAACCAACTAGAACAAAAAGCTCAAAAATGGAAGCAAGAAGTTGAAGCCAAAAAAAATGAAATCAATAAACTCAAAGAAGCTTTAAAAGCCGAAAAAGCCTTATTGACAAAAAGTCTTATCGAGGAAAGAATTAGCGAGATTGTATTTCTCGAAAATGAAAATTTAGAATATCAACAAAAAAGATTTGGACCAAACGGCGACTTGATGACGCAAAAAAATGCATTAACAAAACCCATACAAGACCAAGTATTTACAATAGTTCAAGATATAGCTGAAACCAAAAAATATGATTTTATTTTTGACAAAACATCAGATATGACCATGCTTTTTGCTGCAAAACGATTTGACATCAGCGACCAAATAGTTCGTGTTTTAAACCGAACTGAAAAAAGAGAACAATTAACAAAAAAACAACTCAAAGAAGAAGCAGATCGAGAAGCCAAAGAAGAAGCAATGTATGATAATCCTGAATTGGCAAAAAAACAAAAATCTTTAGATGCAAAAAAAGCCACTCGAGATGCTGTAATTGCTGCTAGAATATTAGCACAAGAAGAAAAACGAAAAGCTGTCGAAGATAGAAAATTACAAATAGCAGCCGATAGAGACGCAAAAAAGAACGGAACCGCTCCATCAACAGCTAAAACGGCTACAACAGCCAGCAACACTGTAGATAAAGAAGCTGCAGCTACCGCAGCAGCACAAGCAAAACAAGCACAAGCTGACCAAAGAGCTGAAACGCTTAGGATTCGACAACAAGCAGTTGAGGATAAGAAAAAAGCTTTAGAAGAAAGAAGACAACAAATTCTTAACGAAAGAGAAGCAAAAAAATCAGGAACAGTTCCAGCTAGCGCTAAAACAACAGAAGCAACTGCAAGCCCTGACACACAAAATGAAGCTGCAAAAACTGCCGCTACAACAGCTACAGAAGCCAAACAAAAACAAGCCGAAGCTAGAGCAAAAACACTAGAAGACCGCAAAAAAGTGGCAGAAGAAAATAAAAAAGCGCAAGAAGAAAAAAGAAAGCAAACCTCAGACGCAAAAAAAACTGGCACGATTTCTGAGAATACAGTAAAAGAGGAAGAAAAAGCTCCATCAACTACTGCGACTGAACCAGCCAAAATCGCAACAGACACAGATGTTACGAAAGAAGCTACGGCTAAAACACCAGCAGAAGAAGCAAAACAAAAACAAGCTGAAGCAAGAGCAAAAGCTATAGAAGACAGAAACAAAGTAATTGAAGAACGCAAAAAAGCTTTGGAAGAAAAAAAGAAAAAAATACTAGAAGATAGAGAAGCCGCTAAAAAAGCAAACGAAGATAAATTAAAAACAACAAAAGAGAATACAAACACTAATTAATTAATATTACAAAAGATGAAACAAATCAAAACTTTACTAATTGCTGCAATACTTGTTTTAGGAGCCAGCCAAACTATTAATGCACAAGCAAAAGCAGCACACGTCGATGTAAGCGACATTATGACAAAAATGCCTGCCATGCTTGATGCTCAAAAACAACTAGAAAAACTGAGCGCCACTTATGATGCAGATTACAAAAAAATGGCCGAAGAATTTCAAGCCAAATTAAAGAAATACGATGCAGAAGCTGCAACTGTAACCGATGCTGTAAATGCTGAACGTCAAAAAGAAGTTCAAGATATGCAAAAAAGAATCCAAGATTTTGGTCAAAATGCACAAAAAGAACTGCAAACTAAACAAGAGGAAATTACAAAACCTATTTACGAAAAAGTAAGAACGGCTATCCAAAAAGTGGGTAAAGCTAAAGGTTTTCAATATGTTCTTGATGGCTCAACTCTTTTACTTGCTGACGGTCCTAACTTGACTTTAGACGTAAAAAAAGAACTAGGTTTCTAATAAAAATCAATCTTCTAGAAAACGCTCAACTAATTTTTTGGTTGAGCGTTTTTTTATAACATCAATTTTTAGGTTTTTAAAAAAGTTGCACCTAAATTTGTTACTATGATTAACAATAAACCTATCGGAATTTTTGACTCAGGCATTGGAGGAACTTCTATTTGGTCCGAAATTCATCAATTACTTCCCGACGAAAAAACGATTTATTTAGCCGACAGCAAAAACGCTCCTTACGGTCAAAAATCTAAAGCTGAAATAATAGATTTAAGTTGTAAGAACACCGAATTCTTGCTCGATATGGACTGCAAATTGATTGTTGTAGCTTGCAATACCGCCACAACAAATGCTATTCAGGAATTAAGAGCAAAATACGATGTTCCCTTTATCGGAATAGAACCTGCGATAAAACCTGCAGCAACTCATTCGAAAACACAAACCATTGGAATCCTAGCCACTCAAGGCACCTTAAACAGTGAACTTTTTCATAAAACGTCCGAGAAATTTCACGACACAAAAATCATTGAGCAAGTTGGCCACGGATTAGTGCCTCTTATTGAGAAGGGTAAAATAAACTCTCCCGAAATGATAACGCTACTTCGTTCCTATCTAACGCCAATGATTGAGGCAAACATTGATTATCTCGTTTTAGGATGCAGTCATTACCCCTATTTAATACCACAAATCAAAAATATTCTTCCAGCTCAAATCCAAATCATAGACTCGGGAGAAGCTGTGGCTCGCCAAACTCAAAATGTTTTGAAAGATAAAGTAGGATTGTCAAATATAAAAAATCGAGCACCGCTATTTTATACTAATGCTGACCCAAAAGTGCTTTCGGAAATTTTAGGAAACCAATATGAAGTAATTGAAAAGGATTTCTAAAAAAGATTATTCCTCGGTTTTGTACCAACCAGAATACATTACATAATTATTAGCAATTCGCTCAATCTCTCCTGAAAAATTAGATTGATCAATGTCTTTTACTTTTTTTGCAGGAACTCCAGCATAAATACTTCCCGATTCGACCACTGTATTTTGAGTAACAACAGCACCTGCCGCAATAATCGAATTGCTATTTACAACACAATTATCCATAACAATAGCACCCATTCCAATTAAAACATTATCATGAATCACACAGCCGTGAACCATTGCATTGTGACCAATAGACACATTATTCCCAATTATAGTAGGATGTTTGAGGTAAGTACAATGAATAATGGCCCCGTCTTGAATATTTACTTTATTCCCGATAGTAATAAAATGAACGTCACCTCTAACTACTGCATTAAACCACACGCTGCAAGAATGTCCAAAGATAACATCACCAACAATAGTAGCATTTTCGGCCACATAACAATCCTCAGGAATAGAAGGTGTTTTTCCGTTTACAGATTTTATTAACATTTTAAAGAAATTAAAATTGTGTGAATTTCAAATCTAATTAATGGCAGGACAATTACATTCGTATTTTTCGCGTTTGCAAAACAAATCGATTCCCAAAGTAATTTGATGAAAACCACCAGTATCAAAATTTACATCGCCAGAAAGGTATGAATAAGTGTAGGCAAACATAAATTGATTGTAATTGACTCCAAAAACAGGCGTTAAGTATTGTAATTTTTGAGAAGAAACGCCACTACCTCTAAGATATTCGGCACCATCAAAACTAGTTCGATATGATAAAGCCGCCCAAAGTCTTCCAAAATCAAAACTTTTATAAGCTTTCATATTGATGTCAATCGATTTTTCTTTTGTTTGATCTACAAGCTGAAACATTAAAGAAGGCTCCCATAAAATTTTGTCTCTATCCCCAAAAACATAACCAGCACTCAATATATATCTTCTTAGATTGGCGCTTTCAAATTCTGTATAGATTTTTCTCTTAGTTTCGATCACATTTTGAATGGTTCCGTGAACATAAAAATCAAGATAATTATAAGAAGCACCAATGTCAAGATTAAAATAAGAAGCATCCTGAACAATTATTCCATTGATAATTGGGTCAAAATCTCCCGATTGCAAAAATTCTGTTTCATCCAATTGACTTTGTGAAAAATCAGCGCTCATACCAAAAGATAGTTGATTCAAATCAACCTCATCTCTAGAAAACATAAGATGATGTGCATAAGTTAATTTTGCTCCTTTTTGAGAGTGATATCCATTTTTGTCATTAAAAAGAATGATTCCAATACCAGATTTCTCTCCCACCCTTCCATTATAACTTAGAGTTTGAAGAGCTGGAGCATCAGTCTGATCAAACCATTGTTTTCTTGCAGTAAGCCTTATTTTATCGCAATTTGCAGCCCCAGCCATTGAGGGATGAAGCAAATAATAATTGTCCGATAAATAGTCTGAATAGACAGGAATCCCAATTTGTGAAAAGGAATTCTGAGCTAAAAAAAATAGAACTATGAAAATCTTAAATTTATGATACATTCAAAAAAAAATTATTTAAAATTGAGGCAAACAATTAAAAAAAGAAATAGGATTCAACTTAAAACGATTTATAAGTTAATTTATTCTTTAAAAAACCAAATATAGTTAATACTAGAAAATAACTTTGTTAAATTTGTAAAAAAATAAAAAATTATGTCAAAAATAGCTATCAAAGAAACGCAAAATCCAAGTATATTAAAGTTCGAATTTGAAGATTTCATAACTAAAAATGAAAGTTTCGAATTCAAAAACATCGATGAAACCAAGAATTCTCCATTGGCACAGCAATTATTTTACTTGCCTTTTGTAAAAACAGTTTACATCTCGGGGAATTTCATCGCAATCGAAAAATTTAGCATTGTCGAATGGGAAGATGTAAAAGATGCCGTAGCGGACCAAATCGAAACTTTTGTTGCCAATGGCGGAATAATCATTACTCCATCTGAAAATAAAACACAAAAACAGCCCATAAGCGTTTACGGTGAAACCACTCCAAATCCTGCTGCTTTGAAATTTGTAGTAAGCAGAATGCTGACCAAAAGCCCTGTCGAATTCAAAAATATTGATGAAACAGCGGCTTCTCCATTGGCAAAAGAATTATTCAAATTTTCCTATGTAAAAGAAATTTTTATCGACGAAAATTATATTTCAGTAACCAAATATGAAGTCAACAATTGGGACGAAATTACATTAGAATTGAGAACTTTCATCAAACAATACATCGAAAACGGAGGAACTGTTCTTGACGAAAGTATCATTGTTGCCAATGCTGAACAAGAAAAAACAAAAACTCAAGAGTTTGATAATTTGGATGTTACTTCCCAACAAATTATCAATATTTTGGAAGAATATGTAAAACCAGCCGTTCAGGCCGATGGTGGAAATATTGCTTTTGAATCGTATGACGAAACTGATAAAACGGTGAAAGTTATCCTTCAAGGAGCTTGTAGCGGTTGTCCTTCTTCTACTTTTACACTCAAAAGTGGCATCGAAAATATGCTGAAAAGTATGCTCAACGACGAATCTATAAAAGTTGAGGCAATAAACGCCTAATCCTTTTTACTTAAAAAAATGAATTTACTTTCCAAAGAAACCAGTCCCTATTTGTTGCAACACGCTAATAATCCTGTGCATTGGAAGGCTTGGAATGCTAATTCATTAGCCGAAGCCAAAGAAAAAAACAGCTTAATCATCATAAGCATTGGTTATTCCGCTTGCCATTGGTGTCACGTTATGGAACACGAAAGTTTCGAAGACCAAGAAGTTGCCAAAGTGATGAATAACAGTTTTGTCAACATCAAAGTCGATCGTGAAGAACGACCTGATGTCGATGCCGTTTATATGAAAGCCGTTCAGTTGATGACTCGTCGCGGTGGATGGCCGTTGAATGTGGTGGCACTTCCCGACGGAAGACCCATTTGGGGTGGAACTTACTTCAGAAAAGAAGAATGGATGCAAACTCTTGGCCAATTGCAAGAAGTGTACCAATCTAATCCTGAGAAAGTGACTGATTATGCGGAGAAGTTGCATGAAGGAATTCAATTATTGAGTATTGTCGAAAACGAAAAATCGGAAACTACTATAAATCAAGAAGATTTAATTCCTTTAGTCGAAAAGTGGAAAGAAGACTTCGATTGGGAATTTGGCGGAATGTCGAGATCTCCAAAGTTTATGATGCCCAATAATTATCATTTTTTGATGCGTTTTGCTTTCCAAAAAAAGGATATGAAATTATTCGATTTTGTAAATCTCACTTTGACTAGAATGGCTTTTGGAGGTGTTTTTGACACTGTTGATGGCGGATTTTCGCGCTATTCAGTAGATAATAAATGGCACGTTCCACATTTCGAAAAAATGCTTTACGACAACGGACAATTGGTTTCTTTATATAGCGATGCCTATAAATTGACCGGAAATCCATTGTACAAAGAAGTTGTCGAAAAAACACTTTCTTTCATAGAAAGAGAATTAATGAATTCCGAAGGTGGTTTTTATTGCGCACTTGATGCCGATAGTTTAAATTCCGAAAATCATCTCGAAGAAGGTGCGTTTTATGTTTGGACAATCCCTGAATTGAAAACTATAATTGGCGATGATTTCGAATTATTTAGTCAGGTTTTCAACATCAATACCTTTGGATTATGGGAAGATGGTAATTATGTTTTGATTCAAAATAAAAGTCTAGAAGATATTGCAAAAAATAATAATATTACCATTGCGACACTTCAAAAAAAGAAGATATTCTGGGAGAAAATTCTTAATATCAAAAGAGAAAAGCGTTCCAAACCAAGATTGGACGATAAATGTTTAACTTCTTGGAACGCCATAATGCTCAAAGGTTTTGTTGACGCTTACAAATCGTTAGAAAATGAAAATTATCTGAATTTAGCGCTTAGAAACGCTGCATTTATTATTAAAAATCTTTGGTCGAGTGAAGGAAATTTATTCCATAATTACAAAAACCAAAAAAGCACCATCAATGGCTATTTAGAAGATTATTGCTTTGTAATTACCGCCTTTATCAGTTTATACGAAGTAACATTCGACGAAAAATGGTTGCTCCATGCAAAACAATTGACCGATTATAGTTTGGAACATTTTTATGACGAAAAATCAGGATTTTTTGCCTTTACTTCCAATTTAGATGAAGCTTTAATCACATCGCATTTTGAAACGGAAGACAACGTGATTCCAGCTTCGAATTCGGTTATGGGGAAAAACTTGTTTCAGTTGAGTATTTATTTTGAAAACTCCTATTACGAAAAACTAAGTCAACGAATGTTGCTAAATATAATACCAAATGTTCAATATCCGTCGGCTTATTCGAATTGGATGGATTTGGCAATGAATTATTCGGATGAGAATAAGGAATTAGCAATTTGTGGTGAATTGGGTTTGGAATATGGAAAGAAAATAAACCGTTTGTACTTTCCAAATGTGATTTTAGCTGGAGCAGTAAAAAAATCAAATCTTCCATTTTTGAAAGATCGTTTTGATGCAAACCAAACGCTATATTACCTTTGCCAAAATCGTACTTGTGGAACTCCTACTGATGATTTTGAAGAAATTATTACAAATTTAAATTAGCATTAAAAATAAAAATGATAGTTAACACAAAAAACGTTACCACTTACGCCGAGACTTTTATCAAAGTTTTAATAGATTATTCTCCAAAATTGATATCGGCGTTTCTAATTTTATTCATAGGTCTTTACGTAATTCGAGTAATCAACAGACTCATTAGAAAAATTATGATCAAAAGGGAACTTGACCCCACTTTGACCAAGTTTCTTGCTGATATTTTGCTTTGGGTTTTGAGGGTTTTATTGTTTGTTACTTTCATCTCCAAATTAGGAATCGAAACCTCGTCCTTTGTTGCAATCTTGGGAGCAATGGGACTTGCGGTTGGTTTATCGCTTCAAGGTTCCTTGTCTAATTTTGCGGGTGGAATGCTGATTATCCTTTTTAAACCGTTTAAAGTGGGTGATACGATTGAAGCTCAAGGCAGTATCGGCACCGTTAACGAAATTCAAATATTTGTAACCAAATTAATCAACGGCAACAATCAAACTATTTTCATACCTAACGGTTCATTGTCCAACGGAATAATTATCAATTATTCCTTGCAGGGAATTCGAAGAGCCGATTTGACACTTTCTATTTCTTATGATACTGATATTAAAAAAGCCAAAGACCTAATTACTGAAGTTTTGAAAAACAATCCAAAAGTATTAAAAACACCCGAAGCCGAAGTTTCTGTAAAACTTTTGACCGACAGTTCGATTCAACTGGCTGTAAGACCTTGGGCAAACAATGCCGATTTTGGAGTAGTAAGTTCTGATACTTTGGAAAGTTGTAAATTAGCATTTGACGCAGCAGGAATTGTGATTCAACCTTTTGTGAAAGAGGTTTCGAGGAATAATTAAAGGATTTGTTTTAAAGTACTTTTTAAAATAAGCGACATCTTTGGGTGTCGTTTTTTTTTGACAATTAAGAAAAAAAACTTATCTTTCTATAAGATTAGTTTTTTAATTTTTAAACGCAATTCCCGTGATAAATATTTAAACAATGATAACAAATGAAAAACTATAAACTAATTGGAGTATTAATTTTTTGCTTTTTTATTTCGTGTTCAAACGAAAAGAAAATAGAAATTAGTGGATATGCGTACAATAATGAAAATATTCAAATATTAGAAAACCAAAAAGTCATTTTGAATATACAAGTAAACAACGATAACAAAAATATGGATGCAAATAAATTGTGTTCTTTTTATGAATCAAACTTAAAAATAAGTACTTCAAATGTTAAGCTAAATATTAAAATTGATTCAAGTAATATTTCAGTTTTAGATACCTGTCTAATTATTCCTAAGGAATTAAAATTTCCTTTTATAACGTTTTCATCTCCATCAGTAAAATCTAAATATAAAAGAATAATACTTTTAGATGATGAAAGTAGGTATGCTAAAGAATAAAATTGATTAAATAGATTTTAATCCTACTTAAGAAAACAAGAGCAAACAAAAAATTATTTCTTCGAAACTGTCATCATAAAATCCTTCAAATAATACGGTTCAAAATAAGCGACATCTACAAAGTCGTTTTTTTGGTATTTTTCAAAACTTAAAAAACTCATTTCTTTTGCCGATGGATATTTGATTTCTTCCAAAAAAACATGATTTTCTTTGTTTAAAACCGGCTTGCACTTCTCAGCACAATCTCCCACAAAATAAAGGGTTTCTTCTAAATCTTCGAAAGAGTTTTCGGTGATAATTTCGGCTTGAACAGCTCTTTTATTTTCGTAATTTGGAGTAAAAATAGCGCTATAGACTTCCATTCTTCGGGCATCTAGCATTGGAATTATCAATCCGCTGGAAACATTGGCTTGCGAAGCCAAAACCTGCAAAGTATCTACTGCAATTAATGGAATATCCAAGGCAAAGCACAGACCTTTTGCCGCAGAAACACCAATACGCAATCCAGTGTAAGAACCTGGACCTTGACTTACAGCAATCGCCGATATATCCTGAAAAGAAATTCCGGCTTCTTTGATGATTTCATCTATAAAAACGTGCAAACGTTCCGCGTGAGAATAACCTTCTTCTGCGATTTCTTTGCATAGGATTATTTTCCCTTCATTTGCCAAAGCAACAGAACAATTCTTGGTGGCGGTTTCGATGTTTAGAATGTAGGACAAAATGGATATTAAATTTGGGGTTTAAATTCTAATTTTTTTTAAATTATCATTCTGACGAAGGAGAAATCACATTATGAGATTCCTCCTTCGTCGGAATGACAAACTAGGTTTATTTTTTCTCTTCCACTTTATCTGTAGTCACTTTATCTCCGGAATTCAAATCTTTTGAAACGGTAGAATAAGGCCCAGTGATAACGACATCTCCTTTTTTAAGTCCAGTAAGTACTTCAATATTCGTATCGTCTTGAATTCCAGTTTTTATGATGCGGATTTTGGCTTTGTCACCTACTTTTACAAAAACACATTCTAGTTTTTTATCGCTTTTTGGAGCGGCTTTTTTCTCCTCTTCGTCTTCTACTTTAAATGCTTTTACAGCAGTTGTATCCGATTTTACGACTACAGAACTAATTGGCACAGCCAAAACGTTGGCTCTTGTTTTGGTAATAATATCTACAGTTGCTGTCATTCCTGGTCTAAAAGGCGAATAAGTTACTGGTTTTCCTTCTAGTAAATCTTGATAGGATTCTTTTAGAATCCTAATTTTAACTTTAAAATTTGTTACTTGATCAGCCGTTAAAGTGGAACTCGCCGAATTAGAAATACTCGTTACAATCCCTTTGAACTGTTTTTTCAAATAAGCATCCACCTCAACATTGGCTTCGTTACCTACTTTTATTTTTACGATGTCGTTTTCATTTACATCGACTTCTACTTCCATATTATTCAGATTGGCTACACGAAGAATTTCGGTTCCCGCCATTTGTTGGGTTCCTAAAACTCTCTCTCCCAATTCCACATTAAGTACTGAAATTGTTCCGTCAGCTGGTGCATAAATGGTGGTTCTGCCAAGATTGTCTTTGGCCTCATTTACAGTTGCCGAAGCACTTTGCACATTGAAATAAGCAGATTGTTTGCTGGCCTTGGCCACTTCAAAAGAAGCCACTGTTTTGTCCCAATCCGACTTCGAAATAATTCCTTTGTCGAATAAGGTTTTGTTTCTGTCATAATTGGCTTTAGCTTCTTTAAACGAAGCATCGGCTTGGCTTAAACCAGCTTTGGTTCCAGATAAATTAGACAGCGTACGATTGTATCCTGAAGTGTATAAATCGGGATTTATCTTTACTAATAAATCGCCTTTTTTTACCACTTGCCCTTCGATTACATTCAAAGCAATAATTTCTCCTGAAACTTCTGAGGAAATTTTCACTTCGATTTCGGGCTGAATTTTCCCTGTTGCCGAAACGGTTTCGACAATAGTCGTTGCGTTAACATTGGCAATTTCTACCGCTTTTCCTTTGTCTTTATTTCCAACAACTCCTGTTTTCGAAAGTACTATTAATAAAGCAATGATAGCAACCGCTCCTCCAATTAATAAATAAATGGTTTTTTTTGACATGATGAATTAGTTTTTTATGATTGGAATTCCAAAATAGAATTCTAGTATTTTGATTTTAAAAATATAATCGTATTTGGTTCTCAAAACTTCAGATTGTGCAACAGTATATAATGTTTGTGATTGATTAAAATCGAAAGAATTCATCATTCCCACGGCATATTTTTCTTTGGCATAATTGTAAGCTTCTTGTCTTGCCTCTAAAGCAGAAAGAGCCGATTCATACGCATTCAAACCTCCTTTGGCATCTGTAAAGGCGGTGTAAACATTTCTTTGCAAAGTTAATTCTTCTTGTTCTACTGCTATTTTAGATTTTTCTAAATTCACTTTTGAACGTTCTACGTTATTTCTTGCAGCCCAACCATTAAAAATAGGAATCGATAATTGCGCTCCAAATGACTGTCCTTTATTATCTTTAAATTGATCCATAACTGGTGCTGCACTACCTACTACTGGCATTGAATTACCGTGCAACACGTTTTGATTTGTTCCCTCTACATATCCAATAACAGATGTCGGATTCGTCGTATTTGGCACATATCCTGTAATCACATCACTATAACTTGCTCTGGTATTAAAATTATAAAAACCTTGCAATGTTGGCTGAAAACCACCTTTAGCAATAGCTACATTTTTTTCGGCAATTTCCAAATTGGTTTTGGCAATTTTCAATTCGGTTCTTTGTTCTTTTGCTTTGTCGTAAACAGCGATTGGAGTTTGAGACAATATGTTATTTTCGTCTTTAACCGAGGTATCATCGGTCACATCAAAATCATAAAACTCTTTTAGCTGTAACAATTGAGCCAAACTCAACTTGGAAATCAATAAAGAATTTTCGGCTGTGATTACATTTTGATTGTCCGAAGCAACGGTTGCTTGAATGTCCAACAAATCACCTCTAGGAACTGAACCTGCTTTTACTAATTCCTCAGAACGAGCTAATTGTTTTTCGTTGATAGCCTTTTGTTCTTGTTTAACTTTTAAATTTTCTTTGTTGAAAAGCACTTGCAAGAAGGCATTGGCCACATTTAACGCTACATCTTCCCGCATTTTTGTCAATTGATATTTTGCCGCAAGAATCGAAAGATTAGCTCTTCGAAGCGTGTTTTGATTTTGCATTCCTTTATAAATATCAAAACCAACACTAGCTCCTAGTGATGAATATTGAGTGGTTTGATTTCGCAAAAGTCCTGTTGTAATATCTTGATTTAAACCCATATTCCAAGAGTGAGAAGCATTGGCATTAAACGAAGGAATAAAATTCCCGACGGCTCCTTTTTTGTCAATATCTGCCGTTTTAGTATCTAATTCGGTTTGTTTGATTGAGATATTATTATCTATAGCGTATTTTATACATTCTTCTAATGTCCATTGTTTTGTTTGAGCCTGAATCGACAAGCTAAACAGCAGGATAAAAATGAGTGGGAAACAATTAATTTTTTTCATATTATTGGAATGAAAGCGTAGCAAAGGTACTACACATATTTTACATTTATTTTAAATTCTATTTGTTTTTAGGAGAAAAATCTATGGTTTTGGTTCATCTGCAATCAAACCTTGATTCCACACTTTAATTTTATCTGTAGATTTAATTCCGCTTTTCACTTGCACATAAATTCCGTCACTAACTCCTAAAACAATATCTTTTCTTTGAAACTTTTGTTTACTGGTTTCAATCTCGACATAAGGCTTTAGCGTTTTTTTATCAAATTGAACTAAAGATTCTTTCAAGGATTGTACTTTATCTGCTTTTTCTAAAATAATTGAGGCATTGGCGCTCAATCCAGCTCTGATAAATGTATTGTCTCTGTTGGTCAAAGTTGCTTTTATTTCAAATTGAATGGCTCCGTTTTCAGTTTTCCCTTTTGGAGCGATGTAAGTCAAAACGGCTTCAAACTTTTTGTTTTCGATAGCACCAACGGTAATTTCGATAGGCATATTCAGTTTGATTTTCCCTACTTCTGACTCATCTACTTTACCAACAAATATCATTTTTCCAATATCGGCAACACTTGCAATGGTAGTTCCTTCATTGAAATTATTACTTTCTATTACTTGGTTTCCCACTTTTACAGGAACATCAAGCACCATTCCGTTTACTGTTGAACGAATTGTAGTATTAGCATAACTTCCCAGTCCAGAAGTAGTCCCCGTTTTGGCAATATCGTATCCTTGTTTCGAGGCCATATAATTTTGCTTGGCCTGTTTGTATGCTACTTGGGCTGCATCAAAATCATTGGCTGAAATTACTCCTTTGTCAAATAAAGTTTTTTGTCTTTGGTAGAGCTTTTCTTGATTGTCTAGATCAATTTTTGCCGTTTGAACCTGATTTTGAGTATTGCTCAAATTAGACACATTGGCAACCACTTTTATTTTGGCTATCATATCGCCCGCTTTTACAGATTCGCCTGCTTTGATATACACCGCTTCGATAATACCCGAAATATTAGGTTTAATTAATACTTCTTCATCGGGAACTATATTTCCGGTGGCAAGGGTGCTCTTGATAATGGTTTTTATTTCTACTTTATCCGTTTCAAAAACGATAGGTGATTCTTGGTTTTTGGCATACAAATAATACAAAGCCCCGAAAAAAACTAACGCTATTAAAATCAATACGGTTACGGTTACTCCTTTTTTCATTTTTCTATTTTTAGTCGATTATTATTGTTTTTTGATTGATTATTATTCAGCCCGAAGTGCATCTACTGGTTTCACATTAATGGCAGTTTGTGCAGGAATAAATCCTGCTAATAGTCCTGAACCTACTAATATGAGTAAGGCTATAAATACAACCATTAAGTCAACACTTGGATTTATAAACATCATCCCTTCGGTAGGCATTGTAGCCAAAATCATGTTGAGAATCGCCAGCAATCCTGTGGCTACAGCTATTCCGAACATCCCTGCTATTATCGTTAGAAAAATGGCTTCTAATAATATTTGAGAGCGTATTGCGCCTGGTGTTGCTCCTAAAGCTCTTCGAACACCTATTTCATTGGTTCTTTCTTTGACTACAATCAACATAATATTGGATATACCAATTATACCAGAAAGCAATACTAATGTTCCAACAAAATAAGCAATGAATTTAAGCACCATAAACAAGTCTTGTACTTTTTGAAATTCTTGAAATAAATCAAAATTACCTATTGCCCTTTCGTCATCGGGATGAATAGTATGTCTCTCGCGCATGAAGGCTATAATATTAGGTTTGAGTGCTGTAATTGAAGCATTATCTTTTGCCGTGAGAGTCATCCAACCAACTGTATCTCCATAATTAAATGCTTGTTGAAAAGTAGTAAATGGAATGAATATGTTTTTTTGGGCACCTTCGCCATTTCCTCCGTTATTGCCTTTGGATTTATAAACTCCAATCACCATAAAATTGACTCCGTTAATTTTTATATAGGTTCCAATTACTTCTTCGGCATTCATATACAATTCCGCAATCACTCCTTTACCAATTATGGCCACTTTACGTCTCAATACAATATCTTGTTGATTTACAAAACGCCCTTTGACAATTTCCATTTGCTCTTGCTTGATCAACTCAGGATAATCTCCATAAATGGTGTAAGCTCCTGTTTTTGTTCCTCTGATTACGTTACTCACTCCATTAAAATCCCCTAATTGATTACGAGGAGAAACATATAATAAGTCTGGGAATTTTTGTTTTAATGCTTGAACATCATTGTTTCTAAATTCGAATGGTCTCTTTTTAGGTAATCCTTTATATGCTTTTGATGTGCCTTGGGTCCACATAAACATAGTATTGGTTGCGATTCCGTCAAATCCTTTTTTTACACCATTTTCCAATCCGTTAGAAGCAGCCAACAAAATGACTAAAATAAATATACCCCAAAACACTCCAAAAGCCGTCATTAGGGTTCGGAAGGTATTGGCAGTTAATGCTTCTAAAATTTCATTCCATTTTTCTCTATCAAACATAATTATTCGTCTCTAAGTGCTACAATAGGTTTAATTTTTGCCGCACGATACGCCGGAATAAATCCCGCTAAAGCTCCTGCAATTACTAAAACAATCAAGGTTGATATAGCCACAGTAAAATCTACTTGTGGATTTCTAAAATATTCACTTTCTGCCTGAGGACCAACTAATTCAAGTAAAGCTAAGCCTGTCAAAAGCCCCATAAAACCTGAAATTGTGGTTATAAATATAGATTCGTGCAAAATCATCATTATAATGGAAAGAGGAGAAGCACCAAGCGCTTTTCGAATTCCAATTTCCTTGGTTCGTTCTTTTACTATAATCATCATAATATTACTAACTCCAACAACACCAGCGATAATAGTGCAAATCCCAACCCACCAAAAGAACAATCGGATATACAAATTCAAATCATAAAACTTTTTGGCTTCAACAACTGAATTATTTATACCAATGGCGCTTTCGTCATCTGGAGCGATTGAATTTTTACCTCTGAGCAAAAGACCTAAATCTGTAGAGAATTTAGTTGCTTCGGCGACAGCTTCATCGTAACTGTCTTTCTTTTTTAGAGTATAAAACAAAACACTAACTTTATCTCCTATTCCATATACTTGTTGAGTAGTAGATAATGGCAAGTATGTTCGACCTTCTTCTCTTTCTCCAGCTGGATCAGTAAAAACACCAACAACCTTGAAATTGATATTGTTTATGGCAATTTTTTCGCCAATGGGGTTTTTCCCCTTGAATAAATCTAAGTTTATTTTTTGACCAATAACAGCAACCTTTTCATTATTAATCAAATCATTGGCATTTATAAAACGTCCTTTAATGACAGTAGCATTTTCTATGGCCAAATAATCTGGGTTCACACCACGATACTGGTAATTTCCCGACTCTTTTCCATATACAATATTAGCTCCCCAAGCATTGTAAGTAGCACCATTTTTATCAAATAAATCACCATATTTTTGAACTGAAACATCATAATCACTGTTTCGAAACTGTATGTCTCTGCCCGGATTCATTCCCTTGTAGGCTTTTGTAGTTGTGCCTGACCAAACTTCAATAATTCCAGCTGCATCGCGCTCAAACTGTTTTTCAATTCCGTTTTGCAACCCTTTTCCAACCCCAAGAAGAATGACTAAAATAAAGATACCTGAAGCTACAGAAAGTCCAGTGAGAAAAGTTCTCAATTTGTTTTTGGCAATTGCCTCAAATATTTCTTGCCAGCGTTCAATATTAAACATATGAAGAAGCTCTTACTTGTTCTACAAATTTATCATCGATAATTATTCCGTCTTTCAAGACTACATTTCGTTTGCACATTGCCGCAATATCGGGTTCGTGCGTCACTATCAAAATGGTTTTTCCTTCGTCATTTATTCCTTGTATCAATTCCATAACTTCATAAGATGTCAATGTGTCCAAAGCTCCTGTTGGCTCATCGGCCAATAATACTTTAGGGTTTGATGCCAAAGCTCTTGCTATAGCCACACGTTGTTTTTGTCCTCCAGAAAGTTCATTGGGCAAATGGTGCGAATGGGATGCCAAACCCACTTTCTCTAAATATCGCATTGCAATTTCGTTACGTTCTTTTCGTTTCAACCCTTGATAATACAAAGGCAGAGCCACGTTGTCTAAGGCGCTTTTGTAGTTAATTAAATTGAAAGATTGAAAAACAAAACCAAGAAACTGATTTCGATATCGAGAAGCGATAGTTTCATTTAATTTTTTGATAGGTACATTGTCCAAAGTATAAAGTCCAGAATCGGCCTCGTCCAAAATCCCAAGAATATTCAATAACGTAGATTTTCCTGAGCCTGATGATCCCATAATGGCGACCAATTCCCCTTCTTTGATGTTGAAATTGATTCCTTTTAGCACGTGCAATTCAGAACCTCCTACGGTGTACGATTTATGTAAGTCTTTAATTTCAATCATTTTAGATAATTTTAAACAAATTTAGGAATTCTATAATTTTAATTTTAACAAGAAAATGTTAAACGTTCCATACTATTTTTATATAAGACTTTATTTCTATAAATATGTTACAACCAAAGCCCAAAAATATATTTGTTTTGCTAATTTTGTTGAATCAAAAAAAAATAAAATGCCTAAATTTCTTCCTATTCTAGTTCTTTTCCTAATCATTTTCTTCATTTCTAGTTGTTCTACTTCCAACAAAATAGCGGCATTAAAACCAGAACCAGACAATGCCGACCCTTTGGTTTATGAAAACTCCGTTTCCTTTATTAATTTGCCCATTAGTGTAAAATTAAAAGATGTAGAAAACCAAACCAACACACTCATGAATGGTTTGATTTACGAGGACAACAACATCGAAGACGATAATATCGAAATGAAAATTTGGAAATTAGCTCCCATTTCAATCCGTAATAATCCCGAAGTATCTGGAGGAAAAATAAAAACTATTTTACCCTTGAAAGTCTTATTCAAATACAGAATAGGCACTAAAACTTTGGGCGTAGAATTGTATAATACCAAGGAATTCAATCTTAATGGAATTGTAGCTTTAGAAAGCGATGTGGCTTTGTCGAATTGGAAACTCACTACCAAAACGGAGCTAAAATCTTTGGATTGGAACGAAAGTCCAACCATGGTTGTTTTTGGAAAAAATGTTCCCGTGACCTATCTTATGACTCCTGCCATCAAGATTTTTAGATCAAAAATCGAGAAGAGCATTGATAATGCAATCGAAAAATCGATGGATTTCAAGCCTAACGTTTTGGCCGCTTTAGAAAAAATTTGTACACCTTTCCAAATGAGCGAGGCTTATGAAAGTTGGCTCCGAATTACTCCAATCGAAATTTATTCGACCAATGCGATACTCAAAAACGATACTTTTTTGATGGATATGGGAATGAAATGTACAATGACCACCTTGATTGGAAAACAACCGGAATCGAAATTTGATGCTTCAAAAATTGTTCTAAAACCAGTAACAAAAATCCCAAACCAAATCACGGCTAACATTGCTGCGGTTTCTACTTATGCCGAAGCCTCTAAAATAATGACTAAGAATTTTGCAGGACAAGAATTTGGTTCAGGAAGCAAAAAAATAAAAGTACAAAAGGTGGATATTTGGCATAAAAACGACAAAATGGTCATTGCTTTGGATGTTTTAGGAAGCGTAAACGGAACCATTTATCTCACCGGATTTCCCCAATACAATGAACAAACAAAAGAAATATTTTTCGACAAATTGGATTATGCCTTAGATACTAAAAATAAATTAATGCGAACTGCCAATTGGCTTGCTCAAGGACTCGTTTTGAGAAAAATTCAGGAAAATTGTCGCTATTCTATCGTTCCCAATTTAGAAGAAGGAAAGCAAACTATGGCTGCATATTTAAAAAATTACTCTCCAATGCCAGGCGTTTTTGTCAACGGAAAAATGGAAGATATTCAGTTCCAGAAAATTCAACTTACAAATAAAGCTATTATTGCATTTATAAAAGTTAACGGATCTATGAATGTTGCTGTAGATGGTTTGAAGTAATTTCAGATTTAAGATTAACAAACCTCAAAGGTTTTTTCAAACCTTTGAGGTTTGAAAAAATTGCAAATTGTAGATTACAAAAGACCGTTTTCAACTTGAAATAAATATCTACAATTCTTATTCCTTTTTTCTTTTCCTCATTCTATAAATATAATACCCAATTCCAGCAACAAGCACATACGGAATAACCATAAGATAAACAATCCCGTCATTTACTGCTGCTGCTTTTTCTGCATTTCCCTCGCTCGTCAAAGCAGCACGGCACATCGCGCATTGAGCGTTTGAAGAAATTCCATAAAAGAAAAAACAAATTCCAAAAAAAATAGATTTGACTTTAAAATTTGGAATTTGGAATTTGGAATTTATCATTTTAGTAAACATAATAAGGCGAAATCATTAAATAGACAACAACTCCAGTTACAGCCACATACAACCAAATTGGGAATGTAATTTTGGCAATCTTTTTATGTTTATCAAATCGTTCAGCCAAAGCACGAACATAAGTAATCAAAACCAATGGAATAACCACAATAGACAGGACAATGTGTGATATTAGAATAAAGAAATAAACCATTCTTACAACACCTTCACCTCCAAATTTAGTCGAATCAGTAGTCAAATGATAAGCAATGTACATGACTAAAAAAACAACCGAAAGAGAAATTGCCGTAGTCATTAATCGTTTGTGTAATTGTCTATTTCCATTTTTGATTGCTAAAACTCCCGCGATTAAAACTAGGGCAGTTATACCGTTTATCGCTGCATAAATGGGCGGTAAGAAATGAAGAGGCTCCACATTAATACCAAAATCTTTTAGCCTAACACTAAGAAGAACCGCAACAGCAAGTGGAATTAAAATTGAAATTAGTACTATTAACTTGCTGAATTTTTTCTCTAATGAATTATTCTCCATGTTTATTCTTTTAATAAAATTGCGATGTCTTGTTGAATGTCTCTAACTCCTTTTTTTTCTAAACCATCATAATATAAAATCGGGTTTCCATATTGGTCTTTCCGGCAACGAATGTCTCCGTTTTTATCAATCAAAGCAAACAATCCCGAATGCTCAAAACCTCCTTTTGCTTTGTTATTCTCACCTGCATAAAGATTGAAACCTTTGTTCGAAAGATCGAAAATATAGGTTTTATCGCCTGTCAAGAAATTCCAGTTCGAAGATTTTACACCTAATAATTCCCGATGTTCTTTTAAAACTTTAGCCGTATCGTGCTCGGGATCTATGGAAATAGAAACAATTCCGAAATTAGGATTGCCAAAAAAAGTTTTTTCAATTTGCAACATGCTTTGGTTCATTTTTGGACAAATTGTAGGGCATGTCGAAAAGAAAAATTCTAAAACATACACCTTGCCTTTATAGGTATCGTTTGTAATCTTGATATTGTCTTGATTAACCAATTCAAACTTTGGAGCTGGGCCAATTTTCACCAAACTTCCATCATCTTGAGATGAATTCGAAACTTTGTCCAATCTATCTCCCTTAACAATTTCATTGTTTTGAAAACGGTCGATAATTTTGGGAATGGCATAGATTCCGAAAACCAAAATGATAAAAGAAATCCCGATATATGATTTGTTTTTGAACATAATTTCTATTGTTTAAAGTTTTTTTGAGGCATTATGATTTTTCTTTAAAGCGGCACGATATTCATAAAGAATAACTTTAAAATCGTCAAGCATTTCGTTGCTCAATTCCGCAAGATGAAAAGTATTATAACCTTCTTTATATCCTTTTTTTTCTTTTCTACCGCGAAGATTTCTTTCCTTGTCAACGATATAAACATTTGGAGTTCCAAAATCTGGATCCAAATTTCCAACCAATTTTAGCTGATTGTAATAGGTTGTGATTTCATCTGGCGATGTAAAAACAAAATGCCATTGACTAACATCAGTAGTAGTGCTTAATGCATCGACAATTCTTTGCGCATCTGCTTCGGTTCCTAGTGGGCAAATAACCACAAATTGAAGGTCTTTGAAAGTATGATAGCGGTCGTAAATTTTGGCATTAAGATTAAAAAAATTTCCCCTGTTTTTTAAAATATTGAAACCTGAGAAACCTAGAATTGAAATTTTTCCGTCAAGACTAACTTTTTCGTTTTTAAGCGATTTCCAATTGCCAAAATCAGCAACTTTGGGAGTAATAATAGGTAATTTTGTAAAACTGTTTACTCCTGACGCAAAAAAAAGATAGGCAACTATGGGTAAAACAAAAAGAACGAAGAGAACAATATTTTTTTTCATAATAGAAACAAGAATATAATGTACAAAAATAAAAAAAGGCACGCAATGCGCACCCTTTTTATTGAATTAATATTTTGTTAAAAATTCCACTTAATCGTAGAATTCTTAAAAACCCCGAATACATAATTTCCTTCTATCAAAAGAATGAAAAGTAAATAGGCTACAAGAAAAATTAAAGGCCAGATTACCGCATGTCTTAAAGCCGATTTTTCGCCTTCCATATGCATGAAAGCATATACAATATAATATGCTTTTACTCCAGTTAAAATGATAAAAATCCAGTTTAACAAATTCAAACCTAGTAAACTATTGTTGTGTAAAATTTCAGGTTTAATAATACCTAGAACTACTTCTATAATTGTTACAATAGATAATAAACCGAAAACAGTCCAAATTCTTTTTGTGTTAGAAACGTGTGCGTGTGACATAATAATATCTTTTTGTAAATTAAACTAGGTAGAAAACAGTGAATACGAAAACCCAAACCAAATCGACAAAGTGCCAATATAGCCCCACTTTTTCTACCATTTCATAACTTTTTCTTTTCTCGTAAGTTCCAAGTAACACATTGAAGAAAATAATTATATTGATAACAACTCCAGAAAATACGTGAAAACCGTGAAAACCTGTAATAAAGAAAAAGAAATCAGCAAATAACTTGCTACCATATTCGTTTCTGGTAAGATTTGCACCTTCCACAACTAAACTAGCATCTTTCAAACGCAATTCTGATTCGCTTCTAGAAAGAACTGTCTTTTTCTTATTGGCATCAATATGTTCGGTTCTTACCAAAATATTTGGATGCGCTTTGAAACCCGCTTGAACTTCGGCAACAGAATAAGCTGGTAAAGTAGCTTCTTCCATAAACCATTTTCCTTTATTTCGAGACAATTGCTCTCTATCTTCAGGCAAAGTGGCAGCGAAATCAGCAAGCGCCACTCGGTGACCTTCGGTATCAACAAACTGAAGCAAACTTCCTCCTTTGGTTTCTACTGCACCATATTCTCCTTTGATGAAGTTTTTCCATTCCCACGCTTGTGAGCCAACGAATATTAAACCACCAATAATGGTTAAAAATAGATAAAGGACTACTTTATCTTTTTTCATTTGATGTCCCGCATCAACAGCTAGAACCATAGTTACAGATGAAAAAATCAAAACAAAGGTCATGAATGCAACATATAACATAGGCTGAGGACTTCCGTGCATAAACGGAACGTGCGTAAACACCTCATCGGCTAAAGGCCAAGTTTCAATAAATTTGAATCTTGAAAATCCATAAGCAGCAAGAAATCCTGAAAATGTTAATGCATCTGACAGGATAAAAAACCACATCATCAATTTGCCATAATCGGCTCCTAAGGGTTGGTTGTCGCCACCACCCCAAACTTTTTCTCCACTATTCGCAGTTGTAACTGTACTCATAAAAATATTTTAATTAAAAGTTTCCAAATCTACAATTTTTTCTTAATCAAAGAAAAATAAAAATAAAAATAAATAAATCCACAATAAATCTAGAAAGTGCCAATACATAGCGCCTAGTTCAATACCTAAAGTTTGTGTTGAATTGTATTTATGTTTCAATTGTTTAAATATAATAATAAAAAGCGCGATTAATCCGCCAGCAAGGTGCAACAAGTGAACCACAGTAACTATGTATAGAAATGTTGTTGTAATGGAACTTTCGGCTCCTGTAAAATAATAACCACTATCTACAATTTGTCCAAAACCTACAAATTGTAACACTACAAATAAAATCCCCAAAGCTAAAGTAGCCAAAAGCAATGAAGTTGTCGATTTTTGATTGTCCTTTTGGATGGCTTTTTTGGCCAAATGAAAAGTGATACTACAGCCAATAATCACTGCTGTGCTGAAATAAAAAGCAGAAGGTAATTGAAAATCCTTCAACCAATCGGCTCTTGATTTACTTACCACAAAAGCACTTGTTAAGCCTGCAAACATCATAATCATACTGATCATAGCAAATAATAACAACAATTTGTAGGATCTTGCTGTTCTTGATTTATGCTCTTCGGCGGTCATTGTCGTTGTCATATCTATCTTAAAATTTTGTCAAATATATAAATTAATTGCAACAAAGTAATGTAAGAAACACTTACTAACATTAAAGTTCTTGCGGCTTTGGCAGTTCTTGATTGATACAATTTCACTGCATAAAAAAGCATCCAAAGTCCAAGCAAAAATACCAAAACTGCTGCTACTGACGAAATGTATAATTGCCCTGTATAACCCAAAGTCGGCAAAAGCGAGGCAATAATCAGCCAAACGGTATATAATATGATTTGCAAAGCAGTTCCTTTATCTTTTTTTCCTGTTGGTAACATAAAGAAACCTGCTTTTTCGTAATCTTCGTATAAAAACCAACCAATCGCCCAAAAATGAGGAAACTGCCAGAAAAACTGAATCAGGAATAAGGTTCCTGCTTCGATGCCAAAATTACCTGTTGCTGCAACCCAACCCAACATAAACGGAATCGCTCCCGGCAAGGCTCCCACAAAAACAGATAAAGAAGTCACCGTTTTCAAAGGCGTATAAATACTAGTATATAAAAATATAGAAATCGCTCCAAACATTGCTGTTTTAGGATTGATAGTGTAAAGTAAAGCAATCCCAATAGCAGTAAGAATACTTGCGATAATCAAAGCTAGGTTCGGAGCCATTCTTCCTGCAGGAACGGGACGATTCTTAGTTCTGTCCATCAAGGCGTCTAGATCTTTTTCGATAACTTGGTTGTAAGCATTCGAAGCTCCCACCATACAATAACCACCAATGGCTAGCTTTAATAAAATCAACCAATCTAATGTGAGAATATCTGGAACACCCAACAAAAATCCTGCAATTGACGAAAAAACAACACTAATAGCCAAACCGGCTTTAGTGATAGCTTTGAAATCAATATATATAGATTTTATGGAAATAGAATTAGGTGTACTACTCAAAGTCTGCTTACTTTATTTTAAAACTTTTGCAAAAGTAGTTTATCAAAAGGGAATAGGCAAAAAACAATTCATAAAAAAGGAGAAATATCATTTCAAAATTGAAAAAGTTTGTTTATTGCTTTTTATGTTGAATACCGATTTGGTTAAATTGTGCTATGAAACATCAAGGATGAAGACCAATTTAAAGTGTGAAATTTAATTTTTTTGGCTTGAGTACAATCTAAAAACAGCTTTTCGTACTTTTTTAATGTCTTCTATGGTTTTATATTTTAATTTTAGAGGAATTGGCTGAATAACCGAACTACCACTTTTTAATTTTATTTTCAAAACATATCTTTTATAACTATTCAATTTAATAACACCTGCCAAAATCAAAAATAAAGGCGAAAAAAGAATCCATTTGAATCCAAAAATCCATAAGGAGAATAAAACAACACTCAAAGACACACCAACAAATAACATTATATATTTTAGCGGCACTTTCTTGACCTTGATGTAAATTTTATTGATTTCCGAGAATGAGATTTCTTTTGGTTCTTTCGTTTTAAACTTCAAAATCAGTTCTTTCTCTCCGATAGTGATTTTTTTGAAATTATTGATAATCATAATTACTGTTGTAAATTGCTTTATTGTATTCCTTATTTATTGTCTACTAGAGTTTGTTTTTTTTGCGGAACTCAGTCATTTTATCGTAAAAATTACCAGAGATAGGATATTCTCTTTTAACCAATTCGGCATAAGCAATTTCAACTGAATTTGCTTGATATTCTCTCCAAAAGAAAATCACATAACTCAAATCTAAACTAGTTATCTTTTCTAAAGATTCATTTTCGATTGTTTTTAGTATCATCATTAGCTCAATTTATTAAATTGAATCAAAATTAAGTGCAATTAAAATCACTTCTTTACGGTTTTCCTCATTTTGGAGATTTTTTTTTAAAATAAAAAAACCACAACTTTTTGGGTTGTGGTTGTGTGTTATAGTTGTAATTTTAAAGATTTTGAAAGGTGGTTTTTACAGTAAATTATTTTCTTTTAAAATTTTGTATGTCAATAAAATAATTCCAGCGACTAAAAGTACAGTAAATCTTATAGAAAAAGACTTCTCAACTGAATCTCTATCTTCCCATTTTATTAATTTTTCTTTAAAATATAAAAGATATGCTACCAAAATCACTATTAAACAAATTAAAAAAACATAATCATTCATAATTAATTTTCTTGATAAACCCAATAGTTATTTTAAATACCAACCCCTAATAATCAAAATACCAGTTAAAAACATCCGAGCGAATGCCTAAAGAAAACCAAGTAGTGCTTTCGTTGAAAACGGTTGCTGTGTTTTGATTTGGATTGAAGTTTCTATAAATAAAACTGCCAAAAAGTTTCATATTTGTCATTGGGTTGACCAAATATCCTGCTTGCAAATCGGTGATGAAAATATTGGTTTTATTTCCTTGACCTACCGTAACGCCTGAATCAGCATATCGATCAAGTTCATAATCTCTGTAAATATTACCGCCATAATTAGAATTGGCTCCTGAATTTGCAAAATCCAAACCTTTTGTACCTAAAGTAATTTTTGCGTCGGCATACAATCTGCCTTTGTGATACCGCGCAATAGCAAGAAGTTCTTGAAAATTTCCTCCCCAAGGATGCCCGATACTTTGATTGTTGTGACCGTAATTGGTAATCGGTTCGCTATGCGAATACACATAAGGACGCACGTGATTGTATTCTAATTGTAGCAATAAATTATCTACTTTAAAAGCATTGAAATATTTCACGCCCAGCTGGTAAGCAAATTTATTTTTCCAACTATTTGATTCGTTTTTAATTTCTCCCAACGAAAATTCATCCAAAAGGAATTGTCCATAAAATGTTATGTTATTGTTCCATTTGTATTTCGAACTCAAACCCAAAACCGCATTTCCTGTTCTTGCTGATGATGCAAATTCGACTGAACGATAAAAAATAATCGGATTCACAAAGTGCATATCAAAACCTCGATAGTTGGTGTCTGTCCAAATTACAGATTCAAAAAGACCTAAATTGAAACGATTAGAAATATTCCAACTCAAATAATGATTGGACATATATTTAGTAGCATACGTTCTTTCTAATGTAACCTCGGGACGAACGTCTTTGAGCCACATATACGTATTTGTGTATTTTATTTTCCAAAAATTGGTGTTGATTTTAAAATAAGGATAAGGACTTGCTCCATCACTTTCGAATAATGAACGGTAACCATCGCCAATAAAATTTCTTCCATAACCCAATTGCAAATCAATGAATTTAGCTGGAGCAAAAGTCAAATTAGCATCTGCCGAAGGAATGTCGTAAGCATCGGTTTTAAAGTCTTTAGCAATTCCAATTCCGGGAATAATGGCTGGATTTCCTCCCGCAGGTTTGATTGATTCGGCATAGCGATTGTAATAATCAGCAAAGCGTCCTTGGCTTTCGTAAATAGTAGTGGTAAAATTAAGTTGCGAACCCAATCCTCCACTCAAATTAATTCCTCGAGTGTTGGTAAAAGTACTAACATGTTTGTTTCCAGAAGCGGATCCAACTTGCAAATCAAAAATTGGATTAAACACTAGCCAATAATCCTCGCCTTGAATTTCGACCAAGTTTTCGTTCCATAATTTTCGTCCCCACCAACCCGTTTTGTTTTTCTTAATCTTTTCATTCTCTTCGACAAGATTGTAATATTTGGCCACTTCTACATACGTGTAAGGTTTTGATGCGGTATGATTATTGGCTCCAACTTGATTCATTGCGCCGTCAAAATGAGCATAATAACTGTGCGAAAATGGCACATTCAAATGACTACTGTACTGTGGATTGTTGAATTTTTTATACACAATACTATCCAATTCGGTAAGTTGTTTGGGTATTGCTTTTGCTGTTTCGGCAACAACAACTGTTTCGGCTGCCATTTGATCTGTGCTTTTCAAGGGAATTGCAATGGTAATATTATATTGTGCAAAAGTTGGATTTCCGTTGTAAGTAGCAGGATTTATCTTTGGAAATTTAGCAAAAACCCTTTTAGTTTCTAGGATTAATGTGTCATCAACAGCGTTTACATAAATCACTTTGAAAACACCATTTTTATCTACTTCAAATAATACTTTTACATTGCCTTTAAAATTATTTTGAACCAAATTCTCAGGAACGACAAAATTTTGGAAGACAAAATCCTGAACCTCATTGTAAAAACATTTTTCTAGTTCTTTGGACTGCAAATTTTCGCATTTTGGAAAAACTGGAAATTGTTCGTTAGAAAAACTAGATTTTTTACTCTCCGCCTCTTGAGCAAAAGCAACAAAAGTACAAAGAGATAAAAACAATGTCAGGAACCCTTTTTTCATATTATTTAATAATTTTAGTAACCGCCTTCTGTTTTTTGTCCATTAGCAATTGCTTTTGCGCCAGAAGTACCAATTCGTTTGACACCCAAACGAATCATTTCGACAGCTTCCTCAAAGGTTCTCACTCCACCCGCAGCTTTTACAGGAAGCGGATTGGCATTTTCGAGCATTATGATAATGGATGGAACAGTAGCACCGTTTGGCAAATTATTTTCTGTTTTGTAAAACCCTGTAGACGATTTTACAAAAACCGAAGCATAATTCTCTTCTTTAAAATTAGTAATTACAAGGTTTTTTATCAATGCCGAAAGTTGAATAATTTGCTTTTCGCTAAGCGCTGCCACTTCAATAATCCATTTTACGACTTTGTTATTGGCTAAGCCTAATTGGGTACATTTTAAAATTTCTTCTTTGACCAAATCCACATTTCCAGCTTTGAAAGCCTCGTAATTACAAACAAAATCTAAATCATCGGCTCCATCTTGAATCGCTTGATTTGCCTCTTTAAGCTTGGCATCCAAACCTGCTTTTCCTTCTGGAAAATCGATTACAGTTCCTATTTGTACAGCCGAATTCGCATCAGCTATCATTTTGCTTGCCAAGGAAACCATATCAGGGCGAATCATAATGAGTTTGAAATTCTCATCGATGGCTTCTTGAATAAATTCTTTGACAATAATTGTGTTTTCAGCTTCAGTTAGTCCTGCTTGTGATGGTGTTTTTAAATAAGTCGAATCTAAGTATTGCTTAATATTCATTTGTTTGGATTGTAATTTGTGAATTAAATTTTATCTATTAACCCATTATAGGCATTCACCAAAATAATTAGGAATGCGGCAAGAAAAGCTCCAAACAGATTAGCCAAAATATCGAAAACATCTGCATTTCTTGTCGTTGTGAAATATTGTTGCATCAACTCGATTGCTATTCCTAAAATAAAGGAGCCTATCAATGTAAAAAATAAAAGTTTAAAGTTATTTGAACTTTTATTTTTCTTTTTTAGATACAAAAACCAAAGGATTGTAAACACAAAATGAAATACCGTATGAATAACTTTGTCCAAGTAGAGAATATCTATTTGCGGCATATTTCTGGCGTTTTCTAAGCTCAAAAATAGTATTATACCAGTCCAGAAAAGGGCTGAATATAATAAAAGTCGTTTACGCACCAATCAATTCTTTGTAAGATTCACTCGAAAGAAGAGAATCAATTTCGGCAGTATTTGCGATTTTCACTTTTATCATCCATCCAGCTCCATAAGGATCTGTGTTTACGCTTTCTGGTTTACTTTCCAGTGCATCATTAAACTCGATAATTTCACCCGAAAGTGGAAGAAATAAATCCGACACTGTTTTTACGGCTTCAACTGTTCCAAAAACTTCGTCTTTATCGAGAGTTTGATCTAGGGTTTCTACCTCAACATATACTATATCGCCTAATTCTTTTTGTGCAAAATGAGTAATTCCTACTGTTGCAATATCACCGTCAATGCTAACCCATTCGTGATCTTTTGTGTACTTTAAATTTGCTGGTACGTTCATTGTAATTTTAGATTTTAGTCCCAATCGCTATCGGGATGGATTTAATGGTACAAATGTAACCATCTTCTATTCAAAATTTATTGCAATTTAAAAAAATTAATTTCCAAAATTATATCGTAGTGTAAATCCAGAACGGATATTTGTCAAAGGAAAAGAAGTCGATACCACTGCTTGCGAAAAAGCGTGATCGTAATAGAAAATAGCTGTTAGATTTTTACTAAATGAATAATCAGCTGTCAATTTCAATGACCAAATATCTTGTCCACCTGCTAATTGATTGTTGTCATAATCCAAATATCTAACAATCGTTTTATTATTACGATACGAAAAATCGGCTTTTATGATGATATCGCTTTTGATAATTCCTGTAGGATTATCGGCAAGGCTCGATGAAAAAACTACGTCTTTTATTCGATAGCCCATTCCGACTACATATTCTAGTCCTTTTACTTCGGTCAATAAATTGTTATCAAAACTCATTGATAATGCTCTGTCTTTTTTTACTTCGGTCAAGATTTTTAATGAATTTTTTAATTCGAAATCCATTCGGATTAACGGATTAAACTGCTCTACCAAATTGACATTAGACATAATGGTTTTGTTATAGAAATTACCGCTTAGGTCAACTCCATTTGGGTTTTTATCGAATTCAAAATTGGATCTAAAAGCATTTATGGTATAAGAAGCCCTGTAGTTTTGCTGCAAAGAGAATCGTTTGAAATTCTTTTTGAAGAAATCGAAACGCATCAAACCATTGTATTTGATAGACCAGTTGGGTATAGGAAAACTTCTAAAAATACCCGTTGAAACACTAGAAGCACTCTCACCAGAATAGGCTGCTAAAAATGCAGGTAATAAAACCGCTTGGTTGTTTTTGCCAAATCCTTTAGGAAAACCATCGGCATCAATATTGGCAGGATTAGTAAGATCTATTCCTCTTTCGGTTGCCAATCGATTTGCTATCGGCAATCTGTTGCTTCTAAAATCATCAAAAGCTGCCGATGCATTTTCGTCGCTAGCAGAAAACGAAGTTTTAATTAAAATAGTCGAAATGGCAAACATTCCATAATTGTATGGAGATCTAGGGTTATAATCCAAAACTCCATCGTTATTGATATCGGAAACATCATATTGTTCCGAAAAGTTTTCAGAAAAAGATCGGTCTAATGACAAATCAATTTTTAAATCAGGTAACAAGTCGATATTAACAGTTGACTTAAATATCTCATTACTGACTTGAGTGTAGTTTTGGTTAAAATCCTGATACGAAGTAAGCCATCCGTTTTTAGCCGATTCAAATCTCACATCGTCTTGGCTTCCGAAAATAAATCCAAGGGTTGGTTTTGAGCTTCCAAAAAATCCTATACCGGGAGTATATCCTGGCAGAACTGTACCACTGTTTTTGGTGTAATTGGCCTGTATGGTTTTGACACTAGTTAAAATTCCGATCAAACCATTTACAAAATCGTTTTTTCTAGGTGTCAAAACATTGGTATTTGTCAATTTTTCTCCAGGTTTTGGAGCAGCCGTTTTTGGTTTCGCCTTTAATTCTGATCTTTTTGTCAGTCCAATATATTTATAAAATAAATCCATATTCATATTGGCATTCAAATTATGAGAAATGGCATTTTGAACTGTATTTCCTAGATTATAAGTATCCCCATCAATAACAATTTCAGACATTGCTACCGATGCACGCTGCCAACTATAATCACCTGTGTAAGAGTAATTTGCTTTTATAAAACTAAATACAGGTATTTTGTCTAATGGAATTTCATAATTCAAGACTAATTGTTGCATATGTTGATTGGCTTGTCCAACATCCAAATAACTATCCCAGATCGTTAATTCATCATTTGGAACATTATCAGAATTCATATAGTTTTTGATAATATTATTGGAAGAAGCAGTATAATTAAATTTCAAATTTTTGGTCAAATTATAATTGAATCCATAATTGTAATTAAAAGCATAATTTCTGCGGTACAATGGATCTAGTCCAATTCCTTGAACATCGACTTGTCTGAATTGCTGGCGGTTGTATTGTCTTAGAATATTAGTATTAAAATTGATATTCGTAGGCAAATAATTGAAATTGAAGTCGCTTAAGGCTTTCCAATAAGCACTTTTTTTGGTAAATTTTGATTTCTTGAACGGCTCAATTGGTTTGGGTTGAAAGCTAAAAGCATAATCTACCGCAGTGCTAGATTCCTGATTTGTAAATTGCTCGATTTCATAATCGTGATGTTCTACTTCATTAAAAGATTGAGAAAAAGTAAAATTTTCTACATCATAAATCCGCTGCTTTTGTTCCTCTCCTCTATCTTTTCTTACTCCAATAAAATTGATACTTTTCCTTTTCGTATAATCAATAGCTCTGCTTTTGATATTATCTTTTTCATCAGCATCGGTTGTGTTGTCTAATAACTGTTTTAATTTGATATCTGCATTAAATGGGTCGTATTCTGGAGTAATGGTTTCTTCACCAATAGAGTAATTAAACGGCAGATTGATTCTCCATTTTGGTGGTAATAACTTCCCTAAACTAAAATTGGTAACAATATTATACTGTTGAGTATCTTCTCGGTTTCTATCATTTGGTCCTTGTTCTATACCTCCAAATCCAATAGTACTTTTTCTTCCTGATGCCGAAACTGTAGCAAAATCAGCAAGATTGGTGTCCACATTCAATACCGCTGCCATTCCTTTACTATTATCCATATCGGCAACTCGAAGCTCATTAAACCAAACTTCTCCTTTTATGTCTTGATGGAGATCATTGTTTTTTAGCCCTAGCATTAAAGTTCGAACCATCCCAAAATTTGGATTTCCCTTGATACCCAACCTCAATTTATTGGTTTTTCCTGCTAATGAAGGATCCAATTCATCTTCGTTTTGATAATAGATTCCGTCCGCCGGCAAAGTACTTGGGTCAATACTCATGGCTTGAATTTTCAACTGTGTCAGTAATGACAGGGCTAAATCTATTTCATTTTCGGCTGGCCAAACTGATTCTGAACTTAAAGCTGCACAATTTGCTCCTACTGAAGAAGCTGGTTGTGTAACCTTTAACGGAATTTCTATTTGATAAAAATTCTGGGTAAAGTCATTTCCAAAACGAATAAATCCTATCATTTGATTATCATCAAGAACAATTTCGTTTGGTAAAGATTCAGCGTGCAAAAACATTTTTAGCTTGTTGAACTGTCGCATATCGACACTTACATTTTTGAAAACGGCTCTCGAATCCTGTGGTTCTAGTCCATCGCCCGAAACTCTTAGTGACAACGATTGCTCATTTTGATCGATCACTGTATTACCGCTATACAACTGTTCTTGTTGTACTCCCGGAGGAATGATATAGTTTATAGGACATCTATCGTTATTTTCTTGAAGATTTACGGCCAATACATCCAGATTTGTTTTGTCATCGGTTGGATTAGTGTCGTTCGGATCCAATGTATTGGTGTACCTTCTCCAATCGCCTCGAACTAAATCTAAAGCACCAAAACGAACGGTTACAGCATCGCTAAAACCGGTCATAAACATTCTCATAAAACGAATGGATCTAAAATCGGATATGTTTCCGATAGTGTTTTCAGGTTGGGCTACAGGAATTTTGAACTGTAACCATCTAGCATCTGTTACCTGTCCATTGTCCATTGTAATTTGGGTGTTTCTAATATCGGTAATATAATTTTGCCCAACGGTCATATTGGGTCTCATATCCACACTATATTCATAATAGGCATTGATGGTGTTCATCGTATTATCCCTATTAATATCTTCAACATCAGGCTCGGCTGTTGCTGCTCTATTGGCATCATTTATATCAACGGCAGAGTTTCCTTCTACTCCATTATAATCACGATATCGGTCAATAACTCCTCCTGTTGCATTCAAATAATACTTGTAATCATCTGCTGAAGGATCAGGATCTGAAGCATAATTAGTATAAATAGCTGCTTCTTTAGAACCTGGCAAACCGTCTAAACCTAAATCTTGATTGGTTCGATTTGTGGCATTTACATCAAAGGCATAAATTAAAGATTGAGAGGCCGGAACATCTCCCCAAAGCGGCTGTGGATTTACTTTTACCTGATCTGGCCCCAATCCGTTTTCATATTGTTTTCGTCCATCTTTCAAAATATCTTCTGAAATCTCTCCTAAATTGAAATAAATTTTTCCTGTATTGGTCGTTGGAATTTCACCTGCGCCAACATAAGGATCTAGCACCCAAAACTGAATGTATTCCACATTTCCTTGTTCGAAATTGGTTGAATTTAAAGAACGCATTATACCTCCAAAATTATCTTTGGCATTGTTAGAAACATTCAACGAATTGTTATATGGCCCTCTTTCCGTTGGATAATAAGTCAAATCCAACGTATTTACAACTTGCGATTGCCCTTGAACAATATCCGTAAGCGGGTATAATTCTTCACTAAAAATTCTTCTAGTGGTATTTAAGGATAAATCATCATTTGAAATTCCAGATGGTTTTGTTGTAAAAAAAACAGGATCGATGGTGTACCAAGATAATTTAGCTCTTTTGAAACCATAGCTCAAATCATTGGCATTGGCATTAAAATCATAGAGACTTTCAGCATCATTCATAGGAGTTGAGGACAATTTCCAAGCAAACGGAGAACGCATATCGATAGTGGATTGCGAGCCTTCAAAATCATCTACATAAATGGTTGATTCCCCTTGAAAACTATTGCCCTTGGGATCATCTGGTTCCAAAAATGCAATTTCACCTCTAATCGAAAGATTGGAAGGCACATCGGTATCCATATTAGGTAACTTGTTTACTAATCGGGTCAAAAAAGGAACTTCCGTTGAATAATTACCGTTGAAACCAAACATACTATTGTTTACAGCTTCTTGTCCAAAGCTGGATTTTTGTGTAAATGGTCTTTCGTTTAATTTTAAGAAAGTGGCTCCCAATAAAAATTTATCTGAAATTTGATGTTCGACATACACACCAAAAAAACGTTTAGTTTGTTGTCCAAAAATGGAATTATTCTCTAATGATACACTTATTGGCGTGTTCGAAGCTTGAAGCGATGGATCCAAAATTTGAACCCTTCCCAATTGATAATTTACACTATAATCAATGCCTTCAACCAAAACTCTACCGCCAGCTGTAACCACTACAGAACCTCTTGGCACGTTGAAAGCTCCAATTGGAATCCCATCACCACCTGTGGATTTGTATTTTCCTCTTAATAAAAACTTGTTTTTGTCGCTGTCTTGCAAAGCTCCAGCTTGTGTATTGGAATACATATTTCGGAATACATATTTCTTTTGATTCGGATTATACGTGTTACTATCTTTATAATCTTCACCAGCTCCATTAGACAATTTCGAGAATAACAATTCTCCAAAAGGCTCTTTGGTGGTAAATATGATTCGACCGTTTTGTGTATCAATGGTTAATCCTTGCATAAAATCGAAGAAACCATCGCCGCCAACTTGTGGGTCATTATTGAAGTTCAATTTATCTAAATTGAATACTTTTAACAAAGGGGTTTCGGCCACTTCATTTCCTTGAGTCGGATTTGGAGGAAAACTACTTCCAGTTACGGGTTGAATATAATTTATTGGTGATGGATCCGTATAAAGAATATTGAATCTAAAATTTTCTTGTTTCAATTGATACGCACCGGGAATTTGATAAATATTTTTCATCATCAAGTTCCAAACTGGATTTTTGACATTGGTCAAATTGCTTTTCAACATTTTCAAAACCAAACTTTGCGAAATAATGGCTTGGTCTGATGGTGTCGTACCAGTTACAATAGTGGCATCGACTCCGTCATTACCAAATTCACCCACCTGATACACTTGGTCTCCAATGGTGTATTGATATGCAACGGCAAGAACCTCATCATTAGCAAGACGTTGTTGTAACGAAATATATCCCAATTGCGGATTGAAAGTATATTCGTTGGCGTTTAATTTCCTTGCATTTTCTAACTTGGAATAATCGGCTCCTTCATTTACAGTTGCATTAAATCCAGAACCTGAAGTGGCTATTTCACGAATATTTTTATTCAACAAACCTGTTCCCGCATCTATTTGTGCAGGATCATAATCGTTATTGGTATTGTCGGCTGGTGAGTCAATAGGATTATTGAACATTCCTGTAGAAGGGTCTAAAACGACCACTTCGCTGTCTTGCAAACCAGATAATTGTGCTTCCCCTAAATCCTGAAGAGCAATGATATTTCTGAGATTGTTATTGGTTGTGGTGACTCTGTTTTGTCTATTGGTTACCCAAATTTCTAACCTTGTAATTTGAACTCTACTATCTATGAAAGGATAGTTTTTTAAGGCTGAATCGTATTTATTTCTAAAATATTGCGAAAGGAAAAAGTGTCGGTCACTGTCATAATCTAAGGCAAACATATCAAAGTCTTGAATCGTTCCACCACCTTCGGCAACTACAGTTTTGGTTTCCGATTTTTGTTCTGAGAAAACGCCTGTTATACTTGTTTTTCCAAATTGAAGTTTGGTTTTCACACCAAAAAGACTTTGCGCACCTTTAATCAAAGTGCTATTCAATGGCATACTGACGTTTCCAACTTCAATTTTTTGAATGATATCGTCTTCAGTTGGCGTATATTCAAGCTTGATTAAGTTTTGAAATGCAAAAGTGGACTGCGTATCATAATTAACATTTACATTGAGTCGGGTACCCACTTTTCCCATCAAACTCATGCTGATTCTCTGATTAAAATCGAAAGCAATTACGGATCTATTCCTTGGGGAAAATGCTGGATTATCTTGTTTTGTGTAGCGCAAACCAAAATCCATTTCGACAGATCCAGTCGGTTTAATGTCGATAGTGTTACTACCGAAAATGGTTTCAAAAAGTCCTGATTTTATGTAATATCGTGGCAATAAATCTTTTTTGGCAAGATCATTTTCACCTTTTTTCCCGTCTATAGCATCTAGCTTATCCTTAAAATAGTTGCGCATCGATTCTTTTCTTAATCGGTCTTCATATTCTTTTGGAGACAAAATAGAAGGATAACTTGTGGGAAAGCCTCCAACAGTTTTTGATAATATGTACATCCCGGTTTCTGGGTCATAGGAATACGCTTTGACTACACTTTGCGGATCTTTAATATCAATCTTTCCAGTTGAAAATCCAGGTGTAATTGTATCTTGAGTAGCTGGATTTACTTGAGCCTGCGATACAAAACCACAAAATAATAATATTAAAAACGCACAAATTTTATACACGTATGGATTCTTTTTAAAATAGTGTAATTTCAACTTTTATAAGTTTTTTAAAGCCTGCTTAATAATAGATTCAACTGAACTGTCTGGAGCATCTTTAATGATTTTTTCTACAACTCGCTCTGAAGTTTTTCGAACAAAACCTAAAACCTCCAAAGCAGATAACGCTTCATCTCTATTTGTATTGCTTTGTGACATCGAAACTTCGTCTAAATCATACAATTTTAGCACTTTCTCTTTCAAATCGAGAATCACTCGTTGAGCGGTTTTACTGCCAATTCCTTTAATAGATTGAATCGTAATCACATCGCCAGATGCAATTGCATTTGTAATTTGTTTAGGATCTAATGACGATAACATTGTTCTGGCGATACTAGCACCAATTCCCGAAACCGACAATAATAATTTGAAAATTTCTCTTTCTGATTTTTCTACAAAACCAAATAAAGTATGGGAGTCTTCTTTGATTTGAAGATGGGTAAACAATTTAATAAAATCAGTTGTTGGAAGTAACGAGTAGGTATGCAACGAAATATTGACGTGATATCCTACTCCACCACAGTCTATTACTACTTGAGTTGGTGTTTTTTCTACTAATTTCCCTTGCAAATGTGCTATCATACAATGCTATAAATGTCCCCAAATATAACAAAACTTATATAAATTTTTGCCAAATTTATATAAGTCCTGCTATTAAGTAAAAAATATATTATTTTTTTGCTTTTTTCTTTTCTAATTCTTGAGCATCAATTACTGCAATTGCGGCCATATTTACCATTTCTTCTACACTTGCACCCAATTGAAAGATATGAACCGGTTTGCCCATTCCTAACATAATTGGCCCAATAGAATCTACTTTATTCAATTCTTTTAAAAGTTTATAGGTAATATTTGCCGATTCCAAATTTGGGAAAATCAAGGTGTTTACCTTCTTGCCTGCTAGTTTAGAAAAAGGAAATTTGGCTTTTAACATTTCAGGATTTAGAGCAAAATCAGCTTGAATCTCACCGTCAATTATCATTTGAGGATAATGCTTGTGCAAATATTCTACTGCTTCTCTCACTTTGGTTGCGCTATCGTTTGTAGATGACCCAAAGTTGGAAAAAGAAATCATTGCAATTACAGGAGCTACTCCAAATGATTTAGCCACTTTGGCGGTCATGATGGCAATTTTAGCTAATTCTTCCGCTGTTGGATTGGTATTGATTGCTGTATCGGATAAAAACATTGGACCACGACTTGTCATCATCAAATTGGTTGTGGCGATAAGCGAAACCCCCGGCTCTTTGTCAATAAGTTGCAACATAGGTTTTACTACAGAAGGATAACTTCTAGAATAACCCGACAACAAGGCATCTGCCTCTCCTTGATTGACCATCATAGCTGCAAAATAATTTCTTTCTCGCATTAAATTCTGGGCATCAAATAAGGAGATTCCTCTTCTTTGTCTCGATTTCCAATAGGCTTTTGCAAACTTATTTTTTCTAGTAACTTCTTCGGGAGTTTTTGGATCAATAATTGGAACATCGGCATCAAAACCAAGTTCTTTTTTCAACTCCATAATAATATCTTTTTTTCCTAACAAAATAGGAAATCCAATTCCTTCTTCATAAACAACTTGTGCTGCTTTAAGAACATCGAGATGATCTGCTTCGGCAAAAACAATTTTTTTAGGATTAGTTTTGGCTCTGTTTATTAGCATTCGAACCATTTTATTATCACTTCCCATTCGATCGAAAAGTTCCGTCTCATATTTTTTCCAATCTAGAATTGGATTTTGAGCTACTCCAGAATCCATTGCAGCTTTGGCTACAGCCGGAGCTACTACCGCTATCAATCGGGGATCAAAAGGGGATGGAATAATATAGTCACGGCCAAAAGTCAATTTTGTTGCACCATAAGCAATATTTACTTGTTCAGGAACCGTTTCTTTAGCCAAAGCAGCAAGAGCGTGAACAGCAGCCATTTTCATCGCTTCGTTAATTTTTGAAGCGCGGACATCTAAAGCTCCTCTAAAAATATAAGGAAATCCAAGAACATTATTCACTTGATTAGGATGGTCTGAGCGACCAGTAGCCATGATGATATCTTTTCGAGTGGCAATAGCAAGATTATAGGCTATTTCTGGATTGGGATTTGCCATGGCAAAAACGATAGGATTGTCTGCCATTCCTAATAACATTTTTGGAGTCATAATATCTCCCGATGATAAACCTAAGAATATATCTGCACCAACCAAAGCTTCTTCAAGGCTCATTGGTTTTTTATCAGTAGCATATATTAATTGCATATCTGACAAGGCAGGGTTATCTTTTGTTAAAACTCCCTTACTATTAAACATTAGAATGTTTTCTACCTTAAGTCCAAGTAAAACATACATATTGGCGCAAGCCAAAGCAGCTGATCCAGCTCCAGAAACTACCATTTTTAAATCTTCGGTTTTTTTTCCTGCTAATTCTACTGCATTTATCAATGCTGCCGAAGAAATAATTGCCGTTCCGTGCTGATCGTCGTGCATCACCGGAATATTTAATTCTTCGACTAATCTCCTTTCTATTTCGAAAGATTCTGGCGCTTTTATATCTTCAAGGTTGATTCCTCCGAATGTTGGCGCTATGTTTTTTACGGTTTGGATGAATTCTTCTATATCTTTCGTTCCTACTTCAATATCGAATACATCGATTCCTGCAAAAATTTTGAATAATAATCCTTTTCCTTCCATTACAGGTTTTGAAGCTTCGGGTCCAATGTCACCCAGTCCCAAAACTGCTGTTCCGTTAGATATTACAGCAACAAGATTGCCTTTTGAGGTATATTTATATACATTATTAATGTCTTTGGCTATTTCTAAACAAGGTTCGGCAACTCCGGGTGAGTACGCTAAAGAAAGGTCTCTTTGGGTTGCATGTTTCTTTGTTGGTACAACCTGAATTTTTCCAGGTGTTGGTTTTGCATGATATAATAATGCTTCTAATCGTTTGCTATTCTTATCCATTATATTAAATTTAATTCTGACACCCAAAGATAGCAGATTTGAATTAAATAGTACCGTTTTATAGCCTTCAATTTCATACAAAAATACATACTTCTGTTAAAAAAAAATAGCTGCAAAATCTGCAGCTATTTCAACTATTCTTTGATAATTATTTATGATTTTCCGCTAATATAGGAATCTAAATACTGTATTGTTTCTTTTTGTAAATCTATTATAGATTTCACCACATCTCCAATGGATATAATTCCTATAATAGTTTCATTTTCTAAAACAGGTAAGTGCCTAATCTTCTTGTTGTACATTAATCCCATACAATAATCCAAGTCATCACTAGGCTTTACGGTGATAACATTACTTGCCATAATTTCGTTTACTAATGTTTCTTTTGAGGATTTATCTTTCAAAGCAATTTTTCGAGCGTAATCTCTTTCAGATAAGATTCCTTTTAAAACATTGTCTTCTACTACTAAAATAGCTCCAATATTTTTTTCGCCCATACTCACCAATGCTTCATAAACTGTAATTGAAGGCAGTACTGAATACACTTCTTTTCCTTTAACTGCTAATATTTGATTTACTGTCATAATAGAATAATTTAATTTATTATAAAATTAGGAAAAAAATCTAATTTAACAACATCCTGCTTGAATATTTAATTAATTCAAGTTGCTAGTTAATCGATTTATTTAATTGGAGTCCAAAGACAAATAAAGTTAGTTTTATCAGAAAGCCTTCCAATGTAACTGCGTGTATTGTTCTTGGAAACATTTTCTTGAT